>Ga0272445_1000074_pt1 | contig 98112 bp, 91 predicted proteins | sample YNPCB0031_FD_194404 | JGI IMG/M metagenome (GOLD analysis project Ga0272445, IMG submission 194404) | Hot spring sediment microbial communities from Yellowstone National Park, WY, United States - YNP-CB-003-1 | ecosystem: Environmental > Aquatic > Thermal springs > Hot (42-90C) > Sediment...
CCTTAAAAAGCGGAGGCAACATAAAATTCGACCTAAAAGCGTGGAGCGAACCCCTCGCCATAGCCCTATGCGGAGTCTCCAACAAGCCAGCCCTAGAAAATTTCCGCATGATAGGCGAAAAATACTATGCGAAACGCCCAGAACTGCCAATTCTAACAGCCAGCACACTGCTCGTGCCAGGATACGTGGACGCCTACGAAGTCGAGAAAATAGCCCAGTTCATAAGCCAAATAAGCCCAGAAATCCCCTACACGCTTTTGGCGTTTTACCCATGCTATGTCATGAATGATTTGCCAACCACAAGCCGAAAACAAGCCCAAGAATGCCAGCAAGCAGCCCAAAAACACCTAAAAAACGTAAGAATAGGGAACATTCACCTATTATCATGAAATCTTGCTTGTGATAAGTTCAATTGGTGCATTTCGCCTTTTGCAGAGCCTTTAGTTTTCTATAGTGTAATGCTGTAATTGGGGCTAGTGTTATAATTGCCGCTGCCTCGACTATAACCCCTGCCGTCATGTATGTTTGCCATTTTTCTCTTCTAGTGCTTTTTCTCTGTTGTGGAGCCATTCGCTGGCACTCCAGCCGCTAAGCCTTAATGTTCCATCATCGTTCACTAGTCCCCAGCCTCCGTCTCCGTCGTACATGGCGAAGTATGTTATTATTTCGAACTTGCTGCTGGCAAAATCAAAGTATTGTTTTATAAGCATGGCTTTGATGGCTTCGCATGATGCCATGCCGAAATCCTAGTGGTGGGCTGGCCTCCACATTCTAAAGCCGTATCCGCCTATGAAGACCTTTTTCCCACTTTTCTCAAAGTATGCCGCGTATCGGATTATGTGTTGTGCGTCAATATCATCCCATCTAGTTGAGAAGGGTTGGATAAAGTAGCCGTCTGCGTTCTCGACAAATTGGACGGGAAAGTCCCATGGTATTCCTTCACTTTCAACGGTGCATTTGACACCGAAACTTTTGACGTAAGCCACAATATTCCTCATGGCATTGTTAAATTCCGCACTGTTTACGCGTCGCATACACTCCTCGTAGGTTATGTTCGCCACCGCTGGAAACGGTATGGGATAAAACACCGAAACATAAAGCACATGAGGATACCTTGAAGAATTGCCAGCTATAGCTTTAAGCTCTGCCTTATAGCTTTGCACAATAGTCTCGTTTGGAAAATCCCTTGTTGGAAACTTAACATTCCAGTAATTGGCGTGCGTCGCCCAAATAACCTTCAAACCTAAACGCTGCGTATAATCCAGCAAAGGCTCAACTAAACCAAGCTCAACCACGTACTCGTAGTGAATACGGACGCCGTCGAACCCCATCATTTTTATCAATTCAAGGTCTTTAGCAATATGTGTCCAATTGTTCCCCTATAATACTGAAACCAGTAGGGCGAATACGCCAAAAACACAAGCCCCGTAGGCTTCAAACTGGAAAAACCAGTCAAGCCAAAACCAAACTGGCCTAAGAAAAGCGGAGTAGCCAACACTAAATATGGAAAACCCTTTTTCAACGCTGTCCCCTCACTCGAAGGTTGCAACAACATACACTTTTAAATTTTTACCTAAATTTCGGATGGTGTTGCGGCGACTAGCGTGCATCTTATCAAAACAACGGTTATGACAAAGCTTTTATTTGGAGGGCTTTAACCCTTCTAAAAGGTGTTTGTGTTGAAAAAGTATTGGTGGGTTCTCATAGCCATATTCGTGGTTCTAGGCATTGTAACCCTCATCCCGGCGGAGGCAAGCAAATCCTGTTTGCTGGGCTACGAGGCACACTGCAGCTTCACACCAATAAGCACCATAATATGCTGGATAATAGCCGCCATCTTCTACGCAGTCGGCAAAAGAAAAGCCTAGACCCCCATTCGTTCACCAAAGCTTCTCTTACTTTCTTTGTGTTTTTGGTTAGAAAGGTGACGCAAGTTCAACCTTCAATGTCTGCTCAGAACAACAGCTAGCACCAAAAATTTATTGTTATGAGTTCAATAATGAATATTTTAAGAAGGAAGCATCTTGGATAACAAGTGTCGTTCAGTTTGTTACGTTATGCTGTTTTTCTTATTTTGCATTGCAGTCGCATATGCCGATGATGAAAGTATAATATATGACCCCGACCTAACTCAGCCGGAGTCTTACTGGCTTTCCATCGGATGGACTCATGGAAACGGTTCATGGAGTTCCAAAATCATTGATGGTATAGCTTACCTCTGCGTTAATGACTTAAACGATACGGGATGGACTGGCACGAAAATTCAGCAGGGCACAATGCCCCACAACTGGAGCCGGTCGCATCCATTGCGTATTAACCCAATCGTAAACTCCACCACCAATTTTAAAATCAAAGTTAGGTTGAGGCTGTCGAATGTAACCTTCAACACGGCCGTAAATGAAACATGGGTTAACGTGGGTGTAAGCCTCTGGATGCAGAGACCAAACACGGACTGGAATAGTTCCGACCCACAGCTTGAAGTTGGGCTTACAATCTTCTGGCTGCGCAATGGTGAACCACAGCACAATCCCGTTCACTTCCCGGGAGATTTGGGAAACGACTACCACAGCTTGTTTGACGTTTACAACGAAAGCGCATCCGACATTGGAAAATGGGTTGAAATCGAATTTAACACTCAACCCTACACGTCTCAAGCCCTTGAACGTTGGAAAATTGAATTCGCCACATTGTGGAATGTTGAAGTCTATTTAGAAGCCAAAGGCGGAGCTGGAAGCTTAGAAGTAGATTACGTTCAAATATGCCTTGATCAACCCATCCCAGAATTCACAAACCATGCTTTCATTCCTGTTCTCTTGGCAGTTTCCACGATTATGACCTTTAAATTGATGATGCGTCGACCTGAAAAACAGAGTTAAACTATTTTTCAAGCAGCCCAGAATGGGGTTTTCTTCCGCATTAGGTTAACGTACTCGTTTAAGGCTTCCTGCTCGTCTGGTGAAAGCCTATCCGCAAAGTCTTTTAGTAGAGTTTTGGCGTGGGCTTCTGGCACCCTGACATATAGAACATCGTTCTCAAAGATGTGGCGTCCCACTATGGGCTTGTCTAGGCTTATGGCCACCTGCATGCCCTGTTTGGCTTCTGGCAAGGCTTTTCCCTTTTCTTGGATTTGCTGGATTTCGCCGACTTCTTCGCCGTCCTCCGCCCTTACGAGGCTGTATTTGGGTTTGATTCTGCCAGCTAAGACTTCAACGCCAATGATGGCTGGTTTTGCTCTTCTAAACACGTAGCCCTCCAAAATGCGGATTTTGCCAGGTTTAACCAATTTCTCAAAGTCAGCCGAAAGTTTGGCTTCTCGCTGAGTTTTAAGCCAAGAAACATAATTATCTATTAAATGGTAGATTATTTTTTCCTTGAAAATTTGGACGCCGATATTTTTGGCTTCTTCTTCAGCGTCGGGCAAAACTTTAACGTTAAAGGCTAAAACTACGCCGTAAAGTGGTTCATGCTCTTTCACTATGGAGGCTTCCGTTACATCCCTCTTTGAAACATCGCCGATGTCCGCCAAACGAATAGGCACACCTTGACGCCTAAGGTTTTCAGCAATGGCCTCCAAAGACCCAAGCGTGTCAGCCTTAAGGACAACACCGTCAACATCCGTTGAAATCTTAATTTTTTCAATTTCCTCCGAAACAAGCTTCACATACTTTTCAACGTCTTCGCCCTCTGGAACAACATACAAGGGTGCACCGGCCAAGGCTCCCTCCAACTCCGGCGCAACAATTTTCACTCCAGCCGCCGCCGAAACAGAATCCACAGAGGAAAACTTGTCCCGAGGGTCTCTAATCTCATCAAGAGGCTTTGGAACAAGGATGGCTCTGACCCGCGTTACAATGGGTTTCTCCTTACCACCAACCACAATCAAGTCGTCCCGCTTCAAAGTGCCATCATAAATGATCGTGTTAAGCGTAACGCCTAATCCAGGCTCCTCTTTAACCTCCAAAACTGTGCCTTTAGCTGGACCGGCGGTGGTTTGCAACCTCTTTTTGAGGTATTGCTGTGTTAAGCCAACCAAAACCGCCAATAGCTCAACTATGCCTTCGCCTGTTTTGGCGCTGGTCGGCACAATTGCCACTGTTCGTGTGAAGTCTTTTATGCGGTCGAAACGGTCGGCTCTAAAACCAAGCCGGGAAAAAGTGCCTATAATCTCATACAAGCGGTTATCCAAATCCTCCTGCACATACTTGTCCTGCAACTGGTAGCTTTTCAGAAAAGGCATGTCTGGATAAGACTTCCAGCCTGGAATCCGGTCAATCTTGTTAGCCGCTACAAGAAAAGGCGTCTTACGCGCCTTCAAAATTTCAATACACTCATAGGTTTGAGCCTCAAAACCGCGCAGTACATCAATCACAAGGATGGCGATGTCGGCGACGCTTCCGCCCCGCCGCCGCAAATTAGTGAAAGCCTCGTGTCCCGGAGTGTCAATAACAAGCAAACCTGGAATCTCAATCTCGCCCTTAAAAGCCGACAAAAGAGGACCAATCATCTGTTTCAAAGTCTCAAGCGGGAAAAAACTGGCGCCAATATGTTGTGTCATGCCACCAGCTTCACGGGCTTGAACACTGGTCTTGCGAATCTTGTCCAAAAGTAAAGTCTTACCAGTATCCACATGTCCAAGAACACATACAATCGGTTGCCGAATAGACATAGCTCATTCTTCCCGCGTGGGCAGCAGACAAGCCAAACCTTTTCAGACTAATTAAGATTTCCTAAATAAACCTTCCAAGCAACCACTGTTTAACGCTTCTTTCTACCAGTTTCTGTTAAGGGTAAGCCCATAATAAACATGGATTCGCCTAAAAGGGATAATGAGAATAGTCCCCAAAAGAAGGAGCCAGTTATGTCTCGAAGATACCCAACAAGTGTCAGCATGAAGAAAGAGCCTAGATTTCCAAAGGACGTTATCAATCCAACGGCGCTTCCAACAAGGACACGTGTTTGCGGCAACTCCACAGGTATTGCGAGAACCAACGTTAAACCGCCTATAGTGCAAAAGCCGGCGAGAAAAACGAAAAAACAAACAATTGGCTCTCGAAACGTTCCTGTGAAATAGATTGCGGGGCCTGCGACTAACCCCAAAAAGAGTATGAAGGGTTTTCTTAACCCAAACTTGTCGGAAAGCGCCCCAACAACGAAAGACGCGGCGAAAAAGCCCAGCGGCAACATTAAAGTTACAAATTCAACACTGTTTGATGCTGTCTCTTCCACAAGTATGGATGACAGCCATATAAACAAAGTGTCGTAGCATGCACAAGCAGAAAAATATAGTCCTGAAAGCAGCCAAACCTGCCTATTCCTAACGCTGCGAGATCCTTTCCTAGGATATCAGAGTGCTCTTGTGAAGGTTGCTTCGAGCCGTAGCCCTCACCTAGTTTTCTCGAAAAAACCACCATAACGCTGTAAGAATTAAAGCCCAAGCTCCATAAACTTGGAAAACATTTCGCCAGCCGTTAAGGAGCTTTAAAAGTTGAGGGGTTCCGATAAGCGCGATTACGTCGCCTATTGCGAAACCCGAAATTGAAACACCTATTGGGAAACTTGTTTTTTCACGTGGAAAAAGCAGAGCTGCAAGTTTGGGCAGACATGGCATGACGGCGGCGAATCCCACTCCCATAAAAAACTGAAAGACCAGCAAACTCTCATAGTTGATGGCGAAACCCCTAAGGAAACCATATAACCCCAAAAGGGTTAAAGCTAAACCAGCTGACACTCTAACGCCCAGTTTGTCAATAACAAAATCCCAGGGAATCCGTAGCGCTGCGAGTGTTAAAAAGCTTATAGAGAAGACGAAGCCTGTTTCCGCATATGTTAGTTGCATTTCGAGGACTATCAAATCTTTTAAAAGCGAATAGGCGAAGAGAAGTAGATGCATCGTTAGTGATGTCAAAAAAGCTAAAACCAGCATAACCCATTGAAAACGGGTAAACACCAAGCGCCTCCCAATTTAAAAGGGAGATTCCCCGTTATTCCGTTTTTGCAACTATTAGGAACAAGCCAAGCGCGAGAAGTATTATGCCTAAAAACCCAAATAAGCCCGTGTAAACGCCTAGGTTTTGGCTGCTTGTAAAAGTGAAGTATGTGGCTAAAGCTCCAACTATCAGAAGGAGTAGGCCAAAGAATTTTTCAGCCAGTGCCACTCCGAAACCGCCTTCTTCGCTCATGCAGACATTCGCTCCTTTGAATGTTTTCTTTAATAGGCATGGGAGGGTTATTTTAAATTTCTTGTTTTTATCGGGTTTCTTCAAGCTTCGCCGGAAGATACTCGTCTACAATGTATGTTAGGCCGTAGCGGCTGAAAGCCTCTTGTTCGGCTTTACGCCTAATCTTCATGAAGGTTTTTATCTCCCTCTGCCAGAGGGGGTCCTCCTTGTAGCGTGGGTCTTTCTGAAGTTCGTAAAGCCTTTTCATGTCGATTTCGTCCAGCGGATCTGTTGGCAGCTTGTATTTGACTATATCCGTCGCCCAAACACCGCTCCATTTGGCATCCGGCGTTGTCAAGTCCCTCAGGTGGGCGGCGTTAGCCGAGCCGGATATTATTACCATGGCTATGTGCATCCCCCATGGGTCACCGTCGGTGAAAATGTAAACTGGCAAGCCGAGCTCGCGGTTCAACCGCCTAATAAAGTGGCGGGTCGCCCTTGGCGCTTGTCCCGCCGTCAGCACTAGGATGGCGTTGAACTTTTTGTGCACGTTTTCCTCTATGAACCGGGTGAATAAGCCGCCTTTCTCTATGGCTATTACTTTGTCGGCTGATGTTTCCACAAACTCGGCTGAGGTTAAGGCTGGACCAATCATGACACCGTCCGGGTGCGATGTTAAGTTTAGTGTTTTGCCTTCGTATCCGGGCACTGTGTAGCGGATTGTTAGGTCGCCGAAGACGGCTGAGCGTTCTTCTGGAAAAATGTTGAAGTCTTCGCGGGAAAAGCCTAGAATGGTTTCTAGGTCGGTTATTATGTTGTTGGATTCCTGTTGGTCTTTGAAGGTCATTTCGTAGGCTTGTGCCGAATAGTAAACGTCTCTGAGGGTTGAGGTTTTGCGTTGGGATGTAAGCTCGTAGGAGAATAGGGCGGCCCAAACAAGTTGGGCGAAGGGTTTCAAGTGGCGGATGTTGCGGGTGCTCCGCTTAACCTTCTTGTCGCCAAGTATGAACTGGCGGAACTGTGGGTCATAGTAGATGTTTTCTGTGGAGCGGCTTGGCATTTCTATGGATGGGAAAAACCCTTTATCCATCTGTTCGTAAATGCGAAGCCCAAAATTTCTGAGGTTTTCTAAAACTTCTTTCCGCCTCTCGGTTATGCTGCTATACTCCTTCAAATCCAAATCTTTTCACACTCCTTAAGAGCTTTTCAATGTCTGGAGGCTTCTCTTTGCCGGCCAGCTTAGTTGAAAACTCGGCTATTCTGGGCAGGTACTTGCTGAAAACTCCAAGGCGTTTTCGCTCTCTGTCAACATGTTCTCTCCGCGTCAAGTAGCGTTGAAGCTGCCGTGCAACCTCCCGCAGTCCGTTGGCTATTTCGCGGCGCACTTCAGGTCTGTCGGCGATGAATTCTTTGCCAACGGTTTTGTATGGAACCTTTGTGCTGCATATGTGCACTACTATGGCGATGGGCATGTCTGGCGAAACCTTGTAGCGGCGCCAGTTCATGGCGTTTATAACCTTAACTGAAACGTCGCTGGCTTCATCGTAAAGCAGCGGTATTCTGTTGGCGAAACGGTAGATTATGAAGCCGCCCCGCTGGGGAATTTCCCCGCCGTAAGCTATTGCCACTTCAACAATGAATGGGTGCCCCGCATAGGTGGCTGGTTTCCGCTGGTGAACCGCCACAAACTCCGGCTTCAACTCTTTCAGAACACCGGTTTTAAGCAGTTCCTCTCCAAGCGGCGAAAGACAGCTGGCGTCCGGAGGCAGAAAATCCTTAAACCTTTTAAGCATCTGCACCAGCCTAACGACTTCTTCGTGGGAGAGCTTCTTCGGGTTTTTGGATGGGCTTACTCCGCTGAATTCAAGGAACTTTTTTGCTGTGATTTCGCCGACCCGGTGGAAGTGGTTCTTCAAAAACTCAAGTATGCTGTTGTAGGGCGTTACTTGTATTAGGCGTTGGAGAAGTTCCACGTCAACGCCGTATGGGTGGGGCAGCGTCTCCTTCGGAGGGTCTGGCATAACTGTGGTTGCCCTTACAAACTTGTATAGTCTGCCTTTGGGATCTACGAAGGTTATGTTGGCGTATGGGTTCACCATGGCTGTCTGCTTAAAATACTCTAGGATCTTCGGCATAGCCCTCAAATAGTCGCCTTCAAGGCTGAACTCGACGACGGTGCCTCGCCAACCCTCCTTGTTCAATAACACTTTGCGATCGAGGATTATGGGACGGTTCCGCTGTATGTCAATCATAAGCTTATACATGAAAATCTTGGAGGATGGGCTTGTACTGGAAATAATAGTGGCGGGCTGGTGGGTTGTTATCTGCCCATAGAGAATAGCCATCTTACCGCCTAAGCCAAAAGTGCCCCTCTGCTGTTTCAGTTTGTATTTTGAACCGTAAAGCACTTGACCAAAAGCTGAAGGGATGTGGCGTGGCGGAATGCCGCAACCGTTGTCTTCAACCCTTAACTTGTAGATTTGGGTTTCTTCGCTGGCTTCTCCCTCAAAGGAGAGTCTCACATAAATGTCCGGCGGCGTTTTTATGCTTTCAGCCGCGTCCAGCGAGTTTTCCACAAGCTCTCTTATGGCGGCGAAAATCGCCCTTGTAGGGTTGGTGAACCCAGCTATGTCGCGGTTCCGATAGAAAAAGTCTGAAGCGCTTATCTCTTCGAAGGTTACCTGCGCCACCTAAGCCTCCACCAGCACCTCTCTATGAGAGTTCACCCTTTAACCTATGCACGGCATACACATTAATTTAACTATGCAGTTCGGCTAAACCCCATTCATTTTTTGAAAGGACTTGGCAAAAGATCCCTAAGCCTATTTACCTTAACCGTTTCAAAGAGAATTTTGCCATCCCCAACTTTTGCCGTGACAATTTTAATTTCGGAGTTTTCAGCAAAATCCGAAATATATTGGAGGCATGCACCGCAAGGCTTTATTTCGCTTTTATCCTCAGCATCCACAACCACAGCTATTTCCCTAATTTTCTTGTTTCCGTGCAGAACTGCATGTTGCATGGCGCATCTTTCAGCGCATACGCCTAGCCCAGAAATCCAGCTTTCCACGTTGCACCCGCCATATATTTTACCGTCTCCAGCTAAGACTGCAGCGCCGACGCCGAAGCCCCACAGCACATAAGCGTTTTTTAAGGCTTTAGCTGCTTCCGCCAACAACCGCCTTTCCAGTTCTCCAATTTCGCCTTTTCCGCCCATCAGTCTTCCTCTGTTATGCCTTTGGCGCGCACATAATAATATTCGCCTATCTCTTTCTGATACTTGTCCAATTTTGAGCCTTCCTTGTTCACGCGGGGTCTCTTTGTTATGGGGTCTCTTCTGAAGGTTACATTCATCTCCTTTAGAAAAGCGTTCATGCCGTCCCTTAGGCTTGTGGGTGGGTTTGCAAAGCCTTTCACGCCAGGTTCACCCGTGAAAACCATGAGGCGGTCTGCAATAAAGTCTTGGGCAACCACGTCGTGTTCCACCACGAAGGCTGTGGCGTTGCGGGCTTCAACGACTCGGCGGATTGTGCGTGCCATGTTAAGCCTCTCCTCCACGTCTAGGTAGGCGCTCGGCTCGTCTAGGAGGTAGAGGTCCGCCTTTTTGGAGAGGCATGCGGCTATGGCTGTTTTCTGCAGTTCGCCGCCGCTTAGTTCAGCAACGTTTCTGTCAAGAAGCTTTTCCAGCCCCAGCGGATGGAGAATTTCAACCTTGTACCAGCTTGACGTGAACTCTTCTTTGGCTATGCTCATTAAAAGCTCCTGCACCGTGCCTTGATATTCCGCCGAAATGTACTGGGGCTTGTAGCTTACCTCCAACTGCTTGAACTCCCGTCCATCATCGGTTTTCTCAAGACCCGCCAAAATCTTAACGAAGGTTGTTTTTCCAATACCGTTTGGTCCAAGAATTCCTATGATTTCGCCTTTCCTAATTTCGCCGGGATAAGCCATAAGCTTAAAACCTTCATAGGTTTTCTCAAGCATATCCCATCTCAGCAGTGTTTCGCCGCCGCCAAAACCAACGGTGGGCGGTTTCTCGTGGAAGATTATGGCTTCTTTTCTGAAGCGTACATTCTCGTCGGGAATATAGCCCTGCAAGTAAATATTTATGCCTGTTCTCACACCGTGCACGTGGGAAACTATGCCATAAACACCAGGCTCGCCGTAAAATATGCATATCTGGTCTGAAAGATAATCTATGATGGCAAGGTCGTGTTCCGCCACGATAACGGTTTTCCCCTCTTTCTTAAGGGTTCTTATGGCTCGGGCAGCCTCAAGCCTTTGTTTTACGTCCAAATAGCTTGAAGGCTCATCGAAAAGGTATACGTCGGCTTCGCGGCAGATAGCTGCAGCTATAGCGACTCTTTGAAGTTCTCCGCCGCTGAGAGCGTCTAACGGACGGTTCCAAATCTTTTTTAGGTCTAACTGTTCAGCGACAACGTTCAGAACATTGCCCCTCTCGTTTACTTTTTCAAGGATTTCGCCAACCCTGCCGGACACAACCCTTGGAATTTTGTCCACGTATTGGGGTTTATGCACAACTTTGAGTTTGCCCCCGCTCATTTTCTGGAAATATTCCTGCAAGGTTGAGCCTCTAAAATAGCGGATTATCTCGCTCCAGTCTGGCGGATTTTCATAATTGCCAAGGTTCAGTTTAATCTCGCCTGAAAGAACCTTTAGGGTTGTTGTCTTTCCAATTCCATTTTTGCCAAGCAAACCCAGCACTGAGCCGGGTGAAGGCGTTGGCAACCTATAAAGCTTAAAAGTGTTTGGTCCAAAACGGTGGGTGCAATCCTTTTCCAGCTCGTCTGGCAAATTGACTATAGATATGGCGTTGAAAGGGCACTTTTTGACGCAGATTCCGCAGCCTGAACACAAAGCCTCCACTATCAATGGTTTTGTATCTTCGAAGCGGATGGCTTCCACGTGGCTTCTAACCATCGGGCAGAAGCGGTGACATTGTTTACCGCAACGTTTAGGCTTGCATTTATCCGCGTCGAGCACCGCAACCCGCGTCATGGCTTACCAACAACTATTGCTTTTCATCCATAAATTGTTGAGCTTTAAATCAGAAAGGGCATGGTGCTAAAAACTTTTCGGAGAACAAAGAAATTAGGGGAAAATCCTTCACTGTTTGGTTTTTACCATTCCTCCTCTTCCCACTCTTCTTCTTCCCAATCTTCCTCTTCCCATTCCTCTTCCTCTTCGAACACCATTATTTTTCACCTCCAAGGCTGGGTTAAGCATATGGAGAGCTTTACAAGAACATCTTAAACATTTTCATTCGACAAGAGTCGAGAATACGACTTGAAGACCGGGCTTAGCTTTTAAATTTTACCTCAAAATCTTTGCCGTTAAGGAGGCTTCAGGTTCCCGCATTTCAGGCGTTAGGTATGCCCAGCACAAGTGTTTAGAGTTGTGGGCTGCACCAATCTCGCCTCTTATGTTTACTGCTATCAGGCCCATGGCGTTGTATGTTCCAGCCATCCGCTCATTAACAAGCCTTATAGCGGCTTCAACAGCCTCTTGAGCTGATTTGCCACTTTCCATGAAATTGCAAACGGTTTTCGCCAAACAAAGCCTTATGGCAATTTCGCCAACACCGGTGGCTGAACACGCCCCGCTTCGGTTGTCGGCATAAGTGCCACAGCCAATCAACGACGAGTCACCTATTCTACCCGGCATTTTTAGCGGAAAACCGCCTGTAGAGGTGGCTGCTGCCACGTTTCCATCTTTGTCCAAGGCAACGGCGCCAACCGTTTCCAAGTCGAAAAGCTCCGGATGCTCTTTAACGAGGCTTGCAAGTTTTGGCAGCTCAAACTTTCCTTCAAGCAAGGCTTGTTTTTGTTGTTCGTAATATTTCAGGCGAAGTTCAGTTATGGGTTTTCTCCTTTCAAGATTGAAAAGCTTGGCGAGTTTTTCTGCGCCTTCCCCCACTACAAAAACGTGGTCAGTGTGCTCCATCACAATCCTTGCGAGGCGAACAGGGTTTCGAATGTCCCTTAGAAGCCCGGCAGCTCCAGCCTTTAAGGTTTTGCCTTCCATGACCGAAGCTTCCATCTCCACGGTTTTTTCTATGGTTAATGCTGAGCCATAACCAGCGTTGAAAGCTCCCGTGTCTTCTAAAACGGCGACTGCTTCAACGACAGCGTCAAGGGCGCTGCCGCCTCTAATCATAACTTCAAAACCGGTTTTAGCAGCTTTCTTGACGCCCTCGATTCCGGGATTAACTCGCTCCGGATGCCAGTTTCCAGCACCGCCATGGACAACGATTACGGGCTTCCGAGCCACGATCTCCCCTCGCTTTAACCAGCAACCAAACCGAAGACAATAGAATCCCTTGTTCCTAAATTTAAGCCTAATGTTAAGGAGGCGCTTAGACGTTATAGTTTAAGCTTGGTTTTTATGATAACTCTTAAATTTGTTGAGATGGCTATACATCATGGGATGATGTGAGGCGACGGCGGGGAGCTTCTAAAGGCTGTGAAAGCCGACTAACCTGCACTGACCGCTTCCATGCTTAGTCGGAAGGGGTGCTGCATGATCAGGGACTTTAACCTTTTGGCTACAACTTCTCGAGGCAACGAGGATGAGGCTTGTTCTGAACTTTGGTACTTGTTAAGCGAGATCGGCGACTCTGCGCCTTTAGTGGATAAGACCGGAGTGGCTGGTTTGATTGTGGCTAAAACTGCTTTTAACCCTTTTGAGGTTATTGAAAAATTTAGGCAGATTCTCCGTGAAAGACCCTACGAGTTCCGCTACATTTTGCGGGTGATCCCCATCGAAAAGGTTGTGCGCACAGATCTAGGGGAAATCCAGCGGGCAGCCACAGAGCTGAGCGCCAAAATCGCCCCGGATGAATGTTACCGCATAACTGTTGAGAAACGTTTCACCGAAACATCAACAAAAGACATTATTGAGGCTGCCGCCGCCAACATTGAAAGGAAGGTCAACCTAAACAACCCAGACAAAATCCTTCTAATCGAGGTTATAGGCGGCTTAACCGGGCTTGCAGTGATCAAGCCCACCGACATCTTGTCAGTAGTGAAAGAAAAAGTTTTGTAGACGTTTCAGCGTTTAGTTGCCAAAAGCGCCACCCGCTCAATCACAAGGTCTGTTATGGCTTCCTCCAAGGTTTTGCCGTCCGCTACCGCTTCGATTTCAGCGTCCGAAACTTCGAAAACCCTTCGCACCTTCGCAATCTTTTCCGGCGTAAGCTTCAAAACCTTGTCGTCGCGTTTTCCACCAACAACCATTAAAACATTATCCAGCGTGGACTCCACACCATTTCGGTTTTCACCCACAACAACCACGGCGACTTCGCAGGTGTTCTGCTTTATTCCAAGCATGTTCATGGCTTTGTGGATTTGCCGTTGCGCAGAAGCGTAAAGAAGCATTTCCATGGCCAGGTTTTTCGAAATGTTTTCGCCGTTTTTGAAGGCCTTTAGGGCGTTTAAAACCGCAAAATACAAGTGTTGCCATGAAGCCACCAACCCAGCGTCGAAAAACTGGATTTCGCAGTTCTCCGCCGCGGCATTTTTAGCCTTTTCTAAAAATGCTTCAACATTCTCTATTCGTTGGGTTCTAAAACCAGCTATTGCAATATATTTTCCAAACTCTTGAACGTGCTTCAGCAAGGCTCTTCCTCTAGGATTTCTCTCAAAAACCTTTTAACCAGTCTCTTCGATAAGCCTGCCTCCACAAGTTTTTCCATTTCCGCCTCGAAGGGTTTGCCCTTCTCTTTGCATTTTTGAAAAAGCTTTCTTATAGTTTCTTTCACCTCCCATGGGAAGACTATCCAACGGCTTGTTTCCTTTGCGTAATAGTCTGGCTTCACTATGCTCCAAGGTTTGAGGTAAACGGTTGCTATTCGAACATCACTGGCTCCTTCAGCCTTCAAATGCTCCTTTATGAGTTGGAGGCTTTTGCCAGTATCCGCCACCTCATCAACCACAAGCACCCTTTTACCAGCAACCTTCACTGAAACAGGTTGGGTGAGAACTGGTTCTCCCTTTGTTTCGGCTACTCCTACATAGAATTCAGCCCTGACATTTGCAAGGTTCGGGTTCTCTAGAAGGTCTGAAAGCACCCTTGCCGGAGACCACCCACCGCGGGAAACACCAACGATCACGTCGGGTTTGAAGTGGTCTCTGCGGATTTTTTCAGCTACGTGCAGCAACATCCTATATATCTGGTTCCACGTGGGCACTTCGAATTCAATGTTCTGATTCAAGACGCCCAATCCTCTGCAAGCAACGTTTAAACTTTCTAGGCTTTTAGGCTTTTAGCGGTTAATAACTTTAATTAGATTCCGGCGGCAATTTAAACGGGGGAAACTTGAAGGCAAATAATTGAAACTTGTCTGACGTAAGACCGTGCGGCAAATTCTAAATATGCTTGAGAAAAGGCTGGCAGATTTCCAATTTTTCTGCAGAAAAAGCTTTTAGAGCTGAATCTGCAGCGCTGAAGTGATTTAAAGAAAAATTTGGGGGTTAATCAAATTCTGACGAGAATTCTTCTTTAGGCTTTTCTTTCTCTTTCTCCTTTTCTTTTTCAATGCCTTTCGCAGCAATGACGTCGTCGATCTTTAGTATCATGTTGGCTGCTTCGGTGGCGGATTTAATGACTTGAAGTTTGACACGCAACGGTTCCACAACGTTCAGCTCTAGCATGTCTCTGATTTTGCCTGTGAAAACATCCACGCCCATGCGGTAGCCGTCAGCTTTTTCATGGGCAGCCCTCAAAGCCACCATTATATCAACAGGGTCTAAGCCGGCGTTTTCAGCAAGTGTCAGCGGTATGGATTCGACGGCGTCGGCGAAAGCTTCTATAGCCAGTTGTTCGCGGCCGCCAACTTTAACGGCGTAGTCTCTGAGTTGTTTGGCTACTTCGGCTTCTGGAGCGCCGCCGCCCGGTACAATTTTTCCGTCCTCGATGGCGTTTCTCACCACACATAGCGCGTCGTGCAATGAGCGTTCAGCTTCGTCAACCACGTGTTCTGTTCCGCCTCTTATCACTATTGTGACAGCTTTTGGATTCTTGCATTCGCGGACATAAACCAGCTTATCGTCGCCGATCTTAACCTCTTCCACAAGTTTAGCTTCGCCAAGCAAGTCTGGCGTTAGATCTTTGACGCTTGCCACTATTTTGCCGCCCGTTGCCCTTGCCAGCTTTTCCATGTCGCTGCTGCTCACGTTTTTAACCGCCAATATGCCTCTTTTCGCCAAGAAATGCAGCGCCACGTCGTCTATGCCTTTTTCGCAGAAAACCACGTTGGCGCCAGCCTCGGCGATCTTGTCCACCATTTCCTTGAGCATGCGTTCTTCTTCGTCTAGAAAGAGCTTCATTTGCTCAGGGCTTTCGATGTTGATTTTAGCGTCAAACTCCGTTTTTTCAATTTCCAGTTTAGCGTTGATTAGGGCTATTTTCGCGTTGTGCACAATCTTCGGCATTTGCGGGTGCGCAACCTCTTTGTCGATGACCATGCCTTTGACAAGCTCTGTTTCTTCTAGGCTTTTGCCGTGCTTCTTCAAAATCTTGATTAAATCAATGTCCGCCCTGATTTTTCCGTCTTTCTCTTCAGCCACCTGTTTAACAGCTTCCACTGCTAGTTTTGCAAAGTGCTCTCTCGCGGCGGCTATGCCCTTGCTTCCCATCGCGGTCATAGCAACGTCCAAAAGCTCCTTATAGTCGTTAATGCTCACCGGTATGGCTATTTTCTCCAAAATTTCCCGGGCTTTCTCGCTAGCTTTTTTGAATCCTTCAATTATTATTGTTGGGTGGATGTTCTGATCTAACAGCTCCTCAGCTTTCGCCAACAGCTCTCCAGTCAAGACCGCGGCGGTTGTTGTTCCGTCGCCAACCTCATTGTCTTGGGCTTTAGCCACTTCCACAAGCATTTTCGCGGCAGGGTGTTGCACGTCAATTTCCTTTAGGATTGTGGCGCCGTCGTTGGTTATTGTGACGTCGCCGAAGCTGCTGACAAGCATTTTATCCATGCCTTTCGGTCCAAGAGTTGTTTTTACAAGTTCAGCGATTATCTTTGCCGCCGTAATGTTGTTCCTTTGAGCCTCCCTGCCAGTTGTTCTTCCAGTTCCTTCCTTCAATATTAAAACTGGCACCGTTCCAGGTGCGGCTGCCATTTCATTTTCACCCCTTTCATCCGGTGATTAATTTGGAAGCAAAAATCAACGAAAAATTGCTTCTATATAAACTTTTCTAGTCGCTTGCTTTGACAATTCTATAACCACAGGCCTTTCTAAGCCTATTCATAACTGCCAAACCAAGCCCCTCGGTGGGCACGCCTTCTGCGATGATTATGTCGACGCCTTCAGAGTCAAATTCGCGGAGAAGCCTAAACAGGTTTTTTGCAATTTCCTCGAGGCGTTTGCGGCTTCCCATGGACTTAACAACATCTGCCTTATACGAGGTGATGGTTTCATCGGTGGCTAAAACACCCACCTTCATTTTTCTCTGCTTGTAATGGTCAACCAGCTCGGCAATCTTCTTAACAACAGTCTCTAAATCGCCCTCAATAACAATCATCTTCGCTTTTGGCGCATAATGCCTATGCTTCATTCCGGGAGAACGCGCCCTATCCACATGCACTTTTTTGTCGGCAACAGCCACCGGGTGAAGCTCAACCCTTCCAAGAACTTCTCTAAGCACCTCGTAGGGTGTTCCGCCGGGGCGGAGAATCTGCGGCGGTTCAACAGTTAAATCCAAAACGGTGGATTCCACGCCTATGTTTGTTGGTCCAGCGTCTAAAACAACGTCAATACGACCATTAAGGTCTTCAAGCACATGGTTAGCTGTAGTTGGGCTTGGGCGGCCGGCAAGGTTTGCGCTTGGAGCAGCGATGGGACAACCGCTCTCCCTAATGAGGGCTAAAGCCACCTTGTGCCGCGGCATCCTAACCGCAACAGTGTCTAAACCCGAAACGGTCACGTCTGGAACAATTTCTGAACGCTTAAAAATTAGGGTTAAGGGGCCAGGCCAAAACTTCTCCATAAGTTTCTCAGCTTTCGGCGGGACTTCCCTCGCAAGTCTATAAACATCTTGAATATGTCCCACATGCACTATCGGCGGATTGTCCAGCGGCCTCTTTTTGGCCTTAAACAGAGCTTTTACGGCTTTTGGGTTGAGTGCGTCAGCTCCCAGTCCATAAACGGTTTCTGTTGGAAAAGCCACAAGACCCCCCTTTTTGATTGTGTCTGCTGCAATGCGTATAACCTCAATTTCGGGGTTTTCCGCGTCAACTTTTAACACTATAGTTTTCTTCATTGCGGCAAGCCTAGCTTTTTAGAACAGTTTGTGGAATTTAAGGCTTCAAGAAACTGTTAAACAATGTAGTAGTCTATGACCTTTTTCATGCTTTTCGGCGCGGTTTGCCTTACGGCAAGCTGTTTCAGTATTTTTATCATTTGAGGTTGGAAGCGAGCTATATCTGTTAAGCTTACGAGTCCTACAAGACGTTTTCCCTCAACGACTGGCAGCTTTTTAATCTTCATTTGGAACATTAGTTTCACAGCCTCTTCTAGGTCAAGGTTTGGTTCCACAACCACCAGCGGGCTTGACATGACATCCTTAACCCTTGTTTTATTTACGTCCTTTGCTTCAGCTACAACTCTCTTTAGCAAGTCTCTTTCAGTGATTATTCCAACAGCCTTGCCTTTTCTGACGGCAATCAAGCATCCAATTTCAAACTTGTTCATGATTTCTGCGGCTTCCTTCACTGTTGCATTTTCGTCGATGGTTATGACTTCTCGAACCATGACGTCTTCAACCTTCAAAGTGAGTTTGCTTTCGCCATGCTCCTCGCATTCTTCTTCATTGTTGTTTTCAGCTGGCAACAGGACCCCATCTTTTGTGTTTTGGCGCTCCGATATATAACTTGATGTGCAAAAATGTTTAGACACTGGAAAAGGCGCGAATTTTCCGCATGAGCTCTTCAACACGTTTAGTCGCCGGAATTTTCGCCTTTTCAAATTTCTCCTTAGGCTTCGATAATGGTTTGGTTGCGTCTATGCCCATTTTGCTTGTCAACCCGGTTTCTTGGTCGGCTGAAGAGTCCAGAGTGGAGCCTCTAACGTTTTCAATCACCAGCAAGTCTTCGCTGGCTTGAAACCTTGTCGCTATAGCCCACTCCACTTCCGTCAAATCGTAAACGTTGATGTCCGAGTCCACGACCACAGCGTGTTTTAAGCTTGGATGTGCGGCAAAAGCTGCCAACAACGCGTTTTTCGCGTCTCCATCCAGCTGTTTTTCGATGGATATAATGGCGTGAAGCCATCCGCATCCGCCTATTGAAAGGTTAACTGCGTAAACCTTTGGCACAACTTTTGAGACAGCCTCGTAAATCGCTGTTTCGAAGGGAAGCCCCATCAAAAGTTTATGTTCAGTTCCAGACGGCAAAAGCGCTTGGTAAATGTAGTCTTCACGGTGCATAACATTAACAATTTCGACCATCGGCTGTCTTCTCTGAATGTCATAGGTTCCAGTTATGTCAACAAGCGGGCCTTCGGGCCCCTCTTTACTTGCAGAAATTCTGCCCTCCAAGACTAGTTCAGCGTCTGCCGGAGCACACGCATTCACATACTTGCATTTAATTAGGCGTAGCTGGTCATTTAACAGCGCGTTTGCCACATCGAACTCGCATACCCCGAAAGGCGGAGAAGAGGCCGCTGCAAGCATTACTGCCGGATGAACACCTATGGCGATGGCTATGTCCAAGTCTGTTTCAGCTTCTTTAGCCATTTTCCAAAGCCTGTAAAGGTGGCGTGGAACCAGCCTAATCGCCAAGTGCCGCTCGTCTAAAACTTGCAGTCTATGAATGGAAACATTTTCGATGGCTCCATCCAAGCTTTTAGCATGGACAACTGCCGCCGTTATGTAAGGGCCAGCGTCTCGTTCAAAATGGGTCAAAACTGGGATTTTAAGCAAGTCTGGTTCTTCCATAACCTCCTTAACGGGTCCATCGTCCACGATTTTGGGTTTTCGGGGTGAACGCAAAGCCTCCAGAAGCCTGTTGTAAAGTTGTTCCTGGCTTGTGTTGAGGGCCTCGCATATGCGTTTTCTGGTTCCGCAGACGTTTGCCACTATCCGTGTTTCAGTGTCCTCCACGTTTTCGAACAAAAGCACTGGACCGTTTTCGTCGAAGCTTTTCATGATATATGCAATTTCAAAGTTTGTGGAAACAGCGTCTTTAACGTGGAGCACCTCTCTTTTCTCTTCCATTTGCTCCAAAAAACTTCTTAGACTCATAGAAGGCTCCCTCCGGTTTCTGGCTCTGTTGCCGACGGTGCGACTCTCTCCAAGAGCCTCTTAAATATGGACTGCGCTTGCAGCTCGTTAACGGTTTCAAGGTAGATGGAGACCAACGCTATTTTCCTCTTTTTTGAAGCCAAATACTCGGCGAACATGCGGGCTGAAATTATGTTTCTATCACCCAAAAGAACGGTTGAAGACGGCAGCCCCGGCGTATCAGCGGGCTTCGGGATAGCCACGGCTAAGGTTCCAAGCCTATCTTCGTTTTCGCTTAAAAGCACAAGGCAAGCGTTTTTTGTTTCAAGGTAAACGGCTAAAAAACGCATGTTCTGTTCAATTATTTCGTCTTTAACAACCTTGGCTCGCTCCATGGAAGGGTTCTCCCGTTTCGTATTTATAGCTTGACACATTTACTATTTATCACTTTCAAAAAGGAGCTGCCGCAATGGCGGCAAGCGAAGACAAAAACCGAGCCCAAAAAATCCTGCAAAGGCTTAGGGAAACCTTCACCATGCCGAAATGGATCTCGTCGAAACAAAACCCTTTTGAAACCCTAATCATAACTATAATTTCGCAGAACACTTCAGACAGAAACACTGAAAAAGCCTTCCAAAACCTTTCTCAAAAGTTTCCAATAACCCCAGAAGCGTTAGCCAAAGCGGAAACCTCTAAAATTGAGGAATGCCTCAAAGTGGCTGGCTTATACCGAAACAAGGCCAAGGTGATAAAGGAGGTTTCAAAGATAATTCTTGAAAAATTCAATGGAAGCCTAAAGCCTATACTGGCTATGCCCTTTGAAGAAGCAAGGAAAACGCTGTTGCAGTTGCCAGGTGTAGGGCCAAAAACCGCTGATGTGCTTCTGCTTTTCTCGGCAAATCAGCCAACTTTGCCCGTTGATACCCATGTCAAAAGGGTTTCTAAAAGGCTTGGACTTGCACCCGCGGACGGCGACTATGAAGATGTTCGATGTTCTCTTCAACTTTTGTATGAGCCAAAAGACTATCTAGCTGTTCACATACTGCTAATCTTGCTTGGAAGAAAATACTGTAAGGCTGCGAAACCCGTGTGCAACCAGTGTCCAGTGAACGCCTTTTGTCCATCAAAAACCTAGATTTGCTTCGGCGAGGTTTTGGTTTCTTCTTGCAAAACAGGAGCTTCTCGTAGATTCTTGTCCAGCCTAACTTTTCCAATGGCAACTGTGGAGACGCCGCTGGAGACCGGTGTGAAAATTTTCAGGACTTTTCTGATGTAGTCTATTTCTCGCAACACGCCTATCCCCAGAAACTTTCCTTCCCCATTGTATAGAGCTGTTAACAGTCCCTCTTCATCTCCCTTCCACGAAACCACAACCTTTTTGCCAAGCTCCTCTTCTGTTTTCCTTAGGTTTTCCGGGTCTATCCATCTGCCTTTACCAACAACAATGTAGATTTTATCTTTTAACTCTGCAACGTGGAGGGGCTTCATTCCTAGAAGACTGCAAACTTGTCTTTCTCTTCCAGCTACTCCAAATGGAATGTTTAAACTTTTAAACTCGCCGTCGCTTTCAATTTTAACCCAGCTTATTGGAATGGACTGCACTTTAGCATTCTTCAAGTATTTTATGTAACCCAACTCTCTTAGGCTTCTGCGTTTTTCTCTGTTCCGCTGTCTTATAGTCTGCGGAGATTCAATCATAACCTTTTTGAAATCCTTAATCGCTGCAAATAAAGGAGTCAAGGTTTCATTCTGTTGAATGCAGAAGACTATGTCTGGGTTTATCTTCTCAATTACTTGAAGCTTATAGTTTATAGCGTCGTCGCCTTCAACCCATCCGTCCGTGTTCACAACAACATGGTCTGGATTTTGCTTCAAAATTTCATCCTTAAGCGAAGTGAATCCCAGAATAACTTTCTCTAGGGCTCTGCTCGGCGACGTAACGCCCACAAAGTAGGCGTTTACCGCTTCAAGGTTGAACAAGTCTGTTACGGGCTTTGAAACCACAGCATAAGCCACAGTGCAAGGCGGCCCTATATCAGATTGGCCTAAGTCCCCGTCTAAAATGGCAACCTTCCATCCGTTTTTAACCAGCTTGTTTGCGAGGTATGTGCAGAAACTTGTTTTTCCAGAATCCGCATTTCCAAGAACCAGTGCGGTGGAAGGCCTTTTTTCAAGGGCGACCAGCTCTTTGTAGGCGTTCTCCCAAGATGGCGGTATCGTGTCTCCTTCAACCTCTTCGACGTTGGCGTTTTCTCCAAGCGAAATTTCAAAAGTTGCTTTTTCTCTGACAGAGAAGGGCATCCGCTTTCCATCTCTTATAACAACTTTACCCGTCTGCGTCATAGAATAGCCGAAAACTTCAACCACGCCAGAAACAAGCGTAACCGATGCTGGCCCGTCAACCAACAAGGTTTTTCCAACGTCCACGGTTACTTTCATTCCGCCCTCCTCCTAACAAATTTTTGCCCGTTCCTTCTCGCAATTTTAATCGCGGAGACTATGTCCCTTATTCCCCTTCTATGCTTTGCCTCGCTTATGTAGCGGTCTGTGCCGGCCTCGCTGACGCTTTCCAACTCCACGTTTGGAGGAAGCCGCCTATCCAGAGCCCTCAAAAGCCTCTCTTTGTACTCGGGTACACCGTCTCCAACTCTGACGATGATTGTTGAAGTCTTGACGTCCTTAAGGCCTTCTATGATGTTTCCTATCTCATCAATTGTTTCTTTTATGCTGAAAGAGTTTCCGGTTTTAATGATCTTTCCGTCCGCCAAAACAGCGATTCCCAAAACTTCGCCTGGATCAACACCTATCACTATTTTCTCGTAGAAGTTTTTTCCTTCCAAATGTTGGATGGCTTGGTTGATGAGGGCTTGCGGGTCCTCACCCTCTTTTAGTGTCAAAACGTTTTCATGGTTTATTAATGGCTTTTCCCTCTCTGTAGTTAAGACCACTTTTATCTCCACTGGCACAGGCTCGTAAGGTGTTATGCTTATGAATGGTACGTTTCTCTTTTTTAACTCATCAACTATTAGGTAGTAGGCTTTTCCCGAGACTGTCGCCACTGCTATTTTTGCCTTCATGCACCATCCAATCAAACGAAACCATTTACCTACGACACAAATATTATTTCCGCCGTTTATATTTGTTGATGTGCATGAAATTGCTACAGAAGATTCCAACAGGCTGTAGAAAGCTCGACGAAATTTTAGAGGGCGGCTTCCCCCTCGGCAGCATAAGCCTCATCTATGGGGAGGCGGAAACCGCCAAGACGACGCTCGCCATTCAGTGTGCCGTAAACTGTGCAAGGAAAGGCGCAAAAGTTTTGTTTGTAGACTGCGACGGCACTTTTTCCCCACGAAGGCTTTCTCAATTAGCCTCTGAAGACATTGAAAAGGTTGCTGAAAACATAATTCTCGCGAAACCTAAGGACTTCAAGGAGCAGTCAACCCTCATAGATCAACTGGCAAACTGTTTGGCGAAGGACTTCAGCCTCGCTGTTTTCGACACCATCACACACCTTTACCGCTTGGAGGTTGCTGAAAAACCTGAAAAAACTTTTGAGCTTAACCGCGAACTGAACAGGCAGATGGCGTGGCTGGCGCAGATTGCAAAAACTCATAGGGTGGCTGTGCTGGTGGTTAGCCAAGTGCGAAGCGTTTTTGATAATGTTCAAGTGGCTGTTGAGCCAGTAGCCACAAGGGTGTTAAAGTTTTGGGCGGACGTTATAATCGCGTTGAAGCCGACGGAAAACCCAAAGGTCGTGGAGGCTATTGTAGATAAAATGGGAGCAAAACAACAGCAAACTTCATGTCTAATGTGGATAGGCCTAACGGGACTAAGCGAACACACCCTCTGAGGTGTAAGAATGGGTGCACTTGCAGATTTAGTGCTGGACGCGTTAAAACTCATTTTTCCCGCCTACTGTGCAAACGCTGCACCAGTGCTTTTCGGCGGTGGACTACCATTAGATTTTGGAAAGAACTTCTATGACGGAAGGCCTATATTCGGTAAAAACAAAACTTTTAAGGGCTTCTTTTCCGGGCTTGTCGTGGGAACAATCGTTGGGGTTGTGGAATCCCTATTTTTCGAGTACCCCCCATACTTTGGTTTTCTTCTTTCACTGGGCGCTTTAATCGGAGATTTAGCTGGAGCCTTTTTGAAAAGGCGTATGGGGATTCCTCCAGGGGGAATTTTGCCCATTGTCGACCAAATAGACTTTGTAATTGGCGCCTTGTTTTTCTCCATTCCTTTAAACATGCTTTTTCCAGAACTAGTTATAGCCATCTTTGTAATTACTCCGCCGCTGCATTTGTTGACGAATTTTGCCGCCTATAAGATGGGCTTAAAAAATACCCCATGGTAGTTTAAACTGTTAGCCCAAACCTAACCGTCACACCATGCCATTGGACAGACATGCATAGAAAGCCTTGTTAGAATGATTCCAACAATATAATTCGAGCTTCATCAACTTGTGAAGCAGCTTTAACCGTCGCTGTCTTTACTTTTTGGTGGGGTTTAGCTCCTGATGTTTGGGGCATATGAAATAGCATAAGGATAGGGGAGGTGAGTTGGAGATGCCAAAATTCTATGTGAAGTGGTGGTTGGAGCCGACTAAAGTGCCTGTTGATGCTGAGCAGAGAGTTAAGGGGTGGCTTTCAATGCTTGAAATGATTAAGGCGAGCATGAATGCGGGCGTAACGAAAGATTGGGGAATGGCTGCTGGAGGAGACTTCGGATATACGATCAGCGAGGCAGCAAACGAGGCGGAACTCTTCACCCGGTTGCTTGCATGGATACCCTTCGCTCACTTTGAAGTAGTGCCAATAATAACAGTTGATCAAGCTATAGATGCAATTAAAAAAGCAGCAGCGAAAAAGTAAACCATCCAGAAACGTTTAAGCTCTCTTCTTTTCGCTTTGGGGATAACAGTTATGCTGCTCCTTTTATCTGACGCAGTATGACTTCTATGGAGACATACGCAATTATAAGAAGCGTTACTCCAACAATGAGCATCATATACGCTTGTCTCGGGTTTGAAGCATACTTTGTACTCTGGTACATTAAAAGAGCACCAGCCGCGCCCAAGGCAAAGAGGGTTGTAGCAATAAGGCTGTCCCAAATAAACTGATCTGACAAGTATGGGTTAACAAACAGAAAGCCAACACTTGGGCTGTAATACGATGGCAGTGGTCTAGACACTATGTTGTATAATCCTCCTCCGAAAAGGAAAACTGCTATGGCTAGAGCGGCAGTCGCCAAAGCCATGTTAGAGGGTTTAATGGTGGTTAGCCTTCTGTAAATTTTGTTGAATGAGTATGGCATCGACGAAAACAGCCTTTTTACCCTACGGGCCACTTTGCTCCCCCAGTGTTTTTATTAGGTGTTCCGCCACTTCTTTCGCCCATTCGCCAGTGAACGGATTTTTAACAATCTCCTTTAAATACTCTTTCCACGAAATATTCAAGGCTTTCTTCCAGACCTCATACTTTTCCACAACATTTTTGTAGGCTTTCGCATGTAACTCGCAATAGCCATCTAGAACTGCTTCCTTGTCACATATTGCGCATTTCAAGGTTTCTCTCTTCCTTTGTGGGGCAGTTTGGATTGAAACAGAGGTTCCATGGGCGTCTACCCTTAATCCTTATTTGGACGGTTGGCCAACCGCACTTCTGGCATTTTTTACCAAGAGGTCTGGCAAGCCCTTTTTGGGGGAGTGGAAAGGCTGTGTTGCATTTCTTTTTAAAATAGTTTGTGCATCCGATGAAGCGTTTTCCGGTTTTTCTCGAGTAAAGGATCATAAGGGTTCCAGTTCCACAGATGGGGCATTGTCCAACCATGCGTTCTTCAACTCTCGCTTTTTTTATGGCTTTGCTTAACTGTTCTCCGATAACCTTTTCTTTGCTCTTCAACTCTTCCACAACGGGCTTTAAAATTTCGACAACGTCCAAGAGGACGTTTTCCCGCTTCTCCATGTTTGCTTGAATCTTATCCATGCGCTCCTCAAGGTTTCTTGTCAACTTTATCGAAACAATGGAAGGGCAGTGCTTTTTCAAAACTTCGAGAACTTCAAATCCTAAGTCTGTTACAACCATTCTCTCGTCTCGGACGTACTTTCTGTCGTACAAGGTTTGGATAATGTCGGCTCTTGTGGCTTTTGTCCCTATGCCAGCTTCCTCCATTCTCCTTAGGAGGCTGCCCGGGTTATATCTTGGCGGAGGCTTTGTAAACTTGTCTTCTGAAATAACCCTAACAATTCGGAGGCTTTGTCCCCTCTCTATTTGAGGCAGAAGAACCTCTTCAGCTCTTACGTATGGTTCATAGAAGCGTAGCCACCCTTCCTTAAGCGTTTGTCTCCCCCTCAGGACGAATCTGTGCCCATTTACGTTAATGCACACTTTAACGCTTCGCCTTATGGCTGGCTCGCCGAAAACAGCCATAAACCTTCTAGCAACTAAATCCCATATGCGTCTTTCAGGCTCCTCTAAAACCCTTTCTGGCAAGTTTCCCGTTGGGTAGATCGCCGGATGCGCCGGGTCCTCTTTCTTGCCCTCGTTTGGTTTCAATTCTTTTTTGGCTAGAAGCTCTGCGACAAGCTGACGATATTCTGGAACAGCGCTTAGGCTTTTGAGGATTCCCTCATAGTTTATTGCTGGTGGAAGTTTTTGGCTGCTTGTTCGCGGGTAAGAAATTAAAGCGTCTAGGTATAAGCGTTGAGCAATGTCTAAGGTTCTTCTCGGAGTGTATCCGAAAAGGCTGTACGCCTCGCTTTGCAGTGCACCGATATCAAAGGGCGTTGGCGGCGTCTGCTGGAACTGTTTCTCTTCTATGGTTTCAACAATTCCATCTCTGCCTTTACAAGCACCTAGAATTGCTTCAACTTCTTGTTTAGTTTCGATAACTTCCCTTTCATATTCAGCCTCGAAAATTTTCCCTTCTATTTCTATTTCAGCCTTGATTTGCCAATAAGGAGTGGGCACAAAACTTCTTATGGCTCTTTCTCTAGCCACCAGAAACCGGAGGGTTGGGCCCTGCACTCTTCCCGTGCTTAGGGTCGCATACTTTCCACTCCAGTCTTTGGCAGCTAAAGTTAACGCCCTTGTAAGGTTAACGCCGTACAACCAGTCAACTTCATGTCTTGTTTTTCCAGCCTCTATTAGGGCGAAGTCAAGTTTTGGCAGAAGTTTTTTGTATGCATTTTCCAGCTCCTCCTTTGTTAAGGTGGAATATTTCATTCTTTTTGCCACGTTTTCTTTGCCGCCGCATGCATATTTCAATACGCAGTATCCGATGATGCTTCCTTCGATGTCGTAGTCACATGCGTCAATGTATGTGTCTGCGCCCTGTGCAAGTTTGGAGATGGTTTCAAGCCAAACTCGAATATGCTTTGTTCCCCTTTCAGCCATGTATCGGGGAACCCATCGGAAATTGAAAACTGGATAATAGTTTCTCCCGATTTTCTCCTCCGCCACCGTGTAAAGGTGTCCTATGGCTGGGACAACCACTATTGGCTTGTCCCTTTCAGCCACGTAGTATGGTACACCGTTATCTTCAACTTTTTTGGCTTTACCGTTTCGATCGAGGGCTGAGGCTATCCTCTGGGCAGCATCCGGCTTTTCTGTAATGATGAGCGTGTATTTCTCCATGTAAATACAGACCGTTAACCTATGAATTAAAGGTTCTCAAAAATAAGCATATGGCCAAAATTAAAAGTTTCTGTGCGTCCCCCTCTAGTAATCAATAAATACATGTTGCCCCTTTCCATTTGTACTGTTAGAGGTATTGTTATGCCTCAAAAGGTTGTTTGCCACCAATGTGGCTACATTTTATATGAGGGGGCTGAACTGAAACCTCCGGACGAAATAATCCACAAGTATAACGGTAAATGTCCCAACTGTGGAAGAAAATTGGCGTTCATTCCAATAAACATTGACATTAAACCATTCAAATAATATGCAAGTGCCCGGAGCACCATGTTTTAGATATGTGGAACTCAGCTTTACGAAGTCCAGCAAAATTGCTAAAATTTGGAACAGGTCTTGAGGCAAAGTCGTATCTTTCTCGTTCTACGACCAAGAAAGAGTATGGATACAAGCGAAAACACCCGCTTAGGTTCGGAACACACCGTAAGGGAAATAAACATCTCAAATAATCTCTATTCAAAAGAGCTGAACACCGATGAAGATCAAAAACATCTTCGCAAAAGAAAACTTCCTAAACGCCGTTAAAAGCGTTGGAAAAATCCGCCCAAAGACAAGTCATACATCAATTTTGACAATAATCGCGTTGACGATGATCCTCATAATAGCCTTTGCCATAAGACTTTTTCCAATGCGTTGGGAAATAGATCCAACAACTGGAAAATCAAACCTTTTACTATCTGAATTTGACCCATACTTCCAATACCGCTTCACAGAATACATCGTGAAAAATGGTTTTATAGCGTGGGCTTGGCCAAACCCGTGGAATGACACTCAACGATGGTATCCGCAAGGATTCAATGTAGCAAAGGGAGCCTTCCCAGGGCTACCCTTGACGGCAGCCTTCCTCTACAAAATATTCTCAGTTTTAGGTGTTGGCATAGACCTCATGAGTTTTTGCGCGCTTTTCCCAGCTGTAATGGGGATGCTTGCTTGCCTCGCCATGTACTTTCTGGGAAAGGACATTGGCGGTACACCCGTAGGCCTTTTTGCAGCCCTTTTCTTGGCCATACACCCATCATACATCCAGCGTACATCCTTGGGCTTTTTTGACGACGAAACCGTTGGAATATTATCTCTCATAGTTTTTGCCTTCCTATTTTTGAGGGCAATTGAAGAGGAGCGCCCATTAAATTCGACGGTGAAATATGCTCTTGCATCGGGAGCCTTTTTAGGGTATTTCTGTGCCAGCTGGGGAGCAGCCTTTTACCCCATAGGGCTTACTGCACTTTTTGTCTTTGTATTGTTAGTTATGAAAAGGTATACGAGGCGCCTTCTTTTGGCTTATAGCATAACTTTTGGTTTAGGGTTATTTATTGCCATAAACGTTCCATACCTCACACTTAACTACCTTACCTCTACAGCTGTGGTTGCTGTTGCCGGAGTTTTTAGCTTGCTGGTTCTTGCCGAAATTTTAAATGCGATGCCGACGAGGCGATGGAAAGCCATAACAGTGATTGTTTTTCTAGCTTTGGTTGTTACAGTTTTTGCTGTTGCATGGCAGATGGGCTTTGTGCGAGGTTTAACTGGAAAGTTTCTTTCGGTTGTAAATCCCTTTACGCGGGCTGAGTCGCCGCTTTTTGAGTCGGTGGCTGAGCATCGGATATCTGCTTGGGGTACCATTTATTATGATCTTGGCATTGGAATAATATTCTCCGTAGCTGGTTTGTTTTTCGCCTGTGGAAACCTTGACAACAAAAATCTGTTTCTTTTGGTTTTTGGTTTAACTTCCCTCTATTTTGCATGTTCTATGGTGCGGCTGCTCGTGCTTATGGCACCATCCTACAGCCTACTAGTCGGTGTAGGTGTAACTGGCTTGTTGAGGCCTTTCTATACCTTGTTGAGGGAACCGCCCAAACTTGGTGTAAAGCGAAAGTTTGGGTTGGAGCGTGTTGGAAAAGAGTTTAGCGGAGCTGCCATATTCATGATATTTTTAATTTTGATGACGAGTATAGCTTTTCCAATGCCTAGAGTTTACAGACAAGTTTATTCGCCCACTACAATATCGTCTGGAAGCCTCTCTTTAGTGCCGGACAGACCTGTACAAGAGTGGATAGACATGCTATACTGGACTAGAACTAGACTGAATGCAACAACGGTTGTTTGCAGCTGGTGGGATTACGGATACTGGCTAACGGTACTGGGCAACGTCACAACGTTGGCGGACAACGCCACAGTAAATGGAACCCAAATACAAAACATTGGCTTTATATTCATGGCTAACGAGACTCAAGCGATTAAAATGTTGAAACGCTATAACGTGGAATACATACTCGTCTACACAACAATAAAAACTGATGGAAGCTGGGCTGGAGCAGGCGGCGACGAAGGAAAATGGATCTGGATGGCTGCCATATCCGGAAAAGACCGTGAACGCTTCATTAGCCAAGGTTTAATTTCAGAGAGTGATATGTGGACAAGCGACCTTGAAAAGATTAGACAGACTTTTGGGAACCTTACATTGGGGACCAATTGGCATGACTCAAACAATAATGGATATTATGACAGTGGAGACTCTATAAGCTCGAATCTCAGAGGGCAAAATACTGTGCTTTTTAAGTTGATGCGTTATGCGGTGGAGCGCTGGTTGCAAGAACAGGGAAAGCTTACATCGTTGTCGATACGGATTGAGCCGTACTTTGAAGAGGCGTATATTGCGGGGTTAACTAATGCACAAGGCTATTACGGGTATGTTCCGCTAGTCGCTCTCTACAAAGTTAATTACCCGTCAGAATCGTGAAAAAGGGCGAGAAGCGTTGTTTCCAAAAGTTCCAGACTATCATAAGCCCAACAAGCCTCTTGTTCCAACCGGTTTAGGCGTCTTCTATGTGGTGGCAAGCTCTCTCTACCTTTTCCTGTTGCACTTATTCCTTGAAGGAGATGCGCATGCGGGCATTAACAAGGCTTTGACTTTGGCTGTGTGCATTTTGTTCGGCGGTTTTATGGGTTTGCTTGACGACTGGATGGACATGCGGTGGCGTTATAAAGCCTTCTTCCCATTGATAGCCGCAATCCCCCTTGTGGCTTTGGCTTATCGTTTGCCCTACGTGCGCACAGCCATAACTCTTCCAATAATCGGCACCGTAAACTTCGGAATCTATTATTATTTCATATTGATTCCGTTAATTGTAACAGTAACCACGAACACTGTCAACCAGCTTGGCGGTTTAAACGGGTTGGAAACAGTCTGTCCCGCCATAGTTTTGATTGGGCTTATGATTTTGTCTGGACGTGATGCCATCCTATTAACGGTTCCTTTGGTTGTTTGGTTAACCCTTGCCTTCTTAAATTTTCAAGGCAAAATTTTTGTTGGCAACACTGGCTCGTTTGCCATTGGGATAACGTTGGCAGCTTTCGCGATAATCTCAGACCTTAAATGGTGCTTGATAATTTCGATTTTACCCTACATTTTCAATTCTTCGCTTATCTTGTTAAACTACTTCTTTTTCCATGTAAAAGCAAACGTTCAATTCGACGGGGTGAAACTTGTTTCTAATCATAGGCGGAGCCTTATTACGCTTATCACGTATAACCGTCCCATGACCGAGCGGCATGTGGTTGTCATCATCTCGCTTTTGGTGGCGCTGTCAACCTTCGTTGCTGTTGCTGTTCAATTGTTCATGTTGTAAGCTAGACTGTTGTGTGTAATGTCTTGCTACACACAAAAGTCAATGATTTGTGGGCTGTGAGGGCTTATTCGAGGAGCCCATCAGAAAATCCTCCAACATATGTTAATGTGAGGAATCAGCTATTTGCCCCACGCTTTACGTTCCAAACGTTTCGGTTAAAGTGGAAGCCACCAGCATTGTAGGAGTTAAACTGGACACGAAGGGAGGGGCTGGCGCCGTAAACTTTGAGGTTAAGGCAAGGCTTGAAGAGAAAGAGCGTAAAAGCCAAATGGTTGTTGTGTGCTTCATTCTTCAATTGAACACTAAACCGGGCATTGTTAAATTTGAAGTTGAAGGCACTGCCACCTTAACTGGCAAGGATTCTGAAATAAACAGGATGTTAGAGGTTGACCCTGAAACAAAACTGCCTTACGCCTTTCAAAAAGTCTACCAACATGTTTTCACAGCCATGTACCTTTTGTCAACAATTCTGAACACGCCTCCACCGCCGGTAGACCTCCTACTTTTCGGGAGAGAAAATGTTTCAGCGGAAAGTGTGGACCTAGCCTCAGAAATAACAGAGAGTGTTGAAGAATCAAAGTCTGAAAACCAGCCTTAAAGGCCTATTCTTTCGGAAGGATTTTATAGTTCTTTAGCTGTTCTTGTTGCTTGTCGGCGGGTGAGTGGGACCTCCCACCCGTTCCGCCATAAAAACCCCGGTGTTGGGAGGTGAAAAATTGAAATTTGAAAGTGAAGATGTAGCTTTAACAGTGATTATCGCTGCCATTTATGCTGCTGGCGTTGTTTTCTTGGCGCCTATAAGCTTTGGGGTTTTCCAAGTTAGGATGGCTGACGCACTGTTGCCTTTAGCTGCTCTCTTTGGCTTGCCAGTTGCGCTGGGAACGGGCTTCGGATGCTTTATAGCAAACTTTTACGGCGGTTTAGGCATAGTTGACGTTGTGGGAGGAGCCTTTGCAAACTTTGTTGCGTGTGTTTTGGCGCGGTTTATCAGTGGAAAGACTATATTGCATAGGTTTGCATCTTGCCTCGTAGAAACCGCTATTGTAACGCTGGTTGTTGGAAGCTACTTATCAGCGCTTCTTGACGTGCCGATAGAGGCTAGTTTGCTCGGGGTTTTCTTAGGCTCCGTGGTGGCAATAAACATTCTTGGCTTTAGCCTTTTAGAAGCGTTACACCGAAGTGGCGTAGCCAAAAGATTTGTAGAGAAAGGTTAGCGTCTTTGCCTACATGAAGCGTTCCAATTTTGTTAGCCCAATTATCTCTTCAAAGTCTAAGCCCAATGCGTCTAGGACTTGGTCGAAGGTGGAGTGGAGGTAGGCTATGTACTTGTCTACGTCTATCTCGTTTTTGGTTGCCAGCTCCACGGGTTTCACGTGGGGTTCGTTAACCACTTTCACGAAACTTATCAGGTCGCCAGCTTTGAGTTCCATTCCGCTTTCTTTTAGAATTTTTGCCGCTTTAACATGTTGCGGTGTTGTTTTTGTGTAGTGTTCCAGTTCTTCGCCTAAAACCACGTTGAAAGCGAGTTCTTCTAGGCTTTCCCATTCCCGTCTTTTTAGGCGAGTGTAGCAGTCTCTGATTATTTGGATTATGTCTTTTTTCGCCTTTTCAAAGTCCGCTGGAGTCTTCACCATGGCTAGGTGTTCCTTCATTTTGTCAAAAGCCTTCTTGATGAATAGTGGGATGTGGCGTTTCTTTCCAGTTAAGCCCTTCACGTCCACGCTTCCGTCTTCTAAAACGCCTAAATAGTTCTTTTTGCGGGAGCTGAAGACTGCGTAGCGGTAAACCTTGTCCACGTCTAAGCCCATTTTAAGCGTTTTTTCAGCCCACTCTTCAAGGGCTTGTATCTGCTCTTTTGTCGGGTTCTTCAGGAAAACGCTGTCCGTATCGCCATAAAGCACCTGAATGCCCAGCTCCTCCGCCTTCTTGATTATTTGGGTTATGGAGTGTCTTCCAATGGCAGCGGTGGCTTCAGCTACCGGCGGACAATAGAGGTCGAAGGTTTCTGCGCCGAAAACCCCGTAGCTTGCGTTTAAAATTACTTTTAAAGCGCCTTGGATAATGTTGTACCAGCTTCTAAGCTCCAGCGGAAGCGTCTTGTCTTTTGACTTGGGCTTGTACCAGTAAACCCGCAAGTCTCGCAGTGCACCGATTAAGAGGCTTTCTAGGGCGCGTTTTTTGCGGCAAACCCAGTGGGGCGTGTCTGGCACAAGGTTTGATTGGCATTCCGGATGATTGCATAAAATTGTTTGGTAGCCGAGATTCCAAACCTTTATTATGGATGGGTATAGGCTTGGGAAGTCCATGACAGCGACATTAAAGTGGACGCCGGGCACTGGCTCAACGACTATGGCGCCCTTATATTTTTTGCCCTTAATTATGGCTTTTGTGGCTGTTTTTCCCTTCAAGGCTAGGATGTCTTCTGCGTTTGGAATCAGCATGCCTCTTCTGCGGTGTTCACGGTGCATGAAGTTTCTTATCCAGCGGGAGACTCCTTGACGACTCACGTCTTCCATAGGCATGCTGCTTATTCTAGCCAAAACGAGAATCAACTTCAAAACAAGCTCGTCGTCGAAGCTTGTAAGCTTATAGGTGATTTCCGCGTCTCTGAAACAGTATTTTGCAAGCTCCGTGTACGTTAACTCGCCTATACTCTTTTCCAAGGGGATTTTGTCCAACCCTATTAGGGCTTTTCCAACGTCGCCTAAGGTGACGTCGCGGTAGCGGTTGTTGAAGGCGTAGATCTGAATGGAACGGTTGAAGAAGAACTTGTAAAGGTCTATGTGCACCCCGTACTTCAACAAGCAGACGCGTTTTCCAAGCTCTATTGGGATTTCATCCCTCTTAAAGCCGAATTTTTCCGCCCGGTGTGCCAAATACCTCAAGTCAAAGTCGTCGCCGTTAAAAGTTATGATGAATGGGTAGTCCCACAAAACTTCGAAAACAGTCCGTATTAACTGTTCCTCAGAGTCAAAAAACTCCGTCTTCACGTCTGCCGGCAAATATTTCGCTCCTTCGCGAACGCCTGCCCGTTTTAAAAGAAGCACCCGTTTTTGCCCGTCTGAGCCATAGATTGAGACGCAGACTATTGGGTATTCTGCAACGCGGGGGTCTGGCATACGTGTGGGAATGGGCGACTGCACTTCAATGTCTATGGCGGCGTAGCGAAACTTAGGCGCCGGATACTCTAACAGCCTAGCCCACTGCTCGATGTATTCAAGCTCCTCGGCAGACGCATCCTTGAAAGTGCTAACTATCTGTTTGACCATGTTTTCCGCTTCATTCAGAAATGTTTGGACTAAACTGCCATTTTTAACCTCGTAAACCATGCCAGGCAAAAGCCCACGGTCATAAATGTAGGACTGGTAATACTTTATTTTGGCTTCCCAAACCTTTACAGACTCAGCTGGCACCGGCACAATTTTTGGAAAATCTTCCGGAATAACGTCCCTAATACAGCCTTTTGGGCGGCCGCCAATCGCCAAGGGATCTTTAGCTACAACCCTTGTAACCGTAACCGTTCTGTCCAAAAGGGGATCGTACTTTTCCTCGATTTCGAAATGGTCAAAGCCTGGATGCTTAACCAAGCGGTCAATTTTCTCCAGTTCAAGAGGTGAAAGATTCGTGTAGCAGTATGGCTTATGCCCAGTATTATCGTACCAGAAGTAAATTCGCCCTGAAACGGGCTCGTAAAGTTTTATCACGGCTTTTCCAGATTTTCCGTCGTAGGTGGCTGAAACAAAATAGGATGGTGGAAGATTTTCTGGGGCTTCAAAACCCCGTCGCTGTCGCTCTTCTTCTAAGGCTTTTGTGAAGGGTAGAGCTTCCGCTTCCTCTTTTTTGGGTGTAGTTGTTTCAATTTTTGAGAATTCGTCGAGTCGTTTCTGTGTCAGCTTCATTCCTTACCTAACCTTTAATATGTGTTGGGTAGACTAAAATCTTACTAAGCCCTTTCCCGGGCGGGCTGTGAAGCTTGCTTAAGGAAGCTTGGACGTTAGCCATTGAAGCCCTAAGCTGGATGGAAAAAGAGCGTGTAAGCGAACGCCTAGCCTTGGCTCGGACAGCCAAACAGTTGGAAATAAGCGATGTGGACGCTTTACGTTTGGCTCATGGGCTTGTATGCGAAACAGTGCGCCGCCGAAACATGATAGACCGTTTCATAAACGAAATTTTGAAGCCAAAAGCCCTAAGCGATTTTTCCTTTGGCGTCCAATCTTTTTTGAGGCTTTACGTTTATCAGACTCGAGTAGCGAAAAACTGGGATAAAGTGGACTTGGAGGAAGCCAAAAACTTGGCTGGGCTGGCGCGTTCAATTTTGGGATGGCGAACCCTGCAGCCTGTTGAACCCTATCTTGGGCTGTTGTTGACTGAGAGCCCAAATGTTGTGTTTAAGGGTGTGGGCGACGAGGAGCGGGTTGGGCTTTTAACTTACCATCCCACTTGGTTTGTGCGATATTGTTTCCGTTTGTTCGGCAGAAGGGAAGCCCTAGCCTTTTTGGAGGCAAGCGCCAAAACCCCGCCCACGTACATACGATTGAACACTCTTAAGGGAAGTGAAGAAGAGATTCTGAAAAGGCTTGGAGAGGAAAAGGTTAAGGTAGAAAAAGTTGAGGGGCTACGCCACGCCTACAAGGTTTTAGCCGCTAAGCAGCCCCTAACAAGAACCAAAAGCTTCCATGAAGGCTTGTTCTACATTCAAGACAAGGCTAGCTGTTATGCGGCTGAAGTGGCAGATCCAAAACCGGGCATGGTAGTGTTAGACGTTTGCGCGGCGCCCGGCGCAAAAACTACTTATCTAGCTCAGCTTATGCAGAACCATGGCGTAATCTACTCCGTGGACTATTCAAGGCGTAGAATGGGCGTTTGGAAAAACGAGGTCGCAAGAATGGGTGTTTCCATAGCTGAGCCAATAATTGCGGACGTGTGTAATCCGCTGCCAGTTGCCGTTGAAGCTGACATGGTGGTTTTGGATCCGCCGTGCACGAGCACTGGAGCTTTCGCGAAAATTCCATCGGCCAAATGGAGGCTTACGGCGCGTTCAGCTGAGAAAATGGCTGAAATCCAGTGGCAGATGCTGGAAAACAGTGCAGAAAAACTGAAGCCCGGCGGCGCGCTGGTTTATTCCACATGTAGCACGACCGTCGAAGAGAACGAGATGTTGATTGAACGTTTTCTGAAATGGCATCCGGAATTCCAACTGGCTGAAATAACGCCAAAAATCGGGCTGCCGGGACTTCGAGGTTTAACCCAGTGCCAGAGGCTTTACCCTCACATCCACGAGTGCAACGGCTTCTTCATAGCAAAACTGTTAAAGAGCAAAGCATAAACAAGAACAATACGTTGGAGGCATGCAGTTTGAAAGGATGTAAACTCATCGGCAGAATCGTGAAAGTGGAAGGCAAATGCCCAGCAAGACACTGTGTCGGGGAAGAGTTCGACTTAACCCTTTACTCTGAAGAGGAAGACAAAACCTTCCGAACACCCAACATTTGCGGTTTCCTCTACAACGTCATCTTCCCATACCTAGTCGCCTTACAGTTTGGCGGAGTCTTCCCATGGGAAAAAGACAAAGACCTCTACACAGCGGGCTGTCCAGACCAAAGAAAAGTCATAATAGAAATCAGAAGAGTCAAAAGCGGAGAGCAGGCTTATTCTACTTCGTAATACTTATAAGCATTACTTTGATACATACTTTTGGTATATCCATGAATGAGAAAAGCGTAATTACCATTAAAATTCCATCAGACTTGAAAAAGAAAATGAGACAGTTGAAAATAAACTGGAGCGAATACATCAGAAACGCCATCCAGAAAAAACTGGAAGAAGAAAGGAAGAAGATAGCTTCGGTGAAGCTTGACGAGATAAGGGCTAGAAGCAAGCCAGTGGCAACGGACGAGCTTGTAGCTTGGATAAGGGAATACAGGGAGAGATGAAATGCCGCGCTATGTGGTTGACGCCAGCGTCGTTGCCAAGTGGATTCTCTCCGGCGAACCTTACCAAGAAAACACTGCAAAATTAAAGGAAGATTTTGTAGCCGGTCAGGTGGAGTTATGTGCGCCAGCCCTGGTTGTCAATGAAGTTGCAAACGCTCTCTGGCGGGCAATAAAGCTTGGGAGAATAACTGAAAACGACGCAAAAGAAGCGCTGAAAGCGTTGGGAGAAATGAAAATCGAACTTTACCAATCCTACTGGAATGAGGCGTGTCAAGAACTGGGTATTGCTTGCAAGCTTGGCCTAACAGTCTATGACGCGGCATATCTCTTTCTCGCGGAGAAAACAAGAGCCAGCCTTATAACATCTGATGAAAAACTATACGAAAGTGCAAAAGCCCATTTCAGAATTCTCCACATCAAAGACTATTTATGACGGTGTCTCCGCGATTTTTGAATGCTTGCTAACAACTCGAAAATGACTTTTGCCGCTTGGACCGCTGTAACTCCGAAATCATAGTTTGGGGCAACTTCCACAACATCGAACCCCACAACGCGCTTGCCGCATATGCTGCATAAAATGTCCAGAAGTGTGGCTGTGTTCAAGCCGTCTGGTTCTGGGTTTTGCGCTGCCGGGGCGTAGGCTGGGTCGAGAATGTCTATGTCTATGGAAATGTAAATGTGCCTGTATCCCCCAAGTTTTTCCCTAAGCCGTTCTGCTGCTTTTTCGCTGCCCATGGCTCTTATTTGATGGGATGTTAAAAACTCTATTCCTGCTTTTTCCGCGTAGCTAAGCTCCTCTTTGCAGACGGCTCTTGTTCCAACTTCCAAGACTGCGGCTGGTTTTAGTTGCTCGTTTATTCTCCGCATGAAGGTGGTATGTGAAAGCCTTAACCCCATGAACTCGTCGCGAAGGTCGAGGTGGGCGTCAAAACTGACAACGGCGGTTTGCGAAAGGTCGCCTCCCAACCCCTTTAAGACACCCATAGTTATGGTGTGTTCGCCTCCAATAACGACGGGCATTTTACCAGCCTCCAAAATTTCGCCGACAACTTTTGCCAGCCTATCAAGTGTCTGCTCTGTGTCGGTGGAAACGTGTAAGTCGCCTAAATCATGGATTCGCATGTCTTCCACGTCGATGTCGCTGCGGAAACTGTATGTTTCAATGTTTAGGGAAGCTGCCCGAATAGCGTTTGGTCCAAAACGTGCTCCGGTTCTAAAGGTGCTTGTGACGTCGAAGGGCACCCCTAAAACCACGTAGTCAGCCTCTTCAAAGCTTTTCTGAAAACCGCTGAAAACGTTTGATTGGGAAACAAAAAGCTCTCTGTAACCCATTTGCAGTGCTTCCTTTAGCTTTTGCTGTAACATTCATCCTTTAAATTCTAAAACTCTTTCGCTTCGGCGAAGGGCTGCTATACGCTTGAAACCAGAAATGTTGCGGCTGCTTGAGTGCGTTTACGCCTTTTCAGGTAGTAGGCTGTTGAAGCTAGTATGGCGAAGATGGCTAGCACCGCTAATAGAAGCCAGTATAGTGAGATGCCAGCGAAACCACCAGCTGTAATCGCCTTAACGGTGTAGTAGTTTTCCCTTGACCTTGCAATGTTCCCAGCGTTGTCAACACATTCCACATAAAAAATCACCGTGGCGCCTTCCTCAAATCCCTGAATAGTGGCTATCCAGTTGCCGTTCTCCAAAGCCATGGTTGTTTTCTGCCACTCTTCACCAAGACGCTTAAACCATAAGAAGACGCCTCCAATTCCGCTGCCGTCCTCAGTTATTTGGGCTGAAACAGTCACCGTTTCGTTTGTTGTTGGGGTTTTAGGCGTCCACGTCACACTGTTTATTGCTGGCGCTGTGTTATCCACAAAAACTGTTATCTGTTTTTCAGCCTTGTTTCCAGCCTTATCCAAAGCCATCAACGCGATTTCATGTTCGCTGTCGCCGAACTCCGTGGTGTTCCACGCGTAAACCAGAGTTTTTGCTCCCACCGCTTGGACTAAGCCGTCTATTTTCAGCTCCGTATATTCAAGGTTGCCGTCGTCGGCGCAAGCGTCAATAAGCACCAGCCCGCTGACAACACTATTGTCTACGGGCTTAAGAATTTCAACAATGGGCGCCGTGTTGTCCACGGTTATGGAGATAGTGTTTTCCGCTTTGTTTCCTGCCTTGTCTACGGCCTCCAGCCTCAGTTCGTGAACGCCGTCGCTAAGCAAGGTGGTGTCAAGCGCATGTGCATGTGTGCCCGTTTGGTTCCATAAAGCCAAAACCACCCCATCAAGCGCCAGTCTAGCTTCACAAAAATTATCGTCATACACGTAAAATTTGACATCCACCGTTTTTGATGCAAAGCTTCCGTTTTGGGGCGCGTGGAAAACGGCGACTGGCAAGTATTGATCTTCAACTTGATAGGCGTACACGTCTAGGGATGCGATGTTTCCAGCATAGTCAACAGCAGACACCTTGTACTGAACAATTGTCCCATACGGAAACGCTGGAATCGCCGCCCTATACAACGCTCCGTCTGGCTCCATAACAATCGTCGTAAGGTTTCCGTCTTTCCAATAGGTTAGGCATAGCTTTTTTAAACCGCTGGCGTTGACCGGTTCCGTTGCGTTAGCTATCACTATGACGGTGTCGTTGTAGTTGGGTGTAGCTGGAATCTGCTGGATATAAGTTATGACTGGAGGGTGAAAGTCGCCAACAGTGTAGGCGCACTCGCTGGAACACGCCTTATTTCCAGCCCTATCATAGGCGCAAACCTTGTAGACTACTGTTGTATTATAGGGTAAGGCTGGAATCTCAGCATAGAATAAACTGCCATTCCTGTTCATAACCATTTCAACCGTTTGCTCACCATTAACTGTGCAGTATAAAGTTGCGTTGGCAACACCACTTCTTAAATCCGTAATGTAGGCTAAAACTAAGACGCTATCCTCATATTCTGGATTTTGCGGGTGCCGCATAACCCGATGAATTTTTGGAGGTTTGCGGTCTCGGCGACCACACCCGCTGGCAAGCGGCGCATAAACAGAAACAACAATCAACACCACTACTAAGAGGGTTGTAAACATCATGTAACGTTTAGTTTTGTGCATGGTCTTCTCCTTTTCTCCAATAGCAAGCGGACAAATACCTATAAAAGGTGTATTTCAAAATGGAAAATATCAGCGAAAATGTAAAACAATGTCTGAAAAGGCATATAATTTATTAACTAAATGTTTCTGATAGATGCGTTAACTTGGAAGGCTGACCCTATGAGTTTAAAATCAAAGTTAAAAATTGAAGATGCCGGAATCTTCGCTGCATCCATCTTCCACGTAGCCGTGGGCGTCATATGCTTCGTTGTTCTTGCTACCGTTGACTTTGGACTTATTCATATAGGGCTTGTTGGCATAATCAGCTTAGCCACAGCCTACGGGCTGTTCCGGCGTAGGCTTTGGGCGTTATGGAGCATCTTCGTAGTCTCTTTTATGGCTACTGCTCTAGCGTTTTCAATGCTTTACTACACCGTTGGAAGCAACATTTTACTGGACGCAGCCATGATTGTTTACTTGGTCTTAACGTGGATATTCACGGTTTATGTAGCCTCAAAAAGAAGTAAACTTGAATTTTAGGCTTAAATCCGCCTTCTACGCTCTTTTAAAAAGGTGAACTATAACCTCCTCATTTTCGTCTAAAAATTGCCGGTTTTCTGGAATTTCTATGAAACCGTCAGCTTTCAAAAGGGTTGTTATGGCGCCCGAAAGCCCTGTTGGAACGGGTTCCGCCACCAAGCGGTCAGCCTCCCTTTTGAGCCTAACAGTGATGAACGTTTTCCTCCCCCTGGCTGGGAACATCCGCGTGGAGGCAAAAGCCTTAACTGTGGCGTACTCTGTGGGTGTTTTTCCCGCCATGCGCTCTATTACTGGACGCACAAGCAAATGAAAAATGAGTAACGCCGAGGTTGGGTGTCCAGGCAATGCGAAAACGGGTTTTCCATCAATAACCGCCACTGTTGTTGGTTTTCCCGGTTTGACAGCTATTCCGCAAATGATGACGCCGGGTTTTCCAAGCCGGCTCAGCGTTGTTGGCATGACGTCTTTTGGACCGACGGAAACGCCGCCAGAGGATATAACCACGTCGGCTGTGGCTAACGCCTTTTTTAACGCTTTTTCAAGTTCCGTGGAATCGTCTGGAAAAACTCCAAGGTAGACTGGTTTTCCACCGCTTTCTTGGACGGCGGCGCTTAGGCTGTAGGCGTTTATGTCGTAAATTTTCCCAGGCGCAAGGGGCTTGCCGGGCTCCGTTACTTCCGCTCCCGTGGAAAGTACAGCCACCTTTGGAATCTTGTAAACTTTTACTTTGGCACGTCCAATGGCGGCTATGGCGCCTATTTCCCGCGAGGTTAAAAGCTGCCCTTGCCGCGCTACAGTTTCGCCTTTCTTTATGTCTACTCCGGCCTTCATGATGTTTTCGTCCCTTGCCACAGCCGTGTAAACGTAGATTTCGCCGTTTTTCCGCTCAGTGTCTTCAAACATTACAACGGCGTCCGCTCCATCTGGTATGGGTGCTCCGGTCATTATTTCTGCGGCTGTTCCACGTTCAACTTTGACTTTTGGTTTTTCTCCCACATTCACCGTACCGCACAGCTTAAGTTTCACGGGTTTGTTTTCGTCGGCTCTGAAAGTGTCTTCGGCTTTTACTGCGTAACCGTCCACTGTTGAACGGTTGAATGGCGGGATGTCGATTTCCGCTGTGACATCTTCGGCTAAAACACGGTTGTAAGCCTCTAAAAGGGGGATTTCCTCCACTCCTAAAGGTTTAGCCTCAAAACATTTTTGGATTGTTTGCTTCGCCTCTTCGAGGGTTAACAGCCTTCTAAACATTTTCGCCAGCCACCTCCATTATGTCAAATAGGTGCACGAGCACTGTTTCGCCTTCTTCTAAGCCTTCGCGGTTTTCTGGAACAACCACATACCCGTTAGCCTTAGTCATAGTGGAAATTATGCCGGAGCCTCTTGCGCTTATGGGTTCGGCGTAAAATTCGCCGTTCCGCTGAAAAACACGCACCCGCACAAAGGTTCGTCTGCCAAGAGCCGTAGTGGTTCTCCGCGTCAACTTAGCCTTCACAACGGGTCTAGATTCGTGTTCTGCCCCTAACATTTTGAGAATTAATGGTCTGGCGAAAACTTCAAAGCCGAACATGGCGGCGACGGAGTTGCCAGACAAAACTATTATGGGCTTGTTGTCTATCACGGCGAGGGCTGTGGGCATGGCTGGGCGAATGGCTATCCCATGAACTATTACGCCGGGCTTGCCGAGGCTGTTTATGGCTGTGGGAACAAGGTCTGGGGCGCCGACGCTTGTGCCGCCCGTTGTCACAATCACATTCGCCCTCTCCATTCCGAATTTTATTTTTTCCGCGATCTCGTCTACGTCGTCTTTTGCTATTCCCAAGTCAACTGGTTCGGCGCCAAGCTCACGGCAAAGCGAAGCAATAACCAGCCTGTTAGCCTCATAAATTTGGTCTTCTTTTGGCGTTTGCCCAACCTCCACGAGCTCGTTTCCGGTGGCTAAAATTGCTACTTTCGGTTTTTCATATACGGGTATGTGGCTTCTGCCTAAAGCGGCTATAAGCCCCAGATGGTGGGGTTTTAGGCGTGTTCCAGCCTTAACCGCCACCTCGCCTTTTGCCACATCTTCACCCTTCTTTGAAACATTTTCACCCGGCGCGATAGCAGCTAAAACCTCTATTTCGCTGTCGCTTACGCGTTTAGTGTGTTCCAGCATTAAAACCGCGTTTGCGCCCTTCGGGAGAGGTTTTCCAGTCCAAACAAGTTTGACTTCCCCGCTTTTCACCTCTTTGCCTTCTGTCAATTTCAATTTTTTCGGTTTAAACTGTGAAGCCCCAAAAGTGTCTTCAGCTTTAACCGCATAGCCATCCACAGCTGAACGGTTGAATCTTGGCAAGTCTTCCTCTGCCACAACGTCTTCAGCTAAAACTCTGTTAAGCGCCTCGCTCAGCGGAACAATTACAGTTTTCCTTTCAATTTTTAAATTGTTGAAAAAGGCTTGTTTTGCCTCCTCGATTGTTGCAAGTTTTTGAAAGCCTTTAAGCCTAACCAGAAGAGACACCTAAAAACAGCACACATGCTTCATTGAAAAATGTATCGCCAAACCTTCCCAAAACGGTTCATGCAGCCAACTCTTTTCGGAGGATATTCCGCATCTTGATGGCGTCAACATCCAACACCGGGCTTTCGCTTATTATGACTGGAGTTAGCTTGAACTCTGCGATGACTTTTGCAAGTAAAGCGAAATCGGGTCCGTATTCTGCCTCGTCCAGCGTATGATGGCATTTTTCGCCCTTCTCTGTAAACTCAACTTTGGTGAAGTGGCAGTGCATGTTTTTGACGGTTTCTGTTCCCAAACGCTTTTCAATGGTTTCCACGACCCGTCGAAAATCTTCGACTGTCTTGAACAAGCCCTTCTCTCTTGCATGCAAGTGCGCCCAGTCTATCACTGGCTGAGTTTGCTCAACCTTTTCACAGAGAGCTAAAACTTCCTCAAGGCTTCCAAGCTGGGTGAGCTTCCCCATGGTTTCTGGACCAAGCTTGACGTTGCCTATTCCAAGAGATTTCAGCCTTTCAACAACATCCTTTAAGGCTTCCAAACAGTTGGCAAAAGCCTCTTTGGGCGTTTTCTTGCCGTAAAACCCGGGGTGAAAAACAACTGTTTGGGCTTGCATCCACTGGGCGGCGGTGGCACACGCCACTAGACGGGCTTTGCTGGCTTCAACAGTTTCCTTATCGCCGCAAAGGTTTATGAAGTAGGATGCGTGAAGACTGAGCAAAACATCAGTTTCCTTAGCTTTTAAACCAAACTTTTCCGCGTCATCCCTCCGTATTTGGGGTTTTACACCCCATCGAACCGCCTGATACTCAAAAGCGTCAAGGCCTTCTTCCCGCAAAAGTCTGGGAACATCCATCAAAGTGGCCTTCAAAGCTTTAAAGCCCGGAGGGACTCCTGCCGGACCAAATCTTGGACGGTCAACCATCCCTTAATCCTCTAAACTTTCCTATTTCCTTTTGAAGCGATAACTTTTACGCGTATAAGCCCCGTATCCCAAAACTGCCAAAGCGGAAAGCCAAGCTGCAAGGTTCTGGAAAACCAGGTATTTGCCGGCTGGGGGTAAGTCTGCTAAAGGCTTCGTTAAGGCACCGAGGGCTGAAATGAAACCCCTAAAACTTGGTGCGGCAGATCTTATGGCACTGTCTATAGATGAGCATAACCATCCGACTGGCGCGACTGCTTCAGCGAAGCCTTGTAGGGCGCTGTTGACTGCCACCACAAACCCGAGGATCTGGGGGTTATTTCGGTAAAGGTTTGCAAAAGTTCCGTATACAAGCCATGGGTTTGCCAAAACCGAAAACAGCAGGGCTAAAGCGAGAAAAACAAGCAGAATTGTTACGGCGCTTTTCACGGCCGCCCTTGCAAAACTCATTCTACTCCCAATGTACGAGACACCTTTAATTTTCAATAGTCTAGCCTTCACTCTACCCAGAAAACCGCTTATTCTACTTTTCAATCCTATTGCCTTTTTCTCCGAGGCCTTCATTTTTTTGGCAGGTTGCTTAACCTTTTCCGGTTTCGTAGCGATGTATTTCACCATGCAGGTCCAGCTTGCAGCAAGCACTATGATCACGGAGATTGGAACTAGGTGAAAGAGGGGGCTAACCGTTAAGCCCAACCATGGAATCTTGAAGCCAGCCTCGTCCCGCACTCCGATGCTTATTGCATAGACGATGATTAAACCCTCAACAAGAGCGGCTAAGACAATAAACATTACCAGTGCCGCAGCACCCTTTAATGTTGACCAGCGGAGCACGGGTTTTCCCTGAGGCTTCTGCGCAGCCAATCGATCACCACAAACTAAGCTCCATTGATATTCTAAACAAGTTATTAAAAAATGTGGCTGTTTCTGTATTGGCTATTGTATTGGAAACTCGTGGCCGCATTTTGGACATTTAGCGTATCCACACTGAACTGTGGATGGGCATCCCGAACAAGCGAAGACTCTGCCGTAGGATATGTCAAACGTGAAACCGCAATTCGTGCAATGCACCAGCCTTTTCGCCTTTGTTTTAATATTCATCTCGCCGCCCTTCTTGAAAGAGCATGAGCAACAACAAAACTTTAAGCTTTTCTAAGCAACGCGTGTTTTAACGGAAGGTTTAAACAGCAAAAATAAATCTTATTAAATAAGTTTGAACCTTAAAATAGGCTTGCACGGTAGGCTGGCGTAAGACTCTGATGCTGAAAACTGGAAAACAAGGGCGGCTTGAACTGTATAAGGAGCGGAATGTTCAAGTTTTTTTAGGCAAGTTTCTAAGCGGCGAAATAAGCGAGCTTAAACCAACCTTTGACCCTAAAGTGGGCTATAGGTATCCAGAAGTAGAGGCAATTTTGGAGGAAACTTCAAGCGCTGAAGAGTTTCTTGAAAGGCTTTATTCGGTTGGCATCCTTGAAAGGAGGCTTTATGACAAGATTATCTATTGTCCAAGTTGCAGCTCGCAGAATGTTTCCACCCATTATTGTTGTCCATACTGCAAATCCTTTAACATTCAGAAAGGTTCCCTGATAGAGCATGTTAAATGTGGATATATGGATGTGGAGGCAAACTTCAGGAAAGGCGGAAAACTTGTCTGTCCCAGGTGCCGTGAGGAACTGAAAAAACTGGATGTTGATTATAGAAAGGCTGGTATATGGTGCACATGCCTAGAATGCGGCAAAAGCTTCGACATACCCGTCCCAAGACATTTTTGCAGAGATTGCCAATCCGAATTCACATTTGAAGACGTGGAAATTAAAGATGTTTACGCCTACAAGTTAAACGAGGATGTAAGGGGTGAAATAACCGCCGGATGGATTTTCGTCGCTCCAATAAGGGAGTTTCTAGCTGAAAACGGGTTTGAAGTGGAGGCTCCAGCGTTTATCAAGGGCAAGTCCGGTGCAAACCACATGTTTGACATAGCTGCCTACAAAGGAGGCAAAACCGAAAAAGTAACCGTTATGGATGTGGCGATAAGTACGGAAAACGCTGTGATGGAACAGCCAGTTATCGCCTTATTCGCCAAAATGTTTGATGTTTCTCCAGAACACGCCTTTCTGGTAGCTATTCCAAAGTTAAGCGAAAACGCGAAGAAAATGGCTGAACTTTACAACATAAAGGTTATAGAGGCTAAAGATGCCAAAGAAGTGATGAAAGCTCTAAAAGAGAAACTAGCCAAAAAATAGGCTGAGCTTAGAAAGTGTCTATGTTGCCTCTTTCAGTGACAATTTTAACTATGAAGTCGCCTTGTGGAGGGGCAACGTCAACTCTTATGTAAGTTGCGCTTTCTCCAGGGTTTACGAAGAAGTCCGCGTCATAGCGCATGTGGTGGGTTACGTTGATAATCCATAAGGAGACTATGTGGGCTGTTGTAGCTCCGCTGTTTTTTATATCTAGGCGGATGCCGTTGAGGATGACGCGGACGCCTATGAAGTCAATGCAAACAAAGGTTTGGCTTCCGCTTGCCCCTTCGTCGCAGAACATTATCTGGACGGTGCCGTTGTCACTTATGTAGCGTGTCCAATTCATGTTTATGCTTACCGTATAATTGTTCCATTCATTGGCTACTGGTTGGCTTCCTCCTGTAAAGTTAAAGCCAGCGTCGCTGAAGCTTTCAGAGTTCCAGTCATACGCTTTTATAAACCAGCGTTCAGATGTCTCTGAAACATTGTACCTTACCATTATTTCTAAGCCATAAACACAGTTTAGCGGATATTCTGACAAGGCGATTGTGAAAATGTTTGAGATTTCGAGGCGGTAAACGCCCGGTGAAGTTATCTTTAGCTCAGTCAAGTCTATTTTGAGGTTGAATGGCGTTGCTGCTTTTCCGACGATTTTCATTTTCCAATTTCCATTAGCGTCTCTAAAGCGTGACGGATTGATTGTTATTGTTTGGTTAAGGGTCACGTCTTCCGTACCTATTATTGCAGTTATGTATCCGTCCCCGCTTGTGGGGTATCCATCAGCGCTGTAATCGTAAAGCTGGAGTGTAATATTAACCAAACCTACTGTGGATGAGCAGTCCGCTGCCCAGACAATCTGTATCCAGTCTTGTGTAGTTGAGGTTCCCATGAACTCGACTCGAACATAGTTTTCCTCCGTAAATAATAGGACACAGTCTATTTGCCAGCTGCTTTGAACAGTGTCACCTGTCTTTGTTTCGTCCACAAATCTGATTGTAAACGTGCTTGAGGTTAGATAGTCCGATACTGAAACGTTGTTCCATTGGTTTGGCGACAAAGCACTCGTGATTGTTGTCCAGCCCGTTTCAGTCCAAACGTCCACCCTCAAATTTTCAGAGTCAAGTGCGCCTGTGTATATGCATAAGTAGACGTTTTCTTGATTGTAATCAACATTTACCCATTGAACTTCAAGGTCAAGCTCGTAGTTTGGAGGTATAAGCTTAATAGCTACAATGTCCGAGTTCTTCACATAAACCGTCATCGCCGAGTTTAGTGTTCTGTATCTCGTCTTTATCGTGTGTGCGTTGTTGTCTAATGTTATGTTTTGCATGAAAACTTTTGGCACGTAGTCATTCGGGTCCTTAGGCCTAATCTGCTGTCTTCCATACACAACTCCCTCTATATCTAAAACTGTTTCATAATCGTATGACGTTGAGCTTCCACGTGTAACTATCCCGCCCAACACTAAATAATCTCCACCATTTCCAGATGGAATGTTCAATGTAGTATAATCTACAAGAGTTATAGAGGTTGTTGAAGCTTGTGTAACTGTTGAAGCTGAAAAGAAAGTGAAGACTCCAGTAAGTTTTATTGCAAGTAAACTGATGTACTGCCAGTCTGCACTTGGTGTTGTATCTATGTCTGCGATTTGAAGCTTGATGGAGTGCATCCCGGGAGAAAACTGTCTAACAGCCATAATAGCAAAACAATGTTCTTCGTTTGTGCTTGTGTCTTCTATACGTGAATAGCTCCATGCGGATTCTCCGCCAATCAAGTATGGAATGTATTCTGTGTCGTCAATAACTAGTCTAACTGAAACAGAGCTTGAGGTTGAGTCTGACTCTACTTTTGCAGACGCCCAAATTAGATAGTGGGCAGTTGATGTCGGATTTATCGTGATTTCAAAAGTATCCAGTTTATCGCCGTCACCCCAAACATTGTTTACATCTGTAATTTCTGCTGAGTGATAGACGTTTGGATATTCTGCGCCATTCAAGTTGTCAAGTCTAATAGCGTATATTCTGCCTCTAACCGCTGTTGTTGTTGCTGCTGCGTTTGAAGTGGCTATCTGCCACTTGAAAGTTACGCTGTTTCCAGTTCCATTGTAAATATAAGCGAACATTTGTGGCATAGTTTCAGTGTTTGCAACTCTTGGGCGGTCGATATATCTGGCGAGAACTGTTGAATCTTGAACAAACTGACACCACGCTTGATGATACGCAGTATGGCTGAAAGTCAATTCGATATATGCCAGAACAAAATACTTCGCACCGTTGATGGAAGTGAAAGTTAAAGACATGTAATCAACATAAGTTGTGGAAGTTGTGCTAAGTGGAGTATCTCTTGTGGCTAAATAATATTCCATTCCAGTGTTTGCTTCTGTCAAAACATCGTAAGACCCGTCTGGACCATATTTTAAAGCGTCAAAGTTGCTGTGTTGCCCAATATCTGCAGATCCGTCAACATTGCTCTGTTGGTCAACGAAATTTTCATCGCCTGCAGCGTAGCTTCCAAAAATCATGTAGGCACCGTTGCTGGTTTGCAAGTCTTGCGGTGAACCTGAAACGAGGCTTGTGCCTCCTATAAGGTTGTATGATGATGGATAATAGTGATTTTGGGTTGTTTCTGTTCCTTCCGTAAAGGTTTCATAGGAGCCGTCTATGGCTCTTGTATAAGCGTAAGAACCGCTGGTTATGCTTCCTTTCATTACCGTGAACTCGTTTTGAGCTGTTGACCATGCTGAACGTGTTAGGCGACTGACTTCTGTTATCTTTATCGATTCATGCATCCTTTCGATGTCCAACTGGTTCATTTGATAGTTCCACAACACCACGTTAGCAACTATAACCGTTATTAGGATCAGGCTTAGCATTACAACTAGGACGTTGCTCACTCCACGTTTTTCGCTTCTAAGGCGCCCTATAATAGTCTTCAACACTGTTCCCCCTAGAAGTTACAATTTTTATGCGGTATATGCCGCCGCTTTCCCATGGATATGTGATGTTTAGCCATCCATGGTCGCCCAGCTCTAGATCAAGCCTTGTAAAGGAGCGTGTTGGGGCATCGTTTATGTAGACCGCCGATATAATGATTGAAACTTTCCCAGTGTTGCGGACGTATACGCTTATGCGGTTGACGCCGGTTTCATTGTTGAACCAAACATCCTCCACTATGAAGCGTTCTCCCATAATTTCCCTGAGGTTTGTGGTGACTACGTAGGTGGTGGCGGCGGCTATTGACATGGCGGCCACAGCCACAACCATGAGCAGAAGGTTGCTTAGCACCGGGCTTACAGCATGCCTATCCACGAGAAGCCTCAAAAACAAACGCATGTTTGGCCTCTCCCTCCTATAGGAAGAGTTTTATGGCTATGTAGCCGCAAGTCATCAACGCCAAGCTGTGTTTTAGCCCCGCGCTTATAGTGCCCTCTCCCATTTTGCCAGCCACTAAGCCGCCGAAAAAGGCTTGGATAACAGTCATGTGAAAGAATAGGCGTTTAACCTCTTCAGGCGCCATCATGGCTGCGCCGAGCAGCGGCACGCCCTGCACATCTATGAAAAAGGATTTGAACAACAATATGATGGTGAATATGAAAACAAAGAAAGCCACATAGATTATGGCGATGTATGGGCGCGTCTGGTTTCGCCTTTCCTTATGAAGCAGTAAAGTTGACTGGACAAACTTGCCCATGGGGTCAAAAACCTTCTCTACGCGCCCGCCTGAACGGTTTGCCTCAATGATGAGGGGGACTACCCTCTGCACAAGAACTGTGTTTACGCGCTTAGCAAAAGCCACCAACGCTTCTTCAAGGGTCATGCCCCAAGAAATCTGAGCAGTCATTTTCCGAAGCTCCGTCGTTAAAGGTCCAAAATCCCTTTTTGCTGCTTCTTCCAAGGCGCGGGGCAAAGTCATACCAGTTTCTTGAGCCTGCACTATGCTTCTGAAAAGGTCTGGTAAATGCTCGTCTATGGCCTTCCTCCATCTATAATCAACGTAATTCAGCACTGTGGGCGGAGTGAAAGCGGCCAAAATGGCGAAAAAGCAAAACTCGTCAAACGTCGGAGTTACCCAAACTGCAAAAAAGCCGAGAAGGATTATGGCTACGGCTATCGCGGCTGACGTAACCCACACGAACTGCTTTACTTTTTTCTCTATTTTTGGCATGTTTTACCACTTTGGTGAGACGGAGTCCAAGATTATTAGGAACATTATGGAGCCCACCGGGATTCCCATGTATGTTATGAGGTTAAGCAACAAGTCTGGCGTTAGAAAGCCGAGGCTGCCGCCGCCCATCATAGCCATAACCGCAAGCATGATTATCAAAAGCAAAGGTCCAGTCACAAGCAAAGCCACGTAAAACTCTGAAAGGATGGATAAGGTGTCTGAAAACTTTCGGAGGCTTAGCCTCTTCAGCCTCATGTGCTGTTTAGACTTTTCCCTCAAATAGGCGGCGAGGCTGCTTCCAGAATGAATTGTTGAAATCAAACCTTCAAGCATTTCTCGAAACAGTGTTGAAGGCGACCTTTTAGAAGCTTTTTCCAAAGCCGAAATTACGTCTAAACCAAAGACGTTGATGTCGCGGATTATATTTTTGGCTTCTTTCGAAACCGCCAAAGGAATTGGAAGATTTGACAATGAATAGAAGATTTTTTCAGGCGGTACACCAGCACTCGCCAGAATGGACATGTACCCCGTGGTGAAAGCCAACTCGTCCTCTAAATCCCGTTTAATTTTGTCAGCGCGGTAAACTGGGTAAACGTAAAAGCCTGCAACTGAAAAGGCGACTGCGAAAAGGCCTCCTCCAACACCAAATAGCAACGCTGGAAAGATCGGTACATTAAAGACGAAAAAGAACACGCATGGAATGCACACAAGGGCTGCCAAGGCGGCTAAGGCTGTTGAAAAAACTGTTAGGCTAACATAAACCCTAAAATTGTTTTTAATCCCAGCCCTCTGCAAGTGCACACTTAAGTCTTGAAAAAGGGGCAGAATTGGGCCGATTTTTCCGCCGACAAGCCTGTAAGCGATGGAAGAAAAGCTTTCAGCCCTGAACTCCGCGCCGTGGCTGCCGCTTTCAATTGAGCTTTTTCCAGCGCTGACTTTTGGACTAAATTTTCTTAATTGCAAAAGCAGATTGTTGTAGAGTGTCTTGAAAGTTTCGGATATCTTCGCCTTTTTCATTTTAGTTCCATCCTTGCTTTCTGGAAAACTCTTGCTGGGTTGGCGTAGTATTCGCGGATTATGTTGGCTACTTCTGTGTGTCTACGGATGCCTTTCTTAACCATCCATTCGAGAACGGTTTTTCTGCGGTGAAGTTCTTGTTGGACTGTGTCCTCGCTTAAATCCATCTTTTTAATGTGTTCTTCAATGAGACTGCTGTGGCCCAGAAACTCGAACTTGTCGATTTTGGGTTTCCAGCGGAAAACCTCCTCCGTCGTTATGTTGCCTGTTTTCGCGTCGAGTCCGACAACCTCTGTTGCTGTGACAACTCTTCTGGCCGGTCTTCCCTCGATTTCCGTTCTCGTCATAACCAGTATGAGATCAATCATAGCTATAAGGGGCCTTGGGATATTCATTGGTTCGGATTCGAGACGGTTTATTACGGCTTCAACTGATTCAGCGTGGATGGTACACATGCCAAGATGCCCCGTTGCCATGGCCTGAAACAGCGTGTAAGCTTCTTCGCCGCGGATTTCTCCCACAATTATGTAGTCTGGCCTCTGGCGTACAGCGGCTTTCAAAAGGTCGAAGAGGGTTATAGTGCTTTTATTGTCGTAGCCGAAGCCCTCTCTAACGACGGATGGAATCCAGTTTTCATGGGGTAGGTTCAGCTCTTGAGTGTCTTCTACGCTTACAATTTTCATTTCCGGTTTGATAAACATGGATAGGCAGTTAAGCATGGTGGTTTTTCCGCACGCTATGCCACCAGCAACAAGCACTGAAGCGCGGTTTTCTATTATATACCAAAGGTAAGCAGCCATATCCGATGAAAGCGTTTTAAAAGCGATGAGATCCGAAATTGTTAGGGGGTCAACTCTGAAACGGCGGATGGTAAAGGTTGAACCCCTCCGGGTCACCTCGTTGCCATAAGTGAGCTGTACACGGCTTCCGTCGGGCAGTGTTGCGTCCAAGATTGGGGAGGCTATGGAAATGTTTTTGCCAGCCAAATAAGCTAAGCGAACTATGAATGAGTTTAGTTCCGACTCGTCCCCAAAGATTATGTTTGTTGGAAGCGACTCGTATGTTCTATGCCAAACATATATAGGTATGTTCACGCCGTCAGCTGAAATGTCCTCAATCATGTGGTCCTTCATCAGCGGGTCAATTTTGCCATAGCCAATAAAATCCCTTGTAAGATAGTAGAGAAGCTTATCAATAGATTCTGGCGGAATTTTTATGTGATATTTTTTGATCACATGTTTCGCTTTTTCGCGAAGATACTTCTCGGCTTTTTCTTTGGTTTCTATTTCCTTTAGGTTTACGTCTATTTCCTCCATCAGAATGGCTTTTACCTCTTTTAGACGTTCTTCCTCCTCTTTTGTTAGGGTGGGTTCTATGACTTCATAGCGGATTTTCTGGGTTTCTGGGTCCTTTACTATGGCAGCATAGACGTATGGCTCCTGGATTGGGTAAACTTCTTTAAAGACGGCTGGTCTTCTTTCTTTAGCCTCTAACATCACTCCGATTTCTGTTTTTTCGGCTGTTTTTGCTTCCTTGCGGGTTTTTAACATTCTTTTCCCTTTTTGTGGTTTAGAGCGTGGGGCTGTTCTAAATAGTATACTATCGTAAGTCTTAATAAGCTATATGCACGCCCAATCTTTAACACACTTAAAACACAAAATAAACAATACAAAACAGTTCGAGAAAAGAGGTTTACTTGTACCGGGCTCTTCTTTTTTGTCTCTTCTTCTTTTGCCTGCGCATCCTTTTCTTTTTCCATTTCGCTCTGATCTTTGCCACTCTCCTGACGGCTTTATTCTATGGTGGCGTGTCTTCGCCTTAAGTCTTCTTCAGTTGTTCCCATGCGGTGCATAAGCTCCACTATTAAACTGTCAAGGAAAACCATACAGTTGTTCTCAAAAATGCTTCCAAGGGGCGTGAGCGGTTCTCTTTCGCCCATAAGCTGTCTAGCCAAATAATCCTCTTCTCGAGGCCATCCAGCCTTTGTTCTGCCCTTAACTGTGACAACGAGGTCGGCTATCTGTCCCAGTGGTGATTCTGGGAAAGATGTTATTGCCACAACAGTGGCGCCTATTTCTTTTGCAGCGGCGCTTGCTGTTAAAACCATCTTCGTTGTACCGGTGCCGGATATGGCGATCAAAACGTCTCCTTTTCCGGCTGCTGGTGTGATGGTTTCGCCTAAGAAGTATACGTTGAAGCCCAAGTTCATTAGGCGTAGGGCGAAGGCTCTGCCCACGAAGCCGCTTCTTCCCATACCTACAACGAAAATTTTCTTGTTCTTCGCTGCTAAAAGAAGCTGAATGAAACGTTCCACTTCGTTTGGGTTAAGATCTTCAATGGCGCCTTTTATTCCAGAAATGATTTCTTCCGCCGCAGCTTTCAGCCATTTCAACTTTTCAAGCCCCGCGAAAACCTCTTACACAGAAGTCTATGTTAAAAGTCTTGCGGTTAAACAGTTCCAGCTAAAAGTTCCTCTAGGCGTGGTATGTAGAGGTATAAACGGACAAAGATGGCTAAGGCTAGTATACCAACGGTTATGGCTGCGAAAAGATAGTCTTCGTAGCGGAGCTTCAAAACGTAAAGGTTTGTGCGTTTTTTGGCGGCGCCCCAGGCTCGGGATTCCATGGCTTCAGCCAGTTAAAGGCTTCGGCGTATGGCGCTTATAATCAACGGTATTAGTATTGGGATGTAGTTTCTAACCCTTTTCAGAAAGTTTCCCTTTTCCAGCTCTAAGCCCCTCGCCTTTTGGGCGTCCATTATTGTTTGGGCTTCTTCGGCTAAAACCGGAACAAAACGCACAGCTGTTGTAAATGCGAAGCAGAACTCGTAGGGCACTTTTGACTGTTCTAGGGCTAAACCCAAATGGTCCGGTGAAGTGGTTAGGAAGAATATGGAGAAAGAGCCAACCAACACCAGAAAACGCAAAGTCATGGCTAAAGCGTACTCTAAAGCGACAAATGTGACCACATAGCCGGAGCTAATAAAGGAGAAGATAAAGTTTGTAAGGAAAATTATTGAGGCTAGGAAAGCTGCACCCTTCATAGAGCGTATCCATTCCCTTTTCACCCTTGCAATGAGCACTAGGGGAATCTGCATGACAAAAAGCACTGCGAGGGGGAGCAGCTGCCAGAAAATTATCGCCACGGCAAAGATTACACATGCGTAAATGAATTTTACCCTGGGGTCAAGGTTGTGGATGGGCGAGTTAACCCTTCTAAAACGCAAGCCGTCAAAAAAACTCATTGTTCCCGGCTCCCAAAAGTCTTTAGGAGGATTTCCCTCGCCTCGTAGACGTCTATCACCTCTTTGGGAAATCCCAAGTCTGAGAGGTTTAAGAAGATTTGAGCTATCTGTGGCGGCACAAGGGATGCTTGCATTAGCATTTCAGGGTTCGTGAGCACTTTTCGGGCTTCTCCGTCTGCGACGATTTTGCCGCCTCGCATGAGTACAACCCTTGGGTTACATTCAGCCACAAACTCCACGTCATGAGTAACAATAATCACGGTTTTCTTTTGGGCGTTCATTTGTAATATGAATTGGCGCAGCTTCTCCTTCTGCTGGTAATCCTGCCCGATGGTAGGTTCATCTAGAATCAGTATTTTCGGATCCCAAGCCAGCACGGAAGCCAAGGCTACGCGTTTTCTTTCACCGCCACTAAGCATGAAAGGCGAAGTTTTCCGGTACTGGGATAATCCAAGCAGGTTAAGCGCCCATTCAACACGTTTTTCTATTACGTCCTGGCTGAAGCCGAAATTTTTCAGGGCGAAGGCTATTTCCTCCTCTACGGTTTCGCAGAAAAGCTGGTGATCTGGGTTTTGAAAAACAAAGCCGACTTTTCGGGCTAGGGTTGCGACGCTAACTTTTGTTGTTTCCACACCGTCTACAAGCACTCTTCCCTTTGTCGGCTTCAACAGCCCGTTAAAATGTTTCACGAGAGTTGTTTTTCCAGCTCCATTTTCCCCCATGATAGCTACAAACTCGCCGTTTCGGATGGTTAACGAAACTCCCCTTAATGCTTCTACACCGCTTGGATAAGTGAAATGGACATCTTCAACTTCAATCATGCCGTCGTAGAGCCTCCCTAATTTTTTCCGCCATTTCCTCCGACGAGAGAGGCACTTTTCCACCCAGTTTTATCCCATCAGCCTTCAACATTTGGTAGAGGCGTGTGGCTTTTGGAATGCCAACCCCGATGAGGCGGGCTTCCTCAGAGCTTAAAACCTCGTGGGGTTCCCCGTCCAAAACAACTTTTCCATCGTCCATTATGATGATGTGGTCAGAGTATTTCGCCGTCAAATCCAATCTGTGCTCGACGAGAACTATGGTTATTCCAAGCTTCTTGTTCAGCTCGTAAATAACCTCAAATATTTTTTTGGCGCCCAATGGGTCAAGGAAGGATGTGGGTTCATCCAAAACTATTACTTCTGGCTGCATGGCTAAGACGGCGGCTATGGCTACTCGCTGCTGTTGTCCTCCTGAAAGCTCTGTGGGCGTTCGCTCCCGCAGTTCGTATGTGCCGGTTAATTGAAGCGCCCAGTCCACCCGTTTGCGAATTTCATCCCTTGGCATGCCAAGGTTTTCCAGTCCGAAAGCCACGTCTTTCTCAACGGATAGGGCGAAAAGCTGGTTTTCTGGGTTTTGGAAAACCATGCCTACGTGGGTTGCCAACTCGTAAACTGGGTGTTCCTGCACTTTTAATCCAGCTACTGTTATTTCGCCTTTTAATTCGCCCTGATAAAAGTGGGGGATAAGCCCATTAAAACATCTACAAAGGGTTGTTTTTCCACACCCACTTGGACCAGTGATTAACGTGAATTCACCTTTCTCAATTTTTATGGAGACATCCTTTATTGCAGGTCTTGTGGCGCCCGGATACGTGTATGTTAGATTTTTTGTTTCAATTATTGCCATAAGGGCTTTCCACGACACCCTAAAAGTTTTCTCATTTAAGAGTAGCTACTTAAATTTAAGTCTGTCCTATCTGCCCCTTCAAAAGCTTCCAGCATTTTTTAAGCCCAGCCTCAAGCTCGCCGTAACCGTTAACACCAGCAGCAGTGGCGTGTCCACCACCCATGCCTCGAAGGTATTCGCCTAAAGGTTTGGCTATATCCCTACCCAAGTGAATGCCTGTTTTTTCGTGGAATTCTTTTGTGCAGCGGAGGCTTATTTCAAGGCTGTCGTTCTTCTGCCCAGCCACCACAGCCACGTGGGCGCCCAAATCTATTATTGCACGGGCAGCTGAGGCTTGATAGGCGCTTACGTGGGATAGAGCAATTATCCACTCGCCTATTTTGAAAAGTTTAGCCCTTTTACAAGCCTTCAGCCTCGCCACCCGCTCAGAGAAATCCATGGGAAGCGAGAGCATAGCCAAAGCTTCTTGGGCGTTAACACCCATGTCTACAAGCTCAGCAATAATCTTTAACGTTGAGGAGTTAGCCAAAACAAAGTGACGAGTGTCAAAGGCTATGCCTAGGAAAAGGGCTTTAGCCTCGTTTTCTCCAACCTTCACGCCCATTTGCTTATAAAAATTGTAGACTATTTCACATGTTGACGACACGTTTTCATCCGTTATGCAAAGCCTAGCCATTTTCTCAGTCTCCGGGTGAGCGGCATGATGGTCAACCACTATTAACGGAGCTTTTGAAGCTTTTACCTTCTCAGCTAGGTTGTCGAGCTGTTGAACTGTGTTCGTGTCTACAAGTATTATCACGTCTGCCTTTTCAACCTTCGGCTCTATTTCAACCGTTATTGGAAGGTTTTTCAAAATGTGTTTTGAAAGGCGGCTTATTCCTTGGGCAACTCCTATTTCCACAGTTATTTGGGGCTTATGCTGTCTTATCAGACTCGATAGGGCATAGGCTGAACATATAGCATCTGGATCTGCATTATGATGGCATAACAAGACAACGTACTTGGCGTTTCGTTCGTTGAGTATTTTGGCTATTTCTGCAAACGACACTTCAACTCCTCCAAGTATTTCTCGGCAGCGCTAAACGCCTCTTTCACGGCTTCATCTGCAAGCCGTTGAATGTCGAAGTCTTTCATGATTGGAGAAAGAGTTAACTCAACATCCACCGTCAACGTTAAAGGCTTCCCTTCTTCGGCTTCAATGTCAGCGCTTATGTTTAGGGTTTCCACCCGTTTAGGCGGAACCCTCGATAGAATATACCCTCGCGCGGCTTCCTCAGCCATCAAGCACAATTCTTCAATCTGCTCTGGCGTAAGCTCTGCCAATCTACGCTCTTCCAAACTTCCACCCAGAGACGGCCTTCACTGTTGCGTTCCCGAAACTGGCGACAAATCCTGTTGAAGCTTAGCCTGAAGCTCCTTCATTTGGCTTCGCAAGCGCTCCTCCTGCTTGCCCAAAACAGAAGCCCGCATGTTCAACAATTCTTTCCTCTCGTTTAAATCAGTCACAACCTTCGTCTTATCAGTTTTAACCATCAAAGAGCCTATAGACTTGTATATGACGGCGTCGTCGGCCACTTTTTGCAATTCGCTTAGGGCTTGTTCAATTTCCGTCAACTCCAGTTCCACCTGTTGTTTCTGAGCCAAAACAGACTGCAAAGTCTGTTGAAGCTGCTGAAGCCTCAAGAGGCGCTCCTGAACATGTGGAGGAAGTTTCGCCAACTCTTCACTCAAATCTTATCCTTCCATCTCCACAGCTTTACAACAAACCAATTAATTAAACATTTCCAAAGACACCGCGCAAAATAAAACAAATGTTCTTAACAACCAAAATACCAGAAAGGCTAGACTACTATTGGCTTCTCAAGTAACCATAAATTGTTGGAAATTCTAGAGGAGGCCCGTCAATTTTGCGGTTCACAGCCAGCACAAAATTGACATAAAACTACGACTTTTTTAACAGTTAATTTTAAACGTTTAAAGCCTTAAGATTATCAACTACATGTGAGGTGGAATTGCTGTGGTTAAAGTTGATGGATACGAAGTTCCAGAAGGCCTCTACTATTCTAAAGATTTTGAGTGGGTGAAAATTGAAGGCGACAAGGTGCGTGTTGGCATAACCGACTACGCCCAAAAACAGCTTAGAGAAGTTGTCTACGCAGAACTTCCAAGCCCAGGAACCACTGTAAAACAAAACGAGCCATACGGCACCGTTGAATCCGTAAAAGCCGTATCCGACCTAGTGGCGCCGATAAGCGGAACAATAGAGGAAGTGAACACAGAAGTCCAGTCCAAGCCGGAACTCTTAAACGAAGACCCGTATGGAAAGGGCTGGCTTCTCATTATAAAACCCTCAAACCTGCAGGCAGAGCTCAAAAACCTTATGGACTTTAATGCGGCTGTTGAATGGCATAAAAGCCTAGTTAAAGAAGGGAAGTAGCCCTTGCCAAGACGCATAGTGATAATTGGGGCGCATGCAGCAGGTGTTGACGCAGCATCAGCTGCCAGAAAAACAGATCGTACAGCCGAGATAACCCTAATAACCGACGAGAAATATGCTGGCTATTCCCGCTGCGGCTTGCCCTTCGTCATAGGCGGGCACATACCCAGCTTCAACAACCTCATAGTTTTCCAGCCAAGCTACTTCCAAATGATGAAACTCAACCTAAAAACAGAAACAAAAGTCACAAAAATTGACACTGGAAAAAAGACCGTTTTAACCGTGGACAAAAACGGCAACACAGAGGAAATCCCTTACGACAGCCTTATCATAGCAGCTGGCGCAAGCGCCTTCACGCCGCCAATAAAAGGGCGGGAAAAACAGGGCATTTTGCCTTTAAGAACCATTGAGGATGGACAGCGAATAGACCAAGCCATCCGAGAAGGCGCCAAAAAAGCCGTGGTTATGGGCGCTGGTCTTATAGGGCTGGAAACAGCTGTCGCCCTTCAAGAAAGAGGTTTGCAAGTGACCGTTGTGGAAATGTTGCCACAAGTTTTGCCAGCCATGCTTGATGCTGATATGGCTAAAATAGTTCAGGAAATGTTGGAACAAAAGGGCATAAAAATATTGACAAACAAGCCTGTTGAAGAGTTTTTAGGCGTAGATAAGGTTACTGGCATAGTGGCTGGGGGCGAACAGATAAACGCAGACCTCTTCGTAAGCGCTTTTGGAGTGAGAGCGAACATTCAGCTCGCCGTGGATGCTGGAATAGCCTTAGGCGAGACGAGACTCATTAAAACAAACGCCAGAATGGAAACAAACATCAAAGATGTTTACGCGGTGGGCGACTGTGCAGAATCCATCAACATAATAACCCAAAGACCAACAGTCCAACAGCTTGGAACAGTCGCCGTAAGACAAGGCAAAGTTGCCGGAATAAACGCAGCCGGAGGCTACGCCACTTTTCCAGGGGTCGTCGGTTCAGCGGTTACAGAACTTTATGATATGCAGATTGGGGCAACGGGCCTAACAGAAGCAGCAGCTAAAAGAGCCGGTATGGAAGTCATAACAGGGACAATAACCTCTAAAACAAAGGCAGACTATTATCCGGGAGCTTCGCCAATAAGAGTAAAACTTGTCGTCGAAAAAGAATCTCAACGCATAATTGGCGCCCAGGTGATAGGCGGAGAAGAAGTAACTCAACGCATAAACGCGGTTTCTTTCACCATACAAAAGCAGATGACTGTGCGGGAATTGGCGAAGGCAGACACCGCTTATGCACCGCCGCTGAACGAGACTTGGGAGCCTCTTGTTCTAGCTGCTGAAATGGTGTTGATGAAACTCCGCTAAATTCCCATACTTTCTTTTTATTTTGCGTCGGAAAATTAATTAATAGAACGTGTTCCATTAATATCCGAAATTCAGCGCGAGATGGTGATTTAAATGGCAATAAGAGTGGGCATAAACGGTTTTGGAAGAATTGGGCGCCTTCTATTCAGAGCCGCCATCGAAAGAAAAGCGAACATAGACTTTGTGGCTGTGAACGACTTGGCAGACGCGAAAACCCTAGCCCACCTACTGAAATACGACTCAGTCCACGGTCCCTTCCCAGGCGAAGTTAAAGCTAAAGAAAACAGTATTATAGTGAATGGCAAAGAGTTAAAGGTGCTTTCACAAAAGGACCCAGCGCAGTTGCCGTGGAAAGACCTAGACGTTTACCTTGCTGTGGAATCTACAGGTCTTTTCACAAAACGTGAAGACGCGGCAAAACACCTCCAAGCAGGAGCTAAAAAGGTTCTGATATCCGCCCCGGCTGAAAATCCAGACATAACAATTGTTTTAGGCGTAAACCACGACAAGTACAACCACAATAACCATCACATACTTTCAAATGCTTCATGCACAACCAACTGTGTAGCGCCAGTAGCCAAAGTGCTACATGAAAATTTTGGTGTAAAAGCCGGATTAATGACAACAGCTCATGCCTACACAAATGATCAACGTGTCCTAGACTTGGTGCACCGAGACCTTCGAAGGGCAAGGGCTGCTGCGTTAAACATTATCCCAACAACTACGGGAGCGGCTCGAGCCGCCGGCTTGGTCTTGCCGGAGCTTAAGGGAAAACTTGACGGATTAGCCCTTCGAGTACCGGTTCCAAATGTTTCAATAACGGACTTAACAGCGGTTTTAGAGAAAAACGTCACGAAGGAGGAGGTCAATGCAGCCTTCAAGAAGGCGGCTGAAGGACCTTTGAAGGGCATACTTGCCTACACTGAAGAACCAATAGTCTCAAGCGACGTAAACCACACAACGTACTCCGCCGTTGTTGACGGCTTGTCCACGATGGTTATAGGAAACCTCGTCAAAGTTTTAGCGTGGTACGACAACGAGTGGGGCTTCTCCTGCAGAATGGTTGAACTCATCGAACTCATCGGGAAGAAAGCCGGTTTTTAACCTAGCAGAATTTAAAATTTAAAAACAAACCTCCCCTTATTTTTCTCTTCGCCAAAAGAGAGGGAAATGTATGGTTAAATTCCTAACCCTGGACGACGTAGACGTGAAAAACAAAGTTGTCCTCGTAAGGGTTGACTTCAACTCTCCAGTGGATCCCGAAACAAAAAAGGTTATAGATGACACAAGAATTAGGGCGCACGGCGAAACAACTATTAAAGAGTTAGCTGAGAAAGGCGCAAAAGTTGTTGTGCTGGCTCATCAAGGCAGGAAAGGCGACCCGGACTTTATACCTCTAAAACAGCATGCGGAAATCCTTGGCAAAGTTCTCAGCAAACCGGTAAAATTCGTGGACGATGTTTATGGAGAAAAAGCCAAAAAGGCCATCAAAGAACTCAAAAGCGGCGAAATCCTAGTCCTAGACAACGTAAGGAACTTTGCGGGAGAAACAAAAGAGGGAACACCTGAAGAGCACGCCAAATCAGAGCTTGTCCAAGCCTTGGCTCCGCTAGCTAACATATTTGTAAATGATGCTTTCGCTGCAGCCCACAGAGCCCACGCCTCCATTGTTGGCTTTACAGCTGTTTTGCCAAGTGTTGCCGGCCGCATAATGGAACGGGAGTTAAAATCCTTAAGTCGCGTGTTGGAAAATCCGGAAAAACCATGCGTTTACGTGCTTGGAGGCGCTAAAGCCGACGACTCCCTTGAGATTTCGAGGTATGTGTTGGATAATGGAATAGCAGACTATGTGCTCACGGGCGGCGTAGTCGGTCACGTTTTCATGGTCGCCAAAGGATACGACCTTGGCAAACCAAATATGAAATTCCTAGAGGAAAAGAAGCTGATGGGACTTGTTCCTGGCATAAAAGAGCTTATGAAAAAGTATTCTGACAAAATCAAGGTTCCAGCTGACGTAGCTATCGAAGTGGACAAAAAGCGCAAAGAAATTCCAGTTGAGCAGTTGCCAACAGATTATCCAATATTTGATATCGGCGCGAAAACTGTTGAAAACTATGCGAAAATCATACGGAGCGCCAAATCCATAGTGGTAAGCGGCCCCATGGGTGTCTTTGAAAACAGCGAATTCATCTATGGCACCAAAAGAATATTCGAGGAAATTGCCAAATCAAAGGCTTTTTCACTTGCCGGAGGAGGTCACACAATCGCAGCCCTACAAGAGCTGGGGCTGTCCAATAAGATTTCCTATGTAAGCACAGCGGGCGGTGCCCTAATAGAGTTCCTAATGGGCAAGAAGCTTCCGGGAGTTGTGGCTCTCGAAAAGGCAGCTGCACGAAAACCCTAACATTTTCCTCCTTTTATTTGCCAGTTATCTTCTCCAATAAATCAACGACCCTAGTTTCTTCCTGTCCTGTTTTATGCTGAAGCGCCTCGTAAATTTGCAAGGTTTGTTCTGCAGCTTTCTTCCAAGTGAAGTATTGTAGGACCCTTTTTCTGCCGTTTTCTCCCCATCGCTTGGCCCTTTCAGGGTCGCATAAAACCTCTTTTATTCCCCATGCTATGTCGGCTGGGTTTCCACCATTCACGTGAATGCCGTTCTGGTCTGGACCGAAAGGTACTACTTGCTCTCTGAAACCAACAACTCCTTGAGCACCCACAACCAGAGGCTTTTCCATGGCCATTGCTTCAAGGCTTACAATGCCAAAAGGCTCGTAGGTGGATGGGAAAACGCATAAGTCTGCCGCAGCATAGTGCAGAATGCGTTCTTTTTCCGGCACAAAGTCAAACCTGCATATCACATGGCTGCTTATCCCAAGCCTGGCAGAAGTTTCAATTATGTCGTTTTGTTGTTCGCCCTTACCCAAAATTACCAATTTAACGTTTGGATATTCCTCTAAAACCATGGGCATGGCTTGAACAAGATTTATCACACCTTTAACCCACGTTAACCTTCCAAGAAACAGAATCATCTTTTCTTCGGGCTTTATGCCATATTTACTGCGAACTGCTTCAACCTCTTCCTGTTTGCACTTTTTTGGATTGTAGCGTTCGGGGTCAACACCGTTCCATACAACGCTGATTTTTGTTTTGGGCCAGCCGTGTCGAATTAGGTCTTCTTGCATGGCGTGGCTTACCGTTATTACTCTATCCGCCTTTTGCGCCATGGCTGATTCTAAGTGTGAAACAACCTCGGATCCTTGCCCTCCGCTTCTACCCCACTCCGTGCTATGAACGTGGAAAACGACTGGAACGTTTGTTTCATTCTTCACTATTATGCCAGCAATGCTGCTCAGCCAGTCATGCACGCACACAACATCGTAAAGGAGCCCTTCCTTCTTCAACATGCTGTTTACAAACTTCGTTGCGCTCAAAATGTTGTATATGAAAATGTCATTAAACAAGCGGATGTTCGTACCCCACCTTTTCAAATCGTCAATGACAAACATGGGAAAAACGTTGCTGGCATCAGCTATAAGCGGCCTATGAACTTCAACACCTTTGATTATTTCCCTAGTTTTGAGGTTTCCAGGGTTAAGCGTAAAAACCGTAACGTCGTGGCCTAGGGCAACAAACTCACGAGTAATATATTCGGCATAAGTGCCCAAGCCACCTACAAGGGCGGGCGGATACTCCCAAACAAAAAATCCTATGCGCAATTGAAGCAGCCCAACAATGCCTCTTTTTAGAATAGCCTAAGCTTTCTTTTCGGTTCTTCCTTTGGCTTCTCCATGGGTGGCTTTGGATGCATTGCCAGTGGTTGCGCTGGCTCCTCCTCTTTTGGCGCTTCAGCTTTTATAGGTTCTTGTTTCGGCTGAGGTGCAGTTTCAGGTTTAGTTGTTTCTTTACTTTCTGGCGGTGGAGATGGTGGTTCAAGTGTTTTCTCTTCTTTTAGTTCCTCCTTTTTCTTTGGTGTTTTTGGCTCATGCTTTTTCTCCGGAGGCTTTTCCTCTTTTTCCCTCGGTTTTTCAGCGTGTTTCCATGTAAAAATGGGTTGGAGGTGGAAACCCTTATGGTCTCCAAGCTTTAGATACTCCCACTCGTAGAGGTCTACGCGTATACCTTTCATGCTTTCGACAGCCCGTTTTACAGCATCTGAAAAGCTTGGCGCAATCAATATCAGCCTTGGCTTCTCTTTATCGTCAATCTTATGCTTGTTGTATGTAGCTTTCAAGAAAGATTTGAACTTGTCAACATAGTCAAGGCTTTGAAGCCCCTGAAGCAGCATCATGTCGTCTTCTTGAACGCTTAACTGTATAATGACAAGTTGCCCGTTGCTGTCATGGCACAAAACATCCAGCGTTGTTTTATCATTGACTGGAACGTTGCTGCAAATCACCGTAAGCCCTTCTCAACAAGGTTTATTTCACTGACAATCATCTGTTCTAACTCATGGTGACTCTCTATGCTGATTTTTTCAATTGACACTATGTTTCACCTTGTTTTAATGAATGAAGCCGTTGTAAGGAATAAATAGGTTATGAATTCAAAATCAGAATCAAATCTAAACCTTAGCAAACCACAAATAAAACATCAATAAACCTAACGGTTTAGAGGAAACCAGAGAGCGGTTAAATTTGACAGACATAGTTTTCGTGTTCGAGGTGCACCAGCCCCACCGTTTAAAGAAGAACTATTTCTGGAAAAATGAAACCTTTAAACGTTTAAAGAAAAAGGAACTTTTCGAATATTATTTTGATCATGCTCTTGACAAGGAAATCTTCGAAAGAGCGTGCAAGAAATGCTATTTTCCATCAAACCAGATTCTCCTAAACCTCATAGACGAACATAAAAAGGAGAAGAGAAAGGTCAAGTTTTCCTTTAGTATTTCCGGCACTTTCCTAGAACAGTGTGAAATGTTCAACAAAGACCTTTTAGAATCCTTCAAACAGCTTGCGGAAACAGGTTGTGTGGAGTTCTTAAACCAAACCTACTACCATTCACTGGCAAGCGTATACCCGGAAAAATATGAATTCATTGAGCAAGTAAAAATGCACCAGCAAATAGTTAAGGACTTGTTGGGTTATACGCCGCAGATTTTTGAAAACACAGAGCTGATCTACAATAACACTATAGCCAGAATAGTGGAAGAACTGGGCTTTGCTGGAATTTTCACGGAGGGCACCGAACGCATACTTCATGGAAGGTCTCCAAACTACCTGTACAAGCCCAAAGGATGCAAGAAAATTAAAGTGCTGCTCCGAAATTATAAGCTGACAGATGACGTGGGCTTTAGGTTTTCAGCCAGATGGTGGAGTGAATGGCCCCTTACCGCGGACAAATACGCAAGCTGGCTGGCGGCGACACCCGGACAGTGCATAATTATCTTTCCAGACTATGAAACCTTCGGCGAACACCACTGGCCAGAAACAGGAATCCACGAGTTTCTGAAGCATCTGCCAAAAGAAATTTTGAAGTGGAAACACCTCCAAATGGCAACTCCATTAGAAGTCGTCAAAAAATACGAGCCAGTCGACGAAATTGATGTTCCAGAGCTGGGCAGAACCGTTTCGTGGGCAGACTTGGAGCGGGACACAAGCTGCTGGCTTGGAAACACCATGCAGTGGGCTTATTACACTTCCGTTAGAAGACTTGAACCTCTTGTCAAAGAAGCTGAAGACGAAGACTTTCTGAGAGTATGGCGATGCTTCCAAACAAGCGACCACCTATACTATATGTTTACTGCGGGTGGAGCGTCCGGTGAAGTTCACTCTTACTTCAGTCCTTTCAACACGCCCGTAGATGCTTATGTAACGGCTCAAGCAGCCATACTGGATTTCGAGAACCGCATCCGCCTAGCTACGGTTACAGCCAACGAGCCCTTCCTCTTTTATCGAGGCATCGGAGACGAAAACTACACCGGTGTTATGGCTTGGAGCCTTAAAGGCATGGTGAACGCCTTGAAAAAAGTTGAACTTAAATCCTTAGAGTTCCACTGTAAACGTGGCGATTTCGAGAATTGGGCTAGGCATTCGTTACGTGATGAAGGTTTGGCTGAAGAGCTAAAGCGAGTAAGGCTTGCAAACCTAAAAGGACAGGAGTTGCGCAAAGCCCTAATTGTTGCTTTCCAGACTCGTTTCAGAAAAGTGTTAAGCCTTATCCAAGACGGGACAGAATACTTTTAAACGGATACAAGCCTTAATTAGGGAAATGCCAAGCTGCTTTCGGGTGAAATTATGAGGGATGAGCTTCCTATATCTGAAAGGCTTCTTCAAACGCTTCATAACCTATGTGCCACCGCTCCAGATTTAGCCAGAAGAAGCGAGGAACTAGCTCAAGTTTTACAGTTGGATTTGGCGGAAGTGGAAAGAATCCTAGATGGATGTTGCTGCGAGGGTTACGTTGAAAGTTTTTCAGACAGCCAAGGGAAAAAGTGGTACTATTTGACTGGAAGAGGGATAATTAAAGTCTGTGCACTTTTCACGTAGTTGGCGAAGTAAATGCGTGTCATAATCTTCTCATGGGAGTACCCTCCAAGAATTGTGGGGAAACTTGCAAGCTATGTTAAGGAACTAACGTGGCAGCTTGCCAAAAAAGGGATAGAAACATTTCTTGTCACTTATCATGAATATTTGACGGGCGAGTTTGAGAATAGCGGAGTAAAAGTTTACAGAGTTACAAATCCTGTTAAAACACACATTAGTGTTCTAACATGGGTTTTAACCCTAAACCAAGAGGTTGAAAGGGTTGCTGCCAACATATACTACAAAAGTGGAAAACAGATAGACCTTATAGACGTGCAAGACTGGCATTTTATACCCGCAGCAGTCACCTTGAAGAAGGCTTTTGACATTTCTTTTGTCTACTCTGTTGAAAGTTTGGAGGACTACCGATCTCATGGAGCCAACTCTCCATTCAACATGGCCATAAAAAGCATTGAGTGGCTTGGTACATACGAGGCTGACGCTGTTGTTGTGAAGTCTAATTGGATGGCAAACGAAGTCATTCGGGCATACAAGGTTCCAGAAGCCAAAGTGAAAATTGTAAATCTCGAAACTAATCATTGGCTCGAGTCCATTTTGAAAGTTTACAGGGAGCTTAAAGGAGGCTGCTGTGGCTATGGCTAGTCAGTTGAGGGTTATGATGCTCACTTGGGAGTTTCCGCCAAGAATCATAGGCGGAATTTCACCTCACGTCTATTATCTGTCAAAAAACCTTGCAAAAGAGGGCGTGAAAGTTTACGTTGTAACATGTGATTTTCCAGGGGCACCGGATCATGAGGTCATGGATGGCGTCGAAGTTTTTCGGATAGACTCTTACAAGAATCCTTCGCCGGATTTCGCAAGTTGGGTTTACCTTATGAACATGAACATGCAGAAAGAGGCGGCAGCAATCGTCAAAAATCTTGGCGGAGTGGACATTTTCCACGCTCATGACTGGCTTGTGGCAAATGCGGGAATAGGCTTAAAACATGTTTTCAGAAGACCCCTTTTGGCGACAATTCATTCCACAGAGATTGGTCGGCGGAATGGTCTTCACTCGGATTATGAAAGGATGATTCATGAAACAGAGGCTTGGCTTACATACGAGGCTTGGAGGGTTATATGCTGCAGCAACTACATGGTATCCCATGTAAAATGGGCTTTCAATCTTCCAGAGGACAAGCTTGTCATGATTCCAAACGGTGTTGACGCCAGAGAATACGAGAAAAGCACGGTGGACCTAAACCAATTTAGGAGACGGTTTGCGTTGCCCGAGGAAAAAATAGTTCTCTACGTTGGAAGGCTTGTTTATGAGAAGGGCATTCAAGTTTTGATAAACGCCATTCCAAAGATCCTTGAAAAAGTTAACGCGAAGTTTGTTATTGTTGGAAACGGCTACATGAAAGAACCCCTTTGGGAAAAAATTAAACACATGGGCCTAGCCCACAAAGTTTTGTTCACCGGTTTTGTGGATGATGAAACCTTGCGGAATCTACAGAAATGCGCGGATGTTTCCGTTGTTCCATCACTTTTCGAGCCGTTTGGCATAGTTGCCCTTGAAGCCATGGCCGCTAAAAGCCCCGTTGTGGTTTCAGACACGGGAGGATTGTCCGAAATAGTGGAACACGACTTGACTGGTGTTAAAGTTTACCCAGACAACCCAGAATCCCTAGCGTGGGGCGTTACACGTGTTCTGCTTGACGAGGCTTACGCCAACAAGCTTCGGGAAAACGCCTACCGCCTGGTCGTAGAAAAGTACAACTGGAAGAAGATAAGCCGTCAAACAAAAAGCGTTTATGAACGTGTTTTAAGCGAGTATTCACGGACTTTTTGGGCATAATTTACGGATACTTGAGCCTAATCGCCTTGTTTGGACAAGCGTCAACACATTTTAGGCAGTATATGCATTCCGGGTCGCTGAACTTTTCCCAAGGCTGCTCCAGAATGTGCACCTGCATAGGGCAAGCTTTAACACATTCTCGGCATTCACTCTTAACACATTTCACGGGATCTCTCTTTAAACCGATGAAACTGAACCTGTTTAGAATTGCCATTATGGCTCCATGAGGGCACAGATACTTACACCAAACTCTTGGGACATACGCGGCTGAAATTAGCACACCTATAAGAATGAACAATTGAACCCACAAGAGGGGAGGCGCATCTAAAATTCCAGCCAAAACTTCAAACGCTGGCTTTTCCACAACTGCCCTAGAAAAGTTTTGGATTGTTTTTGGTATTATTGCAAATAATGTTTCGGCCGGGCTTACAGCGGTGAAGGGTGCGTAAGCAAAGATACCTAAGCCCCTTTCATAGCTTCCATGGGCTTTCAAAAGTTTAGTCAAAGAGAAGGTTACGGTAATGAAAAGCGTTATGCCCAACACAAGGTACTTTAAAAGCTTCATGTTGTCGTGGGTTTTCGGTGAAGCTTCCGCTTTTTTCGCTTTTATATAGCTAACTAAGTCTTGGATAAAGCCGAAAGGACAAACCCAGCCACAAAGCGATTTGCCTATCAAAATGCCCACTATTAGGAAAGAGGCTATTGCAAGCCATGGAAAGATTTGAGGTGTTTGTTGCCAACCGCTTGCCGTGAGCTGTATCGCTGTGAAAGCGTCGCCTACAATGTTCTGTTGAAGCCCCCAAGTCCACATGACTGGCAAAAGTAGTGGAAGCGAACTCAAATTGAAAATTGCAGCGCTAAAGAATATGAAGGATAAAAACTGCACAACAATGCGAAGCGTGTTAATCTTCAGTAGATGTTTCTTCAAATCCGTTTTCGTCATCTCCTCGCTGTTCTCAATTATTGAGCTTTTAGGTTAGTTACTTGCCAATAACTTTAACGTTTTCTACAAGCACCCATGGCGCAACCAGCTGCCCAACTTTGCGTTCATTGTTGGCTAACGCTGTGAGATTCTTCAAAGCGTCAAAAATGTTTCCGGCGAGCATGGCGCCCTTAACCGCGTGGGCAATCTTGCCTTTTTCAATTTTCCATGCTGGAGTTGCCACAACTGAAAATTCGCCGCTTGCTGGGTTGCTGCTGTGGGCGCCTTGCACCGAATAGACTATTAGCCCCTCTTCGATTTCGCCTATAAGCTCTTCTGGCGACTTTTTTCCGGGGACTATATGGAAGTTTGTTGCTTCGATTCGTGGCGTTGACAAATAGCCTGCCCTAAACGCGTTTCCAGTGCTCTCTTTTCCCTCCTTTTTTGCGGCGTAGTTGTCGTAGAGATAGCTTCGCAGCATACCTCTTTCTATTACTGTGGTTTTTTGTTGTGGAACGCCTTCACCGTCGAATTTCCATGTGCGGAGTCCCCCATCCAAAAGGCCGTCGTCATAAATTGTTACGATTTCGGAGGCTACTTTTTCGCCTATTTTGCCTTGAAGGGCTGACTGGTTTCTTTGCACGTAATCCGCTTTCACAGCGTCCATTAAAGTATAGTAAAGAAGCTGTTGTAAAGCGAAATGGGCAAACACAACCTTCATGCTTTTTGTTTCCACCCGCTTGGACTTTAAAGCCGAGGCAGCTTGACGGGCAGCCTCAGCTCCCACCCATTCGGGGTCTATTCTGTAAAGCCTTTCAGCGTCAAATTCGAAGCATATAGGTGTAATTTCACCGCTTTCTTGGGCTATGGTGGCGAGACTGCATTCAACGACTGTTCCACGGTCAAAGCCAGCAACACCATTGGAGTTGGCAATGGCTCTCGCCAAGTAAGAGGCACCAGCTCCACCTTCAACTGGGAAAACTCTTTTGTCAGTTTTTTCGCAAGCTTCCAACATTAATGAAGCTGTTTTCACCAAGTCTTCTGGGGACAGTTCACATATTGCTTCGTCAAAGGTGTTTTTGACTTGGGCGAAAGACTTTCTTGTTGGGAAACCCTGCCAGTCTTTGTCTGGCTTGCTGGCTTTCGCGGCTTTCAACGCCTTTAATACGGTTTCTTCGATGACTTTTTTGCCCGTTAAAATGTTAGTATAGGAAAACCCCACAGTCTTGTTGACGATAGTTCTTATGCCTAATCCTCTGTCAATGATCCTTGAACTTTTTGCGATTTGACCTCTTTCAATGGCGACTGTTGTTGTTAGACCTTCATATGCGAAGGTCTCCGCCTCGTCTGCCCCCCTTTTTAACGCAGATTTAACCGCAAACTCAGCTAGGCTTACCAGTTCTTCCTCTTTAAGCGCTGCCACCAACAATCACCTCTAAAACTCTTATATGGGGTCCACCATCACAGACGAAAGCAGTCTGGCCTTTGCCGCATCTTCCAGGCCAGAGTTCAAAATCTTTTCCCACAGCGTCTACCTTGTGTAGTGTTTCAAGGGTGTTCCCGCTTATGGAAGCGTTGCGAACTGGTTTGCCTATTTCGCCCTTAACTATTTCGTAGCCTTCTTGAATGCCCACTTGAAATGTGCCGTCTAGGTTGGCCTGTCCTCCACGGAAGCTCTTGAAATAATATCCAAACTTTATGTCTTCTATCAACTCTTCAAAGGAATAGTCCCGCGGAGCCATGAAGGTGTTTCGCATCCGTATTATTGGCTCAACTCGGAAGTCTTCGGCTCTAGCGTTGCCCGTGGACTGCGTGTTAAACTTTTTAGCGGTTTCCTTGTTGTGCATGAGCCCCACGACCACACCGTCCTTTACCAGAAGCGTTTTCTGTGCTGGCACACCTTCATCATCATATTTGAAGGAGCCAAAGGCCCCCTCTATCGTTCCGTCGTCGTAAATGGTGACAACTTCTGAGGCGACTTTTTTGCCAAGTTTATCCATGAGAACCGAGCCCGATAAAGTTAAGTCTGCTTCGGCTAAGTGTCCAAAGGCTTCGTGGACGAAAACGCCAACTACGTTTGGCCCTAGAACAACCGGGAATGATCCGCCTTTCGGAGGTTTCGCCTTCAACTGGTCTACAGCCCTTTTTGCAACTCTTTCGCCTACAACTTCTGGTGTTTCAACATCAAATACTTCATAGCCCGCTGTTGAACCTACCTCTTCGCGACTGAACGTGTATACGTCTCCCTTTTTAGCTGTGGCTAAGACTCTTGACCAAACGTATAGCTTGTCCTGTTCAATGTATGTGCCTTCACTGTTCATGAAATAATTTACTCCAATCATGTCCAAATAGTCTATTGTACAGCTTTTTACGCTTCCATCATATTCAAGAGCGTTTTTTGCAATGGTTAACGTCGTCTTAATCTTGTTTTCTATGGGTATTTCAGACGGTTTCTTTTTAGGCTTAACTTGCACACGATCTTCAATTGCTTTACCTTCAGCGAGCTTTATCGGATTTTTAAGTTTTAAACTGGCGGCTTTAGCCATCTTACATGCATTTGAAACAGCTTCCTCCAACACTTCAGCGTCAAAGGAGCCTACGGATGCAAAGCCCCATGCTCCGTTAATTAGCACTCTTAAAGCAACGCCGTTTTCAATGCCCTCCTTTGCAGCCTCAACCTTCTCTTCCTTAATAGTGAGCATTGTTTTGTGAAGCTTTTGAGCACGCGCCTCTACATATTCTGCTCCAAACTTCTGGACGGCTAACTCAATAATCCTGCCTAGCGTGTCCTTCAACGTGCCCCTTCCTAAATGTGCAAATTTGCTTGAAGGGGATTTAATCGCAAAAAGAGGCTAATAAGATTACCTATAAGCTGGCTAAAACTGCGTCCAGTTTACGCCCGCCGTATGAGCATCTTTATCTGACTTGCAAAATCTTCTTCGCGGATTCTTTCAAGCTCCAGTCTGCGAAGCAAACCATAACTTGAGTAAATATCCTCCAGAATCTTCCGCTCAATTACATAAGCCCCAGTTTTCAGAAATTCCTTAAGCCCCATGGCAAACAAGTCAATTTTTTCAGCTATTTCGTTGCGTTTCACCGCATAACGGGCCTCCAAATAACGGTAAATTAGACGAGTAGCCTCACTTCCAAAAACTTGCTTCAAAACCCGATCAACTATCCTCACAATTTTTTCGTTTTCTTTAGACATTTGTTGAGTTAGAGTTGTCATGGTATGTTCACACAATATCGTGCATATTGCGACTTAATAAACTTTGTTGCGCTTATGCGCAACACATATGCAGATCTGGAATGTAGAATTCTGATTCACAGGAAATCTGTAAGGTTTAATTGTTGAACTTTTTCCCCGGGTTTTGTTTTCGGTTTTTCTTCTTCAAATATTATGGGTCGGCCGTAGACTCCGTCGTATCCCGGTATAACTTTTATTTTTCCTTCTCTAACTCTTAGTATTGCTTCTGCAGTTCTTTGGTCCACCACTTCGCTTAGTGCTTGTTTTGGCGCATCTATCAGCACCGTGTATTCATTTCCAAATTTTTCTATAAGCCTATTATAGATGTTCCATACTTGTTGTGTCGATGGGGAGTCAACGCCAAGGGCTGTGGCAATTATTTCAGATAATGGAAGCAGGTGCATGTAGCCTATGGCGTTTTCTGGAATGAAGCCTTCTGGGCGGTCTGCAAGTTCTTCGACGCGTTGTTCAACGCCTTTTGTGAGTTTTTTGCGGCAGACTGGGCATATGTTGCCAAGTTTTATGGCTTCTTTCGGCGAAAGCGAAACATGGCAGTTTCTGTGGCCTGTCCAGTGGTATTTTCCGTAGGCGGGGTCTGTTTCGATGGTGAATTTGAACCGCCTTTTGTCCTTCGTCCGTATGGCATCCACAACCTCTTTATAGCTTATTCGTTCTAGTTCAAAGACGTTGGCTTCCCTGCCCATGCGCCATGGCCAGTAACTGTGGCTGTCGCTGTTTGAAACCAGTGTGAACCTGTCGAGTTTGCTAAGCCGCCAGTTCATTGGCGGGTCTGAAGAAAGCCCCGTCTCAAGGGCGTGAATGTGTTTTGTCATGTCTTGATAGCAGTCTTCCACGCTGTTGAACCCGCTGAAAGCTCCGAAAATGCTGAACCATGGGGTCCAAGCGTGGGCTGGAAAAACCATGTTTTCGCTGGAAACTTCCATAACTTCCTCGACAAGTTCCGGCGCGCTCATGTTTAGGGTTGGCCGGCCGTCAACGGTTAGGTCTCCGTACTTGGCTAGGCGTTCATTTATTTGGATGGCTGTTTCCATGTTTGGCGTTAAAATTACATGGTGGATTTTCTTAACTTCGCTTTCGAAAGTGAATATGGTGCTTACCTCTGTTGTCATAATAAAATAAACCGGAAGCTCTGGATCGCTGGCAACCTTGTAAAGCCCGGAATCCGCGTCTTGAATGAGGTTTTCCTGCAACTCCTTCAGCCATTTTGGGTGGGTGAAATCTCCGGTTCCGACAAGGTTTAAGCCTTTTATTTTGGCGAAGCGGGCAATTTCCTCTATACGCATGCTTTGGCTTGTAGCCCGACTATAGCGTCCATGAATGTGTAGGTCAGCCACAACCCTCAAGTTTTTCGCCAACTTACAAGATTATGGTTTTTCCCTATTATATTTGTGGAAAATGGTTCATTCTTACCTTTTATTTTCTCTAGCCCCTCCCTTTCTAGGTTTTCTGCGTTTTTCAAGGGTTTTCTCCCAGTCCACCTTAAACATTAAAATGAAAACTATCGCAAGGAGGGCTAGTGCGATAACTGTGCCTATTACGACTGAAGCCCAGTCGCTTTCTATTCCGAAAATTTTACAGGTTACTTCAACCATGAAGCGGCCGCTGTAAACTATGATTAGGCTCATGCAAAGCTTGCCGAGAAAAGCTGGAATAAACGCCCTTAAAAACCCGTAACGCATCACCCCCAAAGGGATAAACAACAGGTCATCCGGCAACGGTGTTAACGCAAACACAAAAATGGCTAGGGCGCCATATCGCCCGAAAAATTTTAAGAGAAACTCGACGTTACCTTTGCCCTTTTCGCTTACCATTTTTCTGCCGCCTAAACCAAGCAGGTAGCCTGAAAACTCGCCGAGAGCGGAGCCTAAGCCAGACGCTAAAGCAATTAAAATTGGATTGAAGTTTTCAATAGAGCCCAGCGTGAACAGCACCACTGTGTATGGTATTGGGAAGAAAATTGACATGGAGCCGAGTAGGCTTATTAGGAAAACGCCAAAATAACCATACTGTATGGAGATGTTTTCCAACAATTGGGCAAGCTGTTTTAGAAGGTCTTCCGCCGCCATTTTTCAATCCTCCTTTTCTCTTAGGTGTTTCTGCCTTTAAAGAGCTTACTTTAAGCCTAGGAATAGGCGAGACCCAAATTTTTAAATCAGTTTGGTTCATACAAGATTCTACACTTTAAGGAGGTTTTAGTGTGGCTGAGGCTGAAAAACGTGAAGCTATATGGATTGCCAGAGATCTTTCAAAGTGCAGTGGTTGTCGAAGATGTGAGATAGCATGTTCGCTTTTCCACGAAAAACGTATATGGCCGGAGGCTTCCCGAATAAGAGTTTTCATGCTTGCTCCGGGGGTTGAGTTTCCCCATTTCTGTGCCCAATGCGAAGACTACCCGTGCGTTGAGGTTTGTCCAACCAAAGCCTTGTCAGTAAGCAAAGAAACAGGCGCTGTGCTTGTAGACGCAAACACTTGCATCGGATGTGGAAAATGTATTGAAGTGTGTCCTGGGAAGGTTCCACACATGCATCCAAAGGAAAACAAGGTTCTGATCTGCGACCTGTGCGGCGGAGACCCCCAATGTGTTAAGGTTTGCCAAGAAGGATTGTGGAATGTTCTTCGGGTAGTGCCTAGAAGATTTCATCCCTACAGACTTTATGCCCGCACTCCGGAGGAAATTGCAAAGGATCTAGCCGTTAAACTCTACGGGGAGGAGGGTGAACGCCTACTATGATAAGTGGTTATGCCGGAAAGTTTCTGGAAGTTGACCTCTCAACCAAAAACATCAAAGAGGTGAAGTTTAGCGATGAAATTCTGATGGATTATGTTGGGGGTAGGGGGCTAGCTGCAAAAATCCTTTGGGATAGGCTTGGCAGCAAATGGGAAACTGTGGACCCCCTTGGACCAGAAAATCTTCTTCTATTTCTAACTGGACCGCTTACTGGGTTTTTCCCAGGTGGGCGCATTTGTGTTTCAGGCAAGTCTCCTCAGAGTAATGGGGTTGTTGGCTCCACCGTTGGCGGCGAGTTTGGCGTTGAATTGAAGTGTGCTGGCTACGACGGCATTATTGTTGCGGGTGAAGCCGAAAAGCCCGTTTATCTATCCATTAAGGATGGGGATGTCGAGATTAGGGACGCGGCCCGCATTTGGGGTTTAGACGCAAAGCGGACTGTTGCCGTGCTGACTAAAGAATGTAGAGAGCTTTTGAAAAAGCGTTATCCGCAAAGGGGCGAGTGGCGGGAGCCGTCCATCCTTTACATTGGTCCGGCTGGAGAGAATAAAGTGCGAACGGCTGTTGTAGCGGCTAAATGGTCGCATGCCGCTGGTTATGGCGGGTACGGAGCCGTCATGGGTTCTAAAAAGCTTAAGGCTATAGCTGTTAAGGGCACTGGTCCGCTGCCCGAAGTAGCCGACATGGATGCTGTAAAGCAGCTTACGCAGGAGGTTTGCAACAATGCTTATGGAAATGAGCTTTGGAGGCGTTGGGGAACCGGCTCGGGAGGCTACGAAGTGGGCGCTAAAACAAGCTCTGAGCCCGTGCGGAACTGGCAGGAGGAGTGGCATGACGAGAAAAGCTTCGGTGTTGACAAGTTTGAAAACCGCGTTTGGATAAAACAGTATTGGGGAGACTTCGGCTGCCCAACAACGTGTCTTAAAGTGGCTATGGTTAAGTCTGGAAAGTTTAAGGGCGCCATAACAGACAATCCGGACTATGAGTTGCAGGCTTACCTGGGCACAAATCTGGGAATATTCAACCCAGAGGCGAACGTTTACATGGCTTCTGTCATAGACGACCTAGGCTTGTGCGGTATACAAACCGGCAACGTGTTAGGCTTTGCCGCTGAACTCTTTCAGAGGGGAATATTGACGAAAAAGGATTTTGGCGGCATCGAGCCCAAATGGGGTGACGCTGAAGCCTTTGCTACTTTGGCTAGGAAAATTGCCTCCAGAGAAGGCTTAGGCAACATTCTGGCTGAAGGTACCTACCGAGCTGCCTTGAAAATAAGCCAACTTAAAGGTGTGGACGTTGTGCCCTATGCTGTGCAAGTTAAGGGCATCGGCGTCGGCGCTCACGGTATTCGAAGCGGAAAAGATTATGTGGAAACATATTCATACGTGTGTTCCGTTCAGGGTGGCGATCACACATCTGTAGCGTGCATGCCGCTGGAGGATCCCAGAAGCGAACACTTGAGGATTTTCGACGATTCAGGGGTGATCTGCTTTTTCAACACTTTTGCCCTACCTAGTAACCTGCTCTTCGACTTTTATGGGGCTGTTACTGGCATAGAGCTGACCAGAGAGGGATGGGTCAACATGAAAGCCATGAGAATAATACAGTTGCAAAGAGCCATGCTGTTGCTGGGTGGTCCAGACCTGCGGTGGGATCCGAAAATTCATGATGATAATCCGCCAAGGTTTTATGAGCCTTTGCCATCCGGTCCGTTTAAGGGTAAGGCTGTTGAAAAAGCCCGTGTGGAAGAGGAAAAACGCAAATATTACGGGCTTGTGGGCTGGGACGAGAGGGGTATACCGAGGTCTGATGTTCTTAGAAGGCTTGGATTGGACGACGTGGATAAAGCCCTTGAAAAACTCCGCTGAAAACTGACATGGTTTGGCTTTGCGGCAAAGCAAAAACACTATCCCCCTCTAGTTTTTCTTGGCTATGCGGATAACCCTTGTCGGCGTAACTATAATGGAGACTTTCTCGTCTTTAGCTTCAAATGGCACTTTTTCCACGATTTGCACATCGTGAACAGTTGTGGCAACTGGAATCTCCCCAAATCTTTTCCTCAAAATCTCTATTTCTATGTCGCCATAGCCATGTCCCTTTCCAAGTCTGTGTCCTTCAAGGTCGACAGCCACGGAGCCTTCCACCATTAGGTCTGGTTTTGGAAAGTCTTGCACTGTAACGCCGTATTTGAACGCGCCCTTTATTGTTGAGGCTAGATGCTCTTTTCCCCGCACCTTCTCCGGGTCTATCAAGAGGAAGCCTCGCTTAAGCCTTGGCGAAGCTATTATGAGAATTTTTCCATCTTTTAAGGCGTTTTCCCTAACCTTTCGCTGAGGCGAGTCTGGATTTACAAATATGACTTTCGCCTTTTTCCATTCTTCTAGTTGACGGAGCCTTTCAGCTGCTTTTTCAGCCCCCACAAAGTTTGGGATTCTTCCCCAACATGGAAGCGGAAAAGTTGCCACTCCAACCTGTTCCATTTGACGCCAGATTTTTTCCCGGAGCTTCTGTTTTTCTTCAGTTATGCTTTTTGACATCCACTGTAAATAGAAACTTGAAGGCTTTTAGGGTTTTTATATTATGCCAAGCTTTTTACCGCCTCCTTTGAAGGCTTCAACCGCCATGTCAAGCTCTTGAATAGGCTTGGGTTTTCGTCAATTCTTAAGCTAATCAAAATTTTGGCTTTATCCACCACCGTTATGGCGGCGGATTTTACGCCTCGTTTGTCTCCGCCGCTTTCATTTCCAGCCTTTAGGGCTTCCAAAAGCCTTAAAACAAAATTTCCACGAGTCTTTTCAAAGTAGTCTGCCATGCTTTCAAGCACTCTAACGCTTTTCAGCAGGTTACCAGTAACTATGTAGTTTTTGCCGGCGATCTCTCCTCTTTCTTTTGGCACCTCTGCCCCTGTAAAAACAGCCTTCCTTCCAGCAAAGTCCATTACGGCAACCTGCCTCATCTCCCTGTGTGGGTCTTCGGCTAGCAGCCTTTGTAAGGCTTGTTCAGGCGGCAAACCGCTGGCCAAGAGCCTTAAACCCTCAGTTCCGTAGGTCACATTGGTGTAGGCTTGAGTTGCCACTACGCCGACGTTCGGCGCCGCATGAGGCACCCGTGAACCGACGGCTGTTGAGCCTGAAGCCACAGCAACACCCATAAGCTTGCCGTCCTTAGAAATTGCCAAAATCGAAAAAGTGCCCATTTCTCCATTAAACCTCTTTTAAAATCAGAAGAGTTTATAGCTTATGCGATTTGCTTTATTGTTAACTCAATCGCCGGCATGATGGTTTTTCGAGGTTGATTAAAGTAGGCAATATGTTAGGCTCCAAACTTTTTGATCTTGCCGAGGAAGTTCATGAGAATTGGCATAAGGTGTTTTCCCCTAAGCCTCCCCAAGCCTCCTTTGGCGCAAGCTCTTTCGCCGAATTCCTTCACGTCGTCGCCGCGGACATATGGACCCATTATGGCTAGTGGCACGGGGTCGCCCTCGTGGTTTCTTGTCGTGCATGAGGTTGTGTGGTCGGCTGTTATAGCCACATAAGTTTCGCCCAAATCCACTTTGTTGAATATGTAAGCAAGCATGTTGTCGATTTTCTCTATCACTTCAACCTTTTGTTTGGCGTTTCCGTCGTGGCTGGCGACGTCTGGTGCTTTCACATGCAACATAACAAAGTCGCTGTTTTCCAGTGCTTGAACGGCAGCCTTAGCCTTCGCTATGTAATCTGTCTGCGGTGTTCCCGTAGCGCCTTTAACGTCTAACAATTGCATGCCAGCCACCTTACAAACACCGCGAACCAGTGATGTCACCGCCACACATGAGGCTTTTATGCCATAAAGCTCGCTTAAAGGCTTAATTTTTGGCATGGTGCCGGCTCCCCTAAACAAGATAAAGTTTGCCGGAGGCTGTCCGCGGGCAACCCTCTCCTTATTAACCGGGTGATCCTTCAAAATCTGGTGGAATTTGTTGGCGAGCTCGTTGAGAATTTCGGCTGTGAACTTGGCTTCTGGACTGTTGTCCAACGGTTTGATTTCCCTAACTTTCACTCCGTTTATTCCTGGGTCTGAGTCGCTTACAGCCGTAGACAATCCTTTACCACGCAGCAAAAGGGCTGCGCGGTGCTGAACAGTGTTTATGAAGAAAAACTCCGCATTTTTTCTTGAAAGCTTAATTTTCTTTAGGCTTTCAGCAAGCTTTGACGCGTCGGCCTCAGCTATTCTGCCAGCCCTCCTATCCAAAACGGTTAAGTTTTCGTCAACAGTTGCAAAATTACATCTGAGACAAACGTCGCCTTCTGCGACTTCCAGCCCCCATCCTAAAGCTTCAAAGACCCCCCTTCCAGGATAAACCTTCAAGGCGTCATAGCCCAATAGTGAAAGCGTAGCCGTGTCGCTGCCCGGTGGGATTCCCGGCGCTATTGGGTCTAGTATACCGCAGATGCCAACGTTTGCCAAGTGATCCATTGTCGGTTTTTTAGCGGCTTCAAGGGGGGTTTTCCAACCCAACTCTTTTAGTGGTCTGTCAGCCATTCCATCCCCAATTATTAGAAGGGCCTTCAACTAAACCACGCCTAAACGTTTAACATTTCAATTTAAACCATTTATCCGGTTAAAACGCTATCGTTTTCCAGCGGAAGAAACCTTAAATAAAAAGAGTGCGTTTCTACTTGCGAGTGGTCGATAATGGGCGATTGCATTCCACTCCGCTAAATTCTTTACAAAAAAGCCCATTTCAAATGCTAAAGCCGCACTAGGATTATATTCAACATCAATCAAAAACCTGGAGAGTGAGATGCAATGTCTGATTTAGGCGTCACTGTAAAAAAATCTGAAGACCTTTCAGAATGGTACACCCAAGTAATCCTAAAGTCTGGGCTGGCTGACTATGCTCCAGTAAAGGGCTGCATGGTTTTCAGAGAGCTTTCCTATGCAATTTGGGAAAAAATCCAGCAAATTTTCAACGAAAAAATCAAGCGAACGGGACATAAAAACGTGTATTTCCCCCTATTTATACCGGAAAGCTTCCTTAAAAAGGAGGCTGAACACTTTGCAGGGTTTGTGCCGGAAGTCGCCTGGGTCACCATTGGCGGAGACGCACCGCTTGAAGAACGCTTAGCCATAAGACCAACATCTGAAACAATAATCTATGCAACCTTTGCCAAATGGATTCGAAGCTGGCGAGACTTACCTGTCAAGGTGAACCAATGGTGCAGCGTCGTAAGGTGGGAAACTAAAGCAACGAAACTTTTCTTAAGGACGAGGGAATTCCTATGGCAAGAAGGGCACACAGCTCACGCTACAAAGGAGGAAGCCGACCAAGAGGTTATGCTAATCCTAAACGAGTACAGGGACATTATGGAGAATTATTTGGCTATTCCAGTGCTTGTGGGTCGGAAGTCTGAAAGCGAAAAGTTCGCCGGCGCCCTTTACACAACCACTTTGGAGGCTGTAATGCCAGACGGCAAAGCCTTGCAGATGGGGACATCCCACAATCTTGGACAAAACTTCTCAAAAGTCTTCGACATAAAATTTATCGGCGAAGACGAAAAAGAGCACCATGTTTGGCAAACATCATGGGGAATTTCCACCCGCGTCATAGGCGCCATGGTTATGGTGCATGGCGACGACAAGGGACTTGTAATACCGCCCAAAGTGGCACCAATACAAGCCGTAATAGTGCCAATACCCTACAAAACCGCTGATTCAAGCGCTATCCTCGCTAAAGCCCACGCAATTCGTGACAAACTTGACAAGGCTGGAATCTCCACAGTAGTTGACGATAGAAAAGAGTACACGCCTGGCTGGAAGTTCAACGACTGGGAACTCAAAGGCGTGCCGGTAAGAGTCGAGATAGGCCCCCGAGATGTGGCATATGGGCAGGTGACTTTAGCTAGAAGGGACACCTTCGAAAAAATCGTGGTCAAGGACGAGGAGGTTGTTGAAACTGTTAAAAGGCTTTTGGACGAGATACAACGCAACCTATTTAACAGAGCTAGAAAATTCCTTGAAGACCACATAACCACAGTTAAGAGCTACGACGAACTCAAGGAAGTGCTGCGAACCAAAGGAGGCTTCATCAAGGCTTCGTGGTGTGGCAGCCAAGAATGCGAACAGAAAATAAAGGAGGAAACTGGAGCAACTATTAGGTTGATTCCCTTCGAAAGGGAAGAACCAGTTTCCAATTGTATTTACTGCGGCGGCGAAGCAAAGGAGCTTGTCTACTTTGCAAGGTCATATTGACGTTTAATCCCACAATTTTGCATGTTTCTTCAATTGTTTAGCAACGTCCTTTAAGCCCAACTTTTCAAGGGTTGTTTTTGTTGGGATTCCCCTTTCGTCCCATCCCCTCTTCTTGTAATATGTCTTCAACATGACCTCATATTTCGTCTTGTCAAGCTTTGCGCCTTTCAATGCGCCCTTGTTTAGCGGTTCGTCAAACCACCTTGCTGGAGGATAATCCATTTCAGCGCTCCATTTTTCGCCGAACTCCCGCACCCAAAACGCCCGCATCAGCGTGTAAACTCGGTCGGCGATGGTGTGCAGCTCGTCCCATCCTATGTCTAAACCAGTTGCTGCATGCAGGAATTTTGGATACCATTCAAGCTCGAAGCCAAGCTCAACCCATGGTAGTCTGCAAACAGTGGCGCATTCAAAAAAGCCTCCTCGAAGGCGTTGAAGCTCTATAACTTTGTCCACTTTGTCTTCGCTGTACCGTTCTCTTCCAGCTTTGACCTCCCAAGAAATTACCCAAGCGTCTTTGTGGTGGGCTCCTATGGGGCTTGTGGCGTAAGACAAAGCCATCGCCGGGGCGGCATGACAGTCGTAGGCTGAAATCTCCAACCCCTTCACGTGCATAGCCCAGTTTCGTGCATCGCCGCCAAACTTTTCAGCCGCAAAACAGACGCCTTCCGCCAGAACTGCACCTAGCCCTCGCCTGTATGCAATATCTTCAATGAGAGCTCTCGCCGCCTTATAGTCTCCCCATGAAATCTTCTCTTTTGTTAATCCCCTTTCGGAAGCTTCCATGGTAAAGCCTATTACATTGCCCAATGAAATGGTGTCCAAGCCGAACTCGTCTGCAAGCCTATTCAAGGCTGCAACTTTTTTCAAGTTGCCAACGCCTATGTTCGATCCTAGCATGGCGACATTCTCATAGTCCAACTCAGACTCTTTTTTGTCGACGTCTTTAACAGCGTTGCCGCATGTCATGTTGCAGTTGGGGCATCCCCGCTGGGAAGACTTGATCTTCTCCATGGAAAATCCGCCGATGGCATCTGCATCTTCGAAAACGCCTTCTCTGAAGTTGCATGTGGGCAAAACGCTGTTTTCTTGGCTCCATTCAATGGTCATCATTGTGCCTTGCCTCTTCCAAAAGGCATAGTTCGGTTTTGTCAAAATTTCCCGATATGCTTCGGCGCTCAACTCTTTCAACTCTTTCGGGTTGGCGGCTGGCAGTTCGCCGGAGCCCACAATCACCACAGCCTTCAAATTCTTTGAACCCATAACAGCGCCCATTCCGGGTCTTCCGCCACCCCTTCCCATTTGGCAGACGATGTTGGCGAACTTTACAAGGTTCTCGCCTCCTTGTCCAATAGTAAGGATCCCAGCGGCTGGTCCATAGATGCTTCTCAGTTTTTCCTCAACTTCAAAGGTGTTTAAACCCCAAAACTCCTTGGCGTCAAGAAACTCTGCTATGCTGTCCTCAATCAGAAGAACCGTGGGAGACTTCGCCTTTCCCTCAATAATTATTGCGTCATAGCCAGCCTTCCGCATTTGGACAGCAGCATAACTCCCTATATTTCCGTCGCCATAGCCGCCCGTTAATGGACTTTTAGCTGCAACAACAAGCTTGCCGCTACTTGGAAGAGCAAATCCTGTTAATGGACCAGCTGCGAAGATAAGCCTATTTTCCGGCGATAACGGGTCGACGCCTGGTTTGAGTTCATCCCAGAGAATTTTAACGGCGAAGCCTCTGCCGCCCATAAATTTTCTAGCCATTTCAGCATCATACTCTTTCGCTAGAGCCTTCTGTTTGGTTAAATTGACCCGCAAGAATTTTCCAGTCCAGCCAAACATGACAACACCAACTTTAGCGACAAACTGCATATTGCACGCTATATCCTAATAAATTCACCGTTTCAAGGTTTCATCATAAAAGGTTGTGGCAAGCCTCCCCATAGCATCTGCGCTCATGATATGCCTCCGCTGGCGCTGTTAACAACTGTCAAGTTGTTTTGAAGGGAATATTTATCTATTCCAAGAACTTTATGAAAATAAACATTCCACAACGTGGTGATGTTGTGGGTTTACGCAGTCACATCAAAGGCATATCCACAATCGCGCTAATCCTTTTAGTGTTAATGTCCGCAGTAATAGGCGGAATAATATCGTATGCATTCACAATAGCCTACTACACAAAAATCCCAGAAAAAACTACTTTAACGATTACCAATGTTTACATTAATCCAAAAAATGTTAGATCGTTTAGTGTTACCGTTTTAAATCCATCCTACTCACCGAAAAGCGCGAATATAACTAGGATAGCTGTAAGCCTAAAAAATGGGGCTCAACTTTACGATGTTGTAGAAACAACTCCATCCATTGGAAAAGGCTTAGAAATTCGGGAAGGGGAAGTTGTAAACATAACATGCTTAAAACTCAAGAAAGACAACGTCTACATGACCTTCGGGGAGTTCACCAATACTTTTGCCGGAGAAAAAATCCTAGTACACGTTTTCTCTGAGGGGTCACCAGCCGCAAACATGGAGACAACCCTTCCAAACGTTAAAATTAACGTATTTACGGATTTTGACAGACAATTTTTTGAAAGTGTTGAATACTTTAATTTAACCATCGAAAATCGACAGCCTGAACCCTTAATGAACCTTACAATTTCACAAGTGCTTGTTCGCGGTGAAACCGTGGAAACAGAACCGTCGCTCCCAATAATTTTAATGCCCAATCAAAACAAAACGCTCACTTGCAGGCGAAACTGGGAGGATTTAAAGTCGCTTAAGGTTGAGATAACCGTAAAAACTGAGGAAGGTTACGAATCAACATGTATAACCAACGAATTACCAGGCGCCACCATCCACATTGAAAGAGTAAAGTTTGATTATGATGATGCCAGCTACTTTAACGTCACTGTGAGCAGCGTTGAACACTCTGCAGAGGTATACATAAGTAGGATCGAGTTAAAACTAGAAAATGAGCAACCAATACCGCTGAACACATCCTATCCGGCTAACATAAACGTTATACCTATCCTCCTTCTACCAAACCAGTCATTAACCTTCAAATGTATCTGGGACTGGCATCCTCATCGAAACAAGACCATTACTTTAACTGTCTACACAAAGCAGGGAATCAAAGCACAAAGCGACCCGATTAAAACACCGACGGAAATTCTCTGGGAAATCACTAATGTATATTTTGATTTGGATAAAGTAGATTTCTTTACAGTAAATATTACAAACAGGCTTTGTTCACAAAACATTACTGTAACAGCCGTGAAATTGAACAACGAAAACGTGAATGTCGTTAATCCGCCATCAGTCATTCTCCCCGGCCAACAAGTTACACTCAACTGTTCATTTTCATGGCGTAGCTTAATAAACACTAATGTGACGGTTTCCGTTTCTGTGGCTGGTGAGGGAAACCTACAAAGCACAAGTAGCGCAACGGTGCGGATCCCACCTGTTAAGCTGAGCATTTTGGAAGAGAATTTCGTTTTTGGAGAGTTTGCCTTGCCAAATTCAACATTAGTGATTCCATACGTGAATATTACAGTTCGCAATTCAAACAACTCTCTCTTAAACGTAACAATTACAAAAATCACCCTAACGATACTTTATAGAGACGGCGCAGCTTTTAGAAGCGAAACTATTGAGGTAGATGGTACTTTAACATACCCGCTGTTGCTCCCAGAGGGATATCTACTTTCGATCAACAAAACTGTTACATTTGTTTGTCTCTCAAGTTGGCCGATTTATTTAACGCCCAATGCTGCATCCGTAACTGCCACTGTTTATACCAGCGAGGGCTTTCAAGCGACAAGAACATGGAAGCCCTCGCCACCATGATGAAGGTTACTAACAAGTGTGCGTCCGTCTAAAATATGCTGTATGTGATGTTGTTGTCATGTGGAGGCTGGCAGAAAGGTTTATTATTACCCAAAAATGAAACCCCGTATCAAAGCTTCTTCAACAGAAGAAAAGGATATTTTATCCTAAGAGGAGGCAAATAACCTGGGCGATGGAGGTTTAGAAACTCTTGTATTGTCGGATGCAGAGGTTAAAGAACTCATTTCTATGAGAGAGGTTATGGAAAAGGTTGAACTTGCTTTTAAAGAAAAGGGTTTGAAAAGGGTGCAGATGCCAGCCAAGATTTACGTATTTTACAGGAAATATGACGGAGATTTGAGGGTGATGCCCTCGTACCTTGAAGAATTAGATGTTTCGGCGGTTAAAATTGTGAATTCGCATCCGGAAAACAGGGTAAAGTATGGCTTACCGACGGTTATGGCGGTCGTTATTCTAGTGAATCCTAAAAACGGTTTTCCATTAGCGATAATGGGGGGCAAAACCTTAACAGACATGAGAACCGGTGCAGCTGGAGGAATTGCAGCAAAATATCTTGCAAGAAAAAACTCTAAAATTGTCGGCATGGTTGGAGCTGGAGCACAAGCTAGAACCCAGCTAGCCAGCCTCCTTGAAGTTTACGGGAAACTAGAAGAGGTGAGGGTTTGGGGACTTTATGGAACTGGTGACGAATTTGCAGCTGAAATTAAATCAAAATATAGCAACATAAATCGAACATTTTCCGTGAAAAGCGTAAAGGAAGCAGTTGAAGGAGCAGATATTGTTGTAACAGCAACTCCGTCAAGGCAGCCTCTTGTGATGAATGATATGGTTTCTCCTGGAATGCATTTTAACTGTATAGGGGCGGATGCACCTGGAAAAGAGGAGCTAGATCCCATGATCTTAAAGAGGGCTAAAGTAGTTGTGGATGATTGGGAGCAAGCCTCCCATGGTGGAGAGATAAATGTTCCGTTGAGTAAAGGAATTATTACAAAGGAAGATGTCTGGGCTGAAATAGGTGAAATTGTTGCCGGTTTGAAGCCGGGAAGGGAAAGGGAGGACGAAATTACAGTTTTCGCATCTACCGGATTAGCGATTCAAGATGCTATTGTTGCGAAACTGGTGTACGATAAGGCGTTGAAAAAGGGTGTGGGAAGGTTTATTCAAATAACGTAATCCAAGAGTTTAACAATAAACTGGTGTTCCATGTTTTGGATCTTCGACGAGTTTGGCAAACTCTTCCATAAGCCTTCTTGTTATTGGTCCAGGTTTGCCGTTACCTATTTGCCGCTTGTTTATTTCTCTGACTGGAACTATTTCTGCTGCGGTTCCGGTTAAGAAAACTTCGTCTGCTGTAAAAAGCTCGTATGGCGTAATGTTTTTCTCAATAACCTCGTAGCCTAGGTTTTTGGCAAGTTCTTTAACAGTCTCGGCGGTTACTCCTGGAAGCGCTCCCGTAGAGCTTGGAGGCGTGTAGATTCGTCCATTTTTAACAACGAATATGTTTTCTGCCGCTGCTTCGCACACGTAGCCATTTTTGTCAAGGTATATGGCCTCGTCCACACCATAATTGTTAGCCTCTATTTTTGCCAATACGCTGTTCAAATAATTTAGCGATTTTATCTCATGGGTTGTGGCGTCAACCAGGTCTCGTTTAACCCATGTGAGCATTGCTGTTATACCCTTTTCTTTTGCTTCGCTTTTATGGAGGGTAAAGGCGTCAGCTATCACAATTATGGTGGGTTTCTGGCATTTTCGTGGGTCTAATCCCAAGTCACCGATACCCCTTGTTATCACCACGCGTACGTAGGCGTCTTTCAGCTCGTTTTTGCGGAGTGTTTCCAACACGATTTTTGTCATTTCTTCTTTCGTGACTGGAATCTGAAGCATTATAGCGTGGGCTGAACGATAAAGTCTGTCAATGTGATCTTTAAGCTTGAAAGCCATGCCATTGTAGACGCGAACTCCCTCGAAAACCCCGTCGCCATACAAAAATCCGTGGTCATAAACAGAAATCTTCGCCTGAGACTTTGGGTAATATTCGCCATCTATATAAACGAGTAGTTCTTTGTCCAAGGCTGTTTTCCCCTTTTCGAGGATAAAAGTGTTTCCTTTTAAATTGATATGTGTTTTGGAGTTTTTCCGCCAAACCTCAGCCGTAGAACTGTGGTCTTTTTGAGACATGCTTGGGCAGTGGCAGAGGCTTAAAGGGTTTGTCTTGAACTTGGCTTTTGATTTCGTCAATGAGCTCTTTCAGCGTCATTTTTCGTATTTTTCTGGCTTTTCTATCTCTGACTGGAAGGGCTTCGGATTTCAATTCTTGCTCTCCAACAACTATTATGTAGGGGATCCATTCCATTTCGGCTTCTCTAACCCGTTTTTGCATGGTTAATGGTCTATCATCTATGTCAACGCGTATTTGGTTGGCTTCAAGGTTTTCAGCCATCTTTTCACAGTGTCCAAGCATATTTTCAGACATTGGAATTAAGCGCACTTGGGTTGGCGACAGCCAAAGGGGCAGCATTGGCGGTTCGCCTTTCTGTTGCTGTTTGTAGGCTTTTTCTAGGAGTGCGTATATGCAGCGTTCCACGGCGCCGCTTGGTGAACAGTGCAGTATCAGCGGGTAGCGTCTTTCGCCTTTCTCGTCTACATAGGTTATCTCGTATCTTTTGGCGTTTTCCACGTCTATTTGGTCTGTGGATAAGGCTGCCGCCTTGTCCTGGTTGTCGACGAAGTTGAAGTCCCATTTGAGCCTGAAATAAAAGAAGGGTTCCTTCCACATTTCAACGAGGACTGGTTTGCCGAAGATTTCCACCAAACCTCTAATGAAGTCCTCGTTTTCTTCGTAGAAGTCTTTTGTGAAGCGGAACGCCGCCTCGTAGTCGTCTTTTGTTAAGCCTATGCCCTCTAAAACTTGGATGCAGAGTTTAAACCTTGTTATGAATTCTTTTTTGGCTTGGTCTAGGTCTGTGCAAAAGGCGTGGCAGTCTGGCATGGTGAAAGCCCTAAGTCTTCTTAAACCCACTACTTCGCCGCTTTTTTCCCGTCTGAAGCTGTAGCGGGTTAACTCGTAAACTCTTAAGGGCATGTGCCTATACGAGAACTGCGTGTCATGAACCATCAAGAACTGCCCGAAACACGCGGCGAACCGCAGGAAAAGCTCCTTGTCTTCGGATTTTAGGACATACTGCCGTGCTGGGAAACGGTTCAAGTAGTCGGCTAGGCTTGGATGGCTGAAATCGTACATCACTGGAGTTTCAACCTCCATGGCGCCGTACTCGACGACTTTGGCGGTCACATACTGCTCGATAAGCGATTTTATCAGTCTGCCCTTTGGATACCAGCGGATGTTTCCGGGGTCGCTTCCCGCTTCATAATCCGCTATTTCAAGCCTTTTCATTAATGGCACGTGGGGCGGCATCTGCTGGCTTGCTCTAACCTTGGATATTTCGTATTTCGCAAACTTCTCTAGATTTTCGTGCCCCTTAAAGTCAAATTCTTCCACCGGAACCATTTTCCCGTCTGGCTGCAGAATATACCAGTAGGAAACAAGTTTCTCCTCGGCTTTTAGAGCTTCTGGAACTTTTTCGGCTTCTTTTTCTGCTTTTGTCGGCTGTATGGTGCGGGACTGTTCCGCTAAGGGGTGTCCTTTTATCGATATTGTGAACTGCTTGTTCCATCCGAAGGGGGCGCGGTATGTTTCTATGCCTTGGGCTTTCGCATACTCCTCCATAGCCCTTACGATTTTCAGCGCTTCAGAGGGCTTTGCAAGGTTGCTGCTTAAGTGGGCATATGGATAGATGAGAATGCGGTTCACTTTCAACTTTTCAAGGAAGGCTTTAACCTCGTCGATGGCTTTGCGGGCTATGGTTTCGTCGTCTCCTTCCTCCACAGCCGTGAAGAGAACAACAACCTCTTCTAATCGTTTTGTCTCCTTGCCCGTTTCTTCGGCTATGGCTATCTCCCTTTGAATAGGCTTGTACTCGATATAGTTTGAATGAAGCTGCAGTATCCGCATTTCCACTCTCCCCTTCCAGCTTTTCATACTCCCTTAAATCGCCACTGTTCAATTTTGCGTTCCTTTTTGGTTCGCTTCTTAAACTCTTTGTAATGTTTTTCACACAAATAAGCGCGTTTTTCGCTGCTGCCCACGCTTAATCCAGCCATTCTGACTTTTTCCGCGGAAAGTGAACGAGCAGCATCTTTACCGCATCCAGAAACACTGCATTTAACGCCTTTCCCAACTTTTCCCAAAGTTGTCCCTTCTTAAGTTAAAGCATACAAAGCTTTTAACCGGAATTAAAATGCGTCTGGTGCTTAATTCCTTTTTCGTAAAGCAACTTTGCTCTGCGGAGAATTTCGTCTCTATAACCAATAAGGGTTGGGCCGACACCCTCAACAACTGTTGAAGCTGTAGCTGAACCTACACATGCGCACCAAAAGGCTTCTTTGTCACGAACGTATTCGGCTAAAAAGCCGCCGATGAAAGCGTCTCCAGCCCCTGTAGGATCCACAAGCCTGTTAGGCGGGTAAGCGGGAACATCATATTCTGCTCCGTCGATGGATAGAATGGCACCCTTAGCTCCCATTGTCACTATGACTGTTTCTACGCCGAAGTCGTGAACAGTTTTTATAGCCATCTTCAAGTCCGACATGCCGGTAGCCGCCTTTAACTCTTCGCTGGAGGATTTGTAAATGTCCACTACCTCAAGTATACGCTTGTCTTCTAAAGGTTTGTTTGCGGCTACCCCTTTTTCGTTAAATGCGCGGACCAAGCCTTGAACATCCAATGATAGAACTTTAACGGACTGTTTAAGCCTCTCAGCCACATCGTATTGGATTTCGCCGGCTATTGGCGCCAGATGTGCCACTTTCGCCTCTAAACGGTTCGGCAAATCCTCAACAGCGATAAGTGGAGCTTTGTTTGCCAGTCGTAGGATGCGGGTGGACAAGTCGCTGTTGTATTGCAGTTCAAATTTTGTCGTTTTTTCATGTTCAATTACATGGACACTTGCAAGGTTTATGCCCTCTTGGCTTAACCACCACAAGTAGGCTTTTGGAAAGTCGCCGCCAACCTTTGAAATCACTGAGACGTTTGCCCTTAGACGTCTGGCTGAAAGGGAAACATAAGCCGCGGAGCCTCCCAAAATTGTGTAGGGTTTTTGTCTGTTAGGCAAATGTATTGTGTCTATGCAGAAGTGTCCAGCAACGGTTAAGTCGAAACTCATTAAGCTTCGCCAGGCTAGATTTTGGATTGAAGTAGGAGGATGGCTTTTGCCAAGTCTCCTTCACATTCTTCAAGGGCTTTTCTGGCTTCTTCTAAGCTTCTGCCAGTTTGGTCAGCCACAAGCCTAACATCCTCTTCCGGTATGACTAGTTTCCTTTCAACAGCCTTCTCGGCGATTTTTCCTCCAACCACCTGAAACATTTTCTGTCCTTGGATGTCAACCACTGCGACTTCTGGATTTTCAATGATTATTTCTTTGCTGGCGGTTTTTATGATGACTTGATCCACGTCTGGAACTGTGTCCATGCTTAAGCCCATGCGTTGCATCATACGTTTGGCTTCGCGGGGGCTTATCCGTCTACGCATCAACAGTCTTCATCTCCGAACTAAAACCATTTTAGAGCTTCTTATACTTAACTTTCCTCTAAAACACCCCGCCTAACTTTAACCGCCACGCCGGTTTTGAAAGCGGTCATTTCTTCGCCGGATAAAATGGTTCTTCCAACAGCTAAAACTTCGCCTCCCTCGTTAACGACGATAACTTCATCTTTTGGGCGTATTTCACCGTCAGCCTTCAAAACATGCACGGCGAAAACGTCGCCGCCTTCAGCCACAAACTTTGAAACGCTGTTTTTGACGGTTACTATGCACCTTGCTGGAATGCGGTTTTCAACTATTCTTTTTGCGCCTTCAATGCTTAACGAGAAAAAACCGTCCATTGGGCGGAGAGTGGCAAGCCTCTTTCCGTTTAGGTATATGTAGCGAATTCTGCCAGTGCGTTTTGAATAGACAATTTCCACGTTTTCCGGAAACAGTTTTTCGCCCACGCCTTTCCCGAACTGGTAGTCCGCTATGCTTCTGATACGTCTAAGAGGGTTCTCCACCTATGCCACCGTTCACGTTTTAAAGCGTAATTCGACAACTATAAACATAACCAAGAGTCAAATATTAAAAAGAGTTTACAAAGGAGTGCCCCACACTTTGCGCTGCGAGGTTTGTGGAAGAAAAATCCACGGCAAACCAGTCAAAGCCCTAATTGAGGGAGCAAAACTGGTCGTGTGCGGTGAATGTGCAAAACACGGTACAATAATATGGGAAGAGCCGAAAACGCCTTCGCCGCTTCCACCTAAACCTGAGGCTAAACCCAAAAAGATTGCTACTCCAAAGCCGCCTCCAGTTGCTACTGGTGTTGGAACGCAGAAGGCTAGTGAAGTTTCTCTTGAGCTTGTGGACGATTACGATGTGAAAGTGAGACAGGCAAGAGAGAAAATGGGGCTAACCCATGAAGAGCTTGGCAAAAAGATAAACGAGAAAGTATCGGTTCTCAAAAAGATTGAAACAAGAAAAATTAAGCCGGACAATAGGCTAGCAGCCAAACTTGAACACGCTTTAAGAATAAAACTTCTAGTTCCAGCATCCGAAGAAAAAGTTCCAGCCATAACAATCTCTAAACAGCCAAGCCGCCCCCTCACCCTTGGAGACTTGGTGCAGCTTGACAAGGAAAGGGTGGAGGAGAAAACCTAACGAAAGCCATTATAGTGCAACGCCGCAAACCCAGCGAACCTTCAACTCTAGACGAGCTTAAAAGCTTGGCAGAGTCCGCCGGCTACACTGTTGTGGGCAAGGTTGAACAAGTACGTGCCCCAGACCCAAGATACCAGGTTGGCTACGGGAAAATCAAGGAAATAGCCGAGCTTGTAAAGGCTACTGGCGCCCAAAAAATAATTTTCGATAACCCTTTGAGACCGGTTCAAGCCTACAATATTGCCAAAGAAACCGGCGTCGAAGCAATAGACCGTTTCCAGCTGATTTTAGAAATATTTGCGAGAAGAGCCTCCACGACGGAGGCAAAACTGCAGATTCAGTTGGCTAGGCTGAAGTATGAGTTAGCCCGCGCAAAGGAAAAAGTGCGATTAGCAAAAATGGGCGAACAGCCGGGCTTCATGGGGCTTGGCGCTTACGAGGCGGACGTTTACTATGAAGCCGTCAAGAGGCAGATCCAAACCGTAATGGAGAAGCTTCGAAAAATCCGGAGAAAACGCCTGTTACACCGTGAAAGAAGAGCCGAGCTTGGTTTTCCTTCAATTTCTCTGGCTGGATATACAAACGCTGGCAAAAGCTCCCTGTTTGCAGCGTTAACTGAAGAAGAAGTGCCCATCGATAACGCCTTGTTCACAACCCTTTCCACAACCACAAGGCTTGTAAAGTTTTCAAGGAAAAAGTTTCTTTTAACAGACACTGTCGGCTTCATAGACCGTTTACCCATAACCTTAATAGAAGCTTTTCGTTCAACGCTGGAAGAAACCATATACTCAGACTTGATACTGCTAGTTGTGGATGTCAGCGAGCCGCCAGCCACTGTTGAGAAAAAGCTGAAAGTTTGCCTCGAAACCATAAACCGTATAGACGCGTCAGGCATCCCCATAATAACGGCTCTAAACAAAATTGACCTAATATCTGGGGATGAACTTCAACAGAAAATGGATATGCTTAAAGACATGGCGCCAAAACCGGTGCCAGTTTCCGCCCTTTACGGGCTTAACCTCGACCAGCTGAAGGAGGAAATAACCCGAACCTTGCAATCTTTTGTAAAAGCATCATTCCACCTTCCAGTGACGGATGAAACTATGTCCTTTATCTCATGGCTTTTCAACCGTGCAGACATCCAAAAAATAGAATATGCTGGCAATGAAGTTTACGTTGTTTTTGAGGCTGTTCCATGGTTTGCTGAAAAGGTGGTAGGCCGTGTCAAAGAACTCGGAGGAAAAATTGAAAGCTTCCAAAACTGAAAGAGAGCCAAAAGTCTTCGTCTTAAGATGGGGGCATCGTCCAAAGCGGGATGTTCGCCTAACAACCCACGTAGCTTTAACTGCTAGAGCACTGGGTGCTTCGGGCTTCATATTATCCGACATAGAGGATGAGAAGATAAAAGCAACCGTGGAAAAGGTTGTGAAAAACTGGGGCGGCCCCTTCCACTTTGAAATGGGCACTCCTTGGAGGAAAGTTGTACGCGAATGGAAAGCTAAGGGCGGAATGGTGGTTCATTTAACTGCTTACGGAGAAAACATTGAAACAAGCGACGTGATGCAGCGCATTAAGGCGCAAGGCAAAGATGTCCTAGTTATTGTTGGAAGCCAAAAGGTTCCGAGAGAATTTTTCTCGCCGACAGTTTCAGACTTCAACGTGGCAATAGGTAATCAGCCCCACTCAGAATGCGCTGGCCTAGCCGTCTTTTTGGACAGGTTTTTCGAGGGAAAAGAGCTTACAAAGACTTTTGAAGGTGCTAGGCTTGTGATTATCCCCCAACAAAGAGGAAAAAAAGTCGTGGAAAAAATGGATTTTGAATCTGGAATCGGAAAAGAGATTTAAATTAAGACTTGCAAATAATCTGTGTTAGAAGACTCCGGGTTCGATGCTTGGACGGAAAAAGGGTCGTTATGTTGTCTGCGATTGACGATGCCACGCTAATGAAAGTTGCAGAGGCTTTAGGCGACGAGGAAGCCGTTAAAGTAATCGAGATACTCAAAAACTCAGACGAAATCACAGACGATGAAATAGCCAACAAAACTGGTGTAAGGCTTAATAATGTGCGTAAAATCCTCTACAAGCTCTATGATCATTCGCTTGTAAGCCTAAGAAGAACGAGGGATCCTAAAACAGGATGGTTCATATTCCACTGGAAACTTCAGCCAGAACAGCTTGAAGGCTTCATATTAAGCCAAAAACGAAGGGTTTTAGAAAAGCTTAATATTCGACTTGAATACGAGAAAAACCACGACTTCTATTACTGCTATACTCCTGGCTGCAAACGGGTTCCCTTCGAAGAAGCCGTCGAACTTGTTTTTAAGTGTCCGACATGCGGCAAGCCGTTAATGCACTACGACAACGAGAAAATAGTTAAAGTTCTAGCCCAAAAGGTTGAACAGTTGAGGAAGGAGCTGGGTGAGTGAAAAGCTTCCCTCAAGGGAGCAAGCCCTTAACTTTTTACGGGAGAGTGGCTGTTCACAAAACGTCATAAAACATTGTGAGGCAGTAGCCGAATTAGCCCTAGAAATCGCCAAAAAATGTGTGGAGAAAGGGTTAAACGTTAACCTTGAACTTGTAGAGATCGGCGCCCTCCTCCACGACATTGGAAGAGCGAAAACCCACAGCGTCCACCACGCTGTGGCTGGAGCGCAGATTGCCAAGGCTTTAGGTTTGCCTGAACCAGTAATCGCGATAATAAAGAGGCATGTGGGTGGCGGAATAACCGCTGAAGAAGCCAAAAAACTCGGATGGCCAAAGGACGTATACACTCCGCAAACCATCGAAGAGAAAATCGTCGCATATGCAGACAAACTTATTGAAGGTTCAAAAAGAGTCCCAATAGAAGAAACCATAGAAAAGTTTTCAAAGGAACTGCCGCCGCAAGCGGTGGCGCGAGTTAAAAGGCTTCATAGGGAAATGTTAGCCCTAATCGGAGACTGCAAATGACTACTGTTGTGCTTTCCTCAAAAATCTACGATGATAAGCAGTTGGCCTATGTCGAAGAATACTTGAAAACGCTGTTTAAAGGTTTGATGGTTAATATAGAAAACATCGAAATCACCGTTGACAGCAGAATTCAAGTGGTTTTTCACGGTGAGGACGAAAAAGTCGCTTTGAACTATTTGGAAAAAGAGGTTGGCTTAAGCCCCATAAGTCTTGAAGCTCTAAAAAAGTTTTCAAAGGTGAAAGGTTACATAGCCAAACTGGGCGTAGACGAAATCCTTGTAGATATTGGTGTAATTTTTCCCAAAACGTTAGGCGCGTCGGTTCCATTGCAACAATTGCAAGCAAAGCTTGCAGACGGAAGAAAAATCGCCATGCAGAAGATGGCTGAGCTTTACGGCTTAACGGAAAACATGCCAATAACAGTCAAAATAACAAGTCTCAGCGAAAACCATGTGGAGGCTGAACTTGACGAAACACAGCTAGCAACCTATAGAAGATGGGTGAAAACCCTCTTTGATAGGCTCATAGTTTTGGGTGCTTCCCAACCGGAAACATGGAAAGCCATAAAAAATGCAAGATGTAAAAGCGACATCATAACCATAGAGCCTCTAGGACTTTTTGAAAATGCAATTGTTTGCAAGCTTGGAACAGACGCAGTTGGATTAATTCCCAAAATAGGCAAAAACTTGCCAAACACAAAACTAGAAGTTTTCAAACCAAAAATGATACTGAATTTCCTTGGGATAACCTCCATAACACAAGCAGTTTAAGCTGCATCTATATGGGCCGGGCCGGATTTGAACCGGCGACCTTCGCCGCGTGAGGGCGACGTCCTAGCCTGCTAGACTACCGGCCCTTTTGCTTATCCAGAATTAGTATTTTTGCTTCATAAAACCTTTTTCAAAGTTATTGAAAAACAGTGTAAGCGGAGGCGAAGCATGAATAATTTAAACGAAAGTAGAAGTTTGAAGCCTTGGAGCCCAATGGATTCCTTTATGCTAATCTTGTGTTTCGTGGCTTTCGCCGTGTTAGGCTATTTCCTTGCAAAGCAAATTCTATCCTAAAACTATTCCTCTTTTACCACGATGCTTTTGACCCGCTTAAACCATGGAATAAAGGAGCAGTTCTCCTCAAACCATTCCAGAAGCTCTTTCTGAATAGACTCGGTTTTCTCCGCAGCGCTCTCGTCAACCAACTCAATGGTTATCACTACTCACAAACGTTTCACTTTCAATCACCTCTTTTAATTTTGAATGCCGCCTTACATTAAACACATGTTTTTAAATAAGGCTCCAGCTATTGATTTATCTTAAGTACGGATTCGGAACAAAACATAACACGCAAAACACAAATAAGCATCCTATAAAAACTAAATAAACCGGTGCTGTTGCTCTGTTGCCGAGGTAGCTCATTCTCAAAATGGTATGGAGACTTCTCCCGCGCACCCCCTCATTTTTCTATTTCACTACTGGAGACCAAATTTTTGTTTTTACTTTAAACTTTGATTTATTTATCAGAAGATTTATTACCAATATTCTGTTTGGAGTATTGTTGTTATTTTGCCCCAGTCTGGGACTAATCCGAACTCTTTAAAATAATAGCTGCCTTTTCTGGTTTTCAGAATTTTGAAGCCTCCTCCCCACAGAGATATCATTGCTTGAAGGTTTCTTCTTACGCCTCTATGGGCTCTTCCAAATCCTCGTTTCATAAGCTCGTCCGCCATTTTGTTTAGGTATTCGTTTTGAGTTTGATGTTTTATATCGTTGTTTATCATGTTTATTTGAATGTCCCATATGTATTTAAGTAAGAGCAAATGCTTCCCATTAGTTAAGTATGCTTTTGCTAGGGCGTTTCTGAATTCCTCCGAGTCCCATCCATACGTGTCTCCTATTGATAGGATTCTTGTCCCGATAAGGGTGGGTTTTCCATCTAGGCTCCATAACCCGCAGTGTAGGAAAGGCAAGCGATAGTTTAGGAACCATGAAGAAAATTTTAAGCTGCCTCCCAGTGCCTGGGCGTACCATCATTAGCGTATGTTTTTCCCTGCTGCATCATAGTGAATATTTCCTTAAACACTTTTTCTTTAATGTCCCCTGGCTCATTTCTTAATTCATATGAGCGTTTTAGCATGAGGTAAAATTCGTGGATTGACTCGTCCATCCAGAAGGCCCAGAAAACCTTTCCTACAGCCGCCTTCCTTTCTAATGGCCCTACAGGCTGCGAGGGATATGGAACAAGAACTTCTAAACGTCTTATGTCTGTGGGCTCATATGCTATTACAGCGATTTTTAGCGGTAAATTGCGGACAATATCGCTTATGTATTCGGCTATGTTGAAGTTTTCAGCTGTTTTTGGCAGAATTAGGGTTGAATGGGAAAAATGTGTCAGATATGCTACAGCTTGTCCTATGCCCAATAAGTATTCTCGTCTAACTTGCTCGGGAGGTTTAAACTCAAAACTGTAAGTCAATCCCTTTCTATCGTCGAAGACAAAATCTGGTTCTGGCCATTCTGAAGACGATGTAATAACTATTGTTGGTCTATATAATGTTCTCCATGGATCTTCTCCCTTAAGGACCAAGTCTCTAATTGTGCGGGCAATTTCAAATGCCATTTCATCATGCGAAAGAACACTTATCAATTCTCCAGTCAAAGTGGACTGGATACTCATTTTTAACCCTCTTCTTTCCTAAAAATTAGGCAGTATTGATGTGCTCTGTTTCCAATCCATACATTATAGATTCCTAAAGGAAGTAGGGGTTTATCATCTTGCAACCAAATCTTCTCATCTTTAGGAACCCATGCGTACGGTTCTTCACTTAAAATTTTTAGCGTGTCAAAGGCCAACGGGTATAATCTCTCGTTATAAAAAACGTTGTTTGTTATGACCGTTAGATAACCACCATTCTTTGTTACTTTATAAACTTCATTGAAAATTTGCTTTAAAGCTTTTAAAAACTCATTGTAATCATCGATGTTACCTATGTCATTTGGATCCTCGCTATATTTTGTTTCAAAACCTTTCTCCTTCCTTTCCTTTTGCCTAAGGTAATCCCTCTTAAGCTGATTCCAGTAAGGAGGCTAGTAATACAATAGTCTACCAGCGGGAAATTGTTTTCCTTCCAAATTTTACTTAATCTCCTAGAATCGCCATGAATAACCTTGATAAGTATTTTTTCCGGAGTTAACCCCATCGAATTTAATAAAAACTCTGATCCTTTCCTTTGGCTTAATAGCCTTTTGACTCTCATTTCTGCAATGTCAGCCCATTTCTTGACAACCTCTATGCCAACGCCGGATC
>Ga0272445_1000075_pt1 | contig 97517 bp, 99 predicted proteins | sample YNPCB0031_FD_194404 | JGI IMG/M metagenome (GOLD analysis project Ga0272445, IMG submission 194404) | Hot spring sediment microbial communities from Yellowstone National Park, WY, United States - YNP-CB-003-1 | ecosystem: Environmental > Aquatic > Thermal springs > Hot (42-90C) > Sediment...
GAAATTAGATTACAATGTCAGGATTATATATATTGAGGGCGGTCTTCAAGATGCTAACAAAGGCACTTCTTAACTTCGAGGAGGCTGAAATCCATTTTTTAGGTGACACCCTTGCGTAATTTGAGTTAAATTAAATGGCGAAATTAAAGGAAAAAAAGACGAGCGAAATATTGAATTAGATACCCTCATTGGTCAGTCTAATGAACTAAGAAATGCCTTAGAGACTTTTGAAAAAGATATCAGAAGGGCATCTAAGAATATCTTTGATGAACTCGTGAATTTAAAAAAGGAATTAACAACCCAAATAACTATTTGCAAAAACAGTAGCGAACTTAATTCAATTATCTTAAATGAATTTGGACAGAATGGCTATATATTTAAAAGAAGGGTTGAAAACATATTTAAGACTCATTTAGAGCGTCTTGCAGAGAACAAAAGGGATGTTTTGATTAAATTTGAAAACACCTTTACCTATTACTCTGAATTTGCCAATGAATTTCTTAAGAGTGGTTTAGGCTTAGGCTCCAAACTATTAAGTCAAATTAATAGTAGCATCATTTTGAAAACAAGGGACCTTTTAAAAATTCCTTATAAATTTAAACCATGGGGAGCAGTGAAGTGGGCTAAATGGGCAAATAGAATTGTTATAATTCTTGTGATTTTAAATGAGGTAATTGATATTATCGAAGCTTATAAATTTAAGCAAAGATGTAATGAAATCATAAAGGATATTGAGGATATATTTAAAGAACTTTTAGAAGAATCAGAAGAGGATAAAATTAGAGAGCAGATTGGTTATAGCGAAATGAAAGATATTAAGGAGAATTTAGAAAATAACATTCGTGAACTTGGAGAGACTATTAGAAAAATTGATGAATACCAGAAAAGACTTGAGGTGGTGGCAATATGATTACACAGGAAAGTTTATTTAGATTTAAGGAATTTATAAATTCAAAGATAAAAAATGTGTTAGATTTGTTAAAAACAATACAAGTAGATTCCCCATCGGATTTTGAAAACCCTTCCTTTGAACCTATAAAAGAAAATTTTAATTCCATAAAACAAAATATTTCAGAGGGCATATCAAAATTTGAAAAGATACTAGAAAAGTTAGATAAAGAATTAGCATGGGAGGATTTGTGTGTCGGTTTCTTTGGGGAGACAAACGCTGGGAAGAGCACACTAATCGAGGCACTTATAGGTGGAGATGGTAGGAGTATAGGTGATGGTCGTAAGGATTTTACAAAAGAAGTTAAACATTTTAAATACCAAAATATTAAACTGATAGATATGCCAGGAATAGAGGGAAGGGAAAGACATGTAGAAACAGAAATCAAACGAGCAGTCAGAAAAGCCCATATAATCTTTTATATTGTCAGTTCCACGAAGGAACCAGAAAGAGAAACACTTAATAAAGTTAAAAGTTATCTTGGCAGTAAGACAAAAATCTATTCAGTAATAAATGTAAGATGCAATATAGATGCTTTTAAGTATAAGAAATCTTTGGAGGGTGATGATTTAAATATAATATCTGAAAGAACTAAAAATTCTATGAAGGAAATTTTTGGTGGTTGTTATGATGGAAATATAGTATGTCATGCCCTTTTAGGATTTTATGCTAAAGGGAGGCCAAAACAGGATAATTTAAAAGATGGCCAAAAGAAGGCATTGGAGTATTTTGGTAAAAATAAAGATGCCATTTTAGAGATGTCCCGATTAAATGAATTAGAAACATTAATCAGCAATGGAACGAAAAATGTAAATGTTGAAATTATAAGGTCTAATGCTTATGAAGCCATTGGTGAAATATCTTACATCTTAGGTAGAATCTTAAAAAATAAAAAAGAACTTGATTTAAATATAAAGCAGTGCGAAAACAATTTTAGACAGAAAAAGGAAGAAATACTAAATACTATAGGAAAATATAAAAATGAAGCAATCACAGAAATAGAAATAATTTTAAATAAAAAGGGGAATGAATTAATGGAAAAAGTAGCTGAAAAAGTAGCTGAAGGGATTGATAATGAATGGATTAAAGAGCAGATAGAAAATGAAATTAAAAAGACGGAGAAACTAATTGAGCAGGAATTAAAAGAAAAACTAAATAAAGTTGTTTCTTCATTGAATGAAGAAGTGGGGAAACTAATGGAGGAGCTTCAAGGTCGTATAGCATTACAGGGTAAATTTTTATCAATAACAGGTTTGGAAATTAATATTAAGGAGATTATAGAAAAGTTGAAAATTAGCGCGGGATATATAGGCAAACAGATACTTGAATTACTTTCTTTAATTGCAATGTTTTTCGGTGGCTTACTGGGGATTATAGCTGGAGCGTTCGTATTTGTAAAAAAGATTTGGGATTGGTTATTCGGAGATCCAGAAAAACGGAAAAAAGATGCAAAAATGAAGGCATTTAACGAAATAAAAAAGGCTATAGATAAGATAAAGAAAGAAATAACTAAAGAATTGAATAAAGAATTTAATAACATTTCAAGTAATGTTTATATACAATTTAAAGGTCTTGAGAATCAAATCCGCCTCATTCGCAAATGTATTGCAGAATTTAATAAATATATCATGGAATTAAAGGAACTTAAAAAAGAAATCTCAACTGAAATGTGCAAGTTGCTGTTAGGGAGAGAAGATATTGAAGCATATATCGATAAGATTAATTCAAGACCTTATATTTGTATACTCGGAGTAACAAACATAGAAGAGCCTAATTTTAAAAATCTGTCTATTGATTTAGCACATATCTATTGTTTTAATAATATTAGAGAACTTGAACAAATGTATAATTATAATACTTTTGGTGGCGAACCTCAGGATGACAAGCTTGAATTTTTAAATCGCGCTAAAGATGTCTTTTCAAAAAAAGCAACAGCTTATGTAGAAAAATGACTCATCCCGGAATAATAAAAAAAGGGGACTCTCCCTAATTTTCTGTTAAATTACTAAAACAAGGTGATCAAGCCACTGGAGTTAAAATTGAAGTAACATAGATGAAAGGGGTCAAGAAAAAAGAATTTGGCCAGGAAGCTGAGAATTTGAAGAATTATTACTTTTCCTTTTTAAGAAAGAATTGGAAACCATAAAGGGAGGTGTAAGATGTCTATTCGAACCTTTACCGCGGTTATTCACAAAGAAGCCGATTTATATGTTGCAGAATGTCCAGAAGTAGGAACGGTAAGTCAGGGATATACGATAGAGGAGGCAATTGCAAATCTTAAGGAGGCTACTGAATTATATCTTGAAGAGTTTCCCCTGGAAGAGGTTTCAAGGCCGATAATGACAACATTTGAGGCAGTTGTTAATGCCTAAGTTGAAGAGAATCTCTGGAGAAGAAGCAATCAAGAGATTAGAAAAGCTTGGTTTTATTCAAGTTCGTCAGCGCGGCAGCCATGTTGTATTGAAGAAACAGACCGCTGAAGAAGAGATTGGTTGTGTTATTCCCCTGCACAAAGAATTAGCAATCGGCACATTGCTGGTATTTTAAAACAGGCAAAGCTGACCGTGGAAGAATTTATGGAGGATTTATGAATAATAAAAATGGGGACTCTCCCTAATTTTTAAAAAAAGTTGCAAAAGAAGAAATGTTGACAGCAAGGAATTTAACTCCCTAAATCCCTTACTCCCTACTCATAGGTCTTGTGACAAAAAGACCTATTCTTCGCCACTGTTACTTCGCAACCGAAGATTCAGGTGTCTATTTTTAAAATTTAAACGGTTTTATCTGGTTACAAGCTCAAGCTGTTCATCTGTTACCTTGTGAGGCAGTTTTCTGCCGTCAAGAGACAATAAACCTCGCTTCATTTCTACTATCGATGGATTTTTGGATTCAAATCTCTTGATCAGGTATTCAGCAGCTACCTCAGGTTTTATGGTGTCACCGCAGGTAAAGATGTCAACAGCTGCATAACCATATTCTGGCCATGTGTGGATGGAGAGGTGAGATTCGGCAATAATAACCATCCCGCTAATGCCGAATGGATTGAACTCATGGAATGACACATCGATAATCGTGGCCTTTGCCCTCTTTGCAGCTGTTACAAGGGCATCCCGGACCTCGCCGAGATTCTTGAGGATCTCTGGATTGCAGTCCCTTAACTCAACTAATAAGTGAATACCTAAAGCATGCAATTCACTACCCCCCTTCAGGTTATTTAAAAGAGCAAAATGCTCTTTCTAAGCTAAAAAATATAAAGCAAGACGGGATATTTTGTCAATAGTTTTTCTCTTGTGTGGTTACTATTTTGAAATGTCACACTTAATTACTAATTTAAAATGTCACATTGGTAAACTATCCTCCAAAAATTACAGGAGGATAGGAGATGGGAAAAATATTGATTACGGAGGTAGAGTTGAAGAGACATAGGGTATTAAGTGATGTGCTGGAAGGCATAATTGACCTCAGGACTGCTTCTGAGCTTCCTGGTCTAAGTTACAGGCACACCATCAGGCTCAAAGAGAGATTTAAGGCAGAAGGTATTGATGGTCTTTTAAGAAGAAAACCTCATAAGCCACCGAATCAGAAGATAACCCCTTCACTGCGACAGAAGATAGTTTCTTTAAAGGAAGAAATCTATAAAAATTTTAATATCCTCCATTTCAGGGATAAACTGAGAGATATACATGGTATCAGCCTTAGTTATGAGGGTTTACGCCAGATATTAATAAGAGAAGGTCTTCATGAACCGAGAAAGAAGCAAAAGGTTTATCGGAGGCGTAGAAGGATGCCAAATTTGCACAGAACTGTTGACATGACTTAGAAATATACTGAGAAGGACTCTGGCACAAGTCTTGCTTATGGGAATACCTGCTTTAAAGATTTTTTATCCAGCATAGTTTAAAATAGTTTAAAATTAGGTTTAAGGAACAAAACTCTATCAAGGAGGGTTTGAATATGAAGTTACTCTTAAAGACAGACAATAATCTATCTTCTCTTGTCCTGAGATTGAGCCTCGGGATAGTAGTCTTTCCACATGGTGCCCAGAAGGTCCTTGGATGGTATGGCGGTGGTGGTTTTTTTAAGACAATGGAGTTTTTCAGCACAAATCTCCATTTTCCTGTCTGGCTCACCCTATTACTGATGATTACAGAATTCCTCGGCTCAATCGGCCTTGTGTTTGGTTTCCTAACAAGGCTCTGCAGCCTTGCTATAGGTACCTCAATGGCTGTCTGCGCCTATATGAATCATCTTAAGAACGGTTTTTTTATGAACTGGTTTGGAACCCAACAGGGTGAGGGCTTTGAATACCATATCCTTGTGGTTGGGATAAGTCTCGCCCTTTTAATTAAGGGAGGAGGTCTCCTTTCAATTGATAAGTTGATTTCAAAAGGAAAATAAAGTTGGTCTCTTATGCTTGTGGCGAAGTAACTGTTGCTTGTGGCGAAGTAACTGTTCAGGCCCTTGGATGATGTTTGAGATAGGCTTTTTTTAATCTATCGGTTGTAACCTTTGTGTATATCTGAGTGGTGGATATATCAGAATGTCCGAGCATCTTCTGCAATGACCTGAGGTCTGCACCACCTTCAAGAAGATGGGTTGCAAAGGAGTGCCTGAGGACATGGGGAGAGAGCTCTATTCCTGCCATTGTTGCATACCTCTTCAATGCCTGCCAGAAACGCTGTCTGGTCATGGGTTGCCCCCTGTTTGAAAGGAAGACATACTCATCAGATGATGGCAAAGTAACAGTCCCTTTTTTCAATAAAAGGGGTCTCAGCTCAAAAAGATACCTTTTTACAAAACTCATTGCCCTCTCACTGACTGGCACAATTCTCTCCTTTGAGCCCTTTCCCTTCACCCTTATAAAACCAGCATCAAACTTGAGGTCCTCCATTTTAAGAGAGATAATCTCACTTACCCTTAATCCGCAGGCATAACAGAGCTCAAGCATAGCCCTATCCCTTAAATAATACCTTGACTGAGCCTGCTGTTCAAGAAGTCTGATAATCTCCTCAATGGAAAGGGCCTTTGGAATCCTGAGCCATTTTTTTGGTGACTCGAGATTCTCAGAAGGGTCTTCGTCAATAATCTTTTCAAGAAGCAGATACCTGCAGAAGGACCTTATGGATGAAATAGCCCTTGCAATACTCGAAGAATTCTGACCATCATTCCTTAGTTTTTCTATAAACCTCGATATGTCCTTTCTTGTAAAGAATCTTTTGTCTTTTAAAAATTGGAGAAACTTCTTGAGGTCTCTACCATAGGACTCTATGGTGTTGCGAGAAAGACCCTTTTCTGCATATAGATAATCAATATAAGGCTTTAGAAATTCTTTCATCGCCAATAAAGTCTGCCGAACTGTTACTTTCGCCACTAATCTACTGCTCTTTAAAAACTGAGTTCATCTCCTCTGTATAAGTTCCATCAGTATTATAAACGATAAAAGGCCTTTCAACAATAATTCCAGGCCTCCTTCCCTTTGCTGCCTCTACAAGAACCATCTTTGCAGGCTCATTAAGCCTTGAATGGACAAATCTGATCCTCTTTGCCTCGAGACCAAAATCTTTTAATCCTTCAAAGAGCTCAACAATCCTTTCAGGTAAATATATAATATAAAGCCTACCTCCATTTTTTAATAACCTTGAAGATGCCTGAAGGACATCTTTCAATTCCACAGCAATCTCATGCCTTGCAATGGCCCTTTCATCCTCAGGGCTTATCTTGCCTGTCTTTGGCCTTCTGAAAGGAGGATTTGAAACAACAATATCAAAGGTATTTGCCTCAAGACCTTTTATTGCCCTTCCCCTGGCAATCTCCTTTATGTCCTCATTAAGGGCATAAACCCTTTCCATAAGGTCATTAATCCTGATATTCTTTAAACAATTCTCATAAAGGCCTTTCTGGAGCTCCACAAGATATACAAGAAGATGCGGGCTTTCCTTTGCAAGAAGAAGACCTATTATGCCAGAACCAGCACCAAGGTCACAGACCTTTTTTGCATGACCCACCTTGACAAAAGAAAATAGAAGGAGGCTGTCAACAGAAAATCTATATCCCTTTTTACTCTGATAGACCTTAATATTACGAATTGAATCAAGGGTGAGCATCTTAAAAACTCAACTGGGGCGAAGTCCCTTCGCCCCAGTAAATTTTAGTGAATGGAGTTACTTTAACAACCCTCAATAGCCTTTTTCTTCTTTACTTCTTCCTTTTTTGCAACCCCATCCTTTACTTCCACATTGTCACCAACCTTAAGGCCCTTTGCATCCTTTACCTCCACTGTAACCTCTTTACCATCAGCCTGCTTGATTGTGAGCTTGTTCCCTTCAATCTTAGTAATTGTACCTTTCACCTCTGCTGAAAGGGCAACAGCTGCAAGGCCAAGGACAAAGGTGAGCATCACTATCAATGCTAAAGCCCTCTTCATTTAACCTCCCTCCTTTCTTTTCAGGATTAAGGAGCCAAGGGCTCCTGAAGACTTATTCCTTCATAGGTTTTATGAACTTAAAGTAAACCATGGTCCAGTTTCCGAGTATTATGAATATTGTGGCAACAATACTGGATATGGCACCAGTGCTAACACCTGTAAGGCTATGTCCTATGTTACAGCCTCCTCCAAGGGCTGCACCTATACCCATCAATATACTGCCAAGAAATACTGTAAGGAGCTCTTCTGCATGGGGAGATTTCCACTTGAATTCCTTTAGCCCCCTTGCACTGAGATAGGCACCAAGGGGAACTCCTATAACATAAAAGGCACTCCATGTGGACTTAAAGAAGTCGAAGAAATTAAATTCTCCCCTTAGTGACATGGAGTCCCTTGTAAGGGCTGTCATAAAGAACTCCTTTGTTGGTCCTGTAAAGGAAAGACCCCTTGCGTCATTCCCGAAATAGGCAGAGGCCCACCAGGCAAGGACAGCAACAAGTCCAACAAGAAGACCTGTTGTTGACCAGTAAAATCCCTTTGAGGCCTTACCAATGGGCTTTCCCTTAATAACAACAATCATTATGATAATGGTTACCACAGCAATGGTAATCCACTTGACCTCACTACCACCACCAAAGAGGTCCCAGAGGGCTGGGGCATTCTTTCCTCCAATCTCCACCTTAATACCCCTGAGATATTTGTAAATAGGGCTCAGCCATCCGTGAATTGTGATGGTTATACCCATAAAGAATCCAAGCACTGCCATCCATGCAGCAAGAAGTCCTTCACCAACCCTGTAAAGAATCCCACTACCACATCCTCCAGCAAGAACTATGCCCATCCCAAAGAGGTATCCACCGAGGATGTTTGCCACTGGTGCAAAGGCCTGCCTGCCGAGCTCAGCTGTCTCCCTCATACCTGTTTCAGGATTGAGGACAGTAAGAAGACCCAGGTCTTCAAGGAGATTTGCACCTACCATGGCAACAGCTACACTTAGAAGATATGCCCTAAAAAGGGTAAGGTCATTAATAAAGATGATGTCCCTGAAGGCGGTATTCACACAGAACCTTCCCCTCTGCAGGATAAACCCGAATATCAGCCCAACACCAAGGCTTGTAAGGATTGTGATAATACTTCCTGTTGGTAATCCTTCCATAAACCTCCTCCCCTAAAGGTTAGTTTATTAGATGAGCAAGGCTCACCATGTAAAAAGCTTATCTACTTTTTCAATGAGTTCAATAAGTTTTTCATACCTATTCATTGCACTATTATCATTAGTAGAAGTAACAGTTGGAGCACCTTCTGTCTCATATAAAAAAAATTCTGAGACCTCAGCATATTTTTTCTGCTCTTCAATTATGCCTCTAACAATATAATCAGGCTTCTCTTTAAATATGTGTAAGACCTTCATTTCTGCCATGGTCAATATGCCAGCACTGTATCGTATTCAAGCAATCTCTTTGCCATTTCCTCAACTGTTACTTCACCATCAATGGTTATCTTAAAATCAGCAAATTGATTGATGGCGAAAGTAACATTGGAGGCTCTATTCTCTAAATCCTTAAGGGTAAATATCTTCACACCCAATTCCCTCATCATGGATAAATCAGAAGAGGCCTTCTCAGGGTCTTCTATTTTCTTCAAAATATAGATATCTATCTGATCGTTCAGTATAGTAAGCCCGAGCCCCATGCGCAATGCCTCAGCCTGCCTGTCCCTTACGATTACCGCAATCTTCTTTTTCATAATAATATAACCTTATCTGCTTCATGATTCATAACCGCATTATTATACTGACTTCCACAGATTATACCTTCAGGAACTACAGTTTCAGAAATGCCAAATCTTTTCAGATTGAGGTCACAGAGGGAAAAACTTAAAACACCAGGTAGTTTTTTAAGGTCTGTCACCTCCCTGTCTTTCACCAGCAAGACGCCCCTGTCCATAAGAAATATCATTACTCCGTGGCCTCTATTTATAGCAGCCTTTGTTATACCGACTACATGTTCCTTATAGGTATCTCTGGTCACAAGAATGCCAATTACCATATTCAAAGTTTCTTTATTAGCATATTTATTAAATAAAACCTGACTTTAGAGCAATTTTCACCATACCATAAAACGATTATATTGTAAAGGGTAGATTTTCAGGAAAACAATATTATTTTTTTATTAAACTATAAATTTAGATAATCACTTATTACCTTCCAGACATTCTCTACTGTAATAGACTCCATACAGAGATTCTTTTTACATCTTCTCTTAAAACATGGTGCACAATCTATCTCTGCATTTATAACAAAGGTATTCCTTCCATATGGCCCTGTTCTTAAAGGACTTGTGGGGCCATAAAGGGCAAAGGTAGGAATACCAAGGGCAGCTGATATATGCACAGGCCCTGAGTCATTACTAACAACAAGTTTTGCCCTTCTTATTATCTCCACGAGTTCTTTCAGGCTTGTTTTTCCTGCAAGAGAAATTGCCTTCCCATCTGAGGAATAAACCACCCTTTCTGCAAGGTCTATATCCTCCTTGCCTCCAATTACAAGACTCCTCATGGGAAGTCTCTTTGCAATCTCGCCAAATCTTTCAGGAGGCCACCTCTTAGTTTGCCATCGTGCACCTGGCACAAGCACCGCATATTGACCCTGAACTGTTTCGCCACCAATAACTGGCAATTCTATTTTTCTTTCTGGAAGCGGAAAGACTATTTCCTTAAAATCACAGCAACTGTTACTTACGCCACCAATACTGTTATCTTCTCCACCAGTTATAAGAGGAAGGACTTTTAGATATCGCTCAACTGCATGGATATTTTTTCCGCCTTCCACTTTGTGAGTATAAAAGATAGTGCTTCCTTCCCTTGCCTCTCTGAATCCTATTTTTACAGGCGCACCAGTAAGGGCAGTTATAAGACCACTTCTCAGCAATCCCTGTAAATCTATGACAATATCGTATTGTTCATTTTTAAGCTTTCTGCTGAGAATGAGGATATCTCGAAGATTTGAGAAAAAACTCAGAAGCTTCTTCCATCGATCTTTATCTATAACCCATAGCTTATCAATCATTGGATGACCCTCAAGAAGATCAGCAAAATTTTTTGCTACAAGCCAGTGGATAGAAGCATGAGGGAAACACCTTCTAAGGGAATTCAGGACAGGAAGGCTATGTATTATGTCTCCGAGTGAACTCGGTTTTATAATGAGAATCTTTTCTGGACTCGTTACTTTCGTCACCAGTGATTTCTTTAATTGTAGCATTCACACCTGTCCAAAATAAAGTTTTTTTATGGGCATAAGTAGGCTGAAGAACAGGCCATAGGTTGAAGGCTGAAGTTTCATTTTTTTCAGCCTTAAGCCTAATTTTCCTGAAGCCTAAATTTGATATAATAATCAATTCCAGCATGAAAGACAATAAAAAGGATAAGCTTAAAAGGCCTGACTTGGATGAGTATTTTTTAGAGATAGCAAAGGTTGTCTCATCTCGTTCCACATGCCTCAGGAGGAGATATGGAGCTGTAATCGTTAAGGATAATGTTATTGTAAGCACAGGTTATAATGGTGCACCAAGAGGTTCAATTAACTGCATAGACAGGGGCTCCTGCAAGAGAAGGGATTTAAATATCCCCTCTGGTGAAAGATATGAGCTCTGTGAGGCAGTCCACGCAGAGCAAAATGCTATTATCAATGGACCTCCTGAAAGAATGAAGGATGCGACTATATATAGCAGGTTTTGAAGATGATGGAAGTCTTGCTGATGGAAAACCCTGCATGCTCTGCCAGCGAATGATCGGCAATGCTATGATAAAAGAAGTGGTGTATCTAACAAAGGACAATTCAGTAGTGAGGATCACCATAAAGGAACTTTATGACAAAACAAAGCACTAAACCTCAAAGGTCAGAAAGAGGAGGTGGATATTCGATTTCTGAGGCCCCTACTACTCAAAAAAGTGGTAAGAATTTGTAAAGGTGGGGCGGAGCGAATCCGCCCCTTATACATGGATTATAAAGGCTAACTCAAGTGTTTGTTCACAAGTTTTGTCATCTCAAACATTGACACTGAGCTTTTGCCCTCAAAGATCTCTCTCAGGTTATCATCAGCATTAATCATCCTCTTGTTCACAGGGTCCTGAAGATTGTTCTTTCTAATATAAGCCCACAACCTCTTTGTTACCTCTGTTCTTGGCATAGGCCCTGGACCAACGATCTTTGCAAGGGCTGGGCTCACATTAAGGGGCTTCATGAACTCAGGACTGGGCTGTCTCTTCGGTCTTGCCACCTTTTTCTTTGCCACCTTTTTGGCAACCTTTTTCTTTGCTACCTTCTTAGCCACCTTTTTCTTAGTAACTTTTTTCTTTGCTACCTTTTTTGAGCTCTTCTTTGTTGCCTTTTTGGCAACCTTCTTTTTTGAGGTCTTCTTTGCTGCCATCCCTTACCTCCTTTTAAGATTTAGCACCCAAGGGGTGCATTTATACTTTTATTAAATCCTATCAAACATTAAGCGGAATGTCAAATGTTTTTTTATCTTCTCATCAGGGAGCAATAAAAGATGCTCCCTGCTATAAGGCAGAGACAGGAGCTGTAGAAAAATACCACTGCTGACCCGAAGGATTGATAAAGGGCTCCACCTATAATGCCAGCGGGAAGCCCTGTAATACCCACAACAGTATGATAGATTCCGTAGCCTGTGGCCTTCCGTTCCGGGTCAATCAATTGAGCAACAAAAGCCCTTTGATTACCCTCATTCATGGCAATAAATATCCCATAAAGAATAAAAAGGAACCACGCATGAATACCTGAAAAGGCAAGAGCAAAGCCTCCATAGGTAAAGGCTCCAAAGAGGTAGCTCAGAAAAATAACCTTTCTCTTCCCAACCCTATCTGCAATAATCCCTGAGGGAGTAGAAAGAAAAGCAGAGGTAATGTTAAAAACAAGATATACCATAGGAATAAGTCGCACATCCACTCCCAGCTCCTTTGCCCTCAGCACAAGAAAGGCCTCTGGTATCTTGCCCAGGGTAAAAAGAATTGCTATTAATAGAAAGACCTTGAATCTCCCATCTATGTTTGAAAAAATTGAGCCTTTACTGTTACTCTCGCTACCAATTACCACCAAATTCTTTTTGCCCTTCAACTTCCCAGGTATATCTTTCACAAATAGTGCAATAGTACCTATTGCAAGAAGACCTGGAATAATGGAAAGCCAGAAGACAAGTCTCATATTATTTGAGCTTATTGCAAGTATTCCAAAGGCAATAGCAGGACCAAGAACTGCACCAACAGTATCCATTGCCCTGTGGAAACCAAAAGCCCTGCCCATATTTTTTGACTCTGTTATATCTGCTATAAGGGCATCCCTTGGTGAGGTCCTTATACCCTTGCCAACCCTGTCAGTAAACCTGTATATGAGGACCCCTATCCAGGAGGTAGCACCTGCAAGAAGGGGCCTTGAAAGGACAGAAAGGGAATATCCCCAGAATACAAGGGGCTTTCTTTTACCAATCCTGTCTGAAAACCATCCTGAAAAAACCTTCAAGAGACTGGCCGTGCTTTCTGCAACACCTTCAATAAGACCGATAGAGACCTTTGATGCCTTGAGTACATCATTTAAAAAAATCGGCATCAAAGGCACAATCATCTCTGAGCTCATATCCATAAAGAGGCTCACTATGCCGAGGACAAAGACAATCCTGGGAAGTCCAAATATTCTTTTTTCCATAAAGGTTATTATAACAGAGCAAAATATGAGTTATAATTAATCATAAATCCTTTAAAAGTTGATGAGGGAAGAACACTGTTACTTTCGCCACCAATATGAAAAAACATCAATGGCTAATATCTTTATTATTCTGCATCCTCCTTCTCCCTGGGATTCTTCAGGCTGAACAGAAGGGGCTTATATGGGAAGTAAGTTCCAAAGATACCAAGGCGTATATTGTTGGTTCTGTCCACCTCTTTAAAGAGGACCTTTATCCCCTGAATGAACAGATAGAAAAGGCCTTTCAGGAATCTGAAGTAGCTGTATTTGAGATTGACATGAAAGAGATGGATTCTGGCCTTCTCCAGTTCCAGCAAAAAGGTCTCTATCATGAAGGAGACTCCCTTGATAAACACATCTCTAAGGAGACCCTGGATATACTCTTACCAAGGCTCAGCTCTTATGGCATCCCCTTTGAAATAGCAAAGAGGTTTAGACCCTGGATGCTCGCAATGACAATACAGTCGATAGAATACCAGAAACTCGGTTTTAGACCTGAATTTGGAATAGATAGATATTTTTATGAAAAGGCTAAAGATAAAGAGATAAAAGGGCTCGAATCTATAGAATATCAATTAGGGTTATTTGATGGCTTCTCTGACCATGAACAGGAAATCTATCTCTTATACCATACTTGAGATTGAAAAGACTCCTTCCTATGCTGAGACAATCATAAAAGCCTGGGTAAAAGGCAACCTTAAAATTCTTGAGGAGATCATATATCAACCTCTGAAAGAAAAACCTGAACTCCTGCCAATTTATAAAAGGCTCTTCCTCGACAGGAACAGGGCAATGGTATCAAAGATAGAGGATTTTCTTAAGACGGAAAAAAGATATTTTATTGTCGTGGGCGCTGGACATCTCGCTGGTGAAGAGGGAATTATAGAATTACTTAAAAAGAAGGGCTACAGGCTAAGACAACTCTGATTATCTCAGTCCCAGTCCTTTAAGGATAAGGCCGAGGTATTTATTTATCGGATTGCTTCTTTTAAGAAAAGGTATAGGAGGCCTTTTTCTAATGCCAAGCTTTTGAAGCTCCTGCACTATATCCTGATCTATACCATTCGTGAGCCCTTCCCTGAATGTCTTGATAGCTTCCACCTTATTGTTTAAGAGGAGATAAACCCTGCCAAGATTAAGATAATGAACGGTATTGGATGGATCTTTATCGAGGGCAGAATTGAGAAGTTCTATTGCCTTTTGAAATTTTCCTCTTTCCTTTGCTATGCAATAAGCATAGTAGGATTCTACCTCAATCTTAACTGGAATTGATAAGTCTTTATTCTGAAGCATCCTCTCAAAACATACAAGAGCCCCGAGGGTATCCCCCTCCTTAATCAATCTCTTACCTTTTTCAAACAACCCTGCTATAGTATTATCCATAAGATATATTTTAGACTAATCTGCTGAATTTTTGAAATGAGAAGACTTGGCGTCCATACATCAATCGCAGGTGGAATAGATCTTTCAATTTTGAGGGCCAAAGAACTTGGCTGTAATACACTGCAGATTTTCTCCCATAATCCGAGGACCTGGAAGAAACCTGAGTTCTCAGAAGAGGTCGTTAATAGGTTCAGAGAATACAGAAGACTTTATGATATGAATCCCCTCTATATCCATACCTCTTATCTGATAAACATAGCATCAACGAACAAACAGATAAGGGAACTATCTTTAAAAATGCTGATATGGGAACTCGATACTGCCGATATGCTGGGCGCTGATTATCTTATTCTTCATCCGGGTTCATCTTCAGGAGATAGCCTCAAGGGAAAAAGACTGGCCATAGATACACTGAAAAAGCTCCGGGATATGAAGAGCTGGAATGTTAAACTCCTTCTTGAAAACACTGCTGGAGAAAGGGGAGATATTTCAGCCACCATTGAAGATTTATGGGAATTAGCTGAAAGTTGTGGGGGGCTTTCAGGTGGTTTCTGCATTGATACCTGCCATGCCTTTCAGGCAGGTTATGACATTCGTTCAAAGAAAGGGTTAGAAGGCTTTATTGATAATATAATGAAGGTGAGAGGTCAAGGGATGGTAAAACTCATCCACCTTAATGATTCAAAGAGGGAGTTTCATTCAGGCATTGATAGGCATGAACATATAGGAAAGGGAAAGATTGGATTAAGGGGATTAAAGGACTTCTTGACCAATGCAGCCTTCAGAGATATACCTGTTATACTTGAGACACCAAAAAAATCGAACATGGATGACATCAGAAATCTCAGGAGGGTAAAGGATATGTTGTCAGGTTGAGGTTAAAGTGGGGTTTTGACCTATAATCTGTGATAGATCAGGAGGATAGCCATTGTCCTTAAGATACTGAGCCTCTATTGTTTCAAGATAAAACCTGTCAAATCCGCTATTTAAGAGGAAATCTTCCCTGAGTCTAAAGTCACCTGTGCGAATAATCTCGGGAAGAAGACTATTAATATAGAAGGATTCCTTTTTCAGATCAAGGAGAACCTTCTCAAAAATAGCCTCTGGTACCCTTACAGCTATGCCCTTCGAGGCAAGCTCCTTCGTTATACCATCGAGTATCTGTTGCCTTCCCTCTTTCTGGTCAAGCAAGGGATAAAGACCCCTTAGATTTTCCTTTAAAGCAGAATAAACACATCTATAAAGAAGTGCCTCATCAGATACAAGCCTGACAGCAGCAACTACATCTTTGATGGTTGCGTTACCATTCAATATTTCATCAATACCATCATTTATTGTAAGAAGCTTCTTTTTACCATAATAGGTCACATAATTATTCTTTAAAAATTCATCAATGAATATCTTCTTAAATAGACCTGGTTCAATCTCCTCAAAGGCACGTTTATTTCCGATCAGGCTTCTTAAGGAATCCTCAGTAAATTCTGTATTTTCTGTAAAAGCGACCCTGCTCAAAAGACCGTAGGTATTATCATATCTATCAAAATAGGTAATAATAGAACCAAGTTCCTCCATCGTACTGAAATCTCCTGTCTCCTTCGAGACCTCATCACAGCGCCTTCCAGCATCAAGGAGGATATTTTCGAAGCTCAGGTCCCCAAGCTGATGCGCCTTGTGTTTTGCGAGAATAAGTTTGACAATATCCTCTTTTATGATATGGCGTTTTAAAGAGGGATCTTTCAAAAAAAGATTTTCTATAATAATCCTTGCCTCTCTGATGTAGTCAGGTTCTTCAACCTCTGTAATCTTCCTTCCTTTAAGAAACATCTCATCAAGGGTATCAAAGAGTAAAAGTGGTATATTGTTTCTTATAGCAAGGGTCTTCAGCCTCTTAAGCCTTGCAATTCCCTCCATGGGCATTCTTTCAGTTTCAATCATATCAATAAGAATCTCTCTATATTCATCAACAATCCTCCTATTTTCGGGGTGTCTGTACATAACATCTATCTTTATCCTTTCTATCTGATAACTGTCGAGGCCGAGCTTTAATGCAAGGTCCTGAAGATAAAGTTCGTCATACTCATTAATGCTTCTTCCACTTGAATATAATTTTTCAAAGGTTCTGTAAAACTCATAGTTCTTCTTGTTAATAAACTTGAAAATAAAAATGGTTGTTTCATTCTCTCCGAGGGCTTTTGCAAATTCGTAAAGGAGATCCTCATCTCTGTCTTCAGCAATAAGCTCTGTCCTCTTTAGAAGTTTTCCCGTCTTTCTCAAAATCTGAGACTGTCTTTCCTTTATAGGACCTTTAAAATCTGATGAGACTAAAAAATAATAGTTTTTGACTGCATGGCCTGATATGAAAAGTTTTTCAAAAGATTCTGAACCTTCTGTATCATTTGTAAAGATGAGGTTACCATTTTCATCATAATAGGCCCCAAACATGATGAGTCTATTAAGGACATCCCTCTTTATAGCATCCTTGAAGGGCTTTTCGACTCCAAACATATATTCACAAAAGCTTCCGCCTGCACCTTTATAATATATGTTCTGAGGAGTTATCCTGAACTCATTCCCTCTGGAGAAAAATCTTATTTCCTCAGGATTTTCCTCAAAAAAACAGGTATTATAGGCTACCCCTTTTATCAGGGCAATATATTCTACAGGACCGATCTCACCAAGAATTCTAAAGCCCTTAAGCAATTGCCAACCTCATCAGGCCTTTAATGTTAAGCGTTGGAAACGCCTACTATTTAGTAATAAGTCTTATAAGCTCCTCTGCAGGTCTATAGCCCGTCTCGAGCCTTCCATCAGGGAGTATATAAGCAGGTGTCCCGCTTATCCCGAGCTTTTTTGCAAGTTCAATATTTTTGTCTATTACATCGGTATTACAGGCCTTTCCCTTTAATTCCTTTTTCTGAAAGGCATCCTCTAAAAGCTTCAAAGACTTCTCACAGGCTATTATCTTTGACTTCTCATAGGCCCCTGGATGGATATTCAAAGGAAAAAGCTTTATGAAAAATACTATATCATTTCTTGTCTCTACTATCTTCTTCATCTCCTGATGAAGTTTTGCACAGAAAGGTCAATCAGGGTCATCAAATACTATTACCTTATATTTTGCACCCTTCTTGCCAAGGACAAGGGCATCCTTTATGTCTATCTTTGATGGATCAACCCTGTTAAGAAATGAGAGTCTTTCCTGTGTAAGATTTTGTTTTGATGAACTGGAGAAGATATTACCAGCAATTATAAATTTTTTTGAATAATCAATATAGACAAGGCCCTTTCTGCCCTGGCTCTCAAAGTTCACTTCCCATAATCCTTTAAGGGGTGAGTCAAGGACATTTGTCACCTTCAGGTCAGGTCCTCCGCTAAGGATCTGCTGGGCCTCTGACACAGTGAGTTTATGACAGGTCTTACAGTCGCCTTTTTCAGAAAAGGCATGGGCTTCTTCAGTGGCAAAGTAACAGTGGACAATAAAAGACAATCCAAGAATAAAAAATAAAAGGGTATCAAGCAAACTCCTGAGATATTCCTTTAATTGTGATATTGCCTTCATCCTGTGACTCATGGCATCTTTCTCCTCTGGCGAAAGCTCTGCAAATGTCCTGTCCAGACCCTCTGGCTGAAAAACAGGATCATAACCAAAACCCTTTTCGCCTCTTGGCTCTTTTGTTATTATACCATCAACTCTTCCTGTGAAGGTTCTAACCTTGCCATCAGGGAATGCAAGGGCTATTACACAGATAAAATAGGCCTGCCTCGAGCTCACAGGAACCCCTGAGAGTTCCTTTAATAATTTTTCGATATTCCTTTTATCATCAGAAGGCTCACCAGCATATCTTGCAGAATAAACACCTGGGGCACCACCAAGGCTATCAACGACAAGGCCTGAGTCATCTGCTATAGCCAAAAGTCCTGTTGCCTTTGCCACAAATTGAGCTTTTTTTACAGCATTCTCCTCAAAGGTGAGACCATCTTCAATCACCTCGGGCAGTCCAGGAAAGTCCATGAGGCTGAAAAGTTCAATGGGAAGACCTTCCAGAAGCCTCTTTAATTCTTCAAGCTTTTTTTTGTTTCTTGTTGCAAGAACTATTTTCATATAATTGATGGCTCCCACCTGTCCAAAATCACGCCTGTCCAAAATAAAGTTTTGAATGGGCATAAGTAGGCTGAAGGCCATAGGCTTAAGGATTAGGTTATAGCGTGTAGCGAATAGCGTATAGCGTGTAGGGGGTAAATCTCTATTCTGTTCGCTACCCGCTATACGCTCTACACTTACTTCAGCCTAAAGCCTGAAGCCTTAAGCCTATTTGAGGCCTTATGCCTATTTTAAAAATCCCTTCTAATTTATTTTGGACAGCAGTGGTCCAAAATAAAGTTTTAATGGGCATAAGGTTTAAGAATAGGCTACAAGTAATTAGGGGTTAGGGATTAGGGGTTAATCAACTCCCTACACCCTACACCCTACTCCCTACTCCCTAAATCCTGACGCCTATTTGAGGCCTTATGCCTATTTTAAAAGTCCTTTCCAAGTTATTTTGGACAGCAGTGTTGATGGCTAAGTAATAATGCCCTTCCTGTATGAGATTCCTTCTTCTCGAATATTCCCTTAATAGGCCCCTGATAAATCACATAACCTCCCTCTTCTCCTCCTTCAGGTCCAAGGTCTATAATCCAGTCTGCCTCTCGAATAAGGTCAAGATTGTGTTCAATAACGATCACTGTATTACCAGAATGAATAAGCCTTTTCAGAACCTTTATAAGTTTATCAACATCAACGGCATGAAGTCCAACTGTTGGCTCATCGAGTATGTAAAGAAAATCCTTTATAGAGCTATCTATTTCCGAGCATATCTTCAACCTCTGGGCCTCTCCTCCTGAAAGGGTCTTCAGGGGTTGTCCAAGCTTAAGGTATCCGAGCCCTATCTCATCCATTATCCTTAAGCCACTCAATATCCTGAGCCTTTCAGTTGATACATCCTCATCTTTTATCTCTGAAAAGAATTGAAAGGCCTCCTTTACTGTAAGTTCAAGGATCTCACTTATGTTCTTTCCCCTGTATCGTATAGCAAGTATCTCAGGCCTGTATCTTTTTCCTCCACATTCACTGCATGTTACATAAATATCCTCAAAGAAATATAGCTCAAGCCTTTCATATCCTTCACCCTTACAGGCCTCACACCTTCCACCTGAAATATTAAAGGAAAAATGCCCTGGACCATATCCGTGTCTCTGAGATTCTGGTTGTTTTGCAAAGACCTTTCTTATTGGATCAAATATCTTCATGTAGGTAGCAGGATTTGCCCTTGGAGTTTTACCAAGAGGACTCTGGTCAATAAGTCTCACTCCCTTAAGGTCCTTTATTCCTTCAATACATTCATAAGGTAAAGGAGGCTCAAGTCCTGTCTTAAAATGGAGGGCAAGGGCCCTGTAAAGGGTGTCAACAATGAGACTGCTTTTTCCTGAACCTGATACACCTGTAACTACTGTAAAGGCCCCGAGTGGAATCTTTATATCAATGCCTTTCAGGTTATTACCCCTTGCATTCCTGAGAGTAAGCCAGCCCTTTCGCCGAGCACTAATCTCTGATATCTGACCTCTGATATCTGACATCTGTCTTTTAGTGGCGAAAGTAATAGTTGAGGTCAAGGTATCTGCTTTTTTAAATTCACTGAGGGGTCCACTGAATATCACATGGCCTCCCTGAGCACCACCACCGGGACCAAGCTCCACAATCCAGTCTGCAGACCTGATAACTTCTGCATCATGCTCAACTACAATAATAGTATTTCCAAGTTGAACAAGCTCCTTTATTACATCTATTATCCTCTTTGTATCTCTTGGATGAAGCCCAACAGTTGGTTCATCAAGAACATACATGGTGCCTGTTAGCTCTGAGCCGAGCTGGTTTGAAAGATTCAATCTTTGATATTCTCCACCTGAAAGGGTCCTTGCCTGTCTGTCAAGGGTAAGATAATCAAGCCCGACCCTTTTAAGGAACTCGAGTTTTATCCTTATCTGTCTGAGGACCTCTTTAACTGTCAAGAACTCTTCTTCAGAAAGGAGGAGGTTATCAAATATACTGGAAAGTTCTCTTATTGAGAGATGCGAAAGGTCTGCTATGTCAAGAGGTCCTCTCTCGGTCTTGAGCTTAAATATAAGGGCTTCTTTTTTTAATCTCTTTCCACCACATAAGGGGCATGTCTTCTGCGTTCTGTATCTTGAGAGAAAGACCCTTACATGAAGCTTATACTTTCTGTATTCAAGGTCTTCAAAAAAATCCTTTATACCGTAGAAATTCCCATTTCCCTCAAATAAAAGCCTCTTATGCTCCTCAGGCAGGTCTTTATAAGGTATCTTTGTATTTATCCCTGCCCGCCTTGCACCCTTAATGAGTTGTTCCTTCCACCAGAGGTTCGAAGGTTTTTCAAAAGGCTCAATTGCCCCTTCTTCAATGCTGAGATATGGGTCTGGTACAACAAGCCCCTCGTCAAATTCAAGAACATTTCCAAAGCCCTTGCATTCAGGGCAGGCGCCAACAGGGTGATTAAAGGAAAAAAGTATTGGTGATGCCTCTGGCACCTCAAATCCACAGAGGTCACAAACCCTTCCCTGTCTGAATATAAATTCTTCACCCTCTACAGTTCTTATCTTTAAAAGACCTTTTCCGAATCGCCAGGCTCCTTCTATGGAATCAGAAAGCCTCTCAGTGTCTTCAACAACAAGCCTATCAAAGACCACATAAGTAACTGTGTTTTCAAGATTGGTGGCGAAAGGAACAGTTCCCGGCTCTATTTCTAACACCTCTCCATTAAGCATTATCCTTGAAAAGCCTTCTTTTAATAATTCTCCATGTGGCTTTTCAGATGGAAAGAGTATATAGACCCTCCTGCCTGAAAGGTCTTGAATTAATCTATTCTTAATGGTCGTGGGATTCCAGTCCTTTATCTCAATCCCGCAATGAGGACAGAAAGGCCTTCCTATCTTTGCATAGAGTATTCTTAAAAAGTCATATACCTCAGTAACAGTGCCAACTGTAGAGCGGGAACCCTTTACAGGATTCCTCTGCTCAAGGGCTATAGCAGGCCTGATATTATAAATGGCATCTACCTGGGGACGATCAAGCTTTTCTATAAAGAGCCTCGCATAGGTGGAAAGGGATTCTATAAACCTCCACTGGCCTTCTGCAAAGAGGGTATCAAAGGCAAGAGAGGATTTCCCTGATCCCGATACGCCTGTAATTACAATTAGACAATCATGGGGAAGCCTTAAGTTTATATTTTTAAGATTATTCTGTTTTGCACCCTGTATAATCAGCTCAGAAAAGGACATCTATTATTTTAACAACTTATAGCAACAATAGGCTACTTCAACTGCAACCCCACCACTAATCGCCTGCCTTTATCAATTCTTCAATAGTGATAACCACTGCCCTTGAAAGAGCGGTAAGGTCATAACCTCCTTCAAGGCAGAAGATAGAAGGTATCCCCTGACCAAGGATGGAACGAATAATAAATCTTATTCCTTCGTCACTTATCCTTATAGACGAAAGGGGATCTTCTGCCATAAGGTCATAACCTGCTGATACAAGGATAAGGTCAGGAGAAAAATCTTTAATCAATCCTGGAAGGATATCTCCGTAAACCTCCATATATTCTCTGTCGCCAGAACCGGGTCTCATTGGCACATTGTGAGTAAAACCAAGGCCCTCACCTGAACCCCTCTCTCTTTCTGAGCCTGTGCCTGGATAATGGGGATATTGATGAGTGCTGAAATAAAAGACTGTGCTGTCCTCATAAAAGGCATCCTGTGTGCCATTGCCATGATGAACATCAAAGTCAATTATGAATACCTTTTTAAAACCTTTTTTCTGGGCATATCTTGCACCTATAGCAACATTATTAAAAAGACAAAACCCCATTGCCCTTTCTGGAGTTGCATGGTGTCCAGGAGGCCTCACAGCACAAAAGGCGTTTTTTAATCTTCCACCACCAGTTACTTTCGCCACCTCTTCAATTGCCTTTTTAACAGCTCCAACAGCATAAAGGGCTGCTTCTGGTGAATCCCTTGAGATATATGTATCAGGGTCAAGATAACCTTCACCATTTTTGAGAACTGTTTCAATATGCCCTGGTGTATGGATAAGTTTAAGGTCTTCTATAGAGGCTCTTTCTGGATTCAAAAATACAAGTTTTTCTTTAAGGTCAGGCCTTGCCTCAAGGGCCTTCATGATAGCCACAAGCCTTTCAGGCCTCTCAGGATGCCAGCCATAAGGCCTATGTTTGAGAAATATATCGTCGTAAATAAAACCTGTACTCATATCCATAACCTAACCCCCCTCTTAAGGTAAGAAGAGGTAGTTGCTTTGCCACCAACTCTTAAAACCATATGAGAATAGAGTAACTTACATAAGGGAAAATCTTCAACTGTTACTTCGCTATAAAAACTTGAATTTTAGGAAGGGCGAACCCTTACTTTCCACCATAGGTTGACGTCGAGCCCCTGATAGGTTGACAAAGGGACTTGTGTTAGTGTATAAAATTCCCATGCCTGGAACTTATATGCCATCAGAGTATTTGCCAGTCCTTATCTTTATGTTGCTTGCCTCTGCTATAGGCATTGGTATCCTCATTGTTGGTTCTTTCTTCAGACCGAAGAGACCTTATGCTGAAAAACTCATGCCCTATGAATCAGGTATAACACCTGTTGGTGAGCCAAGATACAGATTCTCTGTGAGATTTTACATAATTGCCATGCTCTTTGTAGTCTTTGATGTTGAGGCAATATTCCTTTATCCCTGGGCAATCATATTTGATAAACTCGGGCTCTTTGCATTTATAGAGATGGTGATATTTATCATTATACTTCTTGCAGGTTATTTATATGCCTGGAAAAAGGAGGCCTTTAGATGGGATTAATTGTAGATACAGCTGTTGAACTTATAGAGGTTGAGGAAGGCATAAAGATAATACCCGGAGCAAATACAATAATTACGACCCTTGATAAGATAATCAACTGGGGGAGGGCCTCTTCTCTCTGGCCAGTAACATTTGGACTTGCCTGCTGTGCTATAGAGATGATGACAACTGGTTCAAGCCATTATGACCTTGACAGGTTTGGTGTTATATTCAGGGGTTCTCCAAGACAGGCTGATTTTATGATAGTTGCAGGAACGGTTACAAAGAAGATGGCACCTGTTGTAAGAAGGGTCTATGATCAGATGCCTGAACCAAGGTATGTTATAGCAATGGGAAGTTGTGCCTGCTCGGGTGGTATATACAATACCTATTCTGTTGTTCAGGGAGCTGACAGCTTTCTCCCAGTGGATGTTTATGTACCTGGCTGTCCTCCAAGACCTGAGGCCCTTATGCACGGGATACTCAAGCTTCAGGAAAAGATTAAAAAGGAGCATATGAGATGGAGCCCCTTCAGATAGCAGGCATCCTTAAAGATAGATTTCCTGAAGAGGTAAAGGAGATAAAGGAATTCAGAGGTCAGGTCTCTGTTGTTGTTAAAAGGGACAGGATTATTGACCTTATAAAGTTCCTTAAAGAAGAGCCAGAAATACAGATGGATTATCTCAGAGACCTTACAGCTGTTGACTGGCTTGGTAAAAAGGTCCCGAGATTCGAGGTTGTTTATCACCTCTATTCTATAAAGTTCAGGCATATGATAAGGATAAAGGCTGAGGTGCCTGAAGAAGACCCGGTAATAGATTCCATTGTGCCTTTATATGCGGGCGCAAACTGGCATGAGAGGGAATGCTTTGATATGTTCGGGATTCAGTTTAGAGGACATCCTGACATGAGAAGGATTCTTTTGCCTGAAGACTGGGAAGGCTATCCCCTCAGAAAGGATTATCCCCTTGAGGGTTATAGAGATGAAAGGGAATGGTCAGGTTTCAAAGAGGTTCTTAAGATTGCAAAGGAAAACAGAAAGTATGACTGGTATGGAGAAGAGAGATGAGCGATACAGTTATTAAAGATATAGCATCCAGTCGCAAAGAAGAGATACGCTCTGGTTTCAAGACAAAGGAGCTTGTTCTAAGCATGGGGCCTCAGCATCCATCAACCCATGGAGTCCTGAGGCTTGTCCTTGAGCTCGATGGAGAGACTGTTGTGAAATGTACGCCTTATGTTGGGTATCTCCACAGGGGCACGGAAAAACTCTGCGAGAACAGGACCTATCTTAATGCCCTTCCCCTTTCTGACAGGCTTGACTACATAGTATCCATGGCAAATAATGTTGGCTATGTCCTTGCTGTTGAGAGGCTTTTTGGTATAGAGGCCCCTCCAAGGGCAAAATACATAAGGACCATTGTTTCTGAGATGGCAAGGATCTCTGGTCACATCATCTGGCTTGCAACCCATGCCCTCGATCTCGGTGCGATGACAGTCTTTCTTTATTCCTTCAGGGAAAGGGAATGGATTCTCGACCTTTTTGAACACCTCTGCGGAGCAAGGCTCACAACAAGCTATCCGAGGATTGGTGGTGTGAGAAATGATGTTACAGAGGAGTTTCTTGACAGCCTCTATGAATTTACAGAGGAATTTCCAAAGAGGATAGAAGAATACGAGACCCTTATAGACCAGAACAGGATATGGCTTCAGAGGACAAAAGGTATTGGTGTAATATCTGCAGAAGAGGCGATTAACTGGGGTCTTACAGGTCCTGTTTTGAGGGGTTCGGGCGTACCTTATGATGTGAGGAAATTTGCTCCCTATGATGCCTATCCCTGGGTTGACTTCGAGGTACCTGTTGGAAAGAATGGCGATGTCTATGACAGATATCGTGTCAGGATGCAGGAGCTGAGACAATCAACCAGGATTATAAGGCAGTGCATAGAGAGGATGCCGAAAGGACCTATAATGGCGCCTGATGCACCAAAGTTTACCCTTCCGCCAAAGGAGAGGGTCATGTCTGATATGGAGTCCCTGATTCATCACTTTGTCCTTATAACAAAAGGTCCTATTGCAGCCCCAGAGGGAGAGATCTATTCAGCAATAGAGGCACCAAAAGGTGAACTCGGTTTTTATATAGTCAGCGATGGTACAGGCAAACCCTACAGACTGAGACTCAGGTCTCCCTCATTTGTCCATGCCTCAGTGCTACCAAGACTCTGCGAGGGTCATCTCGTTGCTGATGTAATAGCAAATATCGGAACTATTGATATAGTCCTTGGTGAATGCGATAGATAAATTAGTCCTCAGGCTGAGGATAGGCTTAAGGCTGAAGTTTCCTTTAAGGAATTATTTTTCTTCAGCCTTCAGCCTGTGGCCTTCAGCCTGTTGAAACTTCAGCCTAAAGCCTGATCTAAAAATGAAGCCAGCTTTCTTTCAAGAGCCAGGAAATTTGCTCAATCACCTGATGGGTGGCGAAGTAACAGTGGGTTATTATCCCTCTAAGACCTCCCTTGTCATGCCTCTGCTTCATTATTTTAAAAATAAAGATGGCTATATCTCAGAAAGAGCTATAGTGGAGATTTCAAAATTGACAGGCCTGAGTCCTGTTTTTATAAAAGGTGTGAGCACCTTTTATAGCTTTTATAACCTCCAGCCTCTTGGGAAAAACCTGATCCAGATATGCCGAAATAGTGCATGCATGTCTATGGGAGCTGATTCCCTTATAGAGTATCTCATTAAAGAGTATAAATTTCAGCCACTTTCGCCATCAATTGGTCATGGCATATTTTCTTACAGCCCAGAGCCAACTGCATTGAGCCTGATAATTACAGAATGCCTTGGTGCCTGTGGCATAGGCCCTGCTATGCTTTTAAATGACAGACTGTATGGAAGGCTTAACAGGGAGAGGATAGATAAGATCATAAGTTTTGTTTTAAAGGCAGATGCATCTGGTAGCGAAGTAACAGTTGACCCTATGGATGAAATCCCTGTATTCCCTATGAAGCCAGAAAGCCTTCTCTTTATAACCATTGATTGTCTGGATATGGACTCTTACATGGAAAAGGGTGGATACAGTTCCTTTCGAAAGGCCTTAAAACGCCAGTCCGAGGAGATAATAGAGATCATAAAGAGGTCAGGCCTTCGCGGAAGGGGTGGAGCTGGTTTTCCAACAGGCATGAAGTGGGCCTTTGCCCGACAGGACCAGAAAACACCAAAATATCTTGTGATAAATGCTGATGAGGGAGAGCCAGGCACATACAAGGACAGGCTACTCCTGAAGAGAAATCCCCACCTTATTATCGAAGGTATGCTTATAGGTGCCTATGCAATAGGTGCCTCTCAGGGTTATATATACCTCAGATATGAATATCCTGAAGCCATAACTGTCCTTGAAAAGGCAATAAAGGAGGCCCGTTCAGCAGGGCTCCTTGGAAGAGATATTTGTGGCTCAGGTTTCAATTTTGATATATCTATTCACAGGGGAGCAGGGGCCTATATATGTGGTGAAGAGACAGCCCTCATTGAATCCCTTGAGGGAAAGAGGGGTCAGCCAAGGATAAGGCCACCCTTTCCTGTTAATAAAGGCCTTGCTGAGAGACCTACAGTTATAAATAATGTGGAGACTATTGCCAATATACCTGTGATATTAAATATAGGGCCAGAGGAATATTCAAAAATAGGCTCAAAGGATGCACCAGGACCAAAGCTCTTTTCTATCAGTGGAGTAAAGAGGCCAGGGGTATACGAATTGCCCATGGGAACATCCCTCAGAGAAGTTCTACAGGCAGCAGGTGGTGTGTTTTCTGGGAATGTAAAGGCAATTATTCCCGGAGGGCTTTCAACGCCTGTTCTTACACCAGAGGCCCTTGATTGCAACCTTGATTTTGCAGGTCTTCAGAGATACAAGAGTATGCTCGGCACTGGTGGAATAATGTTCTTTAATGACCAAACCTGTATGGTAAGACTTGCCATGAGGGCAATGAGCTTTTACAGACATGAGTCCTGCGGAAAGTGTACACCCTGTAGAGAAGGCACAGGATGGCTTGAGAATATCTTAAAAAGGATAGAAGAGGGAAGGGCTGTGGAAGAAGATATTGGTCTTCTTGATGAGGTAGCAGGCAATATTTCAGGAAAGACCTTCTGTGCCCTTGGAGATGCTGCAGCATGCGTGATTAGGGGTGTGCTTCTTAATTTCAGGTATGAATTCTTAGAACATGTTAGACTGGGCAGGTGTCCTTTGGTGGCGAAGTAACAGTTGTTGAAAGAAGATAAGGCTTAAGGCTGAAGAGATGATAAAGGTAACAATAAATGACAGAACAGTCTTTCTTAGTGAGCCTGTAACAGTTCTTGAGGCTTCAAAAAGGGCTGGTATTAAGATACCGACATTGTGTTTTCTTGAAGGCCTGACACCCTGGGGAGGCTGCAGGCTCTGTCTTGTCGAGATAGAAAGGGTTCCGAGACTCCAGACAGCCTGCACAACCATGATTACAGATGGAATGGTGGTGCGAACAGAGACAGAAGAGGTTAGAAAGGCAAGACAGGCAGTTCTTGAATTTCTTCTAATAAATCACCCTCTGGAATGCCCTATATGTGATAAGGCAGGTGAGTGTGAGCTTCAGGATGCAGTAATTAAGTACGGTCCTTCCACAGGAAGATTCAGGGAGGGGAAGAGAAAGACGCCAGAGATAACTATAGACCCTTTGATTGTGAGGAATATGAAGCGATGTATCCTCTGCACCAGGTGTGTTAGAACCTGTGAGGAGCTTCAGGGAGCAGAGGCCCTTTCTGTAATAAACAGGGGAGACAGGAGTGTTGTTGAACCCTTTTCAGGTGGAAGGTTTGATTGTGAATATTGCGGGAATTGTCTGAGTGCCTGCCCTGTAGGCTCTCTTATCTCAAAGCTCCACCTCCATGAATATAGACCATGGATGGTTGAAAGTGAGGAAGGGATTTGTGGATTCTGTGGCGTTGGGTGCAGAATCCTTATTCAGAGGCGTGGGAATAATATTATCAGATTCTGGTCAAACCTTAGCCCTATTGGTGGCGGAAGTAACAGTTCTGTTACCTCGCCATTTAAGGAATCGAAATTGGTGGCGGAAGTAACAGTTGAAGAACCCAATAATGGTCTTACCTGTGCTACGGGAAGATTTGGCTATGATTTTCTGGAGCATGAGCTCAGATTGAGGAGTCCTTTCTTGAGGGTTGGTGATGCGAGATATACGATTTCAAAAGAGGAGTGTTTTAAGAAGACTGCCCAATCCCTCCTTGAAATAAAAAATAAATATGGTCCTTTTTCAATAGCTGGCATTGCGGGTGGAAGGCTTACCAATGAAGATGCCTACCTGTTTGGGAAATTGATAAGAGGTTTTGGTTCTAATAACCTTGATTCAACTGCAAGGCTCGGTTATGTCCAGTCTCAACAATTCTTTGAAGAGCTCTTCGGCCCCGGGGCAACAGCCAACAGAGCTCAGGGAGTTCTCAGTTCAGAGGCAATAATAGTTGCTGGTGGAGATCCCATGGAGCTTGCCCCTGTCTTTGGAACATATATAAGGCAGGTCTCTAAAAAAGGAGGCCTTGTCCTTACAATCGGAGCCATCCCAGGGCTCCAGAGACACAGGAGATGGGCAATAGGAGAGTCAGGAGATGAGCAAAAGGCCCTTAGAGGTCTCACCAGGGCGATAATTGAGCAAAAAGGTGGCGCAAGTAACAGTTGGAGCAAAACTCTTTCGCCACCAAAGGGAAAAGAAGGCCTATTCAAAAAGATATTTGAGTGCCTTGAGCCTCTGATCAAGCAAGAAGAGGTAGATCAGGAGATAAAAGATATTGCAGAAACCCTGTCTAAGAAAGAACTTATTTGTCTTGTTTTATCAGGAGGAGCTCTTCAGAAGAAAGGAGGACTCATTGATCTCTTCTGTCTTGGGCTCATTGCCTATCTCCTTGATGCAAGGGTATATCTTCTCCAGGAGTTTCCAAATGATCAGGGTCTTATAGATCTTGGTATTGGACCTGACATTCTTCCAGGTGGCAGGGACCTCACTCTTGAGGCCTGGAGGAGCCATGTTGAGGAGATATGGGGATTTCCCATTCCATCCGAGAAGGGTAAGGACCTTTATTCTATAATCGAGCTCATTGAAAAGGGTGAGATAAAGGCCCTTTATGTAGCTGGCCTCGACCCAGTAACAGAGATCCCTGGTGGTGGAAGGATAAGGGAGGCCTTAAAAAAACTTGAACTCCTTATTGTCCAGGACTCCTTCTTTACTGAGACCATGAATATTGCCCATATTGGTATTCCTGTAGCATCCTGGCCTGAGAGAGATGGTAGCTACACTAATTTCGAAAGGAGGATTCAGTTCTTTCATTCCAATGCTGGTGCTGAAAATAACATGCCCCTACCAGACTGGGAGGTCTTTAATGCCATAGGCAGGAATGCTGGGCTTGATATGCCCTATAGGTCAATAAATGATATCTGGCTGGAGATATGCAGTGTATCGGGTCTTCATAAGGCCCTTTCTCCTTCAGTCCTCAAAAAGGGACTCCTCTGGCCCTATCTTGGAGAGCCCCTGAGGCATACCATACCTGTTACAGAAGAATGGCTTAAGGGATTGAAAGGGGGAGTTATGGGAAAGGGAGGGGTTAAAATAATAGTTGAAAAATTCCCCTATCTTTCTGCTACAATTAGCAGGTATTCTAAAGCTTTAAATTTAATAGGAGGGTCCTCAGTATTGATGGCTCCAGGTACAGTAGAGGCTCTCAAAAGAAGGTTCGGAGGATTTACTGGCGAAGTACCAGTTCCTAGTGGCGAAGTAACAGTTGAGGTTACTATATCAGGTCCTTATGGAGGTATAAATCTACCACTGAGAATAGATCACAGAATTCCTGAAGACATAATAAAGATACCTTTTTACATTGAAGGCAAAAGCATCTATGAGATAACAGATTTTTCAAGGGATATAACAGGTGCTCCAGTATGGTCATTGGATATAACGGAGGTCAGAAAAACAGAGGTCAGAGGCTAAAGGAGAATCTTTCCTTAAAATTTGACCTCAGATATACGACTTCTGACACTGTAATAGGTAAGTTTTTCCAAAAACCTGAATAAGGGTATGGCATGGCTGGCTTTGAGGCAAAATTTTACGGGTCCTGGCAGGGAGTGGCTGTCCCAAAGACAGCCACGGCTGGTAAATTAATGATAAGGAATGAAGACATAAGTAAGCTTTCGGCTCTGAAACAAGGTAGTTTAAATTTTGCCGAGAAGCCAGTCATGCTGTGCTCTTTTGGGAAAACTAAACTGTTACCAGATATCTATTATGAGGAGGAATAATATATGTCTATTATCAATGAGCCCTTTTTATTGAATATAATTTTTGCTTTCATTAAGTCCGTGCTCCTTGTATCTGTTGCCATGTTTCATGTGGCCTATGCCACCTTTTTTGAAAGAAAGGTCATAGGCCACATGCAGGTGAGGCTTGGCCCTATGAGGGTTGGTCCTCACGGGATACTCCAGCCCATTGCTGATATGATAAAACTCTTCTTCAAAGAAGACATAATACCTCAGAAGGCAGACAGGACTGTCTTTTATTTTGCACCAATTATATCCTTTGTAGCAGCCATAAGTTCGTTAAGCGTTATACCCTTTTACAGGGACTGGTATGTGGCAAATATTAACATTGGCCTTCTTTTTATCCTCGCCATGTCCAGTCTTGGTGCCTATGGTATAGTGATGGCTGGATGGGCCTCTAATTCAAAGTATGCCTTTCTCGGAGGTCTCAGGTCATCAGCACAGGTCTTAAGCTATGAGATTGCTATGGGATTGAGTCTTGCTGGTGTTATGATAATGGCTGGGTCTTTGAACTTAAGAGAGATAGTGGAGGCCCAGACGAGGTTGCCCTATGGAATGTTTGCCATTCCCCAGATACTCGGTCTTTTTGTATTCCTTGTTGCAGCCTTTGCAGAGACAAACAGGGCACCCTTTGACCTTCCAGAGGCAGAGAGTGAGCTTGTTGCAGGATACTTTGCTGAATACTCAGGCTTCAGGTTTGCCCTCTTCTATGCCGGTGAATATATTGCCATGATAGTCATGGCATCCCTTCTCACGGTCTGTTATTTTGGTGGATGGACCCTTCCACCAGTCCTTGTGAAGGTTTTTCCATTTCTTGGAGCAATACCTGGCATCCTGTGGTTTGTTCTTAAGGTCTATTTCTTTATCTTTCTTTATTACTGGATAAGGGCAACCCTTCCAAGATACAGATATGACCAGCTCATGACAATTGGATGGAAGGTTCTTATACCTTTAAGTCTTGTAAATATATTACTCACAGGGACATTGAAGATCCTTACAGGCTAAGGTAGGCTACAGGCTGATTGGTGGCGAAAGTAACAGTTAGGGAGGATTTATGAACATAAAGGGATTTATTCAGAAGGTCCTTTTTATTGAGATCCTTAAGGGCATGGCCCTCACCCTGAGCAGGCTTTTTACAAGGGCAGTGACAAGACAATACCCTGAAGAAAAGAGACCCGCCCAGCCAGGCTTCAGGGGTCTTCATGCCCTTGCAAGAAGGCCTGATGGCACTGCAAGGTGTGTTGGATGCGGTCTCTGTGCTGCTATATGTCCTTCAGAATGCATTCATGTCTATACAACAGAAGGGCCTGATCACCAGAAGGTTGTTGTAGGTTATGAGATTGAGGTCTTGAGGTGTGTTTACTGTGCCCTCTGTGTTGAAGCCTGCCCTTTTCAGGCAGTAGTCCTTACAGAGCATTTTGAATACTCAAACTATTCAAGAAAGGACTTTCACATGACTATGGACAGGCTTCTGGAGAACTGGGATAAATACATGGCTGGCGAAAAGGGTGAGGAATACTTTAAGAGATTCTGGCATCCCACAAATAATGATTTTAAGGAATATCCTGGACAACCTGTCTTTGATCCAGAAAGATATCAGAGGAGAAAGGGTAAAATTAGAGATATAAGAGGTAAATGGCTTATCCTCGATAAAAAGGGTGTTGGCGAAGTACCAATTCAGGGAGGGAAGGGATGATTCATAAGATAATTTTCTCTTACCTTGCAATAATGATTCTCGGACTTTCTTTATTTATCATTACAAGGAGGAATCCTGTTCACAGTGTCCTTGGCATGCTTTTTATGTTCATCCATGTGGGTGCCCTTTATCTACTTTTAAATGCAGAGTTCCTTGCTGCCACACAGGTAATTGTTTATGCTGGTGCAATCCTTGTCCTCTTTCTTTTTGCAATAATGATCCTGAATATCAGGGAAGAACTTGAAGGCGAGCTCTTTACAGGTTCGTGGGTAATGGCTATACCTGTTGGTGTTGCCCTTTTAATAATGCTCCTTATTGGTCTCAGGTCAATCAGACCAGGATACAGTGGTACCCACACCATTGAATACATAAAGACCATGACCCACACAAAGGCCTTTGGGAAAGAGCTTTTTACAAATTACCTTTTGCCCTTCGAGGTAGTCTCTGTTATATTGCTTGTTGCTATTGTGGGTGCTATTGTACTTGCAAAAAAGAAGCTGTAGGAGGTAAAGATGGTAGAGCTTCACTGGTATATATGGCTGAGTCTTGGTGTCTTTATAATTGGACTAACGGGTTTTCTTACAAGGCGAAATCTTATTGTTGTATTCATGTCCATTGAACTCATGTTAAATGCAGTAAACATAAACCTTGTGGCAATGAGCCATTACATGCAGGATATGAGGGGTCAAATGCTGACACTCTTTGTAATTGCAGTAGCTGCTGCTGAGGCTGCAATTGGGTTGGCGATTCTTATTGCCCTTTTCAGGACAAAGGCAGCAGGTCATGTTGATGAGGCAACAGAACTGAAGGGATAATCGTTGAGTATTGCAGGAGGAGGAAATATGAAATATTATGTGCTTATACCATTTTTACCGCTTCTGGGTTTTATAATAAACATAATTTTTGGTCGAAGTATCATAAAGAACAGGGCTCACTGGATAGCTGTGCCTCTTGTGGGGCTCTCTATGGTCTTCGGTCTACTCACAGTCATGGATGTTATATCAGGCACAGTTATAAACGAAGACCTTTATACATGGGTTGTCTCTGGAGATTTTAAGGTATCTGTTGGTTTCCTTATTGACCAGCTTACAGCAGTAATGCTCGTTGTTGTGACAGTTGTTAGCTTTCTTGTCCATCTCTATTCTATAGGATATATGCATGGTGACCCTGGCTATTACAGGTTCTTTGCCTATCTAAATCTCTTTACCTTTAGCATGCTCATGCTCATTATGTCAAACAATTTCCTTCAGCTTTATTTTGGATGGGAGGCTGTTGGTTTGTGTTCTTATCTTCTAATTGGTTACTGGTATGAGAAGAAGTCTGCCTCTCAGGCAGGAAAGAAGGCCTTTATTGTAAACAGATTCGGTGATTTTGGCTTTGGCCTTGGCGTAATACTTGTATTTCTTACCTTTGGCACCCTCCATTATCATCAAGTATTTGAGAATGTTTCCCAGATTGCTGGCAGGACTATAGTCCTTTTAGGTTACGAGTTTGACCTTGCCACAATTATAGCCCTTCTCCTTTTCTGCGGTGCTATTGGAAAGTCTGCCCAGATACCACTCCATGTATGGCTTCCTGATGCCATGGAAGGTCCAACACCTGTAAGTGCCCTGATTCACGCAGCCACAATGGTTACAGCAGGTGTATTCATGGTGGCAAGATGTGCTCCTCTATTCAATCTTTCAGAGACAGCAATGACTGTCGTTGCTGTAACAGGTGGGATTACAGCCCTCTTTGCAGCAACCATCGGACTTGTCCAGAATGACATTAAAAGGATAATCGCCTACTCCACTATCAGTCAGCTTGGCTACATGTTCCTTGCCTGCGGGGTTGGTGCCTATGGAGCTGGTATATTCCATCTTTATACCCACGCCTTCTTCAAGGCCCTTCTCTTTCTTGGTGCAGGAAGTGTTATGCACGCCATGGCAGGAGAACTTGATATATGGAAAATGGGCGGACTGAAGAATAAACTCAGGATAACTTATATTACAATGCTACTGGCATCCCTGAGTATTTCAGGCATTCCAGGCTTTGCAGGATTCTTCAGTAAGGACGAGATACTTTATCAGACCTATCTAAAAGGAGACCTCGGGAAGGTCCTCTGGTTTATGGGAACCCTTACTGCCCTTCTTACAGCCTTTTATTCCTTCAGGATTATTGCTGTTGCCTTTCACGGAAGATTCCGTGGCTCTCATGAACAGGAACACCATCTCCACGAATCTCCTCCTGTGATGACCATTCCGCTTATACTTCTTGCTATTGGTGCAGTGGTCACAGGTTGGATAGGGATACCGCCAGTGATAGGTGAGGCGATAGGACTCGAGCATAGTGCCTGGTTTTATGAATTCCTTGCACCCGTTGTAGGTCATCCCCATGCTGAAGGAAGCCATCCTGCTGAAATTTTCGTAATGACCCTGAGTATAATTGCTGGGATTGGCGGGATTGGCCTTGCCTTTTATCTTTATAGTGGCAATGCGGAAAGGGCAGATGCCCTTGTTAAAAGACCTGTGTTGAAGAAAATCCATACAGTATTATGGAATAAGTATTATGTGGATGAATTTTATGGGCTCGTAATTGTAAGACCAGTCCTATGGGTAGCTAAGACAGTTGTAGAGGCAGTAACAGACATTGGTATAATTGAGGCTGTTGTAAATGGCGTTCCGAGGGCAATAGGAAGGCTCTCTGAAAGGCTGAGGGTTATACAGACAGGCCTTGTTAGCCATTATGCCCTCTGGATGGCTGGTGCAATGTTTTTAATAATCGCTTTTTTAGTGGCTAAGTAAAAGGTTGAACAACTTTTGAACAACTTTTTGGGAGGTTGGGATGGCTTATCCTGTATTGACCACAGTAATATTTCTTCCTGTTATTGGTGCTTTATTGCTTCTTGTTATTAAAAGAGAAAGGGAGAATCTTATAAAATGGTTGAGCCTCACATTTACTGTTCTTACCTTTCTGGCATCATTACCTTTGTTTTTTAGATTCGATAAAAACTCAAGCTCTATGCAGTTTGTTGAGGTCTTTGAATGGATACCAGCATGGAATATAAAATATTATCTTGGTGTGGATGGCATAAGTGTCCTTTTTATTCTTCTGAGTGCCCTCCTCGGTCCTCTCTGTGTGCTTATATCATGGAATTCAATAAAAGATAAGATGAAGGAATTTTATATAGCCCTTCTTCTTATAGAGGCAGCAATGATTGGTGTTTTCTGTGCCCTTGACTTCTTCCTGTTTTATATATTCTGGGAGGCAATGCTTATCCCCATGTATCTAATCATAGGTGTATGGGGTGGACCGAGAAGAATCTATTCAGCAATAAAGTTTTTCCTTTATACCCTTGTTGGAAGTGTCCTCATGCTTGTCGGAATAATCATCCTTTATTTTAAAGGTGGCAATACCTTTGATATCCTTGCACTTATGTCCATGAAGTTTCCCTATAAACTCCAGCTTATCCTTTTCTGGGCCTTTTTTGCAGCCTTTGCTGTAAAGGTTCCCATGTGGCCACTCCATACATGGCTTCCTGATGCCCATACAGAGGCCCCAACTGCAGGAAGTGTAATCCTCGCAGGGATTCTTATAAAGATGGGTGCCTATGGATTTTTGAGATTTTCCATTCCTCTTTTCCCTGAGGCAACAAAGGCAATGGCACCAGTGGCATTAGCCCTCTCTGTTATAGCAATTATCTATGGCGGGCTAATATGCCTTGTCCAGTCAGACCTCAAGAGGCTTATTGCCTATAGTTCAGTAAGCCATATGGGATTTGTTACCCTCGGGATATTTGCCCTTAATCAGCAGGGTCTTGAAGGCGGAATCCTTCAGATGATAAATCACGGCATTGTTACCGGGGCCCTCTTTTTGCTTGTTGGTGTTATTTACGATAGAAGCCATTCAAGGGAGATATCCCATTATGGAGGACTCGCAACAGTTCTTCCAGTATATGCTGGATTCTTTATGGTCTTTACCCTCGCATCAATAGGGCTTCCAGGGCTTAATGGATTCATTGGAGAATTTCTCATTATCCTTGGAGGATTCAAGTCATCTATGCTTGCGGGAGCCCTCGCAGCAACGGGAATCATCATTGGTGCTGCCTATATGCTATGGCTTTATCAGAGGGTATTTTTTCAGGAAGTTAATCCAAAGGTCAAGGGATATAAGGATATGGACATTAGAGAGATCATTACACTCTTCCCATTAGTTGTTCTTGTTTTCTGGATAGGTGTCTATCCAGATACCTTTTTAGGTTTTATGCACGAAAGTGTTAAAGAGCTGATTACAAAATTAAATAGGTAATAGTCTTGAACAACTCTTGAACAACTTTTGAACTACTTTTTGAAAGGAGGCAAGAGATATGGATTTTTCTAATGACCTGAGGATAATAAAGCCTGAGCTCTGGCTTACGGGCTTTGCCATTATTACTCTTCTGGCAGAATTAATTTTAAAGAAAAAAGAGCTTATTGCTTTATTGACTTTAATTGCCATTGGAGTGACCGGGTATATTATAACGACAACTGTTCCTTTCACTAATGGTGGAGTAAACACTCCAAATATTGCCTTTTCAGGGATGTACATCTCTGATAGTTATTCCATCTTCTTTAAGTTTCTCTTTCTTGCAAGTGCTCTCCTTACAGTACTTCTTTCTATAAGATATCTCTCAAATGAAAAGGTCCATTATGGAGAATATTACAGCCTCATTCTCTTTTCAGTTCTTGGCATGTCCTTTATGGCATCAGCCTATGACCTGATCCTTCTTTATCTCGGGACAGAGCTTATGGCTTTGAGTGTTTATGTCCTTACAGGATTTAAAAGATACAATACGAGGTCTAACGAGGCAGCCCTTAAATATTTTCTTCTTGGTGCCTTTTCATCAGCGTTGCTTCTTTATGGAATCTCCTTTATTTATCTCCTTACAGGTACAACAAACATCAAAGAGATAGCATTAAAATTGAGATTTCAGCCATCTGAACCAGTCCTCATGATTGCCCTTCTGTTTCTTGCCTCTGCCTTTGCCTTTAAGATTGCAGCCGTGCCCTTTCATATGTGGTCACCTGATGTCTACGAAGGAGCGCCAACACCTATTACAGCCTTTATGTCTGTTGGACCAAAGGCAGCAGGTTTTTCAGTTATAGGAAGGGTCTTTATAATAGCCCTTGGAGCTATTGCAGTAGACTGGAAGGTCCTTTTGAGTATCCTCTCTGTCCTTACAATGATAGTTGGCAATGTCCTCGCCATAAGTCAGACAAATATAAAGAGGATGCTTGCCTATTCATCAATAGCCCATTCAGGATATGCCCTTCTCGGAATAATTGCAGGTACTCCTGAAGGAATTGCAAGCACAATGAACTACCTCCTTATCTACACCTTTATGAACATAGGTGCCTTTGCAATAGTGATTATCATGAGCAGGGCAAATCCTGAAGGTGGTATAAGTATCGGGGAGCAGATATCTGATTACGAGGGCCTCAGCAAGACAGAACCCCTCTGGGCAGCCCTCATGTTGATATTTATGTTTTCTCTGACAGGTATTCCACCTACAGCAGGTTTTGTTGGAAAATTTTATCTCTTTATGTCTGTTATAAATGCTGGATATACAGGGCTTGCAATTGTGGCTGTGATAATGAGTGCTGTTTCTGCCTATTTCTATCTCAGGATTGTAATGCTGATGTATATGAAAGAGCCCTTGAAGGCCCTAACAGTAAGTCCTAATCTTTCAGAAGCCATTGCGACTACTATTTCTACAGGCTTAGTATTAATTATGGGAGTGGCACCATATTACTTTATAGAGTTTGCAAGGGCTGCGATGAGCCTTTAGATAGGGGCAAGCAAGTTGAACAACTTTTGAACAACTCTTGAACAACTTTTGAACTACTCTTGAACTACTTTTTTATGGACATTCAAAACTTTATTTTGGACAGAAATGACCTTGCGAATATGACTGTTAGTGCTCTGTAACGGTTAAGGGACAAAGCCTTTCGAGGTATTAACTTCCATGAGCTGGTTTTATCTCTCATTGATAACTTTTATACTTTGGGGTCTCTGGGGTTTTCTGGCAAAGCTTTCTTCTAAATATATTGGTCCTCAAGCAGTATATCTCTGGGGAAGTGTAGGAGCATCTGTTGTTACTTTGATAAGTCTCTTGTTTCTCGGTTTTCGCTTTGAGTTTAGGCAAGGAGGGGTTATTTATGCCCTTCTGGGTGGTCTGGCAGGAGGTGGAGGTGTTATATTCTTTTATTATGCCCTCAGAGAGGGCAAGGCATCCCTTGTGGTTACAATGACTGCCCTCTATCCCTTGTTTACTATTATCTTAAGCTATCTTATCCTTAAGGAATCGATATCTTTGAGGCAAACAATAGGGATGGCCCTTGCCCTTATTGCTATGGTATTGATGGCTGGCGTATAATCAAAAAATGTCCATACGTAAAACTCTCGAAGATATTGAAAAGAAGGTTCTTCATCCAAAGGCCTGTCTTAGCTCTCAATCAAGGGGAAGACTCAGGCCTGAGCCAGAGGATGATGTTAGAACCTGTTTCCAGCGCGACAGGGATCGAATTATCCACAGTAAGGCCTTCAGGAGGCTCAAGCACAAGACCCAGGTCTTTCTTGCACCTCAGGGTGACCATTATAGAACAAGGCTTACTCATGTCCTTGAGGTCTCCCAGATAGCAAGGACAATAGCAAGGGCCCTGAGGTTAAATGAAGACCTTACAGAGGCAATAGCCCTTGGCCATGACCTTGGCCACACACCCTTTGGTCATGCGGGAGAGACAGCTCTGAGAGAGGTTCATCCTGGTGGATTTGACCATTATGTTCAGAGCCTCAGGGTTGTGGATATCCTTGAAAAGGATGGCAAAGGTCTTAACCTTACAATGGAGGTAAGGGATGGAATTGTAAAACATTCAAAAGGTAAAGGGAAGATTGTCCCTGAATCTCAAAAGGATAGGGCTATTACCCTTGAAGGTCAGGTTGTGCGAATTGCCGATATAATCGCCTATGTTAATCACGACCTTGATGATGCATTAAGGGCTGGTGTTATAAAGAGGTCTGACATTCCCTCCCAGGTTGTCAGGGTCCTTGGTGAATCCTATTCAAAGAGGATTGATACAGCTGTAAAGGATGTCATAAAGACCTCTCTCCGAGATGACCTTTCCCAGATAAAGATGGGAGATGCTGTCTCTGAGGCAGTTTATATATTAAGGGATTTCCTGTTTGAAAGGGTTTATGAGAGTGATGTGATGGCGAGGGAATTTAGAAAGACAAAAAAGATAATTCAGGAACTTTATTCCTATTACCTTGATCATCCTGAAGAAATATTGAAAAAAGATCATAGGGCATTGGTGGCGAAAGGAACAGTTGAGGAATCTTTAAGACAGAGTAGCAATTACCATCAACTGGTGTGCGACTTCATAGCAGGGATGACAGATAGGTTTGCCCTTTCTACCTATGAAAGGCTATTCCTTCCTCAAGGGTGGACAGTATTTTGAAGATAGCAATAATTGCATCAGTTGAGTTTGAGATTGTTGAACTTTTGAGGCACTTTGGCATTAAATCAATTAAAAAACTTGAACCAGTTTTTTTAAACAATATTATTTTCTGCTTATCAGGCGCTGGGATTACTAATGCGGCCATTGCTACTACAATAGTTTTAGAAAGATTCTCAGCCGACCTTGTAATATCTACAGGTATTGGTGGTGCCTATCCATGGTCTGGTCTAAAGGTCGGTGATATTGCTATTGCAGAGAAAGAAATATATGGAGATATGGGCATAAGGTTTTCTAATGGTTTTTATGATATGGGATATCTTGGCCTTCCTCTTTTAGAGAAAAAAGGCTCTACAACTGATACCTTTGCCACCAGTTCGCATCTAGCGCTGTTACTTCGCAACCAAAGGCCTTTAGAAATATTCAATGAACTCCCTGTTAGCAAAAAATATATTGACAGAGCTATTTCACTTTCCAGAACTGTTACTTCGCCACTAGAAACTGTTACTTCGCCACCCAAGATATCTTCAGGTAGTTTTGTAACGGTCTGTCAGGTTTCAGGAGATCCTTCTATAGCTGAATATACAGCCAGGAGGTTTAATGCTATCTGTGAGAATATGGAGGGTGCAGCTGTTGCCCATGTTTCAGCCTTTTACGGAGCTGATTTTTTTGAAATAAGGGGAATCAGCAACATTACCGGGGAAAGGGATAAAGATAAATGGAATATTCCTGTTGCAACAAAGAACTGCCAGTTTTTTTTAATGAATTTTTTGAAGGATTTGGGATATGCTATAATCAATTAAAATTTAAAAAGCTGGAGGTGTTCATGGCAAAGGCGCAGAATTATCAAGAGAACTTCCTTAACCAATTAAGAAAAGAGAAGGTGCCTGTAACAATATTCCTGACAAATGGTGTGAGACTTAAAGGAATCGTTAAAGGCTTTGATAATTTTGTAATTATGCTTAAAGAGGCAAATACAATGATGGTATATAAACATGCTATTTCCACAATAGTACCTGATAGAGAAGTGGAGCTACCAGCTGTTTCTGATGAGGTGAATTGAAAAGATGGAATATAGAAACCCTATTCCTACAGTTGATATTATCATTGAATACAAAGGCGGAATAGTTTTGATTAAGAGAAAAAATGAACCTGTTGGGTGGGCAATCCCCGGAGGTTTTGTTGATTATGGTGAGACCCTTGAGTCTGCAGCAGTGAGAGAGGCGAAGGAAGAGACAAACCTCGATGTAGAACTTATAAGGCAGTTTCATACCTATTCTGATCCAAAAAGGGATCCGAGGAGGCATACTATATCAACAGTGTTTATCGCTAAAGGTTACGGAGAGCTAAAGCCTGGTGATGATGCCCTTGAGGCAGGGGTTTTTACAGAGGCAAATCTTCCTGAGCCCATAGTCTTTGACCATAAAGAGATACTTAGAGATTACTTTTCCAGACGTTATTAATACAAAATTAGTGGCGAAGTAACAGTTTTGGAGGTTTATATGCTTAAGTTCATGAGAAAACATGCGAAGTTCTTTTATTTCTTTTTCTTTCTTATAATTATCTCCTTTGTCTTCTTCTATGTAGGTCCTATCGACAAGTCCCAGAACCTGATAGCTGTTAAGGTGAATGGTGATAAGATATATGCAGAGGAATACTGGCGAACCTTTGAAAACCTCAGGAGATACTATTCAGAAAAGACCACCATAGATGAGACAATGGAAAAGAGACTTAAAGAGGAGGCCCTTAATGCATTGATAGACGAAAGGATCCTCTGGAAGATGGCTGATGAATTTGGCATAGAAGTAAGCGACAGAGAGGTTGAGGATGCTGTTGTGACAAATCCTGTTTTTATGCAGAATGGTGTGTTTAATAAAGACCTGTATATAAGAATTCTCAGACAGAACAGACTCACCCCTGAGATGTATGAGCAGTCTTTGCGGAGAACCCTCAGGATTGCAAAGCTAAGGAATATCATAGTTGGCGTTGCTGAGCTCGAAGGCCAGGGTCTTACCATTTCTGGAGATAATGAACTCGCAAAGGCATTAAGAGAGGCTATGATTTTTGAAGAAAAGGACAGGTTGCTCAAATCCTATATCGAGGGGCTGAAGAGATATATGAAGATTGAAAAGAATCCCGATTTTCTTAAAAGAGAAGGACTTTCATGACTCGGCAGAATAAGGAGATAAAGTTTTTCCTTAAAAAGGAAGATTGTTTCTTGAAAGGGAATACCAAACCCTCCACCCAGGCCATAGGCTGAAGGCTTAAGTTTTAATAGGCTGAAGGCTACAGGCTGAAGAAAAATAATACTTTAAAGGAAACTTCAGCCTAAAGCCTTAAGCCTATGCTGGCATGGAAATTGCTTCTTTAATTTCGAAAGTCTTAAATGAAAGGAGGTGATAAGTGTGAAGAGGAGCATAGCCCTTATTGTAGCAATACTCTTTGCCCTTACTGTGGGTATTGCCTTTGCAGAGCAGGCACAGCAGCCAGCAGCACCTGAGAAGGCTGCACCTGCTGAGAAGAAGGCCCCTGCAACAAAGTACCTTTCAGTAAAGGGTGAGGTTACTGCTGTTGACCCTGCTGCCAATAGCATTACCATTAAGAGCAAGAAGCAGGAGGTTCAGCTCACAGTAACTGATAAGACAAAGGTTATGATTGGCAAGGAGAAGAAATCTCTTGCTGATGTGAAGGTTGGAGATGCTGCAGTAGCAAAGTACAAAAAGGAGAAGGACAAGAATGTAGCAACATCGATTAATGTAACACCAAAGAAGGCTGAGGCAGCACCAGCTCCCGCACCAGCAAAGCCAGCAGAACCAGCAAAGAAGTAAAAAACAAGAGGGGTGACTTATGATAGTCACCCCTTCTTATTTTTAAATGAAGATTCCTTACGACACACCACACTTTTCTTATTTCCCTTTCTTGGGTAGAAGATTAATATAAAAAGTCCTCCAACTGTTACTTCTGCCACAAACTATTAAGGAGAAAGAAATTTTTGGGATACCCCACTGTTACTTCAGCCTATTTATGCCCATTAAAACTTTATTTTGGGCAGGTGTGGGGATATTTAGCTTGTTGCGAGTAAATTCATTCTCCTACCCAGGTGGCCAGTGCATGGGTCTTCCACCAAGGACATGAAGGTGGAGATGGAATACTGTCTGGCCTGCCTCGCGGTTGCAGTTCAGAACCAGTCTGAAACCTTTCTCAGCTATGCCTTTTTCCTTCGCAATCCTGTTAGCAATGAGGAAGAGATGGCCGGCAAGGTTCCTGTCTTCCTCCTTTAGCTCAAGGGCTGTTGAAAAATGCCTCTTTGGTATAACAAGGACATGGACTGGTGCCTGAGGATTTATGTCCTCAAAGGCAAGACAGAGGTCATCCTCATAAAGAATCTTAGAAGGAATCTTTTTTTCTACTATCTTGCAAAATAGGCAATCCATAGCTCTTCAGCCTTCAGCCTCCAGCCTATTTATATCTCTATAAAAGCATGTCCTGTTTCCTGTATGGCAGGCACCGCTTCCGTGCTGAATTACCTTTATAAGGAGTGTATCATTGTCACAATCAACAAGTATCTCTTTTACCTCCTGAACATTTCCTGAGGTCTCTCCTTTCTTCCAGTATTTCTGCCTTGATCTTGACCAGAAATGGGTATAGCCTGTCTCAAGGGTCATCCTGAGAGAGTTCTCATTCATATAAGCCATCATTAAAACCTCTCCAGTATTAATATCCTGAATTATAGCCGGGATAAGCCCCTTTTCATCATATTTCAGTTCCTTAAGCATCCTAAATCCTCCTTTCCTTAGCGCCATAGACTGAAGGAAATCTCTCTATCTCTGTATGCGGGAGAAAGAGGGCTGAGAGATATTCGTCCATAAATCCCCTTGAAACAGAGAGCTCCATATAGGTCATCCTCTGGCTGATCTCTTCAGCCTCCTTGCGCATCCTTTCACTCAAAAGGCAGAGATAGGCACCCGCTATAGAGGTATTTCCAAGAAATACAAACCTGTCCTCTGGAAGGTCAGGTAGCATCCCCAGCAGTATTGCCTTTTTTGGATTCAGATAATTTCCAAAACCACCTGCTATATAAACCTTCTGGAGATTGCTGAGGTCAAGGCCTACCTCCTTCAGAAGAAGAGACACACCTGCATATATAGCAGCTTTAGCCCTCATAATATTTTCTATGTCAGGTTCTGTGAGCACCACTTTTATGCCATCTTCATAGAAGACAAATTCTGGACCGTCTTCGCCCTCCCTTATCCTTGGAGACCTGCCTTTTATGAATCTTCCTTTCTGGTCTATGAGACCATGGATGAAGAATTCTGATATGGCGTCTATCATGCCTGAACCGCATATCCCTATGGGTCTTGAATCTCCAATAACTGAATATTCTGGTTCAAGAGTTGATGGATTTAACCTTATCTGTTCTATAGCACCCTTTGTTGCCCTCATGCCTGATTTTATACCGCTTCCTTCAAAGCATGGCCCGGCAGAACAGGCTGCTGTCATGAGCCATTCGTTGTTTCCCACAACTATCTCGCCGTTTGTGCCGATGTCCATAAAAAGGGCTATCTCAGGGTTTCTGTGCATCTTTGAAGCAAGAACCCCTGCAACTATGTCTCCACCAACATAACTGGCAACGCAGGGAAGGGTATAGACAGGTGCTTGACTGTTTATGATAAGTCCTGCAGTTCCAGCCCTCCAGATGGGAAAGGAATTAACAGTGGGTATATATGGTTCTTCTCTGATAGAGCCAGGGTCGAGACCCCAGAAGATGTGGCTCATGGTTGTATTGCCAGCAATGGTTGCGGTAATAATGTCTTCAGGATTAATGGATTGTCTTTCTACCATAGAATTTATAATTGAATTGATATCTTCCACCACTGCCTTTCTTAATTCCTCAAGGCCATTCTTTTCAGTGGCATAGATGATTCTCGTTATGACATCGTCACCATATCTTATCTGAGAATTATATGTTGAGCCCACATCTACAAGCCTTCCATCATCAAGATTTACAAGATATGTAACAATCGTGGTTGTACCTATATCAACAGCGATGCCGTATCTTTTTGTCTCCCTCTGACCTGAAATAAAGAGGGTTTCAAGGACTGGTGGCGCCTGCAACTCTTCAGGATAACCAGAAGGACATCCAAGACAATCAGTATAATGAATCCTTATCTTCCAGTTATTTTTTCTTAGGTCTGCTCCGAGCCTTGTTAGAAACTTGTGGGAAAATCTTAATCCCTCGATGCCCTTTTCTTTTAATGCCCTTTTCAGTCTTTCGAGGTCGCCTATGTTATCAGTAATGGTTGGAGGTGGAAGGTCGAGGTCCACATATCTTACAAGGGGTGAGATCTCACCACCAAGAGAAATAAGGAGGTTTAAGAGGTCCACACCCTTTGCAATGGCAATCTTATCTCCTACAGTTAGTTTTGAGTCCTCTGGGATTTCGATAAGAAGGTCAGAGAGTGCTACTGTCTGGCAGGCAAGGACATAATTTTTGTTTCTTTCCTCAAGAGTGAGCTTTCCAAAACCTTTAGCCTCAAATCTTCCATCAACAATCTTTACCCTGCACTTTCCGCAAGTACCCTTTCCACCGCAGGAGGCAACAAGATAGTATTCAGCCTTTTTCAGGGCATCAAGTATTGTCTGCCCTGGCGATATAGAAAAGGACTCTCCACTTAAGAGTTGAAGATTCATTTATTCAGGCAGAATATGCGTCAGGCTATAAGCATTAGGCAAATTAGGGCTTAAGGCCTAGGTTTCAACAGGCTGAAGTAAGCATTAGGGGTTATGGATTAGAGGGTTAGTCTACACCCTACACCCTACTCCCTAAAGCCTGAAGCCTTAAGCCTATCTTCAGCCTTAAGCCTTCAACCTGTAGCCTGTTCATTAGCCTGTTGCCTATTATTCAAACTTTATTGCCTGCACAGGGCAGACATCTGCAGCCTCCTGACAGTTGCAGGTATTGCACTTATCAGGTCCTATTACCCATGCCTTATCATCCCTCAACTCAAACACCTCAGGGCAGAGCTCAACACAGGAGCCGCATCCAATACAAAGGTCCTGATCAACTACAGGTGTCATAAAAACCTCCTTAAAGGGGATTAGGACAGAAAAACTGTCACAGATTTTATATTATAACATTTCGGTTTTTTAAAATTATGAGATAAATCATGTCCTGAATATGTTATTATAACAAATGTCGTTTGTGATTGCCTTTTCAGGTAAAGGTGGTACAGGAAAGACAACACTCTGTGCCCTTACTATAAGATTTCTTATTGAAAAGAGAAGAGGGCCTGTCCTTGCTGTTGATGCTGATAGCAATTCTTGCCTCAATGAGGCCCTTGGAGTTGAGGTTCATGCAACAGTGGGAAGGCTCAGGGAGCAGTCCCTTCAGACAATCCGCGCTGGTGATGAAAGACCTGGAGGAATGAGTATGGAACAGCTCTTTGATTATCAGATCCAGCAGTGCCTTGTTGAGGCAAAGGGCTTTGACCTCCTTGTGATGGGAAGGCCTGAAGGACCTGGCTGTTACTGTGCTGCAAATAATATCATAAGAAAATATACAGACAGGCTTTCAGAGCATTATCCCTATGTGGTTATTGATAATGAGGCAGGAATGGAGCACCTATCGAGAAGGACTACCCATAATGTTGATATACTTTTTATAGTTAGCGATGCCACAAAAAAGGGGATACTGACAGCTAAAAGGATTAATGAACTTGTGGATGAACTTTCCCTCTCAGTAAAAGATAGGTATTTAATTATTAATAGAGTGGCAACTGTTACTTCGCCACCAGAGGAGCCCAAATCTCTCCTTCACCTTGCTACCGAGGCTGGTCTAAAGGTGGCTGGATGGCTTCCTGCTGACCCTTTAATCGAGGAGTATGACCTGAAAGGCATACCTGCTGTAAAACTGCCAGAAAGTTCCCCACTTTTGAAAAACTTTTATCAAATCTTAAATAGTAGGCTATAGACCTCAACCTTCAGCCTCTTTTAGCTGTGCTATAATAAATCATGGCAAGGCTGAACTCTTATCTCGCCACAACTGTTACTTTCGCCACCAAAGTCCACCATACCATATCTTCCATGATTAAGAATCTCAGAACTCGACTGAGTTTTTTATATGCCTTTTTTGGCAACCTTACCCTTAAGCAGAAGCTAATCCTCATAATGGTAGGGCTCTCCTTTATCCTTTTAAGCAGTCTCCTCTTTCTGTATTATCAGGCTGAAAAGATCCTTTACAGAAATCTTGAAGACCAGATAGCTGACCTTTCAAAGATAATTCAGGTCGGTGTGGAGGAGGTTACTGGTGCTTCTGATGAGAAGAGGCTTATGGAGTATCTCAATAAGCTTAAGTCAAAAGGTATAAAAGAGGTCTCTATAATAAGCAATACCGATGAGATTCTTGCAAGCACCAATCCAGAAAAGATAGGCAGCGATATAAATCCAAGAAAAAAAGAGATGATTATAAGGGCAGAACTCGGTGAGCCTGTTACAGCTGAGGGCAAGACATACAATGTGATTATCCCGGTTATTACTAATAATGAACACTATGGATATCTCCACCTGAAGATAAATACAGATGATTTTTCAAAGATGCTCAAGATTAATCTCTACAAGAGGATTATTGTTACAATGGCAATATTTGGAATCGGTATAGTTGTTATTGTTTTTCTTTCGTCTCATTATACAAGGCCTGTTCAGGATTTAATAGTTGCAGTCAGGAAGATAATGGCGGGTGATTTCAATTATCATTTATCTGTAAGGTCAAATGATGAGATAGGAGAACTCGGCAAAAGTATCAATAGCATGGTTAAGGTGCTCGAAAGGGAACAGAGGCTTCAGGAGAGTTTGAGGAAGGCTGAACATCTTGCAACAGCAGGACAGCTGGCAAGGGAGTTTGCCCATGAGGTGAGAAATCCCCTGAATTTCATAAATCTCACCATTGACCATGTGAGGTCAAAGCTTATTTCGTTGGACTGTTACTTCGCCACCAATAGTGAAGGAAATAATTCATTCAACAAAGAGATACAGCTTCTTGATACAGTGAAAAAGGAGATTCACAGGCTTGATGGTCTTGTAAACAGTTTTCTTGAATATGCAAGACCCTTAACGGTAAAAAAACAGAAGATAGATTTAAAGGCCCTTATGGAAGATGTTGTGGAGCTCGTAAAGGCAAAGGCAGAGTTTATGGGAATTCGCATAAGTTCAGAGTATAGTGAGGGAGAGATTACCATAGAAGCTGACCCTGACCTTTTGAAGACAGCTGTAATTAATATTATCAACAACTCCTTTCAGGCAATGCCTGATGGTGGTCTCTTGAGTATAAAGGTGTGGTGTGACCACAGGAATGTTTTTGTGGAGATAGCTGATACTGGAAGCGGGATACCCTCAGATAAGATTGAAAGGGTCTTTGAGCCCTTTTTTACTACGAAGGAAAAAGGTATAGGCCTCGGTCTCTCTACAACAAAGCGAATAATAGAAGAGCATAGTGGTAATATATCATTAAGAAGTACAGAAGGTAAGGGAACTGTGGTGACCTTCAGTTTGAGAACTGTTACTTCGCCACCAAAGGAGGGGTGAGGATGCCAGGTGTTTTAGTTGTGGACGATGAGGAGGCTCAAAGAGATATAATTCTTACTATTCTCAAGGATGAAGGGATTGAGGCAAGGGCTGCCAGCACGGTTGAGGAGGCCCTGTAATTAATAAAGAAGTATGAGCCAGAGGTCGTCCTTACAGACCTGAGGCTCGACACTGGTACTTCGCCACCAAAGGAAGACGGTATTCAATTGATGGAAAAAGTCCTTGCTGACCCCTTCGATTGGGAGGGAAGTAACAGTTGGAGACCTCCATCCTTTATAATCCTTACTGCCTATGGCACAATCAATTCAGCGGTGGAGGCTGTTAAAAAAGGTGCCTTTGATTACCTTACGAAGCCCGTTGACAGGGATGTCCTTTTGCTCACCATAAAAAGGGCCCTTGAGAGGGAAAGGCTCATAAGGGAAAACCTCAGACTTAAGGATGAGCTATCAAATTATTTCAAGATAGATGGTATATTCGGCAGGTCAGAAAGATTCCTGAAGGCCCTATCAATAGCAAGACGCGTTGCGAGCACAAATGCCACTGTCCTTATCACTGGCGAGAGCGGTACAGGAAAGGAGCTTCTTGCAAAGGCAATCCATTACAACAGCCCAAGGCATTCAAAGCCCTTTGTTGCCATAAACTGTGCATCCATACCCGAGACATTAATAGAGAGTGAACTCTTTGGTTATGAGCCTGGTGCCTTCACAGGCGCTACCTCTCGTAAAAAAGGACTCTTCGAGATTGCCCATGAGGGGACATTGTTTCTTGACGAGATAGGAGATATGCCCCTCATGACTCAGGCAAAGCTTCTCAGGGTTCTTCAGGAAAAGGAGATTATGAGACTTGGTGGAAGAGAACCCGTAAAGATAGATGTGAGGATTATAGCAGCGACAAACAAAGACCTTGAAGAGGAGCTAAAAAAGGGAAGGTTCAGGGAAGACCTTTTTTACAGATTGAGGGTGGTAACAATAGAGATGCCTTCTTTAAGGGAAAGAAAGGAGGATATCCCTGGTCTTGTGGAATTTTTTATAAAGAAGTATTCCCGTGAATTCGGAAAGACAATAAAAGGTATAGAGCCCAGAACCCTTAAGATGCTTGAGGAATATCACTGGCCAGGCAATGTCAGACAGCTTGAGTCTGTGATTGAAAAGGCTGTGATAATGGCTGATGACATCATAAGACCAGAACATGTGAAGGACGAGCTCAAGGATTTTTCACAGAATTCAATCTATGACATTGATATCCCGCCTGAGGGTATTAATCTTGAGGAGCTTGAAATGAGGCTTCTTAAAAAGGCAATGGAGAGGGCCAATGGTGTTGTTGCAAAGGCAGCTAAACTCCTCGGGCTTAGCTATAAGACCTTCTGGTACAGATGGCAGGCTATTAAAGACACACAGGCCTACAGGAAAAGTCCTTCGTGAGATAGGAAAATCTCTTCTTGAATTCTGTGGAAGAGAGACCTGTCACCTTTGAAAGTCTTTTAAGCATTTCTCCCTGGAAGTCCTCTCTCTCAAGCCTTATCATATACATCCTGCCCACTATATAGGTCTCTGAATTTATATCCACAAGCCTCGGGCTTATCCTGCCATTCTCATTGGTTATGCTTTCAAAGGCAACAGGATGGAGCTTGCCCTCGTGAAAGGTGATAACAGAGCCCTTCCCTCCATTCAGGAGAAATCTCACAGCACCAAATCCCAGATTTCTTGTATATTCTACATCAAAGGGTATGGGAGCAGCTGCCCTTAATTCATAACCGATGTTTTTATCAACTATAGTAGTATTGATCCCGTATTTACTGAGAGCTCTTTTTACCTCATGTTTCAAGACCCTGCCAAGCTGAATCTCTGATAGCCTTATCCTGCCTGTCTCATCCCTTTCAAGATACTCGTATCTGGTTAGTTCATTCTGGTCAAGTTTTTCAGCAATCCCTTCAGCGAGAATAGCAACTCCGTGAGTCTTTCCCATGGCAAGCCTTTTAATGATAGAACCTGCAAGGATATCAGCAAGTTTTTTTAAAGGGATAATTTTCTCTGGAAACTCCTCAGGAATGAGGGTAATGGTTGCACCTGAGGATTTTCCGATCCCCAGGGCAAGATGGCCTGCGTGCCTCCCCATTGTTGTAACAAAATACCATCTCTCCATGGTTCTTGCATCTTCCATTATGTTCTTTACTATCTCCACGCCCCAGTGCCTTGCTGTTTCGTATCCAAAGGTTGGCATTCCTCCTGGCAGTGGTATGTCGTTGTCAATAGTCTTTGGAACATGGGCAACAGAGAGCCATTCAGCTTCTTTATGTATCCAGTTTGCCATAAAGGCTGTCCCTTCACCACCTATTGTTATTAGATAGCGAATATTCATTTTTTTCAGGGTATTTAAAAGGGTCTTAAACCTTTCTTTTACCCTGTCAGGATAGTCCCTTGATGTCCCAAGAACTGAACCCCCTGTTGTGTGAATCCTCGATACATCATTTATGGTAAGTTTAACTACTGAGTTTTTATCACCACTGAAAAGGCCCTTAAAACCACCCTTTATTCCAAGAACATCATATCCTTCATTAATGGCCTCGATGGTTGCGGAACTTATGACGCCATTAATGCCTGGTGCTGGACCACCACCAACAACAATCCCAAAATAGCCCTTTTTATTTTTTGCCATGTTTTTATTGGTGGCGAAAGTAACAGTTGAGGCTTTCCTCAACAACTCTTTTAGTATCTATAACCCTTAGCTTTTTGAATAATAGTTCAAACCTTTCCTCAAGCTCATGTCTCAGCTCTGCCTTAACAGACTCAGGAAGGTCCCACCATTTCTTTTTAAGGGAACCAAATCCCTTTTTTCTTATTTTGTAGATAAACTGCTCTTCTGTCTCTCCCTCTTTTCTCTCTGACGAGAACTCTTTTTTAAGATATTCGTATACCTCTTTTCTGAAATCTTCTGGAAGGGCCTTGCTGTCATATATTATATTCTGAAATCCTGTAGCAAGATGTATCTCTGCAGTGCCTACCTCTGGGAACATATCAAAGGCATCTTCAGGTAATGTGGAGGCTCCATGCTGGACAGCACCAGCAAGCCCGTATTCCTTCCTTGCGATATCAGAAAGGACTCTCAGGGTCTCGAAGTCAATGCTTACCTCTTTCAGGCTTCCATCTGGAAGAACTACTCCACCATGGCTTGTGCCTGTCTGGACACTTATCTTGCTTAACCCATCTTTGCCCCTGAAGGTCCTTTTGAAGCCATTAAGAAAGACCCTCAGTTCTTCAGGTGTACTGTTTTTATGTCCGATCTCTCCAATCTCGCCTCCAATTGATATGGATATGCTGGGTGGTTCAAGGGACCTGATATATTCAGCAAAGAGGGCTGTATATTCAAAATTTGGCCTCTGTTGTTCTTCTATATCCTTTTTTGAGAGGTCAACAAGAGTTGATGTATCGATGTCTATATTATAAAATTCTGCTTCTATAGCCTCAGCTATCAGGCCTTTTATGTAATTTATCTCTCCTTGGGGGTCCTTCTCGAAGTTTTTCCTAACTACCTGAAAATGGTCTCCTTGAATAAAGACGGGTCCTCTGAAACCTTCCCTTAAGGCTGCTGCAAGAATAACAGCGCTGTATTCAAGGGGTCTCTGTTTTGTGTAGCCTATCTCTGAACGAGCTATCTCGAATATAAAGGCTCCTACATTGAGTTCTATGGCCTTTCTGAATACAGCCCTTGCAACATCATAGGTAAGTCCCCGGATGTTGATAGCGGGTACTGTAAAGCCAGGATATCTTTTAGCCATCTGTGTATAAAGAGGTTTTATAGAGGCTGGCCACACCCCTCTGGACTTTGCCTCCTCCTTCAGTTCAAGGAGGCTTTTTCTTTTTTCTTTTTCCTCTTCTGAAAATACTGCTTTATATACCTTTTGATCGATTTCACTGATTGTTGCTACCGACATTGGGAATCCTCCTCTAAATTTTCTCCTTTCTTTTCTTCCTCTTCGGAATTCTTAATCCGAATATCTCTCACAAATTCAGGACAGTGAACAGTCCTGCCAGAAATGGAGAATTTTTTCTGGCAGGTTTCTCTCCAGGCACATATGGCACAGGATTCAATCTTTTCCATCTTAAGTTTCTTGACAGTTACTTCGTCACCACCAGTTTTCTATGATACCATGAAAAGACTGTTTCAAGGTTGTTGATTATGCTATCGCTGGAATTCATAATAAATATGGGTTTTTTAAGATTTTCACAACTGTTACTTACACCATAGAATATCTCTTTTTTTATTCTTTGAAATGGTGTGCCTGTCTCTTCTTCAAACATGGGTACAATCTTGTCTTTCATCCTCAGTTCTGTATCCATAAAGAAGATGCTCAGTTCAGGGACAAGACTCTTAAGCCTTTTGATAAAGGCCTTTATCTCCTTCTGGTAAATCTGTTTCGGAGGTGACGACTTCACCTCTACATAAAGGATTGAACAGTTAAATTTTGCTATAACATCATAATCACCTTCTGGAGAAGGAGGAACAGAGCCTTTTTTGAATCTTACCCCCCAGAAGGCTTCCATGAGAAATTCTCTCTTTAATATCTCTGCCAAAAACCATTCTAAGGTCTCTCCAAAACTTTTCACAGGTTTAATGAGTTGAAAATATCCCTTTGAAGCTTTAATCAGGCCGATCTTTTTTAAATAGGTAATATAATCACTTGTTACCTCAGGTGTGGCATAGCGGGCAACATCCATCAGGGTAAAACCCTTTTGAAATTTTATTACATCCCTGAGAAAAAGGCGAAAAGAATACTTATGAAGCATTCTGTAATAGCTATTCAGATAGCTTTTATCGGGCAAAAGGAGGTCATCGCCTGTTTCCTTTTTAAAGAGTTTCAGGCCCCTGTTTCTTAAGAGGGCCTCAAGAGAGGGTGAAAGGTCTTTTATGACCTGTCTGAGCCGTCTGATTTCTGCCCGGTAGTAATCTAAGGTTTCCTTCAAATTGTTATTCGTTAACGGCAACTGTTACTTCGCCACCAAAACTGTTACTTCGCCACTGATCATCCATCAGGGATAATCTTTACAACAACGCGCCTGTGTCTTGGCCCATCGAATTCGCAAAAATAAATTGCCTGCCATGTGCCGAGAACAAGTCTTCCATCTTCAATGAATACGAATTTATCGACTCCCACAATGGTGGACTTTATATGGGCGTCGGCGTTTCCTTCTCTGTGGAGATAATTCAAATCCTGCGGTGCAAGCCTTGTTAAAAGGGCTTGTATGTCTTTCTGGACAGAGGGATCAGCTCCTTCGTTTATAGTGATACCTGCCGTTGTATGGGGTACAAAGAGATAACATATGCCCTGTTTTATACCTTCTTCATCTATAATCTTCTGCACATCAGAGGTGATGTCAATGAACTCTGTTCTTGCCTTACTCTTTACTGTGATGTTTTTTATCTTCATCGTCAAGCACCTCCATTGGTGGCGAAGTAACAGTTCCTGTTCCTTAAAACACCAGAAATCTGTTCCTAACTCAGTTTGTATCCTATCTTTCTCAGAAACTCCCTCCTCTTTGTCTTATCTTCAGGCCCCTCGACCCCCTTAGGTGAAAAGCCATCCACAACTCCGAGGATACCCCTTCCCTGAGATGTCTGGGCAACAATTACCTCGAGGGGATTGGCAGTAGCACAGAAGATCCTGCATACCTCAGGGCATGCTTTTACCTGATTTAATATATTTATAGGAAAGGCCTTTCTGAGGAGAATGCAGAAGACATGGCCTGCCCCTATGTCCTGAAGAATCTTTACACAGGCCTTTATTAGCTCATCGCTGTTACCCTCTGTCCTTATGAGGCATGGACCTGATGCCTCTGTAAAGGCAATTCCGAATTCTGCCTGCGGGACAGTCCCTGCTACTATTTCATAGAGGTCTTCAGCTGTTTTGATAAAGTGGGTCTGGCCAAGGATAATATTTGTGCCTTCTGGTAGGTCTACCTTTACTGTTAAGAATTCCATCATGACCTCCTTTCTACAGGCTTAGAAAAATTAAAACCTTTAACTCTTTTCAGCCCATAGCCAGGCCTTTTTGCTATAATGAATTAAATTATGAGCCATCAGGGATATATAAAGCAAGTGGTATTTTTAATTTTACTAATCTCTGGCCTTTTAAATCCAGCCTCCTTTGCCTATGGTGCTGAGATAAAAGAGCTTAATGTTAAGATTAATGGCGAAGAGGTCGTGGTGTCGACCTCTGTGGAACTTGATGAGGCTTTTATAAATGAGGCAAGGAATGGTATACAAAAGGAGCTTCTTTTTTATATAGACCTCTTCAGGGTCTGGAAGGGCTGGGCTGATGAATATGTTACTGGTAATTTTATTGAGAGGAAAATAATTGGTGACGTGATAAAAGGAGAATATATTCTAAGCTCCTTTGATAGAAATAGAAAAGTCATAGTCGAGAGGAGATTCAGGAGCTTTGAGTCTATGATAAAATGGATGACGGAGATAAGGGATCTGCCACTGGTGAACATAAAGGGCATTGAGCCTGGTGATTATTATGTGAGGATTACTGTTGAGTCAAGATTGAGAAGGCTTCCTCCTGTATTGAGTTATCTCTTATTCTTTATACCAGAAAAAGAATTTTCCATTTCAAAGGACTCTATTCCTTTTAAAATCGAGACAAAATGAAGATATACAGGGCCATATTGATATCCTTTTTGCTTATTGTATTTATAACTGCTAATATCCTCCTTTTTACAAGATTTATTAAACTCGGCAATGAACCCCTTTACGCCTTTCTTTTTCTCGCAGGCATTAATCTGAATCTCCTCGCCCTCCTGGTACTGATCTTTTATGTCGGGAAGAGTCTCCTTAAACTCTATATTGACAGAAAAAGAAATGTCCCTGGTCACAGATTTCAGATACAACTTGTGAGTATCTTTCTGGTTCTTACTATTATCCCTGGCTTCTTTCTTTTCATCATAGGAAGTGGCCTTGTTACCAATTATATTGAGAAGTGGTTGACACCGAAAAGTCTTACCTCAATTGAGGATTCTTTAAAACTTGCAAGGACTTACTATGAAGAGAGAAAGGATTATCTTAAGAACAAATTGAAGTCTATTAAACAGAGGTCAGACCTTCAACTACTCCGCCACCAAACCGCTGGAACTGAAGAAAGCTGGCATATCCTTTTACCTGAAAATGGTATAGAAGAGAGATTCATAAAAGAAGTGTTATCGAAAGGGGAGGCAACAACTGATGTAATGAAAGCTCCTGATGGTGAATATATAAGAATAGCCTCACCTTTTTCCATTGATGGAAGAAAGGCTGTCCTTGTGGGAACTATTAAGGTTTCGCCAGAGATAACAAGGGCTGTTGAAAGACTAAAGGATGAGTATGAAGAGACGTCCCTGAAGCTGAAGTGGAAATATCCCTTAAAAATAAATTTTGTCCTTACCTTCGGATTTTTTACTGTCCTTATTATAATGTTTGCCCTCTGGACGAGCCTCAGGATATCAAAAAAGATAACAGAGCCCATCAGTGTATTGACGGAGGCCACCATGGAGGTGGCGAGAGGAAATCTTGATCTCCAAATACCCGAAGAAGATCGCAAAGACGAGATAGGTTCTCTTGTGAGGAATTTTAACATTATGATACAGGAGCTTCGGGATAGCAAAAAGATGCTCCATCAGGCTTATGGAGAGGCAGAGGCCCAGAGAATAAGGCTCAAAGGCATCCTTGAGAATATTCCATCGGGTGTATTATCTCTTGATGAGTCAGGTATTATAAATGGTATAAACAGGGCAGCAGCGATGATTCTTCATATCCAAGAGGATAGATATCTTGGGAGGTCTTATACAGAACTGCTCAAAGATATAAAGTCCGATGAGCTGGAGTCTCTTATAAAGAGTATAAAACTCAAGGAACTCAAAAGTCTTGAGAGGGAGATACGGCTGGATATTGGTGAAAGGTCATTGATTCTCAGAGTATTCATAACAGCTATAAGGATCCCGAAGGAATTTAGTGCCACAAATAACAGTTCAGGTGAAACAGTCAGTTTGATAGTTGTTTTTGAAGATATTACAGACCTGGTGAATGCCCAGAGGGCAATGGCATGGCAGGAGATTGCATCAAGGATTGCCCATGAGGTTAAGAATCCTTTAACACCCATAAAGCTCTCAACAGAGAGACTTATAAGAAAGTGGCAGAATAAGGAGAAGGATTTTGATGAGGTTTTTGAGAAGTCTACAAAGACTATAATAAAAGAAGTCGAGAGCCTCAGAAAACTCGTCTCTGATTTCTCCCGTTTCGGAAAGATGCCCGAAATCAAAAAGAGGATGGTTGATATGAGAGAACTTTTAAGGGATCTTTACTATCTTTATGGAGGATTTAAAGAGATAAAGTTCTATTTCGAATATCCTCAAGAGCCTCTCCTCGCAGAGATTGATCCTGAACAGATAAAGAGGGTTTTGATTAATATCGTTGATAATGCTATTGAGGCCTTAACATCTGGAGGTGAAGTATCAGCTGGAGGAGAAATCGGAAATATATACATAAAACTTTTTAGAGAGGGAGAGCCTCCTGCTGAAAAATGTGTTATTTCTATTTCTGATGACGGTCCAGGAATCCCCGATGAGCTTAAGGAGAGACTTTTTATGCCTCATTTCACCACAAAAAAGGGAGGCTCTGGCCTTGGTCTTGCTATTGCTCAGAGGATTGTTACAGAACACAGAGGTTTTATCAAGGTGAAAGATAATAATCCCAGAGGCTCGACCTTTTTAATTGAATTACCTGTAAGGAGTTAAGAATGGCTTATTCAATTCTGGTAATAGACGATGAAGAGGGTATCAGGGAAAGCCTGAAAGGAATCCTCGAAGACGAGGGATACGAGGTAACATTAGCAGAGAGTGCAGAAGAGGGCCTCAAGTTTTTTGATCAACAATATCCAGACCTTGTGCTTCTTGATATATGGCTTCCAGGTATGGACGGTATAGAGGCCCTCAGGATAATGAGGGATAAAAGACCTCAGATACCTGTTGTAATGATCTCAGGTCATGGAACAATAGAGCTTGCTGTAAAGGCCTCCAAACTCGGTGCCTATGATTTCCTCGAAAAGCCCTTATCCCTTGAGAGGGTTTTGATTACTGTTAAGAGGGCCATTGAATTGGCATCCCTCGAAAATACCCTCAGGACCTTTCAGGAAGATACTATAAAGAGATTTAGACTTGTTGGAGATTCTCCTGCTATTAAACACCTGAAAGCCCAGATTGACCTTGTAGCTCCATCAAATAGCGTAGTCCTGATAACGGGTGAGAGTGGCTCTGGAAAGGAGCTTGTTGCAAGACTTATTCATGAAGGAAGTCCGAGAAGACAAAACCCTTTTATTGAGGTCAACTGTGCTGCCATACCTCATGAACTTATAGAGAGTGAGCTTTTTGGTCATGAAAAAGGTGCCTTTACAGGCGCAACAGAGAAGAAAAAAGGAAAGTTTGAGCTGGCAGATAAGGGGACCCTGTTCCTTGATGAGGTTGGCGATATGTCCCTCCAGGCTCAGGCAAAGGTTCTGAGGGTTATAGAGACAAAGGAATTCCAGAGGGTAGGTGGAAATAAAAATATAAAGGTTGATGTGAGGATAATAGCTGCTACAAATAAAGACCTTCAGGAAGAGGTAAAAAAGGGAAATTTCAGGGAGGACCTGTATTTCAGATTGAATGTAATTCCGATAAAAGTGCCACCCTTAAGGGAAAGAAAAGAGGACATACCTCTCCTTGTGAGGCATTTTCTGGAATTAATAGCTTCTGAATACGGAAAACCTGTTAAAAGGTTCTCTGAAGATGCCCTGAAGGTCTTAATGAACTATGACTGGCCAGGGAATGTAAGGGAATTAAAAAATCTTATTGAGAGGCTTGTGATTATGTGCCAGAAAGACCTTATTACCCAGTCTGAACTCCAGAGAGGTGCCTTTCTTGACTTTAATGAAAGGAGTAGTCTGGAGAATTACTTTGAAATATCAACCCTTAAAGATGCCCGGGAGGCCTTTGAAAGGGATTTTATCCTCAGGAAGCTAAAAGAGAATGACTGGAATATCTCAAAGACAGCAGAGGCAATAGGCCTTGAAAGAACAGCCCTCTACAGGAAGCTAAAGCAGCTTGGTATAGAATTTTGAATAAAAGTTTAATAGTCAGGCAGGGGAGTTCAAGAGTTTTAATATAGTTCAAGACACTGCTGTCCAAAATAAATTAGAAGGGGTTTTTAAAATAGGCATAAGGCATCAAATAGGCGTCAGGATTTAGGGATTAGGGAGTAGGGTGTAGGGAGTAGACTAACCCCTAACCCCTAATGCTTACTTCAGCCTACTTATGCCCATTTAAAACTTAATTTTGGACAGGTGTGAGTTCAAGAGTAGTTCAAAAGTTGTTCAAGAGTTGTTAAAAGTAGATCAAGGGTTGTTCAAGAGGAGCTCAATACCCTTACAATCTCATCAACAAGGTCCTCTATGGTTGCCCTTTCAGGCATTATGGCAGGAGATAGGCCATATTTTTCTACTGCCTTTTTTGTTACAGGGCCTATAACAGCAATCTTTATATTCTTTAAAAATTCGAGGGCCTCTTCTTCATTCCCAATAAGTTCAAGGAAGTTTTTAAAGCTTGCCCCGCTTGTAAATACAGAAACAGTAATCCTTCCTTCTCTCAGAAATCTTTTTATCCTCTTTGCATGGGTCTCGGGTTTTTTAGACCTGTAGGCAACAGGGGTATCAATAATACCACCAAGGGCCCTTATCTCTTCAGGGAATACCTCCCTTGCATTCTCTGCCCTTGGAAGGAGTATTTTTACACCCCTTAAATCACCTCTATAAAGGTTTTTAAAGGCCTCTACAAGGCCTTCTGCCCTGAACTCCTCTGGTACAAGGTCAACCCTCAAGCCATACCTCTTCAATTCCTCCTCTGTAGCGCGACCAATAGCACAGAGTTTGAGGCCTTTTAAGTCCCTGATGTCCCTTCCCTTCTCGAGAAGGCGTTTCATGAAATAATTAACTCCGTTTCCACTCGTAAATACGAGCCAGTTATAGGTCTCGATTTTATCAATTGAGTGGTCAAGGTCAGACCAGTCTTCTGGAGGGACAATCTCTATGGTAGGGAACTCTATGAGCTCAGCACCAAGGACCTCAAGTTTTTCAAACCTTGATATATCTGTTGTAAGGAGGATCCTCTGGCCAAAAAGGGGCTTTTTTTCGTACCACTTCAGGTCCTCTCTGAGTTTTACAACATCTCCTATAATAAATATTGCAGGTGGTTTTATGTCCTTTGCCTTCACAAGGTTTGGCATCTCCTTTAGGGTTCCTGTAATTATTGTCTGGTCTGGTCTCGTTCCCCATCTTATTAAGGCAGAAGGTGTATCTGGCGACTTTCCATTCTGGATAAGTTTATCAGTAATTACTTCAAGATTTTTTACAGCCATTAAAAATACAATAGTGCCATTCAGTTCCGAAAGGGCCTTCCAGTTTATACCACTTGAGGCCTTTGTAAGGTCTTCGTTTCCTGTAATAACAGTAAAAGAGGAGGAGTATTTCCTGTGGGTAAGAGGTATCCCAGCATAGGCTGGCACTGCAATGGCTGAACTTATACCAGGGACTATCTCAAAAGGGATTCCCTCCTTTGCAAGGACCTCTGCTTCTTCACCTCCCCTTCCAAAGACAAAGGGGTCTCCACCTTTAAGCCTTACAACTACCTTTCCCTCTTTTGCCCTGGCTACCATTATATTGTTTATCTCTTCCTGTGAGAGCTCATGATGCCCTCCCCGTTTTCCCGCATAAATAAATTCAGCATCATGCTTTACATAGTTGATTATCTGGGCATTGATATGGAAATCATAGATTACAACATCAGCTAATGAAAGGCATTTAAGGCCTTTTAATGTGAGAAGGCCTCTGTCACCAGGTCCTGCACCAACTATATAAACCCTGCCAGGATTCTTTTCAGCCATTATCTATTAATGGACTCCTTTTATTAACAGTGGCTCCGTATACCTCTTTGAGGATTTCTGCGCCACCTCTTTTGAGGATATCCTCAGCAAGGTCACTGCCAGCCCTTTCTGCATCTTCAATCCCACTAAGGTTGCCTGAGAATTTGATATCCAATTCTATATGCCCTCTTATTATTCTTTCTCCAGAAATAGATCCCACAAGGCCATCCATTATTAATCTTCCATTTACGAGTCTTGCATAAGCAGCAATGGGTACCTGACATCCACCCTCAAGCCTTTTCAGGAATGCCCTTTCAGCCCTTACAGCAATTACTGTTTCATGATGATTTAATGGAGCAACAAGATTGTTTATAAATTCATCATCAATCCTGCATTCTATGCCAATGGCACCCTGGGCTATGGCTGGAAGGCTTGTCTCTATGGGTATAAGCTCTGTTATCCTCTCCTCCCATCCAAGTCTTTTCACTCCAGCAGAAGCAAGTATCATGGCATCAAACTGGCCTTCATCAAGCTTTCTGAATCGAGTGTCGAGGTTTCCTCTTAACTGGATTATCCTTATATCAGGCCTTATGTTCAATATCTGGCACGCCCTTCTCAGACTGCTTGTTCCAATCCTTGCACCTTCTGGAAGGTCTTTTAGACCCTGATATTTAAAGACGATCTTTTTTCCATCTCTTTTTAGTATCTGGCTTATAAAGGCATCCCTTGGGTCTTCCCGTTTGCATATAGCAGCAAGATGAAGACCTTCGGGAAGAACTGTTGGGACATCCTTCATGCTGTGGACCGCAAGGTCAACCTCTCTCTTAAGAAGGGCTTCCTCAATCTCTTTCACAAAGAGTCCTTTACCGCCAACCTTTGCAAGAGGGACATCGAGGATCTTGTCTCCTGTTGTTTTGATCTTTCTAAGCTCTATCTTAAGTTCAGGAGCAATCCTGAGTAATTCTGACCTTACCCATTCGGACTGCCAGAGGGCAAGTTTTGAACCCCTTGTGCCAATAACTATTTTATCTCTTCCCATCTTATCTCCTATTCTTCATCGTTCAGGGAGTATAATCTTTTTATAGTCGCAATCAATGTCTCTCTGTCTTCTGAATCTTCCTTTAATGCTGCTGTTGGGGGGTGGAGGAGTTTATTGACAATGGTGCTGGCAAGCTGAATTACAGCCTTTTTCTTTTTTTCATCAATATCTGGAAATTTATTAAAGAAATCCCTTAACTCTGCCTCCTTTATATCTTCTGCCTTTTTCCTGAGGGCAATTATGGTCGGAACAGAATCGAGGGAGGAGAGCCATTTCTGGAATTTTTCAACCTCTTCATCTATTATCTTTTCTGCCTTTTCTGCCTCCTTTTTCCTCTCGAGGATATTCGAGTCAACGACGCCCTGAAGGTCATCTATATCATAAAGATAGACATTGTCAAGTTCATTAATTGCAGGGTCAATATTCCTTGGCACAGAGATATCAATGAGAAATACTGGTTTCTGCTTGCGCTCTTTAAGGACCTCTTGCATATCAGCCTTTGTCACTACATAGTTTGGTGCACCTGTTGAACAGATAACTATGTCTGTGTGAACCAGTTCCTTTGGGAAGTCCTCAAATCTTATAGCCCTTCCATTAAACTCCCTTGCAAGCTCGCAACCTCTTTCATATGTCCTGTTAGCCACAGTAACTGATCTGACTCCATTTGAGATGAGATGCCTTGCTGCAAGTTCTGCCATCTCTCCTGCTCCAAGGAGCATAAAGGTCTTTGTTGAAAGGTCTTCAAATATCTTTTTTGCCAGTTCCACTGCTGCATAGCTTATCGACACAGCATTCTCTGCAATCCTTGTTTCTGTCCTCACACGCTTTGCAGCAGAGATGGCTTTTTTCACAAGGGTATTAATGATAGGACCTGTTGTCTTCTGCCCAAGGGCAAATTCAAAGGCCTCTTTTACCTGACCAAGTATCTGGGGTTCACCAATCACCATGGAGTCAAGGCTTGAGGCAACCCTGAAGAGGTGCCTTGCTGCTTCCAGGCCATTAAGGATATAAAGACTCTTCTTTAGTAGTTCTTCGGGTATAGAGTGGAATTCTGAAAGAAATCTTATCACCTGAGTTGAAACGGTGTTCTTTGAATGGAGGTATATTTCTACTCTATTGCATGTGGATATGATGAAGACCTCTTTTACACCTGGAAGACTCAGAAGGCCTTTAAGGCCTTCCTCGAGTTTTGGGCCATTAAAGGCAAGCCTTTCTCTGACTTCTATGTCTGCTGTTTTATGATTTAATCCTATTACAGAAATCATTATTTTTTATTTGAAGGCATGGTATGTCTTCATTATTAAACTGACGCCAAAGAATGTAAAAAGCACTGTGCTGAAACCGATGATGCTGAGGATAGCTGCCCTCTTACCCCGCCAGCCAGAAACAAGTCTTGCATGAAGTAAAAGGGCATAGATAAACCATGTTATGAGGGACCAGGTCTCTTTTGGGTCCCATCTCCAGTATGTTCCAAAGGCGGTTTCAGACCAGACAGCTCCTGTTATTATTGCAAGACTCAAAAGAGGAAAACCTATGGTGATAAGCCTGTAGTTTATCTCATCAAGGCTCTGAAGACTCGGAAGTTTTTCAAAAAGTCCTGAGGGATGTTTTGACTTCAGATAGTGCTCCTGTATAAGGTACATGATCCCTATAACAAAGGATAAGGCAAAGGCTGCATTGCCAAGAAAGGCGAGGAAGGTGTGAACAGGTAACCAGTAGCTCTGTAGAACTGGATTAAGGGGTTTCAGTTCTCTTGGAAGCATGCTCGATGAAAGCATGAGGATAAACACAAGGGGCATTATAAAACAACCGAGAAGTCCAAGTTTGTATCTGACCTCGAGAAAAAAGAAGAGAAGTAGAACTGACCAGGCATAAAAAGACGATGCCTCGTGTAAGTTAGTGATTGGTAGATACCCACCCTGTATATATCTTAGAATAATTGAAAAGGTATGAAAGACAAATCCAGCTATGGCAATGTATATAACAGGTTTTGAGGTAGCCTTTGAGCCAAGCCAGAGCTCAACTATGCTGACTATCGCACCAGCAAAATAAAAGGTCAAGGCAATCTCAAATAGTATGGTTGCCAATTTTAAAAACAACCCAGTTCACAGTCTGTAATCTTGATGCCAAGGGCATCAGCCATCTCTCCAATCTCTCTGTATTTAAAGCCATGAGTCTCGGCAATCTTCCTTGCAAGTGAACAGGGTATCCTGTTATTTATAGCCTTTTTAATAAGTTCTTCTCTTAAGGCAATCTTTTTATCTATTAATTCCTTTGTCTCTTCCATAGCTGTTATAAACTCTAAAGGATTTACAATAACATTTGCCTTTTTCTTTACCATCTCGGAGCTTTTTTTAGGAGGCCTTTCATGGCCATCTACAAATACTACAACATCAGGGGTTAAAAACTCAATCGGACTATTGCCCTCAATTATTATACCTCTCGAATCTGATAACCTATCGATACATATCTTTAGCATTTCCCTTAGATTTTCTGGAGGACTCTGGAGCCAGAGAACATCCTCAGCCCCTGCCTTCACATATCTGGCTGTGTCCTTATCTTCCTGTGAGATGATCTCCCTGTTTATAATAATTGAAGAATAAAAACCTGTTTTTGTGTACTTGATAACAGACCATCCCCTGCCGAGGCCCTTTATGAGACCTGTGCCGAAGGTTGTCTTACCACAACCACTATAGGCTCCACCTATGAGGACTATAAGGGGTTTCATAATGCCTGTCGCCTAAATAATGTATAATATCAAAAATGATAAGGATAGCTGTTATAGATGGTCAGGGTGGTGGTATTGGTGCCCTTATTGTGAAGAGACTGAGGGAAGAATTCGGAGAGAATATCGAGATAATAGCCCTTGGAACTAACTCTACTGCCACAACTCAGATGCTTAAGGCAAAGGCTAATAAAGGTGCTACAGGAGAAAATGCCATAGTATATAATTCAAAGAGGGTGGACATGATTATTGGAACATTGAGCATAATCGCAGGAAATGGAATGCTTGGAGAATTAACACCAGCTATGGCTAATGCTATAGCAAATGCTGATTGCCCGAAGATCTTGCTTCCATTGAATCAGGAACAGATACATATAGTAGGTGTCCAGAAAGAGCCCCTTCCCCATCTTGTTGAGAAACTTATAGAGATGGTAAAGGAAAGAATGAATGATTAAGAAGGAGGTTTATTATGTGTGAGGCAAATGCCTATGTATATGAAGATGGAAAGGAGATACTCTTCCTCGAGGGTGTGGATATTTTAATGCCCGAGGGAGATAAGTTGTATCTCAGGAATCTCTTCGGAGAGCAGAAGACCTTTGAGGGAAGGATCAAGGAGATATCCCTTATAAAGCATAAGATTGTTCTGGAAAAGATTAAATAAGGCATAGCGAGCCAACTGTTACTTTCGCCACCAAAACTGTTACTTTCGCCACTAAAACTGTTACTTATGCCACTAACCGCAAAGGTGTGGAGACTCCTTGATTCTGGAGAGGGGGCCCCTGGTCTTAACATGGCCCTTGATGAGGCAATCCTCAGGGCAGTTATTGAAAAAAGGGTTCCTCCTACCCTTAGATTTTATTCCTGGAAGTCCTTTTCTGTAAGCCTCGGGTATTTCCAGAGGGTTGAAGAGATAGATACAGAGTTTTGTGCAAAGGCAGGCATTCCTCTGGTGAGAAGACCAACAGGTGGCAGGGCTATTCTTCACGGAGATGAACTCACTTACAGTTTTTCATGTACCTACGAGGATTTTTTCGGTCCAAAAGGTCTTTATGAGATCTACAATGCTATCTCTGAGTGCTTTGTTAATGCCTTAAGAAGGCAGGGCCTACCTGTAAGTGTGGAAAGACGGAAGAGGGTAAGGTATGGGCACAATCCCCTCTGCTTTATGTCCAGCTCTTTTGGTGAGATTACCCTTTCAGGGGTGAAGGTGCTCGGGAGCGCTCAGAAGAGGTTAAGAGAAGGATTCCTCCAGCAGGGAAGTATGCCCTATTCCATAAATAACGATTTGATAAAAAAGGTCTTCAGAAGAAGTGATAGTTCATTATCAGGTTTAAGGGATATCTGTAGAGAAAGAGGTTTTGGGGAGCCAGACCCTGAAGAGACAAAAAGTTTTATTATAGAAGAGTTTGAAAAGAGATTTAACATAAGATTTATAAAGGATGAGCCCTCCCAGTATGAATTAGACCTTGCAAGCTCAAGGCTTGAGTTTTACGAGATTTCCCCGAAATCAGAAGTCAGAAGTCAAAAATCAGAATTTTAGGATATATTTTACTCGCACTGACCTCCGATTTCCGACATCAGTTTCTGCTCTTTTGTTAAATATGCAAAGGAAGAGGAGATTATTGCCAGATTTACATAAATCTGAACCAATGAAAGAATCAGCTGATAAATCACAAAGGAGAAACCCTTAAAGAGAAGACTTACGAATCCCGTCGTGAGAGTCAGGACAATAGCGGTCAAGCTTAGAATAACAAAAAAGAGCAATGCATCGGGATTTTTAAAAATGAAAATTACAGAACTCTTGAGGGATTTTAGGGCTCCCTGTTTTTCTATGCTCATAATGCCTGCTCCATAGGTGAGGGTAGCCATAAAGAGGAGAATAATAGAGAGGGTAAAGAGAATAGAAATAAGATTCAGAAGATTTGTATAAAAATTTTCCAGAAAATCTCCCTGCCCTGGTGAAAGGACCTTTGTAATTCCACCTATAAGGCCTGCAAAAAAAGATATGAGCAAAAAGAGCAGAATCCCGAAAATAGAAAGCCTGAGGAAACTTCCAAAGAGCTCTTTCCCCTGGTGGGTGAAGTGTCTCCACGAGAAGGTCTCTCCAACTTTAAGGGAATTCATCAAGACCCCGCAGGTTCCTGCTATTATATAAACAAAGAGAAATAGGCTTATCAATAGATAACTGAAAAGGCTTATGGCTATTGAGAGGGCAAATGTTTTATAGACTGAAAAATTATTAATGAGGATTTCGAATAGTTCTGTAAGGCCCTTTTCCGGGAGCTCAAGGCCTATCTTCGAAAAGGCTATTATCAGGGGTATCCCAACAATGATAATAAAGAGTATAAAGGCAAGGACCAGAGCTCCCATCTGGATAATAAGGAGCTGATAATTTCTGTTAAGGGTTTGAATGCCTGTTTTAATGAACTCCAGATATCTCATTTTAATATGTCCTTTTTATATTATAAAAACTATCCCTTTCTGCAGGTATCTTACCAGCCTTTTTGATTAAATCTATGAGTTCCTCAACCCTCAAGCCCTGTGGTGTAGTTCCACCAGCTGAGTGGGAGATCCTTTCCTCCATTACTGTGCCTTCCAGGTCATCAGCCCCCCATAAAAGGGCTATCTGGGCAAGCCTCTCACCAAGCATTACCCAGTAGGCCTTTATGTGGTCAAAGTTATCAAGGACAAGCCTGCTTATAGCTATTGTCTTCAGGTCATCAATTGCCCCTGAATTCCCTGAAGGCTCTCTCGTCTGATAAGGCAATGGTATGAAGGCCTGAAAACCTCCTGTCTTATCCTGCAGGTCTCTGAGTCTCAAAAGATGGTCTATCCTGTGTTCTGGCTTTTCTATATGGCCATAAAGCATAGTTGCGTTTGTCTTTATACCCATCCTGTGGGCAATCTCCATAATCTGGAGCCATCTTGAAGAGCTAATCTTTTCAGGACAGAGGCTTGCCCTTATCTTCTCGTCAAATATCTCAGCTCCACCACCTGGCATTATGTCAAGCCCCTTTTCTTTAAGGGTTTCAAGGACTCGTTCAACAGAAAGCCCTGATATCCTTGAGAAATGGTCTATTTCTGTAGCGGTAAAGGCCTTAAGCGTTAAGGAGGGGAAGGCCCTTTTTATGGAGGATACAATATCCACATAATATTCAAATCTCCAGTCTGGATGGAGTCCCCCTACTATATGAACCTCTGTAAACTTTATATCTCTGTGAAGGTAGTTATTAATCTTGTTCAGGATCTCATCTATAGTAAGTGCGAAGGCACCTGCTTCGCCTTTTGAGCGGCTGAAGGCACAGAACTTGCACCTGTTTATACATATGTTGGTTGGATTTATATGGATATTTCTTATAAAGAAGACATATCTTTTGTTCTTTGTTTCCGATACATTATTTGCGAGCCTTCCAAGTGTAAAGATGTCCTCCTTATAGAGCTTAAGGGCTTCCTCTGCTGAGAGCCTTTTTACACGGGAAGACCTCTTACTCCCTATGTCCTGACCAGAGGCTGTAACTCCTCCAGTGCTATTTATTCTACCGCCTGCTTTTATTGACATAAAAAATTATACCATAGGGCTATAGGTTGAAGTTTCCTAAGACTTCAGCTCGACAGGTGTCCATTATGTTATAAAATGAAGGTAAGCCATAGTTATGAGTCTTCTTGCTGATCTCCTTTTAAGGACAAAGAAAAGGCAATCCATTGGCGATATACCGCCAGTGCTTGAAGATGTCCTTGAAAAAAAGAAGAAAAGGGTCAGGATTTATGTAATTACAGTAATAATATCCATCACTATTCTTTCAGGTTTTTTATTGACAGAATTTGTGAACCTGTATATAAAAAAGACCCCTGATCGGTTACTTGCGCCACCAGTTGTTGCAAATAAAGATGCCTGACCTCCTGAACCCATGAGCTGTGTTTGCTGAATACCTTCCTGCCACAACCACTACAGATGTAACCATCTTCCTGCCTCTTGAGGTCTACTAATACAATACCTATGTCCCCTTCCTCCCTTATCTCAATACCTGAAACATAAACCCCTTGAAATCCTAAAAGCCTTGTGAGATAATTTAATTGTTGGGTCATCCTCCAATCTTAAGGGAATTTAGAGGATTATAATACCCTTCAGATGCAACTTTTGTTAAGTCTCTCTTATTTGCACCATATTATGTTATGAGCCTAAAATTTAAAGACCCCTGATGGGGGCATAAAAATAGCCTGAGGAGGTTTTTATGAGACGAGCATTAAGTATCATGTGGGTGGCGAAAGTAACAGTTGTGGTACTCTTTACTATCTCATGCCTTTCAGTCCTTAAGGCAGGTGCAGAGGAGCAGGGTGAACTGGGTATTAAGCTCCAGAGTATTAATTTTGAGGGTCTTTCTGACAGCAAGGCCTATGCCTCAGTCTTTGGTTATATTAACACATCTCCCAATGGAGCCATTGGTTTTGAGATAGGAACCGCAAACATAGATGACGGATATATTTCTGGTGACTTTACTCCCATTGAGGTAAATCTCAAACTCAGGGCAAAGTCAAGGGGTGAGACAGGTTTTGCCCTTGATCTCGGTGGAGGAGTAAGCTACAATATCCTTTCCTATACCCTTTATGTGGACAATGTAAAGGTAGCTGATGAGAACAAGAACCTCGTTGGATGGCAGGCCTTTGTTTCCGGAAAGTATTTCTTTACACCACCAAGGGCAAGTTTTGGTATCTTTGCAGGTGCAGAGATAAAGTATCAATGGGTTGATTCATTTAGTGAATATGGCAACAAGATAGACCTTTCGAATACAAGATTCGGCATTGAGTTAGGTGTTATGTTCTAAGAAATCTACCACAGGCAAATTAGGCTGAAGATAATAGTGCAGCAGACCAGCAATTGAACAAACTTAGCTCAAAAGTGAGTATTGGTTAGAGCTATGAAAAAGATAATTAAGAGAAGTTTAAAGTTTAGCTTAAAAGAAGCCAATACTGCCAAGAAAGCTTTTCTTGATAAGCTACGGGAAGATTATAAGCAGGTGCTTGAGCACTTTGTAGATACAGGCTGGAATGACAAAAAGCTACCTGCTTATGCAGATGTTAAGAATTTAACCCTTAGTTCAAGGCTTTCAAGAAGATATATAGGATGTGCATTAGTTCAAGCTCAGGTAATACTGAAATCCTGTTTCAAAAAGCTGAAAAAGAATAAGCAAGTAAGCAAGCCTTCAATAACAAATGTATCTCTTAAACTGGATGAGAGGTTTGTTAAGATTGAAGAAGGCAATAATTCCTTCAATTACTGGTTAGCAGTGAGAAATCCCTATGAGCAAAAGTGGATTTATTTCCCTGTCAAAAGCTATGATTATGCCGAAGAAAATTATAAGAACTGGAAGCTATCCAAATCAGTTGAACTTTTAAAACAAGACAATGAGTGGTATGTTAAGCTCATTTTTGAAAAAGAAGTTGAGCTGGAAGAAAAGGAGCCTAAAGGACTTGATATAGGCTTTAGAAAGCTAATAGTAAGCTCTGATGGAGAAGTTATAGGCAGAGAGATGAAGCAAATTATAGAAAAGATTGATAAAAAGAAACAAGGCAGTAAAAACAGGAAACAGCTAAAACATTATCTAAAGACAGAGATAAATAGATGGCTAAAACAATTTATAAACGGCAAATTCAGTCCTGTATTGGAGAATTTAAAAAACCTGAAGAAAAACAAGAAGGATGTATGGGCTAAGTCTGTTAACAGGAAATTTAATAATTGGCTTTACGGGCATGTTTTGAAGCATATAAAGGAACTATGTGAAGTAGCTGGCGTCCAGCATTACATAGTTCCAGCTCAGAATACAAGCAGGACTTGTCCTAAGTGTTTTACACTTGACAAGGCCAATCGCTTTGCTGAAAGATTTAAATGCGTTAGCTGTGGATTTGAAGCTGATGTAGATTATGTAGGAGCAGTAAATATCCTGCATAGATTTCTCAGCAAGGCGATTGCAGAGGAGCCTATAGTCCCTCTGCCTGCAAGACCTCTGAATAAATCTCTATGAAAAGAGGAACTATTGGTTAGTGCTTACCAACAACAGTTGTTCAATGGTTGTTCAAGAGTTGTTCAAAAAAATACTGCTCTGCTGTGTTACTTTGCTACTCTTCAATAGCACTGGTTGCAGGTTTAGTGAGGAGATAAAGGAGCCCGAATCCATAAGGGTGGGAGCCCTTGCTGATGCAAGGATGCTCCTGCCCCTCTTTGCCTCTGACAGTGCCTCTGCTGAGATAAGTGGTCTTATATTCAATGGCCTCACAAAGTATGACAAGGAGCTCAATCTCACCGGAGACCTTGCAGAGAAATGGGAAATAAAAAATAATGGTAAGGAGATTATCTTTTATCTGAGAAAGGGGGTTCTATGGCATGATGGTGTGGAGTTTACCTCAAGGGATGTCCTCTTTACATACAGGGCAGTAACAGATCCGAGGAACCCTACACCTTACAGTGGTATTTATGGCCCTGTAGAAAAGGTAGAAGCCCTTGACAGATATACTGTGAGGGTTCTCTATAAGGAGCCCTTTGCACCAGCCCTTGAATCCTGGGGAATGGGGATAATGCCAGCCCATTTACTTGAAGGAAAGGACCTTGCAAAGAGTGAGTTTAATAGAAGACCTGTTGGAACAGGTCCATATAAATTAACTAAATGGATAACAGGTCAGAGGATTGAGCTCGAGAGGTTTGATAAATATTTTGAGGGCACACCAGGAATCAGGAGATATATATCAAGGATAATCCCGGACCTTTCAACTATGTTCCTTGAGCTTAAATTCGGTGGCATTGATTACATGGGTCTTACACCCAGTCAGTATAAATTAAAGGCAAGCTCAGAATTTTTTAGAAAGAGATTCCAGAAGTTCAGGTATCCTGCCTTTGGATATACCTATCTTGGCTTTAATCTCCTTGACGATAGGTTCAAGGACAGGAGGGTAAGACAGGCCATTGCCTGTGCTATTGATAAAGAAAAGATTATTAAAGGGGTACTTCTTGGTTTTGGAAGACCCTGCACCGGTCCTTTTCCACCCGATTCCTGGGCCTACAATAAAAATATAAAAGGATATCCCTATGACCCCCAGAGGGCCCTTACTTTGCTTAAAGAGGCTGGATGGGTATTAGAAAAGGGAACACTGAAGAAAGAAGGAAAACCCTTCAGGTTCACCATACTTGTGAATCAGGGTAATAACCAGAGATTAATGGCAGCCCAGATAATAAAGGAAGACCTGAAAAAGATAGGCATTGAAGTAGATATAAGGGTAATTGAATGGCAGACCCTTCTTCATCAGTTTATAGACAAGAAGAGGTTCGAGGCTGTTATAATGGGATGGGCCCTTTCAAGGGATCCAGATATCTATGATATATGGCACTCCTCAAAGACAAAGGAGGGAGAGTTTAATTTTATCTCTTACAATAATCCTGAGGTTGATAGGCTCCTTCTTGAAGGAAGGACAACTCTTGATAAAGAGAAAAGGAAAAAGATTTACCAGAGGATTCATGAGATCCTTCATGAGGATCAACCAACCGTGTTTTTATATGTGCCTGATGCACTCCCTGTTATTCACAGGAGGTTTAAAGGTATAGAGCCCTCACCACTTGGGATATGGCACAATTTTGTTCACTGGTATGTGCCAGCAAACAGGATGGAGTGGTAAACTGTCTACTTCTTTATCTCACACTTTACACCTTCAAAGGCGTAGACTATCCTCTTTTCCCTTTCAAGTTTTTCTGAAGGAAAGGGTATCTTTTTAAGTACCCTCGTTGAATTTAAAAGGCCTTCCTTTGAAGGGATATCCTGAAGACCCTCACCTATAAGGCGATTGTTAAGGACATCAATTATCCTTGCCCTTTCACCATCCGTCACAATCGCGAAGGGAATCTGATACTCCTTTACAACCCTTGCAAAGGCAAGGATATACCGTTCCCATGACTCTATTGATGTAGGTGAACATCTTATGATCATTAAATTCAACTCCGGGTTCTTTACAAGAAAATCTATTGAGACCTTTATTGTGCAGTCACTCAGTTTCAGTTCAAATTCAGGGTCGACCTCTATATCCTCCTTGGAGAATCCCTTCTCTTTTGTAAGGATATCCCATACCTTCATCCTTATACCACTAAGCTGGATAAGCTCCTTTCTCTCTTCTTCCATTATTTTGTTTTTTATTAACTCTTCTCTATTCTCCAAGATAAGCCCTCCTTAGTTCTTCATTATTTAAGAGTTCTTCACCCCTTCCCTGAAGCCTGATCTCTCCTCCTTCAATAACATATCCTCTGTGGGAGAGTTTGAGGGCTGCCTTTGCATTCTGTTCAACCAGGAGGACTGTTACTCCATAGGCATTTATCCTTTTTATAATAGAAAAGATCTTCGTAACCATAAGAGGTGAAAGTCCAAGGGATGGTTCGTCAAACATTATGAGCTTTGGCTGAGACATTAGTGCCCTTGCAATAGCGAGCATCTGCTGTTCTCCTCCACTGAGGGTTCCCGCAATCTGGTTCTTTCTTTCCTTTAATACCGGGAAAAGCTCAAAGACCTGCTCATATTCTGTCTCCTGGGCCCTTCTTGTAAAGGCACCCATCTCGAGGTTTTCCATTACTGTTAATTGAGGAAAGATCCTCCTGCCTTCCGGCACAAGGACGAGGCCTCTTTTAAGAATCTCATGGCTTGGAAGCCCTGTAATATCTTCACCATCAAAGGTAATCCTTCCAAGGGATGGTTTCAGGGCACCAGAAATAGTCATAAGGGTTGTGGTCTTACCTGCACCATTTGAGCCTATTAAAGAGACTATCTCTCCTTTATTCACAGTAAGGGACAGACCCTTTACTGCCTTTATAGGACCATAGGATACATGGAGGTCTGATATATCAAGCATGGGTCTCCTTTCCAAGGTATGCCTCTATAACAAGGGGATCGGTTTTTACCACTTCAGGTGGTCCTTCTGATATCTTTACACCATGATCAAGGACAACTATCCATTCAGAGATACCCATTACAACCTTCATGTCATGTTCTATAAGGACAACGGTTTTGCCAATCTCTTTTAATCTCTTCATTATCTCCATCATCTCCTCTGTCTCCTGGGGATTCATACCAGCTGTTGGTTCATCAAGGAGGATCACAGAGGCTCCTGTAGCAAGGGCCCTTGCAATCTCAAGCCTCCTCTGAAGGCCATAAGGAAGCTCTCCAGCAAGCCTTTGATATTCCTCGTGGAGGCCTACTAATTCAAGGTATTCATAGGCCTTTTGCCTTAAATCTTCTTCCTGTTTTTTAAAACTCTTTGGCTTAAAAAGAGAAGAAATAATATTCTGGCTGTAACAGTTATGATGTCCTACAAGGACATTATCAAGGACAGTCATATCTTTAAATAACCTTATGTTCTGGAATGTGCGAGCTATGCCCGCCTTAGAGATCTTCCACGGAGGTAATCCTACAATGTTCTCTCCTTTAAAGAATATCTCACCCCTCGAGGGTTTTGTAAGGCCTGTCAGACAATTAAATAGAGTTGTTTTCCCAGCACCATTCGGTCCTATTACAGAAAAAATCGTGTTATCCTTTATTCTAAAGGATACCTCTTCAAGGGCAGCGAGCCCCCCAAAGTACTTTGTTAATCCTTTAAATTCAATTATATACATAGTTACCTCGATCCTGTACTTCTTCTTCCAATTATCCCCTGGGGTCTGAATATACTCATAAATATAAGTCCTGCACCGAGGAAGACCATTCTGTATTGCTGGAATTCTCTTAATAATTCTGGAAGGGCAACAAGGATGATTGCACCTATTGCAGGACCAAGGAGTGTCCCCTGACCCCCAAGAATAACCATCGCGACTATAAGGACTGATTCAAAGAAAGTGAAACTTTCAGGAGAAACAAACCTCATTTTTGCTGAAAAGAGTTGTCCTGCAAGGCCAGCCCAGAGGGCACCGAAGCTGAAGGCATAAAGCTTATATAGAAATGTATTTATCCCCATGGCAGTAGAGGCAATCTCATCATCTCTTATGGCCATCCATGTCCTGCCTGCCTTGGAGTGTATTGTCTTTTTTATAAAGAGGGCAGTCAAAAAAACAAAGAGGAGCACAAGATAATAATATTCTGTAACACCTTTTAACTCAAAGCTACCTATATAAGGTCTCTCTATGCCTGTAATGCCATTTGGCCCATTAGTTAGGGTGACCCAGTTATTGAGGACTATCCTTGTTATCTCTCCAAAGCCGAGGGTTACTATTGCGAGATAATCACCTCTAAGTCTGAGGGCAGGTATACCAATGAGAATACCAGCAAGGGCACTCAGAACCATTGACAGTGGAAGGGATTCCCAGAAGCCCATTCCAAGCCTTGTGTTAAGAAGGGCATAACTGTATGCTCCTATTGCGTAGAAGCCAGCAAAACCGAGATTGAGCAATCCTGTGTAGCCTACCATAATATTGAGACCGAGACTCAGGATTATATAAATCCCTGCAAGGGCTGCTATATCTACTACATAGGGGCTCGTGAAAAAAGGGAGAAGAATTACTGCTATCAAAAGTACAAAGAATCCGAGATCTCCTAAGGCTTTAGGTTTAAGGCTGGAGATGGGCTTAAGTCTTAAGACTAAAGCAGGAAATTGTTGAAGGATTATTGGTGGCAAAAGTAACAGTTTAGGAAGATAACGAAAAAGGGCATAAATAACAATTATAGCCCCTGCTATATAAAGGGCTCCTGGAAGGCCTGTAAAAGGTAGAGAGAGGAGGCCAAACCATAAAGCAGAAAAGAGGGCAGATGGAAGAGTTGATAGGGAATATAAATACTGGCGTAAGTTTTTCATTAAACCTTCTCCTCTATTACCTTTTTGAAGAGTCCTGATGGTTTTATGAGAAGGATAATAATAAGGACCACAAAGGCATAGGCATCTTTGTATTCTGGTGATATATATCCTGCTGCAAGACTCTCCACAAGACCAAGCAAGATACCTCCAAACATTGCACCAGGTATACTCCCAATTCCTCCAAGAACTGCTGCTGTAAAGGCCTTTATGCCCGCGATATAACCGATATAATAATTAATAAGACCGTAGTAAAGGGTGACCATAAAGCCTGCAACGGCTGCAAGGCCAGAACCGAGGATAAAGGTGAGGGCTATTATTCTGTCTGTGTCTATTCCTACAAGAGAGGCCATAAGTATATCCTGGGCAACAGCCCTCATGGCTTTCCCGGTTTTTGTCCGTGATATAAAGATATGGAGAAGGGCCATAATAACTGAAGAGAGTAATATTATGGATACCTGAAGATAGGTTACCTTCGTATCACCTATTGTGAATCCTTGAGTAGCAAAGAGCGGTGGAAAAACCTTATAAGTAGCTCCCTGTGTTAACATCACAAAATTCTGCAGGAATATGGAGACTCCTATTGCACTGATCAGGGGGCTCAGCCTTGGAGCTGATCTAAGAGGTTTATAAGCCACCCTCTCAACAGTGAGGCCATAGGCTGAGACAAAGAGAATCGTGAATATGAGGGTGAGAAATAGAGATAAAAAAATAGAGGTTTCGGTTAATCCGAAGGATGTAAAGAGACCAAAACCTATAATCGTCATATAGGCACCGAGCATATAGATCTCGCCATGGGCAAAATTAATTAACTGTAAAATCCCGTAGACCATGGTATAGCCAAGGGCTATGAGGGCGTAGACATAGCCAATTGTTAATCCCTGTATGAGTTGTTGAAGAAGCATAAAACCATACCTGTCCAAAATAAAGTTTTAATTGGCATAAGGCTGAAGTAAGCATTAGGGGGTAGGGGTTAGGGATTAGGGGTTAGTCTACTCCCTACACCCTACTCCCTAATCCCTAAATCCTGACGCCTATTTGAGGCCTTATGCCTATTTAAATAATTCATTGCAATTTGTTTTAGACAGCAGAGGCATAAAACAGATGTCAAAAATCAGAGGTCAGGCCTCTTTTTTGAGCCTTTTATTCAATATTTCATTCACAAGTTGTGGTGACGCCTTCCCCTTTGTAAGCTTCATTACCTGACCAACAAAGAAACCCATCAATTTCTCCTCTCCTGCCCGATACCTTTCAACCTCTCTGGGAGAATTTTTAAGAACCTCCTCTATTACCTTTTCAATGGCGGATTCATCAGTAATCTGAACAAGGCCTTTTTCTTTAATAATCTCTTCAGGGTCTTTACCTGTTCTGAAGATTTCCTCGAATACTGTCTTTGCTATCTTTTGAGAAATCGTTCCCTTATCGATTAAATTAAGTAGTTTTACCATAAGCTCAGGAGTTACAGGACATTTTTCAAAAGGTAAGTTTGTCTCATTCAGGAGTCTTGAGAGTTCACCCATTATCCAGTTCGCCACAGCCTTTGGTTGGCCGCCGAGCCTCACAGCCTTTTCAAACCACTCAGCAATAGGGAGTTCTTCTGATACAAAAGAGGCATCATAAGGTGGCAAACCATATTCTTTTATGAATCTCTCTTCTTTTTCATGAGGAAGCTCGGGGAGTTCTGATTTGATCTCTTCAATCAGATCAGGTGATACTTCCACTGGAACAAGGTCAGGTTCGGGGAAATATCTGTAGTCATGGGCCTCTTCTTTTGACCTCATGGACTGAGTTGTCTCTGTCTTTGGGTCCCAGAGCCTTGTCTCCTGGATTATCCTGCCACCTTCCTTGAGCAGATTTATCTGCCTTTCTATCTCATATTCAAGGGCCTTTTCAACAAACCTGAAGGAATTTATGTTCTTGATCTCCGTCTTGACACCCAACTCAGAGCTTCCAGCAGGCCTTACTGATACATTGGCATCACATCTCAGGGAGCCCTGTTCCATATTTCCATCACAAACACCAAGGTATCTCAGGATCTGCCTCAGCCTCTTCATGAACTGGGCAGCCTCCTTTGGACTTCTTATATCAGGCCTTGTGACTATCTCCATCAGTGGCACACCTGCCCTGTTCAGGTCAACAAGGCTGTAGTCACCATCATGGATATTTTTACCAGCATCCTCTTCAAGATGAATCCTTATTATCCCTATCCTTCTCTTTATTCCATCTAGATTGATATCGAGATATCCATCCTCGCACAAAGGCAATTCGTACTGACTTATCTGGTAACCCTTGGGAAGGTCAGGATAGAAATAATTCTTTCTTGCGAATCTGCTAAATGGAGAGATTCTACAATTGAGGGCAAGGCCTGTCTTGATAGTGTAGATTACTGCTTTTTTATTAATGACAGGCAATACACCTGGCATCCCAAGACATACAGGGCATACCTGAGTATTTGGTTCTGCACCAAAGGTTGTAGGACAGGAGCAGAAAATTTTCGATTCTGTTAAAAGCTGGGCATGAATTTCGAGGCCTATAACTGCCTCATATTCCGTTGGTGGCGAAGTAACAGTAGATCTTCTGAAAGTTTTAGTCCCCATTTTTACCTCCAGATTTTAACCTGTTATTATAACACAGAGTGCGACAGAGCAACAGACTTCCCCAGTGATTTAAGCTCTAACTCACTAATTTAGCTGTCGTACAGCTCTACACTGAGTGTTCGATAACAGTTGAAATTATTTCGTTTTACCACTATATATACAGGATTATCTGGCAGCTATCACTATATATTGTGGGGGTATAAAAAAAAATAATTTGACAGAGGCTTCCATCTGGGTATAATTTAAAGGCAAATTATAAGGGAAGGAGGAGCTATGCAATGAGTCTTTCATCAAATTTTACTTTTTCCACTAATCTTAAGCGGGTTTCTTTATCCCAGAATGCTATAAAAGTTCTTGAAAAGAGATATCTTACAAGGAATGAAGAAGGAGAGATAATAGAAACCCCTGAGGAGCTCTTTTTGAGGGTTGCAAGACATGTGGCTACCGCAGACCTTCTCTATGGAAAAACACCTCAGGAGGTTGCTGAGTTAACTCAGGAATTTTATGACCTCATGACCTCTTTATATTTTCTACCCAATTCTCCAACTCTTATGAATGCAGGTAAGCCTCTCGGTCAGTTGAGTGCTTGTTTTGTGATACCTGTGGAGGATTCCATGGAAAGCATATTCGAAGCAGTGAAGGCAGCAGCAATTATCCATAAAACTGGAGGAGGCACGGGTTTCAGTTTTTCGAGGTTAAGACCTAAAGGAGATGTGGTGGGCTCTACAAAGGGCATATCTTCTGGTCCTGTTAGTTTTATGACTGTCTTTGATACAGCAACAGAGGCTGTAAAGCAGGGCGGGACTCGCAGAGGTGCAAATATGGGGATCCTCAGGGTTGACCATCCTGATATCCTTGAATTCATCACCTGCAAGGACAAAGAGGGAAGATTCTCCAATTTTAATATCTCCGTAGCCATTACAGAAGAATTTATGAAGGCAGTTCTGGAAGATAAAGAATATGATCTGATAAACCCGAGAACAGGCAAGGCAGTAAAAAGACTAAAAGCAAAAGAGGTTTTCGACACGATTGTCCATCATGCCTGGCTAAATGGTGAGCCTGGTATAGTATTTATTGATAGAATTAACAGGACAAACCCCACCCCTCATGTGGGAGTTATTGAATCAACTAACCCCTGCGGTGAGCAACCCCTTCTTCCTTATGAGTCCTGCAATCTGGGTTCAATAAATCTTGCAAAGATGGTTAAAAATAATTCTGTTTCTGGTAGCGAAGTAACAATTGACTGGGAATTGCTCGGGAAAGTTACGAGGAAGGCAGTCCATTTTCTTGATAATGTGATAGATGTGAATAAATATCCTCTTCCACAGATCGAAGAAAATACCAAAGCAAACAGGAAGATAGGTCTTGGTGTAATGGGATGGGCTGATATGCTAATACAGTTGAGAATCCCCTATAATTCAGAAGAGGCCTTTGAGCTTGCAGAAAAAGTGATGGGATTCATTCTCAGGGAAGCGAGGGAGGCAAGCGCAGCCCTTGCAGAAGAAAGAGGTGTCTTCCCGAATTATAAGGGGAGTATATACGATGGTAAGATAAAATTAAGAAATGCAACCCTTACTACCATTGCTCCAACAGGAAGCCTTTCAATAATTGCAGGCTGTTCACCGGGCATTGAACCATTATTCGCTATAACCTTTGTAAGGAATGTCCTTGATGGAACGCGACTTCTGGAAGTAAATCCATATTTTGAAAAGGATGCCCGTGAACGGGGATTCTGGTCAAAGGCTCTCGCAGCCCTAATAGCTGAAAAAGGGAGCATTCAGCACCTTCAGGGCATTCCCGATGACCTTAAGAGGATTTATCTTACTGCTCATGACATATCCCCTGAAGACCATGTGAGGATGCAGGCAGCATTCCAGAAGTATGTAGATAATGCTGTATCAAAGACAGTGAATTTCCCCAATTCTGCCACTCCTGAGGATGTAAGAAAGGTATACCTCCTTGCTTATGAGCTTGGATGTAAAGGAGTAACGGTTTATAGAGATGGTTCAAGGGAGAGTCAGGTGATTACGACAAAAGGGAAAGAGAAAGATAAAGGGAAAGAGATTTCACTTTCCACTTTATCTTTCAACAACTGTTACTTTCGCCACCAATCTGCGCGTATAACACCAAGAGAAAGACCAGAACTTGTAAAGGGAGCAACCCTGAGGATGATAACTGGTTGTGGTAATCTTTATGTAACTATAAATGAAGATGAAAGGGGTGCCTTATTTGAAGTATTCACCCATATGGGAAAGGCAGGTGGATGTGCAGCAAGTCAGTCTGAAGCAATAGGCAGGCTTGTGAGTCTTGCCCTTCGTTCTAATGTGGAGCCTGAAGAGATAATAAAACAGCTTAAAGGTATTTCCTGTCATCAACCTGCATGGCACAATGGTGGAAGAATCTTGAGCTGTTCAGATGCTATAGCAAAGGCAATAGAAAAGTACAGGGCTATACAGGAAGGCTCAGGAGATATGAATCAGAAGCCAGAAGTCAGAAGTGAAAACTCTGAAGCCTCTAACCCCCGATTTCTGACCCCCGAGCTCCCCTTTCAGCCCTTACCTTTTGGAAGCTGTCCAGAATGTGGTGGTGCTATAGAACATGAAGGTGGCTGTGCTGTATGCAGGAGCTGTGGTTTCACAAAATGTAGTTGACATTATATGCCTTTTTATAATATGTTATTCTTTGTATGGCACCCAAACTTGGTGAGCTCCTTGTTAGAGCAAATCTAATCACGCCTGAACAGCTTAAGGAAGCCCTTGAGCTCCAGAAAAAGGAGGGCGGGAGGATTGGTAGCAAGCTTGTAAAGCTCGGATATGTTACAGAAGACAATATTGTATCTTTTCTTAGCAAGCAGTATGGAGTTCCTGCCATAAATCTTTCAGAGTATAGAATAGACCCAAATATAATAAAACTTATTCCAAAAGAACTCGCTCTGAAACACCTGATTATTCCAGTGACAAGGGTCGGTCCGAATCTCACAGTGGCGATGGCCGACCCCACAAATGTATTTGCTATAGACGATGTGAAGTTTATTACAGGATATAATGTCGAGGTTGTGGTAGCGAGTGAATCGGCAATTATGGAGGCGATTTCGAAATATTATGGAGGTGCAATAGCTTTATCTTCTTTTAAAGAACCAGTTACTCCAGAGGTTAAGAAAAAGACAGAAACAACACCTGAGGTAAGCATAGAAGATTTAACTTCAGAGCTTGGTGACCTTGATAAAATTGCATCAGAAGCAATTCAGGTGATAGAAACGGAGGAGGAACTACAGGAGGGTGAGGTTGTAAAAGAAGTTGATGCCCCTATAGTGAAACTTGCAAATTCTATTCTTCTTAATGCCATAAATCAGAGGGCAAGCGACATCCATATAGAACCCTATGAAAATACCCTCAGGGTCAGATACAGGGTTGACGGAGTAATGTATACAGTACAAAACCTTCCAACAAAGATAAAAGGTGCCCTTACATCAAGGATAAAGATTATGTCCAAGCTTGACATTGCAGAAAGGAGACTCCCGCAGGATGGAAGGATAAAACTGAAACTTGGCAAAGACAGGGAGATAGACTTCAGGGTCTCTACCCTTCCGTGTCTTTTTGGTGAAAAGGTTGTTTTAAGACTTCTTGATAAATCAAATCTCCAGATAGACCTCACAAAATTAGGATTCGAGCCACAACAGCTTCAGGAATTTATGGATGCTATATCAAAACCTTATGGAATGATCCTCGTGACAGGACCCACAGGTAGCGGAAAGACGACGACTCTTTATTCTGCTTTAAATCACTTAAACAAACCTGAAGTCAATATCATGACTGCGGAGGATCCTGTTGAGTATAATTTTATGGGCATTAATCAGGTTCAGATAAAAGAGGAGATTGGGCTTACCTTTGCAGCAGCCCTCAGGTCTTTCCTCAGACAAGACCCTGATATTATCATGGTGGGCGAGATCAGAGACTTTGAGACAGCAGAAATTGCTGTGAAGGCAGCCCTTACAGGTCACCTTGTTTTAAGCACCCTTCACACAAATGATGCACCAAGCACAATAACAAGGCTTCTTAATATGGGTATCGAGCCCTTCCTTGTATCTTCCTCTGTGATATTAATACTGGCCCAGCGTCTTTGTAGAAAGATATGCCCAAAGTGTAAAACAGAAGAGCATGTCCCACCTCAAGCCCTGATAAGGCTTGGGTTTTCAGAAGAAGAGGCCCATACGATAAAGGTCTACAAAGGTAAAGGATGTCCTGCCTGCAATGGGAAGGGTTATAAGGGCAGGATAGCATTATATGAGGTGATGACAATTCGTGATGAGCTGAGAGACCTTATTCTTGAAGGTGCCTCTGCGGGAGAACTAAAGAGGGCTGCTATAAAACTTGGAATGAAGACCCTGAGGATGAGCGGTCTTACAAAAATAAAAGAAGGCATTACAACAATAGAAGAGGTCTTGAGGGTGACCTTTGGAGATTAGTTGATGGAAAAAGCAAAAATCAGGGAGGAATAAATGGCAACACTTTATGAGCTTCTCGAAATTATGGTTAAACGAAATGCCTCTGACCTTCATATTACAGTTGGAAGTCCTCCCAGGATTCGAGTAGATGGAAAATTGATTCCCATAGAAAACATGCCACCTTTAACAGCAACAGACACAAAAGAACTTTGTTACAGTATCCTTACAGATGCCCAGAAGCATAAGTTTGAAGAGAATCTTGAACTCGACCTCTCTTTCGGGGTTAAAGGACTCAGCAGATTCAGGGCTAATATTTTTATGCAGAGGGGTGCTGTTGCAGCAGCTATAAGAACAATACCCTGGCAGATAAGGGGTTTTAAGGAACTTGGCCTTCCAGATATCCTTAATGAACTTGTTAAAAAACCAAGAGGCCTTATCCTTGTTACAGGTGCTACAGGAAGTGGTAAGTCCACAACCCTTGCTGCCATGATAGACAGAATAAATGAAGAGAGGGCAGACCATATAATTACCATTGAAGACCCCATCGAATATCTCCATTCCCACAAAAAGGCCCTGATAAATCAGAGGGAAGTAAATGCGGATACAAAATCCTTCAAAGATGCCCTTAAGTATGTCTTGAGGCAGGACCCTGATGTCGTTCTCATAGGTGAGATGAGGGATCTTGAGACTATTGAGGCTGCATTAACAGTTGCCGAAACAGGCCACCTTACTCTTGCAACCCTCCATACCAATACAGCTGTCCAGACAATAAACAGAATCATAGATGTCTTTCCTCCCCACCAGCAGGAACAGGTAAGGGTACAGCTATCTTTTGTACTTGAGGGAATCATCTGTCAACAACTAATCCCTAAGAAATCAGGACAGGGGAGGGTCCTTGCTATCGAGATACTTATACCGAATCCAGCTATAAGAAACCTTATCCGGGAAGACAAGATACACCAGATCTATTCCATGATGCAGACAGGTCAGGCAAAATTCGGGATGCAGACTATGAACCAATCCCTTTTAGAACTCTACCAGAAAGGTTTGATATCCTATGAAGATGCCTTAACAAGATCACCTGAGCCCCAGGAGATGTTAAACATGCTCCAGAGGGTAGGGTCAACTCCTCAGGGTGCTCATATCAGGAGGTAAAATGGCGACAGTTTATCAATGGGCTGGGAAAAATCCCCAGGGAGTTATTGAACAGGGTGAGATGGTGGCCTCTTCAAAAGAAGAGGTAATATCAAAATTAAGACAGAAAAAGATTGTCCCAACTCTTATAACAGAAAAAAAGGCTAAAAAGGGTCTTCGTTTTGGTGGAAAGGTAAAGGATAAAGATATAGTAGTTTTTACAAGGCAGTTCTCTACAATGATAGATGCTGGATTGCCTCTTGTGCAGGCTCTCGAAATACTTTCCACTCAGGTTGAAAATAAGTATTTTGGCAACATCCTTTCTCAGGTGAAGGCTGATGTAGAAGGGGGCTCGACCTTTGCTGATGCCTTAAAAAAACATCCACGGGTTTTTTCTGAGCTTTACGCAAATATGGTGGCAGCTGGTGAGGCAGGAGGTATTCTTGACACAATCCTTCAGAGATTAGCCACATATATTGAAAAGGCAATGAAATTAAAAAAGAAGGTCAAGGGAGCCATGGTCTATCCAGCAGTTGTTACGAGTGTTGCAGTAATTGTCGTAGCAATAATAATGATATTCGTAGTACCAACATTTGCAAAGATGTTTACCCAGCTTGGTGGAACCTTGCCCCTGCCAACGAAGATCGTAATAGATATAAGCCACTTTTTAGCAGGTACTGGTGGTGTAGCTATAGTGATCTTTATCATTGCCTTTGTTATCGCTTTTATAAGGATAAGGCGAACAGAGAAAGGGAAATACCTTACTGATTCAATCTTCTTGAAGCTCCCTGTTTTTGGTGTCCTTATCAGGAAAGTAGCTGTGGCCAAATTTACCAGAACACTTGGTACCCTTGTAGCAAGTGGTGTGCCGATTTTGGATGGACTTGATATAACAGCAAAAACAGCAGGCAACAAAGTTATAGAATATGCTGTCAGGGATATTAAAAAGGCCGTTTCTGAAGGAAAGACCCTTGCAGAGCCTTTAATGAAATCAGGTGTATTTCCTCCCATGGTAACTCATATGATTGCCGTTGGAGAACAGACAGGTGCCCTTGACCAGATGCTCTCAAAGATTGCCGATTTCTATGACGATGAGGTTGATGCAGCTGTCTCTAATCTTACAGCCATGATGGAACCGCTGCTCATGGTATTCCTTGGCACTACAGTCGGTTTTATAATTATAGCGATGTATCTACCAATATTCAGGCTCATTACACTTATAAAGTGACCAAAGTCAAAGGCCTAATCTTCTTCAGGTTTTTTTTAACTATAATCCTATTGGGTTCTTATATTCTTTTTAAGATAGGACCATATCCATTCCCTTATTATCATCTTATCAAATATCTTGTTTACAGTGTATTCATTCTCAGTATAGTTTATCTCCTTCTGCTTAAATATATTAAAAATCTTCGCAGATTTGCTTATATTCAGCTTATTATTGACTCAATATTAATCATATTTCTTATCTTCATGACAGGTGGCGTTGAAAGCTGGTTCAGCTTTCTGATGGTTTTGAATGTAATAGCAGGAGCCATTGTAGTTGGAAGGCCAGCTGGCTATGTTATAGCAACCGTCCTCGGTATCCTTTATGGTACCCTTATGGATCTACAATTCTATAGAATAATTCCAATAGGATATGAAGCATCCCTTAAGGCTACCCATTTTTTGTATAACATCTTCATACATATCTCTGCACTTTATCTTGTTGCTTATCTAGCAGGTCATCTTATAAGCAGACTCGAGAAGACCTCTAAGACCCTTGAAATGACCCAGCAGGACCTTTCGGAACTTAGAGCCCTCAATACAATAATAGTCGAGAATGTGCCAAGCGGGATCATTACTACTAATCAAGAAGGAAAGATAATAGCCTTTAATACCTCAGCAGAATTCATTACAGGAATAACAAGAAATGAGGCTATTGGAAAAAGCCTTTTTGACCTCTTCCCTTTTCTCAGGAATGGGATGGAGAAATTAATAGCTTCTGACCATTCCTTCGCCACCAAAGGAGTATTGAGGACTGAGGGAGTAATAGATACAAAAAGGGGTCAAAAGATTATAGGTATAACCATCCAGGGCTTTCAACGCCACCAGGTGGTTGGTGAAGTCACAGGAGGTTTGATAGGAGTTTTTCAGGATCTTACAGAAATTAAAAAAATAGAAGAAGAGGCAAAGAGGAAAGAAAAGCTTGCAGCTATAGGTGAGCTTTCAAGAAATATAGCTCATGAAATAAGAAATCCACTGGCTTCATTAAAAGGTTCTATAGAGATACTTCTTGAAAACAGGGTTCCTGAGGAGCAAAAAAGGAAGTTGATGGAGATAGCTATTAAGGAAATGGATAGATTAAATAAAATAATCACTGATTTTCTCCTTTATACAAGACCTGCAAGGCTTGAATTGAAAAGATTTGATATAATTTCTCTTATTAATGAGGTTATCTGGATTCTTAAAACCTCTCCAAAGGCAGAAAGGATCGAGATAAACAGGATCGGCCCCCCAAAGGTTGAGATCGTGGCTGATGAATCCCAGCTAAAACAGGTTTTTCTAAATCTTGGTTATAACGCCCTTGAAGCAATGTCAGAGACTTCAAAAGAAGGAAGACTTGATATAGGGGTAAAGGAAGAGGCAGGGAATATAATTATAACCTTTTCAGATACAGGGCCAGGGATAAAAAAGGAAGACCAGGAGAAGATTTTTTATCCCTTCTATTCAACCAAAGAAGGAGGTAGCGGTCTTGGTCTTTCTATTGCTTATAAAATTATCGAGGAGCATAATGGTAAAATATCAGTAAAACCCCACAGGGTTGGTGGCGGAAGTAACGGTTGCTCTTCTACTGGTGCAACTTTTGAAATTGTCCTGCCAAAGGAGCAGGAGATTGGTGGCGAAAGTAAAAGTTGAGGCTTAAACTCCTCATTTGCTACTGATGGATAAGGCAAAGATACTTATAGCAGAAGATGAAAAAAGTATGAGGGAAGTCCTCGAGATCTTTCTTCAAGAAGAGGGTTATGAGACCTTTACGGCAAAGGATGGTAAAGAGGCCCTTGAGATGCTCGAGCGTGATATCTATGATGTTGTTATTACTGATATAAAGATGCCCCGTGCTGATGGTTTTGAAGTTCTCAAGAAGACAAAGGAGATTTCTCCTCAGACTGTAGTTATTATGATAACAGCTTTTGGTACTACAGAGTCTGCTATTGAGGCTATAAAGCTCGGGGCTTATGACTATATCGAAAAACCTTTCAAGATAGAAGAGATAAGGGTAGTAATAAAAAGGGCCCTTGAAAGGAAAAGAATTACTTCAAAGCTTTCCCTCCTTTCTGAAAGATTAGCTAAACCTCCAGAGTTACACGATATTCTCTACAGGAGTGATAAGATGAAGGCCCTTGTAGAAGCACTACCAAGGATTGCTGAGTCGAATTCGAGTGTCCTTATTACAGGAGAAAGTGGTGTAGGAAAAGAGCTTTTTGCCCGGGCCCTTCATCGATTAAGTCCAAGGGCTTCTAAGGAGTTCGTTACTGTAAACTGTGCAGCCTTTCCAGAGGGTCTTCTCGAGAGTGAGCTCTTTGGCCATATGAAGGGAGCTTTTACGGATGCCCATTATAATAAACAAGGACTATTTGAGATAGCTGACGGAGGAACCCTTTTCCTTGATGAGATAGGTGATATGCCCCTGAGTCTTCAGGCGAAAATTCTCAGGGTTCTGGAGAATGGTCAATTTAGAAGGGTTGGCGGGGTAACAGATATAAAGGTAGATGTGAGGATTATAGCTGCAACAAATAAAGACCTCAAAAAGGAAATAGAGAAAGGAAGGTTTAGAGAGGACCTATATTATCGATTGAATGTAATTCCTATTCATATCCCTCCATTAAGAGAAAGGAGAGAGGATATACCACTTCTTGTAGAGCATTTTGTAAAGAAATACGCACCTCAAAAGAGAATTACTCAGGAAGCACTGGAGGTGCTCAAGAATTATTCCTGGAAGGGGAATGTAAGAGAGTTAGAAAATGTTATAGAACGCGTCTGTCTTTTAACAAAGTCTGACGAGATAGATACAAAGGATCTCCCTCCCGAGCTTATAATGGATACAAAAGAAAAACCCATTGTACCTGAATTGACTCCTTCAGGAATAAATCTCGATAAATTAGTGGAGGATATTGAGAGGCAGTATATAATTAAGGCCCTCAAACTCACACAGAACACAAAGGTTGAGGCAGCAAAACTTCTCGGTCTCTCTTTCAGATCTTTTAGATATAGGCTGAAGAAATATAATATAGAGATATGAAAAATAACACTTTAGTTCTGTTGACTGCTGACTTATGACTCATGACTTCTTTATAATATCCTTTCAGGATGGGTGTATACATTAAAACGCTCGCCTCTCATGAAACCGATTACTGTCATGCCTGTCCTTTGAGCTATCTCGAGGGCCCTTGTTGTAGGTGCTGTTCTTGAGACGACCATCGGGATGGACCACTTTGCACACTTGGTTATCATCTCAGAAGAAAGCCTGCCACTTACAAGGACCATTTTGCCATTAAGAGGAATATTTTCAAGGATGCAATAACCTATAAGTTTGTCAATGGCATTATGCCTTCCTATATCTTCTGCAAAGGCTATAATCACCTTGCCATCTGAAAGGGCAGCACTGTGGATACAACCTGTAGATCTGTAAAGGTTAGACCTTAATTGGAATTCATTAAAGAGCTCTTTGAGTCTTTGTGATGGTATCTTGAGTTCAAGGTTAACAGAAATGTTACTTTCATCCCTAATATAATATTCCCTCTCTCTTTTTTCAAAAGTGATTCCGCCGACACATCCCGATGTAATGGTTGCTCCTTCCATAGAAGGTTCTACCTCAGAGCTTATATTGACCACTATCTCATCACCATAGGATATTTCCATCCTTTCGGCACACCATGCCCCTTTTATAATCTCCTCTGTAAGCAGGAGACCCACCACTAACTCCCTTACCATTACGGGAGAGCAATAAAGTCTGAGGGCATCCTTTCCATTAATCTTTATCCTCAGGGCCTTTTCAACAGCCACAGAATCCTCTACCTCTTCAATGACGGTCTTGCTGTCTTTTATCCACATCCTTTGAACCCCCCTTTTTATTATTGCCTTCATAACTTTACCTCGCTATCCTTAAAGGACATTCCCTGCATAATGGTCTTGGTCTGCAGAAGGTCTTTCCAAGTTTTACAATCAATGCATGATATTCATTATAAATGAAAGGGTCAGGCTCCATGGCCTGGTGAAAAAGAGATTGAATCTCTTCATAAGAGGCTTTTTTATTAATTAAACCATGTCTCGAGAGAATCCTTTTAGTATAGGCATCCACAACAAAGACTGGTTTGTTGAGGGCATAGAGGAGTATTGAGTCAGCAGTCTCTGGTCCTATCCCGTAGACCTGAAGGAGTTTTTTTCTTAGGGAAGGGATATCCTCAGAAGCCATTTCTTCTATCTTTCCACGAAATTCTTCAATAAGAAATTGAACGAAGGCCTTGAGTCTTCTTGCCTTGACATTATAATAACCTGCTGGCTTTATGAATCTTGCAAGGGTCTGCAAAGGAGTCGAGTGTATCGCCTCTGCATTAAGAATCCCTTGATTTTTGAGATTTGATATTGCCTTCTCGACATTTTGCCAGTTTGTATTCTGGGTTAGAATGGCACCAATGGCAACCTCAAAGGGGCCATCAGCAGGCCACCAGTGCTGGGGACCAAAAAAACCGAAGAGCTTTACAAATATTTCTTTTAGGTACCTTTTCTTTTTATTCATATCCTTCAGAGAGGTTAATTCTAACTGTTCCTTTAACCATATTTGCCTTTTAAGGTGACTTCTGTTATTTTAATATAATGCTCGATCAAAGATACATAAGAGAGAATCCCGATAAGGTCAGGCTTGCCCTGATAAACAGGGGATACAGCACAGATATCCTCGACAAAATTCTGGAGGTAGATTCAAAGAGGCTCTCTCTCCTTAAAGAGATTGAACTCCTGAGACAGAGGAGAAATCTCCTTTCAAAAGAGATATCATCCCTAAGAGGGAAGACAACGGTTACTTCGCCACTGACTGATATTGCCAGGGAATCAATAGAACAAAAGATGAAAGAGGCTAAAGAGGTCTCTGACAGGATATCAGAGCTTGAAGAGGTCCTTCGAACTCTTGAGAGGGAATTTATGAATCTTCTTTTAAATATTCCAAACATACCTCATGAAAGTGTACCAGTGGGAAAGGATGAGACGGAGAATGTGGAGATACGAAGGTGGGGAACGCCGAGGGAGTTCGATTTTGAGCCCCTTAATCACTGGGATATAGGTGAAATTTTGGGGATAATAGATTTTGAAAGGGCAACTAAGATCAGCCAGACACGATTCAGTATAATGAAGGGTGATGGTGCCAAACTCGAAAGGGCCCTCATAAACTTTATGCTTGATATTCACACCTCCAGAGGATATATAGAGGTCTTTCCTCCCCTTCTTGTGAATCGGGATAGCATGACAGGGACAGGCCAGTTACCGAAATTCGAGATCGAACTTTTTAGGACTATTGACCCTGAACTCTATCTTATTCCAACAGCAGAAGTTCCTGTCACAAACATCCACAGAGACGAAATCCTCAAAGAAGAGGACCTCCCTATATATTACACTGCTTATACACCTTGCTTTAGAAAAGAGGCAGGTTCTTATGGAAAGGACATCAGGGGACTCATAAGACAACATCAGTTTAATAAGGTGGAGCTTGTGAAATTTGTGAAACCAGAAGACTCCTATGAAGAACTCGAAAGCCTCACAAGGGATGCTGAAGAGATCCTTCAAAGGTTGGGTCTTCCTTACAGGGTTGTGAGTCTCTGCACAGGAGATCTTGGCTTTTCAGCAGCAAAGACCTATGATATAGAGGTATGGCTACCAGGGCAGAAGCGATACAGAGAAATATCTTCATGCTCTAATTTTGAGGATTATCAGGCGAGAAGGGCAAATATAAGATTCAAGAGAGCAGGGAAAAAAGGTACAGAATTTGTCCATACCCTTAATGGTTCTGGTCTTGCTGTAGGAAGGACAGTAGTGGCGATTCTGGAGAACTATCAACAGAAAGACGGAACTGTCCTTATACCTGAGGCCCTCAGGCCCTATATGGGAAAAGACGTCATTAAAGGAGCCTGACACTTATTTTGCTGATGAATGTAAAAACAGATATTTTAAAACTTATAGGCAATACACCCCTTGTTCGGATTAATAAACTGAGGGGTCCTGATGATTCTGAGATTTATGCAAAACTTGAGGGCTTTAATCCTGGTGGTTCTGTAAAGGACAGGATTGCCCTTAGCATGATAGAATCTGCAGAAAAAGAAGGGAGGCTTCATCCAGGTTCCACAATTATAGAGCCAACGAGTGGAAATACAGGAATTGGCCTCAGTCTTGTATGTGCTGTAAAAGGTTATAGACTGATCCTTACGATGCCAGAAACTATGTCTATTGAGAGAAGACAGCTCCTTACTGCCTATGGAGCAGAATTAATATTAACACCAGCAGACAGGGGAATGATGGGAGCTGTGGAAAAGGCAGAAGAGCTCTATCTTAAAAACAGGGATTATTTTCTACCCCAGCAATTCGAAAATCCCGCAAACCCTGATATCCATAGAAGGACAACAGCCCTTGAGATAATCAGGGACCTCGGAGGAGTGCCTGATGTCTTTGTAGCGGGTGTTGGGACTGGTGGTACCATTACAGGTGTTGGAGAGGTTTTAAAAGAAAAGAGAAAGGATGTCTATGTGGTGGCTGTTGAGCCTGCTGGTTCACCTGTTCTTTCAGGGGGCACCCCTGGAAAACACAGGATCGCAGGTATAGGCGCAGGATTTTTCCCAGGTGTTTTAAATACAAAGGTATATGATGAGATTATCACTGTAACAGATGAGGATGCTGAAGAGACTACAAGGAGACTGGCAAAAATTGAAGGGATCCTTGCAGGCCTATCCTCAGGAGCTGCCATGTGGGCAGCATTAAAGATAGCGAAAAGGATGGGCAAAGGAAAAAAAATAGTGGTCATATTTCCTGACAGAGGTGATAGGTATCTAAGCACAGGGGTCTTTTATTGAACAACTCTTGAACAACTTTTGAACAACCCTTGAACAACTCTTGAACTAATGGTACAATTATAACATGGTGGGGGAGGTCTTAAAAAGAGAGAGACTGGCAAAAGGTATCAGCCTTGAAAAGGTAGCCTCAGATATTAAAATAAGAGTTACCTATCTTAAGGCAATTGAAGAGGGTGCCTTTGACTCCTTTCCTGCAGATGTCTACACCATTGGTTATATAAGGGCCTATGCCCTTTATCTCGGTATTGATCCTGATCCCCTTATAAAAGAATTTAAAGATTTAAAGAGGACTGTTACGGAGTACTCATCGGAAGAACTGTGTAGAGGGTCTGGGCGTCTGAGGAATGGTGCGGTGGTCTCATTAGTTAATGCAGTTGATCCCCTGGCTACAAAATTGGTGGCAAAATGGTCCGTCAGAGGAGTTATTAGTGGAATTATAATATTGTTGATTGTTATTTTCATGGCCTCTGTTTTTAGAAAAACAGGTGATATAAAGAGTCAAAAGATATTTCCGCAACTGCTACCTCTGCCACCAGGAGAGAAGTCAGGGATTAATTCGACGATGCAACATGCTGTTCCTCAACTATTACTTTCGCCAAACGATAGCGGCCAGCAAAGGGGAGATAAAGATAATGCAGGTACTGCTTCAGGCTTAATCCTCAAGATTGTTGCATCAGAGCTAACTTGGCTAAAAGTAGAAACGGATGAGAAGACTTATGAAGCAACCCTTCGTCCTGGCGAGAGTGTGCAATATGAATCGAAAAAGGGTTTTAAACTGAAACTCGGAAATGCGGGTGGAGTTAGACTGAATCTTAACGGAAGGGATCTCGGCTTTCCAGGAAAAAGCGGAGAAGTCAGGGTGGTGTCTCTTCCATAAGATTCAGTTTTCCCTGTCTGTACCCCTCAATATCAAGAACAACAAAGGTATATCCACAGGCTTTGATACCTGATAGAACCTTTCTTCTTATTTGATCATCAAAAAATTTTTTAATCTCTTCCTCTGAAACCTCTATCTTTGCCATTGGCCAGTAATCCCTCACCCTCACTATTTTAAAACCCATTGCCTTTAAATAATTTTCTGCATTTTTTATCCTCTCAAGGGCTTCGATGGTTATTTTCTTTCCATAGGGTATCCTTGAGGAGAGACACGGAGAGGATGGTCTGTTCCAGGTGCTCAGCCCTAATTCTCTGCTCAGTATCCTTATCTCGTCTTTGCGAAGGCCTGCCTCTATGAGGGGACTTCTTACACCATGGAGCTCTCCTGCTTTTCTACCAGGCCTGTAGTCTGATAGATCATCCAGAGTGCTACCATCAACAATGAAGGCATATCCCAGCCTTTCCTTTATCTCTTTGAGGCGCGAAAATAAAGAATCTTTACAGTAGAAGCACCTATCCTTCTGGTTTCTGATAAATTCATCTCTTTTTAATTCTTCTCCATTTATAAAGATGTGCTGAACGGAGAGTTCTCTGATTAGCTTTTTTATAATCTCGATATCTTCAGGGGGGGTGGTTTCAGAAATAGAGCTGACTGCAACAAACCTTATATCTGAAAGTTTCATCGCCTTCAAAAGGAATGAACTGTCCACCCCGCCTGAAAAGGCGAGTACTGCACTGCCCATCTCTCTGAGGAGCCCTAAAAGCCTGTTAAACTTTTCATGAATTTCTGTTATTTCACCTCCAAAGGAGATATGAGATGTCGGAGTTCGGAGGTCAGATTTTAATGAAGATTTTTCCCCAGACTCTGATCTCTGATTTCTGACTTCTGACTTCTGTTTTTTCATCTTAGGATTATATTTGTATTATCTCAAAATGTTCTTGATGAAAAGTTGGGTCTTCCTGAATCATGACCTTTGTATTAAAGACCCTTTCTAATTCTTCGAGTCCCTGCCTCTCTTCATCTGTCAGGAGTTCTGCCACCACAGGATTCACCTTTATAAGCAATTTCGTACGCATATAGGGCCTCAATTTTCTTATTTTTCTGAATATTTCATAACAGATAGTTCTTGGAGATTTTACATATCCTTTGCCATCGCAGTAAGGACAGGGTTCACATAGAATCCTTGTTATATTTTCCCTTACCCTCTTTCTTGTCATCTGAATGAGACCCAATTCTGAGATGTTGAATACAGTGCTCTTGACCCTATCCTTCTTTAGAAGCTCAACGAAAGTATTGAATACCTTTTGTCTGTGTTCTGGTTTTTCCATATCTATAAAATCAATAATAATAATGCCTCCCAGATTTCTCAACCTTATCTGATAGGCTATCTCTTTTACTGCTTCAAGATTTGTCCTTAGAATAGTCTCCTCAAGGGATTCCTTTCCCACATATTTGCCCGTATTAACATCTATTACTGTCATAGCCTCCGTTTGATCTATTACTATGTAACCACCTGATTTGAGCCACACCTTCCTTGCCATAGCCCTTGTAATCTCGACCTCGACTCCAAAGGCATCAAAAAGAGGCTCAAGTCCATCGTAGAGTTCGATCCTGTTTGCAAGTCTGGGAAAGTATTCTGATACAAAGTCTATTGCCCTGTTATAGTCTTCTTCAGAGTCGATTATCATTCTTTCTATATTCTGTCCCATCATATCCCTTACAGTTCTCAGGACAGGGTCAAGGTCAATATAAAGAAGGGCTGGAGAATTTGTCCTGTCTTTTTTCTTAAGGATGTTATTCCACAGCATAATCAGGAATTCAAGGTCCCTTTTTATTTCCTCTTCAGGAGCTCCTTCTGAGGCTGTTCTTACAATTATACCGCCTACTGTTGGTTTTATAGCCTCCGCTATCTCTTTAAGCCTTGCCCTTTCAGTTTCATCAGTGATTCTTCTGGAGACACCAATATGTTCTATTGTTGGCATATATACTACATATCTGCCCGGAAGGGTAATATGAGCTGTTACCCTTGCACCTTTTGTCCCGATAGGGTCTTTAGCTACTTGAACGAGTATTTCCTGACCTTCCTGAATTATTTCATTTATAGAGGCCTTTTTTGATAGTTGCGGTCTTATAATGATTCGTTCTTCTTTTATATTTCTCCTCTCTTCCTCAACGGTTACCTTAGAAGAGGGTGGCGAAGTAACAGTGGGTCTATCGTATTCATTATTAAGAAATTCAAAGTTAAGGTCATCAATAATTACAATATCACCGCCATATAAAAAGGCAGCTTTTTCAAGGCCAATGTCTACAAAGGCTGATTGCATACCTGGCAACACCTTCAATATCTTTCCCTTGTATATGTTTCCTACAATACTTGCCCTGCTTTTCCTCTCAACATAAAATTCCACCACCTGGCCACCCTCAAGAAGGGCAACCCTTACTTCTTCCCTTGTAGAATTTATAAGTATCTCATTCTGCATTTTTCAACTTTAGTTGTGAAGTAATAGTTGCGGAAGTCCTTCCACAGGGCTTACAACTTTCCCATCAATGAATCCAAAAACTCCAGTTCTGATAACCTCAACCTCTTCATTAATGATAGCTTCTTCAGGGATACCAAAGGTGTTCAGTAGATTAAATATTTTAACCTTTTTCCTTTCTGGACTGTTACCTGAACTCCTCTCTTCAACAATAAAGAGTTTAAAAGCCCCCATTGTTACTTCGCCACCGAAGTCTGGTGGAGAAGGTAGCAGTTCTGGCAGGACCTTTATGTTACTGTACATTTGTGACACGGGGGCTTGTGGTGGCGAAAGTAACAGCTTTTTCCTTAATTCTTCATTCTTGACTTTTATTATATATTCATAGGCTCTTATAAATGACTCGAGAGATTCTGTCTTTAAAGGAGCAATAAAGAGGCCCCTTATCCTGATACCACTATTGCTCTCATTATCACCCGCTGGTAAAACCTCATTAATAATAGATGGATTTAGGGGTTTCTTATAGTGATTAAGAATAATCATATCAAAATACTCTTTCATTCCTTCCACCCCAACAGGCAGGGCTGGTCCAAAGGATATCTTTGGTGCGGGATGGAATCCCTCAGAGAAGGCAAGGGGTATCTCGAGTCTCCTCAAAGCCCTCTCTATTAGTTTTATAAATTCAAGATGGCTCAGATACTTAAAAAGACCTGTTTTCGAAAACTCCACTCTTATGCGTCGGAAATCCCCTTTCTCTTTCTTTCCAATAAGCTGGACTGTGGCACCACTGTTACCCCGGCCTAAAACTTCTAGTCTATCTTTCTCTTTTGGTGGCGAAGGTAACAGTTTACAGCCGATACCGCAGACAGAACAGACCTTATCACACCCTGGTGTCTTCTGTTCTTTAAGGGCCTTTTTGAATTCTCTTAAAAGAAACTCTTTTTCGAGACCTGTATCAACGACATCCCAGGGGAATTCGTATGATTCCTCATAAGATGCCCTTGCTATTCTCAATCCATCAATACCAGTTTTATTCATCGCTTCAAGCCATCTGGAAAATTTAAAGAAATCCTGCCAGGCATCGAGTTTTGATCCCAGCTTCCATGCCTCGAATATAAGGTCACCAACCCTTATATCACCTCTTGAAATGATTGCTTCTATGACAGACATTTCAGGGTCATGACCTTTGTAGTTTATTCCTTTTTTCTCAAGCCTCTCTTTAATAAAACTGGCCTTTTTTTTCAATTCTTCAAGGGATTCCTGGGGAGCCCATTGAAAAGGTGTATGGGGTTTTGGGATAAAAGGAGCTAATCCTACACTTATATTCACAAATCTCTTCGTGTACTTCTTTGCAACCTTAAGGGCCCTCATAGACATTTCGATAATCCCTTCTATATCTTCATCCCTTTCCGTTGGAAGACCTATCATGAAGTAAAGTTTTAAATTAAGCCAGCCTTCTTCAAAGAGGAGTCTGAGGGCTCGTTCATAATCCTCTTCTTCAAAGTCTTTGTTAATGCTCCTTCTCAGTCTTTCTGTTCCTGCCTCTGGTGCGATGGTAAAACCTGTTTTTCTGACTGTTTTTAGCTCCTTTAAGATATCCTTTGTTACTGCCCCTACTCGCAGAGATGGAAGAGAGAGGGCGAGTCTTTTGTGAAAAAATCTCCTGTTGAATTCCTGAAGTAAAAAAGAAAGACCTGGATAATCTCCGGCACTCAGGGAGGTGAGGGAGACCTCTTCATATCCCGTGAAGCTAAGAGACTTTTCAGCAATTTCGAGAATCCTTTCAGGAGACCTCTCTCTAAGAGGTCTGTATATCATACCTGCCTGACAGAATCGGCAACCCTTTGGGCAGCCCCTTGATATTTCTATATTGAGCCTGTCATGAATGGCTTGATGGGCTACAACAGGTTTAATGGGGTAAGGTGCCATATCGAGATTTTTTACATATACCTTTTTAACGGAAGAACTGACTTCAGGTACATAAAAACCTTCTATTTTTGCAATAGCTTTCAAAAGGCTCTCCCTGCTGTTACTTCTCTGCCAACCTGTATCACCTTCACATTTGTAGTCCTTTAGCACTTTAACAAACTCAATTATCGCATCTTCTGCTTCACCTATAAAAAGGGCGTCAAAGAATTTTGTAAAGGGAGCGGGATTCACTGTACATGGTCCTCCAGCAATAACAACTGGTAAACCCTTTCTTTCATATCTCTGAACAGGAACTCCTCCAAGGTCGAGCATGTTAAGAACTGTTGGTATAGAAAGCTCATACTGGAGGCTAAAACCTATACAATCAAAATCTTTGAGGGGCCTTCCAGATTCCAGACTGCTGAGGTACAAATTATTCCTTCTGAGATATTCTTCTCTGTCGGGCCAGGGAGCAAAAAACCTTTCCGCAACAACACCGTCCATGGAGTTAAGTATTTCATAAAGGATCCTTAAACCCAGATGAGACATTCCTATCTCGTAGAGATCAGGAAAGGCAAGGGCAAAGGTCAGATCTCCCTTTTTATGAACACTGTTCCATTCATGATTTATATACCTGCTTGGCTTCTGAAACCTTAAAAGTTCCATGTTATAGAATAGTTCCCCCATTTTATAGACATTTATTACCTCCACACTCCAGGGTTTTGAAGTTACTCAGATAGTCCATAAAATAAGGATTAGCTTTAAGTAACTTCACGGGAGCACTATTACACCCGTTCAGTCTCTCAAGATACTGTCTTACCAGCACCCTGAGGACTTGCTTTTTTGGAGTATGGAGCTTGATTTCAGTAAGAGAACTTCTCTTACTGATATTCCTTGCTCCATTTACATGGGCATTGAGTTCTTTGCCACAGGCTTTACACTTGAAATAGTGGGTGTCCTTTCTGTTTTTCTCATCTATATAGCCACAGTA
>Ga0272445_1000077_pt1 | contig 94564 bp, 93 predicted proteins | sample YNPCB0031_FD_194404 | JGI IMG/M metagenome (GOLD analysis project Ga0272445, IMG submission 194404) | Hot spring sediment microbial communities from Yellowstone National Park, WY, United States - YNP-CB-003-1 | ecosystem: Environmental > Aquatic > Thermal springs > Hot (42-90C) > Sediment...
CGTTTTTATATTTTTGCTATCATCTTCCGGCTCCATAATAAACCAGAAAACAGTTTTTTTGACAGTACCGCCATCTTTATCTTTAAAAAAATAAGTGAAGTCCCCTATTTTATCTTTTATTTTTGCCCTCACTCCGGTTTCCTCTTCAACTTCCCTCAAAGCAGCCTGTTCTTTTGTTTCACCCTTTTCTATATGTCCCTTCGGAAATGTCCAGACTTCTCTTCCAGAAAGCGTTCTTACCTTTATCATAAGAACTTTTCCATCTTTCAATACAACGCCCCCAGCAGAAAATTCTCTCTTCATTTCATTAAGATTATAAAGTTTGTTTTTGAATTGGTATTTTTTAAATTTGGCAGGTTTCAAGCTCTAAGCAGGTCCTTCGGCTAATAAATCTTCTTTTTTATACATTTGCTTATTAGTAGAGTTAAACTCGTGTTTAATTTGTACTGTAAGATTATTTGTGCTGAAAATTTTCCAGTAAACTGGAACAAAAGCAGGTTTGCCTTGTCTTAATTCTTTTTCAATTTTAAAACTAACAATAAAATGCCTTGCATCGTAAATAACCTTGAACTCATCTCCTATTATATACTCTTCTTTCTCTTTTTGCATACTCAATTAAACTTTTTGGAATATCAGAATGTTTTCTTTTTGCATTACATTGTATAGACCAAAGATTATTTTATCAATATTGCTAACGAGTTTGAACCCTATTTTCTGGCAGTAGTCAATTGTAAACTCAACAGTTTTTATTTCTTCTCCCATATAAGTAGCATTACCAATAACAATAACGGCAAACTTTCCCGATTTGAGAACTCTATACATTTCGCTATAACTTTTTTTCATATCTTCATTATACAAATCAATTCTTTCCGAACCACGACCTCTCACTCCTATGAAATATTCTCTGATTTCCGAAAGATTGCATCCCAACACCTTTAAAGCATGCGAATCATTTGAAACATAATCTAGGGCGATAGAATAAGGTGGAGAGGTTATTATACCATCAATACTATTATCTTCTAACGGCAAATTTCTGGAATCACCTTTTTTAATCTCAACTTTCCCAAGCCTTAAATTCAATTCTTTGGTAACATCTACAAAACTTTTCACAGATTTAATCATCAGGTCCAAGTTTTTAACAAATGATTGCTCAAATTTTCTTCCCCTCCTTGCTTTATCACTTACTGCTACCAGATAAGCTAACTTATAAAAATTTCTTACCTTATCATTATGGATTGATTCAATTATGTCTAACAAACTTTTATCTTCTGGATCAAAAAATTTGTAGCTAATTTTTCTTATAACGAACTCTTTCATATTTTCAATCTCTTCTATAACTTCTAAACTTTCTGTTTTAACTCTGCTTTGAAGAACGCATAGCGGTGAAACATCTATACCAATACAATTAATGCCTAACAAGATAGCCTCCACAGCCGTCGTACCACTACCAACAAACGGGTCAAGTACTGAATCATTTTCTTTTAAACCGATGATATTTAAAAGAGCTCTTATCATCTGCGGATGAAACTTTCCTTTGTACGGATATATCCAATGAGTTAGATATTGATTAACGGATCGTGTAACATTTTTTTGGTAATATAAAAGTAATCTGTATATCTTCCACCAACAATTTTAAAATAAGCCGTTCTTTTGATAACATTATCTATGTTTGATGAACGCAAAAGCTTAAACTCTCTTAAACCATTTTTTACTTCAAAATCAACATCCAAAGCGTAAAGCTCTAACTGAGCAAGGGCTAACTCATATATGAATTGGACATTATCAAAAAGAACTAATTTATCTTTATTTCTACCTTCATCAATATTAAGACTTTCAGACCCGAACATCCACAAAGTACTAACATTTTCTGCTCTTTTGATCATCCTCTCTCCCTTTAAATTCTTATCAGTAAACTTCATTTTTTAATTCCACTTCTCTTTACTCTTTAATAAAACAAAAACTCTTCTACTTTAATTTATCTTTAAGTTTTGATTTCAGAGAATTTCGCAAAAGTCTTTCTTGTCTCCAAAGTGAAAACTCATATCACTCACAACAATTAAACCATTATCAGCTATACAAAATAACATTTTTGTTTCATTTCGTTTCAAAAAGAAACATAAATCCCGCAAATTTCATAGAAAAAAGCTTGGAACAAAAATTGCTTATTTTTTAAGTATGGACGCAGAAAAGATAAAACCCTGGGAGCAAGTAGATATAAACAAACAAAAAGAAGGCTTTGATGTCTGGAAAGAAATAGATGAGTATGAAGAAATTATAAGAAAATTTTTTAGAGAAGAGATCCACCCAGATAGGTTCAAAAGTTACAGGCTTAACTTTGGAACATACGGAGTAAGGCATCATCCAGAAGGAATGCACATGCAAAGAATAAAAATACCATCCGGTTTTATTTTCTCAGAACAACTCAGAGTTATAGCGGATGTTGTTGAAAAGTATGCAGGGTCGGGTCATGGTCACCTCACAACACGACAAGACATTCAGCTTCACTATGTAAAACTTGAAAATGTTCCGGATTTACTCAGAAAATTATCAAAGGTTGGTATAACAACCCGTGAGGCTTGCGGAAACACAGTAAGAAACATTACTTCATCTTATCTTTCAGGAATATGTCCGGATGAAATTTTTGATGTCTTACCTTATGCCATATATTGCACAAGATACTTTTTGAGGCATCCTCTTACCTCAACTTTGCCCAGAAAATTCAAAATTGCTTTTTCAGAGTGCGAAAAAGATGAAGCCTTGGTAAGAATCCACGATATAGGAACAGTAGCACAAATAATAAAAAACGGGAAAGAACAAAAAGGTTTTAAAGTTTATGTAGGTGGAGGTCTCGGGCCAGTTCCAGTAGAAGCGAAATTACTTGTTGATTTTGTAAAAGATTATGAACTTTATCCACTTATAGAATCTGTAATATATGTGTTCCACAAGTACGGAACAGAAGAAAGAAAATTCAGAAACAAAGCAAGATTAAAATTCCTTATAGCGAGAATAGGTTTTGAGAAATTCAAAGACCTCGTTATTCAGGAGTTTGAAAGATTAAAGAAAGTAAGAGAAGAAATAAAAGACGAACTTATACAATATGTAGAAAACTTCCCTTTACCTGCGCCTACAAAAACAGGAAGAGAAGATGGACCACAAAATGAAAAAAGATTAAAACAGCCAAAAACGAAACCTAACTTTTCAGATCCCAAATTCAAGCTTTTCCTTGAAAAATATACATTCAAACAAAAACAAAATGGATACTTCGGAGTATATGTAAAACCACCACTCGGGAATCTCAAACCTAATGAGTTCAGAGCAATCGCAGATCTTGCAGAACTATACGGCGCAGGATATGTGAGAATAACACCTGGTCAAAAAATTCTTATACCATGGGTTGAAGATAAATTCTTGTACGACATATATGCCGAACTTTCAGAGAAGGGATTTATAAATGGTAAAGTTCCAGAATCCGCAAGAGAAATAGTCTCATGTCCCGGTGCTTTCTCATGTAAGCTTGCCGTAACGCATCCATATAACCTTGCAGAATATATAGGTGAAAATGTAGAAGATCTTGGAGGATTGAGAATACATATATCAGGTTGTCCGAACTCATGCGGTCAGCATCATATAGGAGATATAGGATTTTACGGAGCAAGCGCAAAAGTAGATGGAAAAATTGCTCCATACTATATCGTACTCATGGGAGGATACGGATTCGAACAAAAAGCAAAATTTGGAGAAGTCATAGGAAGAATTCCGGCAAAAAACGTACCCTTATTTGTAAAAGAAGTTGTAGAACTGTGGAAAAAAGAAAGAAAAGACGGAGAAAAATTCTACGAGTTCGTTGAAAGAATAGGAGAAGAAAAATTCAAAGAAATCCTTGCAAAACATTCAAAGATTTCACCATCAGATCCAGATGTTTTCAGAGAACCAGGAATATTGGAAGAGTTCAAAATGGAAGCGGAAGCAAGAGGAGAATGTGCGGGTAGCCTTATAGACCTTATGGCTATAAATCTTTTTGATTCTTTCAGAAATATATATGACCTAAAAATTGAAGAAAAAATCTATGGAGTAAAAAGAAATTCAATAAAGGAAAAGATACTTGACTCAATAATAAAATGTGCAAAAATGTATGACTATCTTGAAGGTGAAGAGCCACAAGAAGAAGAAAAAATATTGAATATCTTTGTTGAAAGGATATTGCCAAAAAGATGGTTTTGCTCAGATTGGTCAGATCTCAAACAAAAATACTACGAGATAAAGTCAGAAGACTTTGAAAAAATATCGGATGAGAAAATAAGAGAGTTCATAAAATACGCAACAGATTTCGTAAAAGATGCAGAAAAAGCATTCGTACGACTAAAACCTAACCTCAAAATTCAAGAGTGTCTCAGACAAAAAGAAGAACATATTCCCGGTGAATAAAAAATAAATAAAATCTGAAATCTAACGAAATTCGTAATAAAACACTGCAGCAAATTAAACTATTAAATATATGCCAGATAGCAAAGGTTTTGACACAGAAAAGCAACTGAAAGACGATACTTTATACTACGAGTATTTGGTTTCAAGATATAAGAACCCAAAAAATAGGGGCAAAATAGAAAATGCAGATATAATATATGAAGAAGGAAACCCCTCGTGCGGAGATGTAATAAAAATATATGTCAAGCTGTCAGAAGATAAAAAAGCAATAGAAGATGTAAAATTTGAGGGATATGGATGTACAATATCGCAGGTTTCTGCTGATATTCTCGCAGATTTAGTAAAAGGTAAAACAATAGATGAAGCAAGAAATTTTTCAAAAGAGACTTTACTTGAAGAACTTGGAATTGAGTTAAGTCCAATAAGGTTAAAGTGTGCCCTGCTATCTTACAAAGTCTTCAAAATGGGAGCGTACGGCATAAAAGTTGATGTTGATTGAGCTGATTTCATCCCAATTTTTCACCATTTAGTCCTTCTCTCGTGGATGCGATTTTTTATAGACAAAAAGTACGCTATCTAAATCAAGATGTAAATATTTTTGAGTGGTATTTATAGAAGAATGTCCTAAAAGTTCCTGAATTATTCTTATATCTGCTCCGTTTTTGAGGAGATGAGAAGCATATGAGTGTCTGAGAAGATGAGGCCAGACTTTTTTCCCTACTTTCAAAATGCCAACACGCCGCACTATTTTCCTTATATATCTTTCAGAAAGACGAGATCCAAGTTTATTTATAAACAGAAAATCTGTTTTTGCAACTTTATTTCTCTCCAAAATATAATCGTTCAGAACAGAAAGCGTAAATTCAGGAATTGGAACAATTCTCCATTTATTTCCCTTACCTTTCACTCTTATAAAATCTCCTTGTATGTCAGAAATTTTTAGATTCGCAAGCTCTGAAATTCTCAAACCACAGCCATAAAGTGTAGAAATTAAAGCAAGATCTCTTTTTTTCTCAACATCTAAAAGAGATAAGGCTTCATCTTCGCTCAAAAAATCAGGAATCTTTTTCTTTCTTTTCCTGAAAGGCACAAGCTCCGCCGGATTTTTATTTATAATTCCCTTAATTTCAAGAAATCTGAAAAACGATTTCAAAGATGCTAACTTTCTTTCACAAGTTGAATCTTCCGCCTTCTTTTCTTCCACAAGATACTTTATAAAGCTTTCAATATCCTGAACATCAACTTCATTAGGTTCTTTTTTTGCGAATGAGAAAAATTGTAAAAGGTCTTCCCTATAAGACTTCAAAGTGTTCTGAGAAAAATTCTTTGAAGATAAAAAGGAAATAAAAGATTCAATCAAATCCTCATATACCATAAAACAATCAATTAAAATTTTAAAAAAATAGGAGAGCGAAGAAAGGTAGTGATATAGATCTCTTATTATAGTGATATAGATCCCTTATTATATAGCAAGAATCCAAAATAATCTACAAATCACAATTCACCAAATATCTCCCTGAAAGCAGATGCTATTGCTTTTTTGGCTTCAAGGAAATCTTTATATGAGACCCCAGAAAAATCTTTTAACTCGTCCCAAAATACTCCATCATCTTCTTGAATCCATATATCTTCAAGAGGCATATCACTTCTGATTTTTAGATATTTTTCAATCTTTCTCAAAACATCATATGCTGATTTTATTTTTGGGAAAAAGTAAGAAGCAAAAATTACTCCTTGCTTGAAATCAAGTTCAAATTTTCTTTCTTTAAGCAAGACGAAAAATGTTATGAACTCCACATCTTGCATTCCACCAAGACAGTACTTCAAATTTATGAGCTTTTTCCCATTCTCAAATTTGAAAGAAAGTTTTTCTAAAGATTTTTTTCTCAAATCTCTCATCGCAGAAATAATAGACTCCAAATCAATATTTTCAAAAGCCAATTTTTTTATTTCGTTGAGCAAAGAACCAAATTCATGCTTCTTATCTCCTTCAAAAACAACGCGAGATTTGAGCAAAGAAAGTCTCTGCCATATATCAGCTTTGTTCAAGTAAAATTCCCAGAAAGCATCAAAAGATAAAGCGAGAGGACCAGCATGCCCCGAAGGTCTCAACCTCATATCAACTTGTAATCCATAGCCCTCTTTTGTAGATGCTGTAAGAAAAACGATGAATTTTTGAGAAAATCTTATCCATTTTTCAGGGTCAGGTTCAGAAAAAACAAAAACGAGATCAACATCAGAACCGTATATAGCTTCCTTTGATCCATATTTCCCAAGAGCTATAATGTAAAACGGTATATTAAGATGAGGAGGTGGAAGATTTATTTTAAGCTTTTCACGAGCGGACAAAGATAAAGTTTGACGCAAAAAAAAGTCATAAATGCTGCATATTCTTTCAGAAATTTCTTCATGAGACAAAGACTTTGAAACATCATCGAGCAGAAGCAGAAGAATTTTCTCTTTCTTCATTTTTCTCAACTCATCAAGAATGAAATCAAACTCTCCCGATTTTACGCTTTCCCAAAATTCAACCTCATCTGGTAAATCATGAGAAATTTGAGAAGCTAAAAAAATAGTATCAATGCTTTCTGGGTGATTTATAAGGTAATTTGCAGCCAATCTTGAAACCCCGAAAAGCTTTGCGAGAATTTCAACTAACCTTTCATTTTTTGAAAGCATGTAATATATTCCTTTTCTTCTACCAACTGCATTAATAAAAGAAGAAAAGTAAGATAGAGCTAAGTTTTTGTCGTGAGTGCGAGAGCAGTACCATACAATAGCTGAAACGAGCTTTTCAGACACCAAAACTCCCTCTGTCTTTATCTCAAATTCCAAAATCCCTTTTCTTTTCTTTTCTTTTAAAAAAAGAGTTTTACTCAAAAGATTTCTTACGATTTCTTTTGCAGAAGATAAATCAAGATACCCTAACTCAGAGAGATATTTTTCAAGTTCGTAATCTGAGACATTTTCGGTTATTATTTTGTAATCTGGCAATTCTATCTCAAATGTCTGTTTGAAGATTTCCGAAACTCTATCTCTCACAATTTTTAATCTTTCAGAAAATTCTTCCCGTGAAATTCCGTAAAAACTAAGAATTCTTTTCATATCTTTTTCCTCAAGGGTAAATCTTTGTTCTTCGTTAACTTGAATAAGAGATTCAATCTCACGCAAAAATAAATAGCATTCTTTCAAAGATGGAGTTTTGTTTTTCTCCTCCGAAAGATAATCTTGAATTATATCCAAAAGCAAGGAAGTTCTTTTTTGTCTCAACCTCTCATCTTTTCCGCCGAATATCAGCTGATTCACAAAAACAACAAATTCTATTTCTCTAATTCCCCCTTCTGAGAATTTAACATCAAAAACTTTTTCATCTCTTTTTATGTGTCTTGAAATGGCTAACTTTATCTCTTTTAGTCTTTCAATTACAGAGAAATCAACATATTTCCTGAAAACGAAAGGTTCAAGCTCTTGCAGTAAATCTTGACCTATTTTTATGTTTCCAGCAACAGGACGAGCACGCAAAAGAGCATATCTGTCATCCACTTGACCAAGATTAAGATAATACCACAAAAAGAAACTATCTGACACAGCAACAGGACTTGACCTACCACCAGGTCTTAATTCAATATCTATTCTCCATAAAAATCTTTGTCCCTTTCTTTCCGTGGTTTCATTTATAAACTTTCTTGCCGCCCTTATTATTTTTTCCTCATCTGCTATGCTCTTGAAAATGAAAGATATATCTATGTCAGAAGAGAAATTTATCTCCTCTGCTCCGAACTTACCGTAAGCCATAATACAAATTTGGTCCTTTGGAAAATACAAACCAACCAACTCATCTAAAATCTTCTCATACATTTTCGTAAGATCATAAAGAAAGGTTTGAGTATCTATTTTATGATTCAACCAAAGGTCAAGGAGCTTTCCCTGAGTAGAATACTTGAATTCAAAAGCATCATCTAAACTTAAAATTGAAGCTCTATTTATTTCATCAATAATTTGCTCATTCATTTCAAACTATACAATCTGAAACAAAGTGATATCCAAACATACATACTTCATTTTAAATTTCAAATTCATATCTTTTCTTTTTTTATTTATTTCTCATACTTCATTCAATCCCGATATTTTCCAAATTACTAATTCAACATTTACTGAACGATGTAATTTAGAATTTGAGGTAAAATTTCTCCTGCTTTTCCTTGAAGAGAAATATAACATAAATCAGAAAACGGAGTTGGTTCCAAATTAACCTCTATAACTTTTTTTTGAGACTTTATTGAAAATTCTATAAGACCAGCAAAAGGATAAACAACACCTGATGTTCCAACAACAAGAACGCAATCTGCCTCTTCTACTAAATCAAAAGACATCTGTAAAATATCGTGGTTAATCGGCTCTCCAAACCAGACAACATCTGGCCTCAAAAGTTTACCGCAATTTGGACATTTAGGGAGTTCATCTTTATAGATTTCATAGCTTTCCCTTTTAAAATTACAGCTTATACATTTTTCTTTCCATATATTTCCGTGAAACTCTATTACTTTTTGAGAACCCGCCCTTTTGTGAAGCCCATCTATATTTTGAGTTATGAGATAAAATTTTTCTTTTATTCTTTCTAATTTTGCAATTGAAATGTGGGCAGGGTTTGGTTCCGCAGATTTTATTTTTTCTCTACGCCAGCTATACCATTCCCAAACAAGCTTCGGATTTTCCAAAAAAGCCTCATAATTTGCAAGCTGATGAGGTGAGTATTTTTTCCACAGACCATCAGGTCCCCGGAAAGTCGGTATCCCAGATTCAGCGGAAACACCAGCCCCCGTTAGCACAACAAGGAAATTACTTTCCATAATAAAGTCCCCTACATATTTTGTTCTAATATCATCCGTATTTTTAAAACTACTCATAATCCGATATTTAATATAGGCACTCTAAAATTTATACAATCAATTAATGGATTTTAATAATAAAATTATTTAAAGATTTTTCTAAAAACAAACAGGAATTATTAAAATATAAAAAAACATAAAGTGTAAGCAAATTATAAAATTAAAATATAAGGAGAAAATACAAATTATAAAAGATAAAAACTTAAAGTTAAAAATTAATTAAAGAGAAAAAATAAGATTAAGGGAGGGTAAAAATAAAAATGGAGGAAAAAGAAACAGGATTAACAGAGGAGCAGATAAAAGAATTAATGGCAAAAATCCAGGAAGGGATACTACAAAAAGAAAAAGAAGGGAAAAAAGATAAGTCAATAAAAGTAGATATGAAGTCAGAGCTTACTATGAATGAGCTTTTCGTGAGGATAACAAAAAATCCAGAACAAGATAAATTTTACCTTTCAATAAGTCCGAAAGGTGGTCATCCAGTATATAATAAAGTAATTTTTGATTCATCTGATAAGCTAAAAAAATTTGTGAATGCTCTGAAAACTTTCATAAAAGAAAGAGAAGATATCCTTATTGCAATAGATAGGCTGAACAAAAATATACAGAAGAAGGAAAAAGATGTGGTATAACCTAAAAGTTGCAAATCAAAAATTGCATCGTAAATCAACTAAGGATAAACCGATAGCACAATAATGAGGCAAAATAAAGAAACTAAACTTTTCAATCCTAAATTCTTCAATTCAAGTTTCACACTACCATTAATTATCTTCTTAAACAAATCCAAATCCTCTTTGCTCAAAATTGGGATATGAAGAATGTTCAAGAAAGATATTATTTTTATCTTTGTCATTCCTATAAGATCTGAGGTATCAGCAGATATTTTTATGTCTGGGTAAAATATTTCACCATCAAAAATCAAAACTTTATCCTTCCTGAAGGACAAACTGACCTTAACCTCTGCATCTTTTGCAAATATTGAGATTTCAGAATTTATTTTCTTTGCAAATTTTTCTTTCCAAGGGTTCTTTTCCAAATTTTCCTTTATTATTTGATAAATCATAGATGCAAGTCCACTGTTCTTTGCTTTCTCATCTATCACAATTTCAAACATAATATCCCAAATAAAAAGCCCATCTTATTTTGAGCAAATTTCAATTTATTTTTCGGAACCATACTTTTTTATAAAAAACCTCAAATATAAGGAATCAATCCAGAAAAATGTAGATAATGAAGAAATCAGATTAAAAGAAAAATCTGGTATTAGATATGGATAAAAAAAGAAAAAAAATAGTTGTTTTTGCATCAGGCAGCGGTACAAATTTTGAAGAAATAGCAAAAAAAGCAAAATCAAACTACATAGAGGCGGATATATCTTTACTCATATCAGATAAAGCATCTGCTGGGGCTATAAGAAGAGCGATAAATCTTGGGGTAGTCCCAATAGTCATAAACTGGAAAAATAGGGAGGAAGCGGAGGAGAAAACGATGAAGATTCTTCAAATCGTAGAACCAGACCTTATAGTTCTGGCAGGTTTTATGCGCATACTATCTCCCCAGTTCGTTTCAGAATGGAAATACAAAATCCTAAACATTCACCCATCCTTGCTACCTGCGTTTCAAGGAACAACAAAAGCAATAGATCAAGCATATAACTACGGAGTAAAAATTACAGGATGCACAGTTCATTTTGTCGATGAATCAGTAGATGGAGGACCAATCATAATTCAGGCAGCAGTAAACATAGATGACAACGATACATCAGAAAGAATTGCAGAGAAAATCCATAAACTTGAACACGAGATCTATCCTTGGGCAATAAAAAAAGTAATTGAAGGCAAAATAAAAATAGAAGGCAGAAAAGTAAAAATAATAGATGACGAAACTATAAATGATACAGAGACAATCAAAAAAGAAGGTAGAGAAAACTTTTTGCAAGAGGATCTCTTAATAAGCCCAAAAATAAAAATCTGAAAAATAAAAATCTTAAAAGGTTTCCTAAAAATGAAACTTTCCTATAAATAAAAGATTCTTCTACGCATCAAGAAAATACTTGAAGACATAACCAAAGAATGGATAAATACTGAAACTAAAAAAAACTTTAAAGGTTCAAGTGTATCTCTTGATAGTTTAAAAACTCCGAGTAAGAAAGTGGGACAAAAGAGACCTGTCTTGAAAAACCCAGCAAAAAATAGGGGCAAACAACTTACAGAAGAGAAAGAAAAAGAAAAATTATAAATCACTTCAATCTTACCCTTTTTACCTTCCTCCATTATCAAGTCTACAAGGTCCTTACCAAAACGACTATCTGTTCCTTCAAAACTTATTTTTATTTTAGAGAATTTCAACACTTTATCTCCATCAAATAAAAGTCCCTCACGCAAAATCAGGGAAGAACCTTCCTTTTGAAAATTTTCAGCAGCAAAAAATTTATTCTCCCATAAAAAAACATATTTTTTGACTTCTCTCACATATATCTTGGGGATAACCTCAAAAATTCTTGACTTCAAATAAACGAAACTTCTTGGAGATACATAAAAGAAAAACAACAAATTTATTGAAAACACAAAAAAGGAAATGATAAGAAAAAACCTAAATAAATCAATTTTTGCTGGACCAAAAACTTCAAGGAATCTTGCTCTTTTGAGCTGCTCATGTAAAAAAGAAAAAAGCGAAAAATAATAAGCAAAAATAAAAATCAACGGGAAAGTAAAAAGAGAAAAAGCAAGTATAGATTTAGCGTCAAAAACTCCATACGAAACCGAATATCTGATAGCAGAAAACATAACCACGAGTATATAAAAAACAGAAAAAAATAAAAGGAACTCGTCTAAAAAACGAAATAAAAAGTAGATTTTCAGAGTTTTTGACATATCAATATAAAAAAGCAAAATTTAATAAATGAAAAAATAAGACTTTTCTAACGATTTATATCTTTTTATGTTCAGATTGAAAAAAGGTTATTTAAAAAAGATAATTAAGATCAGCTTAATCTTTGGATTGATAACCATAATACACCTTATAAACTATACTCAACAAAACCTATCCTTTGCTCAACAGGAGACAGAAGATAAATACAAAGAGGAAATGAGAAAGCTTCAAAAAGAAATAGAGATGCTCAAATTAAAAATTCTTGAAACAAAAAAATCTTTAAAAGTCTTTGAGGATATGATACTGCTCGGAACTCTAACTGGGACAAAAATAACAATATATCTAAAAGACGAACTCAAAAGCGCTGAAATTCAAGAAATATCAGTCGTTTTAGATGGATTTGAAGTCTCAAATATAAAGGACAAGGAAAGAATAAACCAAGCCAAAAAAGAAAAGATTCTTATCTACGATGAATCAGAAGCTATACCTGGAAAGCACATAGTTGATATTGTGTTGACAATAAAAACAAATAAAATCTTCAAAAAGACTTTGAGATACGAATTTGATGTGGAGAGCGGGATAGCTACTGTAATATATGCTACATCAAAAAGCGCTCCCGGAAGGGCAAAAGAAATCTTACCAGAAGATATAGACATAACAGTTTTTTCTGAAAAAGTACGACTGATAACAAAAGAACAGTAAGATGGGAAGAATAATAATCCTCTTGATAACTTTCGGATTAATCAACTTTTATTTTTTTTACCTAAAACTAAATGCCCAAAATGATACCCCAGAACAAATAAAGAGAAAAAAGGCAGATATAATTTTAGAAATGAAAAGAAACCCTTTTGAGGGAGAAGATAAAGAAAAGAATAAAGAACAGAAAACAAAGGTAGAAAAAGGAAAAGAGAAGACTGAAACAAAAAAAGAAAAAGGAAAAGAAAAAAATATTAAAATCGTAGGTAAGATAGAATACGAAAAATTAGATGCAAAAAATAGCATCAAAACAACAAAAGATAAAATCGTTATAGTTGAGATTGATAACAAAACTTATATTTTAAGACAGGGAGATAAAATAGAAGATATAACAATAGATAAAATAGGTGAGAATGAAGTAGAAATGTCAATAGAAAAAGAAAAAATAAGAAAAAGCTTTTGAACAAAGTAAAAAAACATAAAAACCATTCCGAAAGACTTTCATAAATCCAAATGTTTTTTGAAGATACAATAACTTGTATATCTCCAACAAAAATTATTTTTCTATTTTTACCCTTTTCCATATTAGCTTTATCAGACATATCAAAAGGTGAAACAAGAGAAGAGAAAGGAATATATAAGACTGAAAATAATACAGAGAGTCAAAAAGAGTATATAAAAATAAGTGTTCAGGATGTTGATATCAAAACAATATTTTTAGCAATATCACAGGTATCAGGAAAGAATATTGTTATTTCCCCCGATGTAGATGTGAAAATAACTTGCAAAATTGAAGGTGAATTCAAAGATGTTTTAAAAGCATTAGAGAAAGCATACAATATAAAAGCAGAAGAGAAAGATGGACTGATTTTGATAACAAAGAAAGCCAAAAGAACAAAATTAGTTCATCTAAAATTTGCTCAAACAAAAAATGTTATTCAATCCATATCTCAAATAGAAGGTGTTAGAGCATCAAGTACTGGAAACATTATAATACTCGAAGGAGATGAGGAGAAAATATCTCTGGCGGAAGAGATTGCAAGAGAAATTGATAAAATCCCAAAGCAGATACTTATAGAGGCAAAAATATTTGAACTTGGGAAAAAAGCAGCATCTGAAATTGGGAATATGCTGAAAATAAAATCAGGCAGCTTTGAGGGTGGATTTGATTTTGGAGGAGGTGGTGGTTTCTTCTCAATAAAGTCAGATTTGATTGAGTATAAACTCTCACTACTTGAACAGAAAGGAGAGGCAAAAATAATTTCTTCTCCAAAAGTAATAACAACGGAAGGAGAAAAAGCACAAATACTCCAAGGAGTATCCATACCTTATGAAACCTCTACCCAGTTTATAGTTGAAACAAGATTCATAGATGCTCTCCTCTCAATGGAAGTAATGCCATTTATTTTAGAAGATAAAATAATTATGGAAATAAGGGTTTCAAGAAACTTTCCAACGGCAGAGTTCAGATCTTTCAGAGGAGTTCCTGGAATATCAAAAAATGAAATGTTCTCAAAAATAGTCGTAAAAAATGGAGAAAGTGCGGTTATAGGTGGCATAATAATAGAGAATGAATCAAAAACGCAAGACGGAGTCCCGGTCCTATCATCAATCCCTGTTGTAGGATTCCTTTTCAGAAATACCAAAAAATCTTTGGAAAAAAGAGAAATAATAATAACTCTCACTCCTTATGTTATGTAAGAAAAAAAGAGAAAAACATAAAAACTCAAAGCAAAAACTTAAATAAAGGGATAAAAAAAGTAAAAAATTTAAATAAAATAAAACTTTTAAAGCCGAAAATTTTTTATTATGAAAGACATAGTTTTGGCAGCTCATCAACCTCAGTATCTCCCGTATCTTGGATACTTTCATAAAATGAAACATGCCGATGTGTTTGTTATACTTGATGATGTCCAATTCAAAAAAAATGAGTGGCAAAACAGGAATAGAATAAAAGGGAAAGATAAAAAAGAAATATGGCTTACCGTTCCTGTAATTCACAGATTCGGTCAAGCAATAAACGAAGTAATAATAAGGAATGATACAAACTGGCAAAGAAAACACAAAAACACAATAATTACATATTACTCAAAGGCTGAACATTTTTATCTGTTTGATAAATTCAAAATTCTATGGGAAAAAGAGTATGAAAAACTCGTTGATGTGAATTTGGATTCAATAAAAATAATAATGGAGATATTGAAAATAAAAACCCCCTTATACCTTTCATCGGAGCTTAAAATAAAAGAAGCAAAAACAAAAAGGCTTGTTATTTTATGTAAAGAATTTTCAGCAAAATACTATCTTTCAGGAGTTGGAGCAAAAGACTATCTTGATGTAGAGCTTTTTAAAAAAGAAGGAATAGAAGTTATATGGCAAGATTTTAAACATCCGGTTTATAACCAGTTGTGGGGAGATTTTGTTGAAAATCTTTCCGCAATAGATATAATTTTAAATGAAGGGGAAAAGACCGCTGAGATGATTTGAAAAATTCAAATAACACAAAAGTTTGTTGGACAAACCATTTATTAATTTGTAGATAAATAAAATTTGTGAATAAATAAAATGGAAAGGAAAGAAATAGAAAGAGTAATAGCAAAAGGTAAAAAGAGAGAGGTTTTCAAAGATAAAGTATCTGAATTTGGAGAGAAATTATTTGAGATATTAATAGAAAAATGGAGAATATTTGTTGGAGGAATAATAGGTTTAGGTCTTGTAATTTTTGTTGTGTGGGCTTTAATTGAAAGAGAAAAAAATAAAAAAGCAGAAGATTTGAGAAAATTTGAGATAGCGATGCAACTTCTCACATCTTATGATATGACAAAAGATAACCAGTATATTGATGGAGCAATTTCCAATTTGAGCCAAATAGAAAAAAATCCAAAATACATATCAAAGCTATATATAGCATGGGCACTTTCAAGAAAAGGAGAAAAAGAGAAAGCAGCAGAAGAACTCCAAAAACTAATAGAAGACAAAAAAACACCAGAGAGCGTAAAAAGATTAGCTCAAATAATGAAAATAAATGTATTGGGAAGCTCTAACTGCGATGAAGTCAAAAAAACTTGGGACGAAATGAAAAGAAAAAGTCAAGAAAAAGAATTACCAGAAACCCCAGATGATGAGAAAGTTATAAACATACCTTTGAGAACATATTATGAAGTCATAAACTGCTCAAAAGGAGATAGCAAGATTTTATCAGAAATAATAAGAGACCTTGATTCCATATATACTATTGAACAACTCATATCACCTGAAAAGGCAAACTATATCTTCATGCTAAAAAAATTCGCAGAAAAAATGATAATGTCAAGATAAACGAAAGATGAAAATACTACACAAAAACGGAGAAACTATAAATTTAGGTGGAAATAACCATACCTCTTTTGCTTTCTTTCTTCTTCCCTGCCTTTTCTCTCATTTCCTTATCTTCTTTACAGCAACATCAACTTATGCTGAAAACTCAGTGAATTTAAAACTTCTTTTTTTCAAAAAAATAAGTAAAGAGAGTGTTTTCTTCTCAACACCATTCATAATAAAAAATGATATTGCAGTAATATCTCAAAAAAAAATTATTATCTTTTCCAGAGAAAAAAATTGGAAGGAAATAGAAATTGAGATTGGATCATCTACGATTTCAGAAATAAATAAATCCAACGAAAACTCCTTTCTTTTTTGCTCAGATGACAGTAATGTAGTAAAAGTAGGGAAATTTATAGAACCCAAAATTTTTCAACTCCACTTTCCGTGCATATCACCACCTATGCAAATAAACGGGAAAATAGTATCAGTAGATATACTCGGGAATATATGCGTATATCAAGATGAAAACTCAAACGAGAAAATAAAAAATAGAGAAGATAACGAGAATAAAAAGGAAAATGATTTGAGATCAGAGGGAGCAAAAGAAGAAGAGGAAAAATTAGATTTAGAATGTGCGGAACTCACAGAAGAAAGAAAAACATACGAACCAAAAATTTTATTTCCCTTTACTCCCAAAATACTCACAATAGGAAAATTTATTTTGATTCCTTATGAAAACAAAATTTTTGCTGCCTCGGATGATCTCAAAATAAAGTATCCGTTATCAGAAATTCAGAATTCAAATTTCATATCATTTTTAGGCTACGAAAATGGGAATTTGGTCGTAGCGACAGAAAATAAAGTAGTGATTTTTGAAGTCTTTGAATCAGGGGATGTAGTAAAGATAAGAAAAAGATCAGAAATATCAATAAAAGACATATATGGAGCAGATTTTGATGGCAAAAAAATAGCAACAACATCAGGAGAAGGAATTGCCGTAATTGATATTGAAAAGAAGCAAATTTTGAAAAAGAAAATAAAAGGTGTTATAGAATACTCTCCACCAAAAATATTTGGAGAAGATAAGATTTTATTTGCTGCAAGATTTGGAGAGAAACTTGGTAATATTTTCGGTCCAAGAAAAAACTCTTTAATTATTGCGGAATATAAAAGAGAAAAACCAAAAATTTACTTTACAAAGGAAATAATAGTAGATTCATTTCCACAGCGCTTAATGTTAGATAAAAACAAACTCCTTTTCATAACAGAAAATGGAACTCTGTACGCTTTCTCATTCACAAAATAGTGAGAACACAATATTGATGAATCAGTTAATCAATAAGTTACAACTCCTTCAAATCCTTTCTGATTTAAAATTTTCAGAGCTTTTTCAGCATCATCTCTACTTTTGAACTTTCCAACACGAACTCTAAAAACATCTTTACCATTAGCTTTTGCTTTCAAAACATATGATGGGAAACCATATTCTCTCTTTAAGCTTTCAGCGAGTTTTTGAGCTTTGATATCGGAATTAAAAGATGCAACCTGAATCGTCCATCTCCCTCCGCTTTCCCACCAATTTTTCACACTAAATTTTTGCTCCTCTACCTTTCCTGTTTTTGCAGATACTAACTCTTTTCTCACAGTTTTTTCAGATTTTGTAGTTTTATCAGATTGAGCTTTTTCAGATTTTGATGGAATTTTGTTTATCTCACCTTTGCTCTTTGCCTCTTTCTTTTCTCCCTCGCTAACCTCTTCACTTTTTTCAACTCCCATACCTCGTCCTTTCTCTGATTCCGCATATTCTTCTTTCTGTTCTAAATTTCTCTCTTCCTTTTGTTTTAACTTTTCACCTCCGTCCCCTATTTTTTCCTCCCCTGAACCGGAAATTTTCACACCTTCGGAAATATCAGTAATTTTTGCTTGTCCCTCACCTGCTCCAACCTGAACTTTCTCTTGTTCTTGTTTTATCTCCTTCTTCTCTACTTCTGATGAAGCTTTTCTTTCAGCACTTTCAAAAACCCTTTTTATCATATCATCTATTCCTGATTCTCTTGCCTTCATTATCTCTTTTCTTAACTCTTCTCTGGCTATGTTTTTTCCTATTTTCATTCCAACGAAAAACGAAATCCCCCCGGATATGAGAAAAACAAGAAAAGCAAGAACATAACCTTTTAAATCAAAACTTTTTTCTTCCATAGATATAAATTTAAAAATTCAGAATTCTAAATTAACGGTCAGTTGTTAAAAATTTAGTATCTCAATCAATAATTTAAAAGAAGAAAAAAAGTGGAAATCTATAATTATTCATTCATTTTCACCTTGAGTTTTTGTTTTTTGAATTTGAGTTTTTGAGAAATTTGATGAAATCGTTCCAATTTTCTGCTCTTATTACTTCTTTTTTTATCTTTTCCAAACGTTTTATATCATTTATCTTATCTAAAAGGTTTTTTATTTGCTTTCCTTTCTGACTACCAAACTTCAACTGAATATCTAGCAGAATTGCTTTTTTTAGACCCTTTATAAGTCCTTCTTTAAGACCTTTTACAATACCTCTCTGTTCCCCATCCTTTAATCCTTCCTCTCTTCCCCACCTATAAAAAGGAGCTTTTCTTATGTCTATCTGAATTGGCATAGGATTTACCTTTATCTTAACATCAAATAAGCCTGCTAAAAAATTTATATCATTCATATATTTTATAACTTCTTTTTCATTTTTGACAATCTCCGAAATCCTTTTCACAACTTTACTGAATGCTTCTGGTTTTTCTCTGTGTTTCCCAGCTAAAACTCCGACGATGACCTCCTCTGGCTTATCACTTTTTATTAAAACATCAGGGTCTACCCTCTTCATATCCAGAACTTCATATCTTAAAGTTAGTTTTGGAGTTTTGTACTCTGATGGAGGAGGGTTTCCTTTACCAACAAATAAAACAATTTGCGTAGGTTCTTTTTTGTATTTTTCTACTATCGCATAGTAATACTTGAACATTCTTTCTGGCATGGTTTTATCCTGCTGAGCTTGGATTTCAATCTGAAAAATCTCGCCTCCTATCTCAAACAAAATATCCGTGTAGAAGGATTTAGCTAATCTTATTTCTGCTGGAAACATTTTGATTTTGCCTTCTACCTTTCTACCAGTTGCTAACCATATAATTTTGCTTGCGGCTCTTGAAATAATCTCTTTCAGTATTATGTCAAATCTTTTCAGCTCTTTTTTATGCCTATATTCTCTTTTTTCTCTTTGTTGTTTTACTTTCTTCTTCATTCCAAAATTTTGTTTTGAATTTTACTTACTGCGGAATAAAGTATCTCGCTTATTAGTTAATTTTACTTTTTCTGTTTGAGATGCTTATATGATTTGTTTTATCTCTAAAAGTTTTTTGATTTGTTTTGAACTACCAGATTTTTCATGGGCAATTCCAGAAAATTCTCTCTTTTTATTTGAAATTACAAAGTCTATGCAATTTTAATAGTAGGCTGTTAAAATAAACAAACAAAACAAAAACAACAGGAATTTTCAAGCTACAAAATCAAAGTAATAAAGTTGAATAATTATGATAAATTGGGAAGAATGGAATGATGAGAAACTAAAAGCAGACCAAAGATATAAACTCATATTCATAAGGAGATTTGGAGAAGAAGAAAGCGAATTTATGGAAAAAGGAGTTTTCGGCAGAAAAGGAATAGAAACGCTAACATCAAGATACATACCCGTAAAAGTAGATGTAGATGAAAGACCAGATGTTTTCATAAGATATGGTTTTGGAGCAACTCCATCTGTTTCAATAACCACACAAGATGGAAGAACATTAGGAGGGGGAACACTGTGTGATTACGAAAGTTTCATAAAGTTTATGATTGAATTAGGAAAACTCATAACACGAGAAAAAGAAATAATAGAAAAGTACGGAGCAGAAGAAGTAGAAGAAGATGAAGAGCCGGAAAATGATATAGATATTTCAGAAATAAGACTACAAGATTTAGCTCAAAATGTCGCAAAAAGAGTGGTAGAAGCTAAAATTCCGTCAACAAAACTTCTTCTAGAAATATTAAGTATGTGGATAAAAATTGGGAACGAAACGGAAGCAAGAAAAACTCTGAATTTACTTGAAATGGCAGAGGATAAAGTAGAAGGTGGAATATTTTCCGGTAGCTCATATGAAAATCCGTTAAAATTTTCAACATTTAAAAGTTCAGACGAGAATGTAAGATATGCTCTTGAACTAAAAAGATTTGGAGAAAAGTTTAACGATAAAGCCATACAAGAAAAAGCAGAAAAACAACTTGATTTTTCAAAAACATTTTTCAACGGCGAATACTTTATAAACCTCATAGGCGAAGATCAAGAATACTACAAATCAACAAAAAGCATAAGAGAAATAAGACAAAAACCTCCAAAAGATGAAAGATTATTTTCAGGAAAAAACCTTGAAATTGCAGAAATGTTAATAGATCTTGGAGAGTTAGACCTTGCTCAAAAGGCAGTAAATAAAGTTTCTGAATCTTTGATATCAGGAAAAAAAGTATTTCACTCAGAAAAAAAGAATGTAGAGAATATGACAGCCGATTTAACCCAAGCACTTATTACTTTTTCAAAAATGAAAAATTATCCAGAAGAAAAAATAAAAGAATTAGAGGAAATTCTGTATTCAAAAAGAGGAAAAAATCTTTTCTTTGATTATAAAGAAAACGGTTTTGGTGCTCTGAAAAAAAGAAAAATAGATATTTTAGGAAATATAAAAGCAGCAAAATTTTTCAAATTTCAAGGAAAAGAAAAAGAAGCAAACGAGATTATAAAATCTTTGCTGCCGAAAATATTAGAGAAAAATTCAACATATATAATCTATATCTACTCGTTGCTTCTGCAATAAAAAAAGTAAAAACAGAAAATAATTTGAGCTTCCATGGTGAAAGTTGCAATAATAGGTAAAGTTAATTCTGGAAAATCAACCCTTTTTAACGCTATGGTCGGTTCCTCCGTTTCAATAACATGGAAAGAACCTGGGACAACAAGAGACATAGTAGAGGCGATAGCTCACTCAAAAAAAATGGACTATGTTCTTATGGATACAGCTGGCTATGCACCATATGAAGGTCATCCCTTACAAAAAATTATGGAAGAACAAACAGAAAAAGCTATAAATGAAGCTGATATATTGATTTGCGTATTTGACGCAAAATCTGGTTTTTCAGAGATAGACAAAAAAATAAGAGATAGAGTAATAAAATCAGGAAAACCCTACATATTCGTAGTAAATAAAGTAGATTCAAAAAAAGAAGAGCTTGTGGTTTATCAAGATTTTCACATTTTAGGAAATGATTTTATTACGGTTTCTGCACTACACAAAAAAAATATTGAAAAAATCTTTGAAAAGCTTGATGAGATTTCAGAAAAGATTGAAGACAAAGAGAAAAGCTCTCGTGAGAAAGAAAAAATTTCCAACGATAAAGAGAAAATCCTTGAAGACGAAACTCAAATACTTATAGGCAAAGAGAGTTTGAGCAAACTTGAACTTGAAATAGAAAAACAGAGAGAAAAAGAAATAGAAGAAATTTCAAGAGAGTTAATAGAAAAAGGGAAAGCTTTGGTAAAAAAAGAAAGAGTAGAGAAAATAAGAATATCGTTTGTCGGAAGACCAAATGTTGGAAAATCTTCTCTTATAAACAAAATATTAGGATATCCAAGATGTATAGTTTATGATGAACCTGGAACTACAAGAGATGCAGTAAGAATTCCTTTTGAATACGAAGGGAAAAAATTTATTCTTGTAGATACTCCCGGAATAAGAAAGAAGTCAAAAATAGATAAAGAAGAAGTTGAATTTAAATCAATAGGAAGGTCTTTGACAGCAATTTTTGTATCAGATGTATGCATTTTGGTTATAGATTCTCTTGAAGGAATAACCCACCAGGATAGACATATTGCATCTTTAATAGAAAGAAGAGGTAGAGCCTTAGTTGTAGCTCTCAACAAGATAGATATTATACGTGAGCTAAAACCGGCAGGAGGTATAGGTAAAATAGTTGAAGCTTTAAAAAACTCAGCAAGATTCATAAAGTGGGCTTACTTTATTCCAGTATCTGCGAAAACAGGATACGGAATTCCCTCTCTTTTAGAAGCTATATATTCAAGCTATAAGGAGTGGACAAAAGCTTTGAAGCCTTCAGAACTTCTCAAAATAAGAGAAAAACTCATTCAACTTGATTTTATGAAAAATCAGAACCCGAAAATATTTCAGGTAGGCATTAAACCTCCAACCTTTTTGGTTTATGTAAATGAACCTGAATACCTGCGAAAACATCAGATAATGCATATCCAAAAAATAATAAGACAGCTTTACGGATTTTACGGCTCACCTATACATTTTAGAGTAAAAAGACACGGAGAGAGATATTAATATTAAAGATAAAAGGAAAAGGACAAATTCTACTTATTACTTACTTTGTTCTTCCGGTAGCTTGATCGTCTGCGTGCTTATATTTAGAATTTACAATAAAGGTGTAAAATTTTATTTCTTCATATATAAATCGGATATAAATCGGAAATTATACCACATAAGCCGAGGATGAAATGATGATAAGATCAACTTAGATTTATCTTGTATATTTGAGAGCAAAAGGATAATAATTTGACCAAGAATTAGTCCAAACCTCTCCAACTATATAAACTGAATTCCCTAAGACTCCAAATCCCCATCCATAATCAGAATCATTCCTATAACTTATGTCTACATCTTTCACATAAACCAGGTCAAGATTTAAAGTAAACTCAAAAAGTGCCAAGGAATCCCTCAGCCAATCAAGATTGCTATCAAATATATCTTTCCCACTCAGAGCATAAAGTTTCCCGCCAGAAACAAAAATATTTGTTATCCAATAATAGTACTGTGAAGAACACAAAGAAGGATATGCTGAACAAATATATAAAGATCTTATGAGGTTAAAGTTCTGATCATAAACTTCAAGAAAGCTCCACTTCCTTACAAGATATACTGATGTTCCAGATGGATATATATGAACATACGCCCAATCCACAAATGTTATTGAAGATAAAACAGAACCGGCAGGGGAAATTCTGAATACTTTCTGATAATCTTGACCAGAAGTATAATCTTCATAAATAGAAAAGTATATATCTCCTGTGTCTTTGTTTACTACCAAACAATTTACCCGGCATCGTGATAAGTCCCCACCTCTTGGGAAAGATATTGTCCATAAAAGAACTCCAGATGAAGAATATTTTTTAATAACATAATTTCCCCCTTCAACAAAAGCTACATATACATCATTACCAAAAGTATCAACTGCCATAAAATCTCTACCATTTATCGTGGTAGCTAATTCCCATAAAGTTGAAGAGAGATCTAACGAGTGCTTACTTAATACAAAAATACCGGCTCCTCTATCTTCCGCAACATAAACACCATCTGATCCAACTGATATATCCCAAACAGAGGAAAATCCCTTAGTATTCAAAATGCGTCCATTATGATCAAATTTCACAACTATAACAGGACTTATTGGGGGGAAAAGAATCGTATAAAAACCATCAGTAGTCAACGCTATATCTTCAAAATAACCTTCACCATCCATCTTGATAAACTCCCAAACTTTATAGAAGCTCGGAGGTTTCACAACGACGGAATAACTTGCAGACACAATCCCTCCTTTTAAATCATCTACTTTTATCGTGAAATTGATGTTTGTATTTACTCTCACATCTGGCGTCTCCCATACTATATATTCATCTCCGGTATAAAATCTCCCAAAATTCCCACTTGACAAAATTTCTACTTCAACTGAATCCCCATCTGGGTCCGAAACGTTTAGAGGAATTATAACCACACTTCCTCCCTCAACTTGCGCTGGAACATCAGCAGAAAATGTAGGAGCTGAATTCGTAGGACAAGGCTGCTCATACGATGGATCCGGATGATACGGTGCGCAGTAATCTCCCGAAGCTATTTCTCTTATCTCATTTATTGTCACACCGCCCGAACCAACCTGAATATCTAATGCCTTCCATATATTCCCACTCCCTGTACTTGGAGGACTTGCTGTCGCTACCACCCTGTTCCCTTTCCACACCTGTATCACCGCTCCCGAATCCTTCAATAACCTCCCACAATCTGTATCATTCGGATTATTATGATATACTGATACCCTGTATACTCCGTGTGTTCCTAAACTCAAACTCGCTACCTCAGGGTAATCATCTCCCAAAATCTCTGATAGTAAGTATTTTCTCCCCCACAGCTTTGTTGCTATATGAAATCTTCCACCTCCTGACTTCGGTCCTGTTATATGCAAATCGAGATCACATTTTTTATTCCCCCATCTCAATATTATCGTCAGCTTATCAAAACTGAATTCCCCTATATCAGGGCATATACTCCACGCACCTTGAGGATTCTGCATCCAATCTTTCAAGTAATATGATGGATACGATGATGTTGTTTGAATTTCTGCAAGCTCTATCTCTACCCCATCTGCAAGGACTGTCTTTATCTTTGATTTTGCATTCTTTTTTACGAAAGTAAAAAATTTACCCTCTGAATCTGTTCTTCTCTGCGTTCTTCCAGTCAAATCCCCTCCATTATAATCTATTCCCTCTGACCAAACTGGAACTCCAACGAGTGGATTTCCTCTCTCATCCTTTATCCTCCCTTTCACACATGTTGTATTTTGCGGAACATCTGGATTCCACCACGAAAAATGAGAAACATATCCTTTCAAAACATATCTGCCATCTTCATCATCTAAAACTTTGTATAAAACTCCTTCCTCAACCCATTCTGCTTTACTCTCATCAAAACTCCATAATGGAACTATATCTGGAACATAATCTACCATGTTTGCCGGTATTGGGAAACTTACCTCCGCTACTACGCCAGAAGGAAGATTTAATTTCTCTCCAGATTCAGATAAAAGTTTTACTTCTATCGGTCCAAAAGTTTCAAGTAAGACCTTTTCCCCATTTGATTTTTGAGCTACAAAATCCCCCGGAAATCCTTTCAACTGCAACGGGTCTTTGGGGTCTATATAAGAAAGTTTCAGATAGACTTTTCCGTTGTAGGTTCCTCCTGATTCTTTTTGCAATCCCCCCCGCTGGTATTACTATCTTTACTCCTGATGCTCTGTCATAAGCTTGAGCGCCTTGTGATGTATTAAACTCAAAAGAAAATCTATAAGGAGTAAGGCTGAAATTCAAAACAGAAACGGAACCAGATTGGACAGAGACAGAAAAGAAAGAATCAGCAAAACCTGGTGCGGATACTTTTATAATATAATTATCTGGGTTAAGGGGGAAGAAAGCAGTACCCTCTTGCGATGTTGTTGCAACCTGAACGCCATTAACATAGACCACAGCATTTTCAACGCCAGAATTTGAGTTAGCATTAGAAACTTTGAGGAGAACATAACCTTTTCCCGGTTGCTCTGAATTATTTCCTCCAGGAGACGAATTACTACTACCTCCTCCTGAACCACCACCTCCTCCCCCACCACTACAACCTACTCTTGCTGTTTCTAATCTTTTTTCCTTTACCCCCAGCACAACTTTTTCCCCGTATATCATCCTACTCAAATTATTTTCTTCCGGTTTTTGTTCCTGCGTACATCTTACGGAAAGCAAAACGAAAATTGCAAGAAAGCTCCCTAACAGCTTAGATAATCCACCTATTATTACCTTATTATTATTTTTACCTTTTCTTACTCTTTCTTTTTTCTTCCACATAAAAATCCACCTCCTTCTTTTTACTTATCTTTCCCCTAAAATTAAATATAGTCATTTTTTATGGCACTGTGTTGGAATTTGAAGAGTTCAAAGTTTACAACTAAGAGAAAACAGGGAATAAAAAGAAACAAAGAAACAAGGAAAATTTTTCTTTGAAAATTATTCTTTTTATCCTTATTATTTAATTATAATCTTGGCAGGGGCCGTAGCTCAGAGGGAGAGCGCTGGTATGGCACGCCAGAGGTCGGGGGTTCAAATCCCCTCGGCTCCACCCAAACAAAATATATGTCAGCGCTAACAATTTACAAAAAAAATGGAGCTGTCAGATTTTCGGCAGACTCACTAAGAGGAGTAATATTCATTTCATTTGCAAGACCCATAGAAAAACCAGAAGGAGAAGGCAAAAGAAAAGGTAAATATAGATGGGAAGAAAAAGTTACAATCGCTCTTTCTCCTGAAGAAGCTTCATCAATTGGAGCATTTGCAAGAATGCACCTTTCAGGAAATACTCCAAAAAAGAACCTTGTAATCCAGCATACTCCAGAAAAGTTCGGTAAAAAAGGTCCAGAAAAAACTTTGAAGATAGAAAAAAGAGATGACACATTCTCACTGCAAATAGAAGTACGAAACGAAAAAATATCTGTCGGTCCTATGGGATATTCTGACTTTTACCTCATAGACTCTTTCCTACAAAGATATATCCCTGAAATATTACCGAAACCCAGAATAGCAGTACCAGCAGAAGAAATAACAGGAATTAGAGGAGAAAGAGAAGAGGAAACAGAAGAAGTTTCAACCGGAGAAGAAATATTATTTTAGGAGAAACCAAGTTTCCCAAGATAACTTTTCTCCTGGCTTGGTAAAAATTTTTGTAAAAATACAAAAATTTGGAGAACAAATTATATTTACCAAGTAAAAATAAATAGATATTTTTTCACTATTTTTCCTTACTTTACCCTTTGTTCAAAAAATAACAAAGGAAAGGAGGTGAAAGAAAATGGCTAAAAAAGATGCAAAGATAAAAATAACCCCTCTGAGAGATAAGGTAGTTGTAAAAAGGCTTGAAGAGATAGAGGAAAAAACCCCAGGTGGAATTATTATCCCTGACACAGCAAAAGAAAAACCTCAAATAGGCGAAGTTGTAGCCGTAGGTAAAGGTAAAATCCTTCAAGATGGCAAAGTTATACCACCAGAAGTGAAGGTAGGCGACAAAGTTCTATTTGCAAAGTATGCAGGTACAGAAGTAAAAATAGAAGGGGAAGAGTACCTTATAATGTCAGAGGATGAAATACTTGGTATAATTGAAAAATAAATTTACCTAAATATTTTTATTTAATTTTATAAATCTTTGGTTTTTCTCTTTTTATTTTTGAAAAATTAAAGAAAGGAGGTGAAAAAACATGGCAGCAAAAGAAATACTTTTTGATATTGACGCAAGAGAAAAAATATTAAGAGGCGTAGATAAAATAGCAAATGCAGTAAAAGTAACATTAGGACCTGGTGGTAGAAATGTTATTCTTGAAAAAACTTTCGGAGCACCAACAGTTACAAGAGATGGGGTTACAGTAGCAAAGGAAATAGAATTAGAAGATAAATTCGAAAATCTTGGCGCTCAGCTTATAAGAGAGGTTTGCTCAAAAACCAACGATGCAGCAGGAGATGGAACGACAACTTCTGCTGTTCTTGCCCAGGCAATATTCAATAAAGGATTAAAGTTAATATCCGCAGGAGCAAACCCAGTAAATATAAGATATGGAATAGAAAAGGCAGTTCAAAAATGTGTAGAGGAACTCAAAAAAATAGCGAAAGAGGTTAAAACAAGAGATGAGATAGAAAGCGTTGCTAAAATAGCCTCAAATCAAGATGAGGAAATAGGGAAAATAGTTGCAGACGCAATAGAAAAAGTAGGAAAAGAAGGTGTAATCACAATAGAAGAAGCAAAAGGGACAGAAACAACATGGGAAGCAGTAGAAGGGATGCAGTTTGACAGAGGTTACCTTTCCCCATACTTTATAACAGACCCCGACAGAATGGAGTGTATTCTTGAAGATCCCTACATACTCATACATGAGAAGAAAATATCATCTGTAAAAGATATAGTTCCACTTTTAGAGCAAGTAGTAAGAGAAGGAAGACCACTTCTTATAATAGCAGAAGATGTTGAAGGAGAAGCTCTTGCTACATTGGTCGTAAACAAATTAAGAGGAGTTCTCAAATGCTGTGCAGTAAAAGCTCCCGGATTTGGTGAAAGAAGAAAAGCTATGATGGAAGATATAGCAATACTCACTGGTGGAAGGTTCATAGCAGAAGAACTTGGAATAAAACTTGAAAGTGTCCAACTTTCAGACCTCGGAAGAGCTAAAAAGGTTGTAGTTGATAAAGAACACACAACAATAATAGGAGGAGCAGGTAAGAAATCGGAAATAGAAGCAAGAATAAATCAGATAAGAAAAGCTATACAAGAGACAACATCAGATTATGATAGAGAGAAACTCCAAGAGAGACTCGCAAAGCTCGCAGGCGGAGTTGCAGTAATATATGTCGGTGCTCCAACTGAACCTGATATGAAAGAAAAGAAAATGAGGGTTGAAGATGCTGTAAATGCAACAAGAGCGGCAGTTGAAGAAGGTATCGTCCCAGGTGGCGGAGTAGCGCTCCTAAAATGTATCCCAGCTCTTGAAAAACTTATAGAGGATGAGAAAAACGATGATTTAAAACTCGGTATAAAGATAGTCAAAGAAGCTCTTGAAGAGCCAGCGAGATGGATAGCAAGAAATGCAGGATTTGAAGGTTCCATAGTAGTTGAAAAAATAAAAGAAGCAGTAAGGAAAGATCCGAAATCAAACTTTGGGTTTGACGCTCTAAGAGGTAAGTTTGTAGATGATATGTTAAAGGAGGGAATAATAGACCCAGTAAAAGTTACAAGATCAGCTCTTCAAAATGCAGCCTCGGTGGCAGCACTACTTCTGACAACCGAAGCTCTTGTAGCAGAGAAACCAAAAAAAGAGGAGAAATTCCCCCAAACGCCACCTCCTGAAATATAATGAATAAAAAACATCAAGCCGCTTCTCTCCCGAAAATTGTACCTGTAATTCTTGCAGGAGGTGGAGGGAAGCGGCTTTTTCCCCTATCTACAAAACAAAAACCTAAATATCTCCTCAAAATTAATTCACTAAAAACACTCCTTGAAGAAACTACTGAAAGAGCAATCAAAATTCAAGAAAAAATAAACAAAAATTTAAATCATAGGAGTTCCAAAAACTTTCCAATAGTTTTAGTTGCAAACATCAAACAAAAAAAAGCAATATCCTCCATTACGAAAAAATTCAGAAAAGTGAAAATCTTGGAAATATATGAACCTTTGATGAAAAATACTGCTCCCGCAATCTGCTTTGCCGCAAAGAAAATATTGAAAAAATTCGGTGATTGTATAATGTTCGTTATGCCATCAGACCATAAAATTGAAGGTGATGAAAATTTTCTAAAAGCTGCTCAAGCCGCATATGAAGCAGCAAAACAGAATTTTATAGCAACTTTCGGAATAGTTCCTACGCATCCTGAAACAGGATACGGATACATAAAAGTTTCAAAATATAATCCACTGATGAGTGTAGATGGTGTCAATATATTCAAAGCAGAAAGATTTACAGAAAAACCCACAAGAGAAAAAGCAGAAGAGTATCTAAAATCAGGTGAATATTTTTGGAACAGCGGTATATTTGCATTTAAATCTTCTGTGATTTTGGATGAACTCAGAAAATTCACAAAGATACCCGAAACTTTTGAAAAATACCCAGTAAAAAAAGCTTACGCCGCAGCTGAAGAAATTTCAATAGACTATGCAGTATGTGAAAAATCAGATAAAATAGTCTGCATACCCGCAAGTTTCAGATGGTCAGACATAGGCTCCTTCAAAGCCATAAAAGAATTTTATAAAACTGATGAAAAAGGAAACGCAGGAAATGCAATTTTTGAAGACTCAGAAAACTCACTTGTGATCAGAGGAGAAGAAAACAAAAACAAAAAAACAACAAAAACGAAGAAAAAAGAAAAAGAAAAAAAAATAATACTTTTTGGAGTCAAAGATTTAGCAGTAGTTGAAACCGAAAATTTCCTCGTAGTTTTTCCACTAGATAAAAGTCAAGATATTAAAAAATTGGCAGAAAAATACGATGAGTAATAAAAGAAAAAATGCATAGCACAAAAATCTACTTTGTGGTATATACAACTGGATTTTCCGGAAGCTTATTTCTTTCAAAAATATTGAACTCCCATAAAGATGTATTCTGTCTTCACGAGTCAGAAATGTTTGAAGCAATAAGAATAAGAGATGACGGAATAGTTGAAGAAAGATTTTTCTTTGAACTTGAAGAAAAAGAAAAATTTTCACGCCATTTTTTCTTTATGTCCCCATTCCTGCAACACTACTATAATGGATACAAAGCCGTAGGGTCGGTTGAAACAGGAAGATTTAATCCTCAACCTGCAATAAAAACACTAAAAGATTTCGTAGCATATAAGAATGAAATTTTAAAAGATAGTGGAGTTCAACTGGATTTCAGGTATGGTTTTCTCTTACGCTCACCAATAAAAGTTATAAATTCATTTTCAAAAGAATTTGAGAAGATTTTGAATGTAATCCTAAATCAAAACATGAAAGAAAAAATAAAAAAACTTGAAGAATTCTTTGGAAAGGTAGTTGGATACGCAAAAGAACAAGGATATATATCAGAAGACAAATTATCAAATCTGATAGAAAAATTTAAAACCCCTTATCACAGACTTTTCCTTTTCTCAACAGCATGCGTTATGACATTTTTAAAAGATGTTACAAGAAGTATCTTAAATGAAAAAGAGAATATGGTTATATTCAGACTTGAGGAAAAAAATAAAAAAGATTTGTTTGAGGAAAAATTTAAAAAACTTACAGCCCAAGAATACAAATTAGATGAGAAAATACTTGAAGAAAAAGTAAATCAAAAACATAAATCAGATGATGAAATATCAGTTTTGTACGATTGGGGAAAAGAAAAAAGAGAAATATTCTTTGATTTAATGATAAACTGTGAAGAAGAAATAAAAATTTTAGGATATAGCCATATATTTGATCTAATATATATTTGATCTAATGTCTAATTTGGATCACATATATTATCAGAACACAACTGATATATCTTTCCCTCCTCGTAAAATCTCTTTTGCATCTCGATAATTTCCCTTATTCTGCGCGGGACTTCATGGGGCGCCATAAATTCCCCCGAATCTTCCAAAGGCCACCATTTCCTTACAATCTTTGAAACCATATCAGATGGCGGAGGAACATTCTCGGGAGGAGGAATTTTGTTCGTTTTCGCATCAACTTGTAAAAATCCGTAACCTTCAAAGGGAGCATCTTTGAACTCAATGCCAAAAGTATCTTTTACAGGACGATTTATTCCAGGAATTCCAGCAGTTCTGACATATGTTTCTGATGAGAAATTGGAAACTTGCTCATCATAAAGAGCCATCCTATACAAAATCTGCTTTGGAACTATGCCAAATTTTTCACTGCCTCTTACAATATATGGAGCAAAAGTTATAGGGTCTACTATATCAAAAATAATCTGCCCCAAGCCTATTATTTTTTTTAGTTCAAGCTCCCGATTATCTTCTTGATATCCGAAAAGAGCTTTGAGCCTATCCCAACTTACATTTCTTTCAAGCATAGATGTCCAAATAGAACCACCAACATCAAGAACCCCCCTTTTTACATCATTTGTGAGGGTCATAAATGTACCACCTTGAATAGCTCCGTTTGAAATTCCATAATATACAATATCACCTATTTCCGGTAATTCCCCTACTTTATTTTTTACTTCATTCCAAAATTCCTGTTTTTTTGCAAGTAAAGCAAGAGCTAAAAAGTTTGAGTGTCCCTGTTTGAGATTTGAAACTATATAGAAAACAGTATCTATCATATTTTTTTGCTTTGAAATTGCAAATTGAGATATAGCTTGAACTGCATTAAAATCAATTCCTACCCAGTTAGTTGCTATAATAATAACACACATATAATCTGCAACGTAAAGCAGGTGATTTGCGTCAAGCTCTCTTACAGAACCAAACAATCCATGTCCAAAAATCATAACTTTGATTTTTTCACCCTGATCTTTCTTCTTTTTAGCACATTCCGGAATGTTCATGAGAAATTTCGCTTCAAAAAGCTCAGATGGATTATCATATTTTGGGATATGAAACCTACCTTCAACAGATTTCATTATAAGCTTTCTGTAACTATCTGGTAAATCTTTATACTTTTCTCTATCATCATACGGATAAGTTTCTACATTATCTACAACAAAAGTTATTCTGTTTGAATTCTCATAAATTGTATCTCTTACTTTCTTCATATGCTCTGCAATTATTTTTTCGTCGGAAGCAGTTGGGAAATCCCACGCTACAAAAATATCTTCTTTTTTTATGCCGTTCTTTTCAAGAAAACTTACAATATCAGAAAAGTGTTTCAACCAAAATTCAGGGTCTTGATTTGAATTAGCAAAAGCTATCTTTTTACCCTCAACAAAAGCTTTAAAGAAAGCTGGTTGATTCAAATCTTGCCCATCCGAACTCTTTATACCTTTCTTCATAACAACAATATATCTTGAGGAAGGTTTCATTCTTTTCAAGGGTCTTATATAAAGTATCTGGTAAGGTGGATTTGCCCTTGCATCTGGCTCAACAAGAATGGGAATTCTCTCTCCCGTACCCCATTCTATAACCTGAACCAGAGAATCTGAACTTAAAGTTTCAATAGGTTTTGGTAAGCCCTCTCGTGAGAAACCTTTTGGATGCCAGAAAATTATCTGGTTAGCAGGAGAAAATCCGTCAAAAGAATTCACAAAAGATAAATCAAGTTGAGGATAACCTTCTGGAATTTTGACAAGTTCAGCCGGAACCGAAACCTTACCCGAGAAAAAAAACTGAGTAAAGGGGAAAGGGAAAAAACATTCATTTTTTACCTCATCCGGTACATCATCATATTTTGATAATATGTTGCAGTTTTGAGATGGAAAAGATATGGTAATGTATTCTCTTTGAGAACCAGCAGTTTCCTCTTTTTGTGATTGTGAGCAGCTTTGGAGAAAAAAGATAAAATAGAAAAAGAGACTAATAGAAAAAATAAACTTAAACCTCTTCATACACAAAAATTTTAAAAAATTCCGCAAAAATTAATCAAGATTTACAAAACGGAAAAGAAAAATTAGACAAAAAATTCAAAATCCAAAAATATAAAGAAAGTTCAAGATGTTGGTTTTGTAAAATTTGTTTTATGAAGATATGGAAAGTATTATCAATACTGAATGTTGTATTGTGTGCTACAATATTAGCTTACTTTATAGTATCTGATGTACCATCATCACCCTTCATTTTAGGACATAATAATTTCCCTCAAACCATAATAAAAAAATTAATCGGAGGATTGTTCCTTTCTCTTGGATATCCTTTTATATTTTTGATCTTCTGTCTTATGTTGTTCAATTCTCTTTTTGCTCTTGAAAAAATAAAAAACCCTCTACCAATTTTGAGCGTTATATCAGTAGTAGTTCTGCTGGCAGGCATAGCCTCAACCATGAATAATCAATTCGGAGGTATAATAGGCATTTATATATCTGAACTCATAAAAAAATTAGGAATAAGCGAAAATCTATCTATTTCAATATTATCTTCTGCAATCTTTGCAATATCAATAGTCACATTTTTTCCATACTTTTCAAGACAAATACAAAAAATAAGGAACAAAGCAGAAGGCACTGCTGCAAGTCCAAAATCAATCGCAAACACACAAACATGGAATGAAAAAGATTATCAAAATGAATATGATGAAGAAAATCAAAAACTATCACCAGATGATAAGAAAATAAAAAATGAAAAAGAAAGTAGAACAATACTTTTAGACGAAACATCACACACAACTCAAATCATAAGATTAGACGAGAAAAATAAAATAATAGGAGAATACAAAGCTGATTATTCAGAAGGATATGAAAGAAACAAAGATAAAAATCAAATAAGACAACAAACACAACAAGATGAAATTCAATCAGAAGAAGATGAAACAGGAAAGAAAGAAGAGACAGAAGTTGTGGAAGGGAAAAAAGATAGTTTTCAACTCCCGTCACCATCTTTACTTGATGAACCTGAATCAGTAGAATATGATCCCCCAGAAGTTCTAACAAAAGTTGCAAGGGAATTAATAGATGTGCTTAACTCATTTGGCATAAAGGGAAGAATAATATCTATGATGTCGGGACCTGTTGTAAATTTCTTTGAGTTTATACCAGAAAGTGGTATAAGAGCAACAAAAATAGTTTCTCTCGGCGATGATATAGCAATAGCTATGAGACTACCTGGTATAAGAATAGTTGCCCCTGTACCAATAAGTGGTGCAGTAGGTTTTGAGGTTCCAAGAAAAAAAAGAAATATTGTGAGGTTAAAAGAAGTTTTTGACGCACCAGAAGCGAAAAAAATGAAAATTCCTCTGACATTAGGAAAAGATATATATGGAAGACCATTCGTTGTGGATTTGCACAAACTTCCGCACCTGCTTGTAGCCGGAACAACTGGGTCTGGAAAAAGCGTATTATTGAACACAATAATCGTTAGCTTACTTATGAGATTTCCGCCTGACGAATTGAAATTTATCCTTGTTGATCCAAAAATGCTTGAGTTTTCTCTTTACAGCGGTATTCCAAATCTTGTAACAGATGTTGTAACGAGCTCAAAAGGAGCAATAGATGTTTTAAGATGGGCAGTAGAAGAAATGATGAGAAGATATCAAGCGATGAAGAAAGTAAAGTCAAAGAACCTTGACGACTTTATAGAGAAAACAGGAGAGAAAATTCCAAGAATAATAGTTGTAATAGATGAGTTCGCAGACCTTATGGTAACATCGGCAAAAAAAGTTGAAGAATATGTTATGAGACTATCCCAGATGGCAAGAGCCGCTGGTATACACCTTATACTCACCACCCAAAGACCTTCAACAGATGTTGTAACCGGGATAATAAAATCAAATTTGCCAGCAAGAATAGCTTTAAGAGTTTCTGATAAAGTAAATTCGCGAGTTATTTTAGATACAAACGGAGCAGAAACACTACTTGGACAAGGAGATTTTCTCTTCTCCATGCCTGGAATAACTCCTCAAAGAGGACACGCTGCTTACACATCGGACGAAGAAATAATAAAAATAGTGGATCATCTCAAAGCACAAAGAGAACCAGAGTACATTGAAATTGTATCAAAAGATGAAGAGGAAGAAATGCTAATTTCAGCAGAGTTTGAAGACAAAGACGCTAAATTTAAAGAAGCCATAGAAATTGCAAAAAGCTACGGGCAAATTTCAATATCTCTTTTGCAGAGAAAACTCGGGATAGGTTTTAACAGAGCAGCAAGAATCGTAGAGGAGATGGAAGAAATGGGAATAGTCAAAAAACACGACAAAAAACTAATATATGTAGGGCTACCTAAAACAACCATCCACCAGCAGAAGGACAATATTGAAGATAACAATTCCTAACTATCAATAACAGGGAATTTACTCTGCATAGTTTTTAGTTTTACTGCCAGAAAAATAGATTCATATATGCAAATACTTTTATTCAGTCCCCAGATGTTTTTTAAGGAAATCAACCATCATACCCCACGCATCTTTTGCCGATGGTTCATGATACACTTCTGGTCTTTTTTCATTCAAAAAAGCATGATTGACCCCTGGATAGACTTTAAGTTGCACCTCAACTCCGTTCCTCCAAACCTTCTTTGAAAGTTCAATGACATCATCGTTGTTTACGAACTCATCTTTTTCAGCAAGAATAAAGAATATTGGTATCTTTATATTTTCCGGCTTTATTGGAGCAAGTTGTGGAAGCCCATAAAACGGGCAAGCAGCATCTAAGATATCAGAAAAAACAGAAGCAAAATACATGGTCAAAGTTCCTCCACAACAAAACCCAATTACTCCAACTTTCTTTGGAGAAATCTTATCTAAACTTTTGAGATACTCAACCGCAACCTTGAAAACATTTGATACCTCTTCAAGGCGATTTTGAAACATATCTGTCATAAGCTGCCCCGCATCGTTAGGGTTATCCACCACTTTCCCCTTATATAAATCCAATCCTAAAGCGGCAAAACCCTCTTTTGATAGTCTATCTACAATCCCCTTTATTTGTTCATTCAGTCCCCACCATTCATGTAAAACTATTACGGCAGGAGCTCTCTTTCTGGGAACAGAAAAATACCCCATTATATCTATCCCGTTCTTTTGAAACTTTATATTCTTACCCATCGCAATTGCACCTCCTTTCTTCCTTTTATATTTTATCCTATAAAAATATTTTTTTGGATTTGTAAAAAATTCGTGACTAACAAGAATTACTCATTACACACCAACGCAAACCTTCCAAGAGTATTTTTACTTTTCATTTTTAAGTGTGAATCAAGGGCTTTTTCAAGGGGGAACTCTTCAGAGATAATAGGTTGCACCTTTCCCATCTCAATAAGACGGAAAAGATTTTGAAGCTCATTCTGATTTATGCCTACTGAGCCTTTCAATTTCAATTCTCTTACGATGACCATTCCAGGATTAAGTTGGTACCTATCTACTTTTATGTTCCCTATGAGAACAAGGATCCCACCTAATTTTAGACTTCTTATAGCTCCTTCAAGCCCGACAGAACCAGTGTTTTCTATTACAACATCAACTCCTCTCCCACCAGTTCTTTTCATCACCTCATCGTTAAATCGCATATCTTCTGATAAAATGACATCATCTGCTCCGAACTCTTTTAGCTTTTCAACCTTGCTTTTTGATGAAGTTACAGCTAAAACATATGCTCCGGATTCTTTTGCTATTTGGATTGCATGCAAACCAACCCCTCCGCTCGCACCAGTTATAAGCACAAGATCTCCCGATTTGACTTCTCCCTGATGAGCAATTGCTCTATATGCTGTTCCAACCGCACAAAAGATTATAGAGAGTTGAGAGTAAGATAAACTCTTAATCAGATTTTCTGGAACCTTTACAAAAGCAGACCAGTGAGCCTTGACATATTCAGAGTATCCACCTGGCATGGTCTGAACAAATCTACCAGCTCTCGTACAAAGGTTATCTTTCCCAGAAAGACATAACTCACATCTTCCACAAAACGGACCATGTCTTGATATAACAATATCACCCTCTGAAAAAGGTGGTATATCATTATTTCCAGCTTTTACCTTTTCAACAATACCGCATATTTCATGTCCTGGAACAGTTGGAAGGATTGTATATTTGAAACCTCCTTGTATGTCTATTATATCTCTATAACACACTCCGCACGATAAAACTTTTACAAGTATCTCACCTTCCGCCAGTTCTCCTATATCAAACTCTTTGAATGATAATCCTTCGTACCCGAACTTTTCAAGAACCCATGCTTTTGTTCTCATTTGATAAGATTATAATTGTAATCGGACATAATTTATAATTTACCTAATCCCTTGCTTTTTGAATAAGAAGAAGATACCTTTTATTTATTTTTTCATTTCTTTATCTTCTGATTCTCTACCTTTTCCATTTATCCCATTAGAATAATCACTATTTCCATGAGGTAATTCTTCTTCTTTTTCTTCATCGTATCCAGCTGTACCTTCTACTTTTTCTTTGTATTTCCCTTTTTTCAAATCGATGTAATACTTAATTTTCTCTTCCGAGTAGCTTATTCTCGGATGATAGAATTCAATAAGAGTTTCTACCATTGCAGATTTTATTTTGTTTATTTGCTCAAATGTTACTGGAGCATTATCAAATTGTTTCATTTCCATCTTCTTTGAAATGATTCTATCAACAAGCTCACTTATCTTTGCTGGGGTTAATTCTTCAACAGAGCGTAGAGCAGCCTCACACGAATCTGCTATCATCAATATTAGAGTTTCAATACTACGAGGAGAAGGACCTGGATATCTTACTTCAAATTTCAAATTCTCTTCCTCAGATGCTTTAACAAAGAATTCTGGGTAAGTCGTTCCATGATGTTCTTTTATAAAATCTATGATTCTCTCTGGAATATTGTATGATCTTGCGAGTTTCACCCCGTCTTCAACATGCTTTATAATAACCTTTGAACTTAATGGCGGGTTTATTTTAAGATGTTTTTCTAAACCTTTCAGGTTTTCTATAAAGTATGCAGGTCTAATTATTTTTCCTATATCATGGTAAAGAGCAGCACACCTTACAAGTTCTGCGTTTACACCTAATTTTTCTGCTACCGAATGAGCTATATCAGCAACGAATATTGAATGATGGAAAGTTCCAGGAGCTCTTTTCCTCAATTGAACCAAAAGAGGATTTTCTAAATCTTGCAAATCAAAAAGGTAAAAAGGAGTAAGTATTCTAAATGCTCTCTCTATGAAAAACACTAAACCAACAGATATAAAAGGAGAAAACAAAGATGAAACGAAGAAAAAGAAAGATTTGATAAATCCATTTCCCAAAATCAAAGATAGAATTAGTCCAAATAAGCCATAAAAAATCCCAACCTTGAAAATAGATATCCTCCTCCTCGCACCTTCAAGAGCAGATAAAATGATAAAAGAAGAGGTAAACCAGACAAAAGAAAGAGAAAAATCTCTGTGAAGAAAAAATGAGATGAGAGAAAAAAAAGATGATATGTAAATAGTTTTTATCTTTCCAAAGATATAAAATAGTGTTGAAGGGAAAACAAAAAACGGGAAAGCATATATAAGACCTTGCTGAATCCCGCCTTCCAGATCAACATTAGCCTGAACTTTAAGGAAGGAATATATTAAAAAGGAAAAGATTAAAAAAGTAGCCACAATAATTGCCTTTTCCTTAACACTAAAATCGTTAAATATGAAAAAAGATGTTAAAAAGGAAATCAAAAATGGAAACCTTATCTTCTCCGAAAACTCAAAGTTAGAAACAAAAAGAGAAAATATAATAGATGATAAAAGGAATAAAAAAAGATAAGAATATTTATGTAAAATCAGTCTTTTGATCATAGCTAATTTTTTATTTTATTACTTTTACTTCCTTAGCTTATACCCCAATCTACTAAACTAAAAAGTATATTTTATATCTTAGTGTAAAAAATAATCAAAATTAAAAAAGAAAAAGCGAATAATAAGAATCAAAAAAATCTCAAATAACAAAGTATCAAAAAGAAATGTTTTAGAATTTTCCATACGATTTGCTTATATTTTTTAGTATGAACAATATAAGGAGGAAAATAAAACTAATCCTAACTCTAACTATTATAATACCAACACTCACATTATCCATAGTATGCAAAAGTAAAAAAGAACAAAGCATAAATGAAATAATATTAATGGGTAAAGATAGTCTAAAAGAAGCTGATTTTCAAGGTGCTGCCCAAATCTTTTCAGAAGGAATAAAAAAAGAACCAAATAACCCGGAAGTTAGATTTGGTATGGCTCTATCTTTAACAGGATTACTTCTTAAAAATATCCAAGATGTTATTACCGAATTAGGAAATGTGATAGTACAGCTTATATCTGGATTTTCTCCACCAGCAAAACATATAAGACCCGCCCAAACCGAAATTCCAACAGAAACAACAATAAACACAATCCTTGATGATATATTTCAAGCAAACATAATTGACATTTCAGAAAAAATAATTGAAAATTTAGAAATTCCAAGAAAAGAAAAAATTTGGAGCTTCAAAGTAGATAAACTTTCCTGGAAACTTGAATTTCAGGGGAAAGAGATATGGAGATTAGACCTTGACGGTATAGAATTTGATAATGCTGATGCTAACCTACTATATGGAACCTTAAAAGCAGTTCAAGGGTTTATAAAGTTTTTTCTCTCAATAGATCTTGATATCAAATTAGAAAACATAGTAAGAACATACTTATTTATTCAAGAACTCGGCGGAATAAGTAATATTTCTGTAAGAGATGTTGTTATCAGAATTATTCCATTTTTGTTGAATGAAAGAGAAAATCTTTTAGGTATAGAGCCTACAAAAGGTAAAATATATTGGAAACAGGTTCCAGAACTTTTCATAAGCTCATCAGAAGCTTTTATTCAAATGCTTGAATCAATTGCACAAGAAACAGATGCACAAACGGATGATTTTATAGCACCGGCTGAGGAAAATGCATTTGCTATACCAACATCCTCTGACTCTATTTTCAAAGATGAAAAACTTTCAAATAACTTCGGAAACCGCCCGAGATCAAAACTTGAAGTGCCTCCAAGTTTAAAGGATGATCTCTCCCAAATCTCAAAAAGCTTCCAAGGGAAAGAAAGAGTAAGTTGGAAGTCGCTAATCAATGTAGTGGCAACATTTGCTGTAGGAATTGTCAGAACTGGGATATTTGATGAACTTATAAAAAGTTTAACAACATATATAACAGGAGCAGGTCTGCCTCAGGATGTTTCGGCTAACTTGCTACAATTTGTGAACCCACAAATAATTTCTTCACTCATAACTGGTATAATACCAAATGAAATAGAGTTTGACTTTCAAACTTTTTTCTCATCAGAAGGCGGAATAAGAGCAATATTACCAGCTTGGACAGATGATAATAAATTCATATTTGAATGGGAGTGTTTCTCCGACTCCCCGGGTATAGTACCGCTTGCAGAAAGTAATCCTATCTTTGAGCTATTTTGCAAGGCACCAAAAACCTTATATTGTTTTGAGAAAAAATATGCAGGAACATGTGATATAAAACTTCAAGAATGCAACGAAACACTAATCAAACCTCAAGAAACAACATGCGAACTATATTGTCCAATAGAGGCTCAAAATTGTCAGGGAGCCGGGAGGTTGCAGATGAAAGTTTGTGAACTGATGGACGAAACAACGGAAAAGTGTCTAAAATATTGTACAGAAACAAAAATTGTAAAACTAATCTCCGGAGAATCTCAACAATTCTGCATATCAACAATAAGATTTGACGATTCAGAACATTTCTATCAGGATTTCCCAAAAATATATAAGCCCGGAAAAGGAGTAAAAATTCCAACACCAATAAAAAAAGATGGAATAGTCACTGTATTCCCATATATTGGTTTTCAATCACCAGATTTTTCTGGACTTTTATACATAAATTCAAGTTTTCTCTCAAGATTTTCAAAAGATGTACCAATATCAGGCTTTAAGAAACCGGACCAGTTTGAAATAAACCTTTTTATTCAGATAATAGGAACAAATTTAGAAAAACTACTTGCTCAAGCTGGGATAATATAATAAAGCTATGTTTGAGTTAATGGATCACACAGGTGAAACCGGATTCATAGTGAAAGCAAAGACAAAAGAAGAAATTATCAGAGATTCAATAGATGCTCTCTACCAGCTTTACTTCGGGGAAGATAAACTTCAAGAGAAAAAAGAGCTGGAAAAAATATATGAAGAAACAAAAAATAAAAGAAACAGTAAAATCTTACCAAAAATAAGAATGAAAATAAAATCAGATGGTATAGATTTTACTGATGCATTAATCACACTTCTTAATGAAATAGTTTTCCTCTTTGATACAAAAAAGATCACACCATTTAGATTAGAAAGTGTTAAGATAATTGAGAAAGAGGAAGAAACGGAAATTGAAGCAGAAATATTATTTGAGAAACTTAAAGATAGGAAACTGTTTCCAAAAATCTATATCAAAGCAGTAACATACGGAGGCGCAGAGCTGAAAAAGGAAGGGGATAATTTCATTATACCAATAATTATTGATATATAACTAACAAAACATTCTCAAACCTATGTCTTTCCAAAGACTAAATATTTTTCTTGCAAATTTACCTAGGAACAATCATTTTTGCAAAATTAAAATGATGTACAAAATTATCTTTCTGCTCATATTTTCTTTTCTTCTCATTTTCATTTACTCACAAGATGTTTTTGCATGGGGACCGGGTGCCCATCTTGGAATAACTTCTGCAATAGAACTTGCAAAAATAGGTAGCACAGTAGTGAAAATATGCGAGAAATTCTATCCACAGTTTCTATGGGGAAACATTATGGCAGATATAATCATAGGAAAGAATTTCTCAAACTGGAAACAACACCCACATAACTGGGAGTTTATATTTTCATTGTTTTTCAAGGCATCAGAAGATTACAAGAAATCTTTTATGATAGGTTATATGACACACCTTGCCCAAGATATAGTTGCTCATAATTTCATGATCCCAGAATTCGCAGTTGCAAGTGCTTTTTTCAACAATATACCCAAAAATCTATCTATACTACACTTTAAAGTTGAAAGAAAAGCAGATGATCTGGTAAATCCGCAAATCTGGGAACAAATAAGATATTTCCAATCTTTACCGGAAAATAGAAAATGCGTTGAATTTCTTGAAGAAAACCTCAATGGAACAATATTCGGCTCACCAAAAACAAATAGTAGAATCTACTTAAAGATTCTTTCAGTAAATACAATAAAGGAAATCATAAAAACAAAGTTCAAGCTAATCCGTAACGGAAAAGATCAAAAAGGCAAAAATATATATTCAAAAGCTATTGGAGAATATTTTTCTATGGCTAAAAAAACTTCCGAAGATTTCCTTAAAAATTTTGAGAGATCTAAAATGATTCTCATAGACCCAACGGGAACAGAAACTATATATTTTGCAAACTCTCTGAAAAATTCAGTTCTAAAAATAAAGAAGAAAAAGGGAGAATTTGATGAAGAAAAGTTTTTAAGGCTGCTTAGCGAAGTTCAACCTCCTATCTTCGGGAAAAGGACTCCAGTACTTTTTACCCTGAAAACCTCATCATAATTAACGATGTCCTGAATTGTTTTTGGATTTGACTCATCTAAAAGCGAATGAAAACCAAAACTTCTGGATATTTTCAAAGCTGTTTCTGGACAGAAAGGATATATCATAAATGTTATTATCTTAATGAGATATGAAAGATTATAAATGATTTTTTCCGCCTCCTCCACCTTTCCCATTTTCAGTTTTGACCATGGTGCTTGTGAATCTATAAACTTATTTGAAAAGGCTACAAGCGATGAAAAATAAGATAAGGCTGAAAATAGATCAATATTTTCAATTGCTCTTTTCCAAAGAGAAAGCAATTCTTGTGGGGAAAAATCTCCAAAACTTGGTAATCCCAGCTTTCTTACCCCGGAAGGGAAATTAGATTCTGCAAATTTTGCAACACGCAAAACGAGATTTCCAAAATCTTTTGCCAAATCATTCTCATATCTTGATTTTATTGCCTCCTCAGAAAAGTCTCCATCTTGCCCAAATGGAGTTTCCCTGAACAAAAAGAACCTCAAAGCATCTGCTCCAAAAACTGATGATATCTCAAAGGGATCAACAACATTTTTCAGAGACTTCGACATCTTCTGTCCCTGCACCTTCCACCAACCATGAGCAAAAACCAATCTAGGCAACTCAAGATCCACCGACATAAGGAACATGGGCCAATATAAAGCGTGAAATTTCAAAATATCTTTCCCAACAAGATGTATATCTGCTGGCCAAAATTCCATTTTATCTCCATCAGGATATCCAAGGGCAGAAACATAATTTATGAGAGCATCAACCCAAACATAAATCGTAAAATTTTCATCATCAGGAACTGGAATTCCCCACTGAACTCTATTGCGAGGGCGAGATATTGATATATCTCCAATATCATTAAGTGCATTGAGGACCTCCCTTTGTCTGAAATCTGGTTTTACAAAGTTTGATTTTGTTATAAACTCTTTGAGCCTATCTTTGTATTTTTGAACTGAGAAAAAATAGCTTTCCTCCTCCAAAACCTCTACAGGTCTTCCACAAGACGGACACTTACCATCCTCCACCTGAGAAGATGGAAAAAATGATTCACAAGGGATACAATACCAGCCAACATATTTTCCTTTGTATATATCTCCTTTCTCTTTCATTTTCTTCCAAAAATAAATAACAGCTTCCTCATGCTCTGGATCTGTGGTTCTTATAAATTTATCATAAGATATGTTCAATACTTTCCATAGCTCCTTGAATCTTTTGTGAGTTTCATCTGCTAATTCTTTTGGAGATATTCCTTTTTCTTCTGCTGCTTTCTCAATTTTTTTACCATGTTCATCCGTTCCTGTAAGAAAAAATACCTTATAACCAAAAATCCTTTTGAACCTTGCGATAATATCTGCTGCAATCGTAGTGTAAGCATGCCCAATATGAGGGACATCATTTACATAGTATATAGGAGTAGTTATGTAAAATTTTTCCATATCTTTTTATTTTTTATCGTGCAGATTTTTTATTCAAAACCACAAGAAAAAATACTATTAATCAGATGGGAAAGGGAAAAGTTTATATAGTAGGTGCAGGACCTGGCGATCCCGGACTTGCAACCATAAGATGTATAGAAACCCTGAAAAAATCAGATGTTGTAATATACGATCACCTAATACCACAAGATATTCTTATATACGCAGAAAATGCAGAAAAGATATATGTGGGTAAAGAAGCCGGAAAACATACTCTTCCACAGGAAAAAATAAATGAACTTTTAGTTCAAAAGGCAAGAGAAGGAAAAAAAGTAGTAAGGCTCAAAGGGGGCGATCCTTTTATATTTGGGAGAGGAGGAGAAGAATGCGAATACCTAAAAGAGAATGATATAGATTTTGAGGTAGTCCCGGGTGTATCATCATTCTATTCTGTTCCAGCATACGCAGGTATCCCAATAACTCATAGAGATTTTGTCTCTTCTTTTACAGTTATAACAGGAAGCGAAGCTGAGGGTAGGGAAAGAATAGATTTTTCCTCTATATCAAAATGCGGAACATTAGTCTTTCTTATGACCGTAAAACCTCTTCAAAAGATAGTAAGCAAATTACTAGAAAATTTGCCACCTTCCACACCTTGTGCGTTAATAGAAAATGGAACAACTCCCCTACAAAAAACAATAACATCTACATTAGATAAAATAATAGAAAAATCAAAAGAGGAAAAAGTGAACCCACCTGCGATATTCATAGTCGGAGATGTCGTGAAAATGAGAGAGAAAATAAGCTGGTTTGAGAAAAAACCTCTATTCTCAAAAAAAATCGTTATAACCCGTCCTATCAGACAATCATATTCAATGTCAAAATTAATAAGAGAACTTGGAGGACTTCCAATACTATTCCCATCGGTAAAAATAGTCTTCAACGAAAAGCACGAAGAAAATATTAGAAATTTTTTAGAAGATATTCAACAAAAAAAAGTAGATGAAAGAAATGATACAGTTTTAGTTTTTACAAGCCAAAACGGCGTAGAGAAATTTTTTTCTTTTCTTTTCAGCAAAGGCAAAGATTCAAGAACTATATGGGGGATGAAGGTAGCAGCAGTCGGAGAAAAAACGGCTTCATCTTTAAACGAATTTGGTATCATCCCAGATATAATACCACACAACTTTACAACAGAAAACCTATATGAGGAATTAAAAGTAAGACATGAAAAAAATGTGATATTTTTGAGAGCAGAAAAAATAAGAAATATAGAAAGCAAACTTATCCAAATAGGCAAAAATGTAAAAACCATAGAGATATATTCAATAGAAAAAGAAGAAAAAACAAAAGAAGACATAGAAGAATTAAAAAGAATAAATCCTGATGTTCTGACATTCACTTCATCTCTCTCATTTTTATATTTTCTTGAATTTTTTGAAAAGGAGTGGATACAAGATAGAGTGATAGCTTGCATAGGAGATGTTACAGCGAAAACAGTAGAAAAACATGTCAAAAAACCAGAAATCATATCAGAAAAGCAAACAGTTGAATCTCTCGCCGAAGAAATCGTAAAGTTCTATACTAAACAAAATGGATTTTCAAAATCTCAGGAAAATCAATAGACGAATAGAGGTTTTTCATCAGTTATTATTTGATCAAAATTTTTCAGGTCTTCTATAAAGAATTTCGGTTTAGATATACAGGCTCTATAAACCTCTGGAGTGAGAAAGCGAGTTTCAATTTGAGATAAGACTCTCTCTACTTCTTCATAGGGAACTTCTTCTGGTTTCCTTGCAACACATCCGAAAGTAAATGCCCAGCTTAACATAAATGATTTGAGATATGTCCAAGCGAAAGAAACTTTTGGAAATACTTTCTCTAAAGTCTTATACATAGCAAGCAAAAACTTTGAACCGCCCGGAAAAATTGTATTTGATTGTACTGCTACGACTCCTCTTTCAGTGAGTCTCTCTTTTACCTTTATCATAAACTCCTTTGTGAAAAGAAGATAAGAAGGACCATATTCAAGCGGATCAACAGTGTCTATTATTATTACATCAAATTTTTCGTGGGTATTTTCTATGAACTTTCGCCCATCTTCAAAAAAGACCTCAACACGAGGATCAAAAAAAGAACCTTTATTTATATGATTGAGGTATTCTTTGGATATTTCAACTACCTCTCTATCTATATCTACAAGTACACATCTTTTGATACTTTTATATTTTAGAGCTTCTCTGAGCGCACATCCATCTCCACCTCCCACTATAAGTACAGTCTCTGGACTACCACATGTTATCAGAGGTATATGAACTAATGGTTCATGGTATGAAAATTCATCAAGCTCTGCGATCTGTACTTTTCCATCTAATATTAGGGCAAGCCCAACTTCTTCAAGAACAACAAGATCTATTTGTTGAAAATCCGTCTTTTTAGATAATATAACCTCTTTTATAGAATAGAAAAATCCTGATGATTTATCTGTCCAATCAAAGTAGAACTTGCATCTCATCGGTTCTGATTTCCTCATTTTCTCTATTTTTTCTGTTGGATCTCATTATTTTTTCTATTTTGGATATATTCCCTCTATCAGCACGGAATAAAACTAACTCCTTTGTTTTGAACTTACGAGCTATCTCCCTGACAGCAGGTTCAGGGTCCTCCTCCCCGCAAGTATAAAAGTCAAGAGCTGCGTATTTTAGCTCTGGCCATGTATGTATTGCTATATGAGATTCGGATATTATAATGATAGCTGACACTCCCTGAGGTTCGAATTTTCTCGTTGCATAATCAACAACTGTAACTTTTGTCTTTTCAGCTGACTTTATAAGAGTAGAGGTTATGAACTCCACATCGTCAAGCAAAACCGGATCGCACCCGTAAAGCTCTGCTATTATGTGGGTCCCCAGAAACTTCCTTTCCACTTTTACCCTCACCTCCACTATCTTTTTTTATTAAACCAAAACTCATAAATAAAATTTTATGAATAAAAAACTTTTTTGTTTTATAAATTTATTCTACAACAAAAAAATTTTTTTTTATAATAAAGAAACCAGAACGAAAAATCAAAAAAACAAAAAATTTTGATTCAAGAAACCAAAAAAATTTTCTATCAAATCAATTTTTCGCTCGTTCCGATTTGTTTTTTATCTTCTCTCTTACAATACCCAAATATATTCCTAAAATAATTCCGAAAGTATCTGCAACAATATCAAAAAAATCAGCCTGTCTTCCAGGAATAAAAGACTGAATAAATTCATCTGTAATAGAAACAAAAAAAGCTAAGAGAAAAGAAACAAATGGTGAGATTTGTCCAAATGCTCCAACATACATAAAAGATAAAAATCCTCCAGGAATATAATAGACAAAATGAATGATTTTATCTAAATTCCCTAGTCCTGTAGGTAAGCGAGATGGTAAAGAAGCATTATAAATCACACTTGAAAACCACGCAAAAAATAAAAAGGCATAAAAATAAAACCTCATAAATAAAAAGTGTAGATTAGAAACCAAAAAATTTCAAAAACAAGGAATTATGCATAATTTTTATGTTAATGGAAGTAAGTGAAATAAATATAGGGAAAATTCTCAAAGACTACCTCCCCGCAATAGCCATAACAGTTGCAATATTCGCTCCACTTATACTGAAGAATCCATCCTTCGGAATATATCTGATATGTTTTCTTATCCCAATTTCCCCCTCAATAAGCATAGGAGAAACAGATGTAAGGGATATAACTTTAAGATTTGAAGATATTTTTTTTATCATCACACTTGTTTCATGGGGCATAAGAGGTTTTTATATACCAAAAGATGGGTATGGCTCAAGAATAGCAGCAATAATTTTGTTTTTCGCTTTCATATACAGCATTTCAACCTTTTTATTTCTATCACCTTTTAGATGGAAAGCACAACTTCTCTTTCTTTCAAAATTTATACAATATTGGCTTTACTTTATAATGAGCTATTCTCTACTCAAAAGCGAAAAAGAAATCAAAAATGTTATAATTGCTTATTTTCTTGGAGTATCGATTGCTCTAATATACTGGCTAAACAGCATTATATTGGAAGGCAAAATAGGAAATGGAGTAAGATTCCCTTTTCATACAAGATTCGGTGGTAGGGAAAATGTCGGGATATTTGCTCTGGGAATAATGACGATAGCTTTTCCATTTATGCTCAAAGCAAAAGGTATAAAGAAACTTTTATTTCCAATCATCTTTGCATCAGCTACGCTGGTCTATTTCAGAACGCTTTCAAGAGCATCATACCTTGCAGGAGTTGTGTGGCTACTTTTCCAAATATTTTTCATGAGGAGGAAAGATGTTTTTATTATATCGCTTATACTCGCCGCCGCATTTCCTTTCATAGTTCCGGACTACGTAATAGAGAGAATAAAATACACATTTGAAGGTTCAGGAGGGGGAGAAATAATAGGAAATGTATATGTTGAATCATCGGCTTTCGTTAGGTGGGATAGATGGAGATGGTTTATAACTGATCAATTACCAGAAAGCCCGATTTTTGGTTTCGGAATGCTGGGAGTGGGTCTTATGGATAATCAGTTTTTCAGAGTATGGGGAGAGACAGGAACACTTGGACTTATAGTTTTCATTTATCTCATATACACAATTTGGAAGTTCTTGAAAATGAACCTGAAATCAAACTACGAAGATAAAAATATAGAGGCTCTATCATTAGGTATAACTGGATGGTTTGTAGGAATTTTAGCTCATACAGTAGGTGCTAACACATTTGTTATATTGCAAACAGCTGAGATGTTCTGGCTTTTACTTGGAACGGTTGCATCAGCAGAAAGGCTACAAAAACATAAAATAATTCAAACATTTACAGAAAAATCAAAGAATTACATGCTAACAAGCAGAAATTTGGCAGCAAATCAGTAGATTTCAAGTTGAGGGAAAATAGTATGTAATACAAATATTAAAATCCAGAGAAAAACAGATATCAATATCTGATAATCTATTATAAGCAAAGATGGATCTTTCCCTTTCCGTTCCTCTGATATTATATAGTATCTTATTATACCGAACATAACTGGAATTATTGAGATAAGTAGGAAAAAACTTTTTCTCTCAAGAACTATGTATAAGGTATAGAAAATTATTGTTAAAGTTGCGGAAATAACACCTATATGTTCATAGATTTTTGAATGCTCTCCTTCCTCCGCTTCCCGCTTCATAGAAGATATGAAGAGAGAGATAAAAAATGTAGAAGTTATAAGCCAGCTTGAAGGAGTTATTTTAGCTGACAAACCGCCGGCAATAACTCTTAAAACAAAACCAAAAGCAACAGAAAATATACCAAGAGGTTCCGCACCCTTGAGAAATAGCGAATATAAAATATTTAAAAGAAAATATAATATAATAATAGGTAGCGTAGATGAAATATAAGATACGATCAGAGAAATAAGGAGTAAAAAGAGAGCAAAGATTAATGCTTCATTTTTAGATACTTTGAGAGAAGCTACAGGTCTATTTCTCTTTGTAGGATGTAATCTATCTCTTTCAAAATCAATCACATCATTTATTGAGTATACAGAGGAGGAAATCAACACAAAAGATAAAAAAGCCAGAAAGACTTTCATAAGCTTTTGTGTTTCAAAAGAAAAAGCAAAAAAAATAGGAGCAAAAACAAAAATGTTTTTGTGCCACTGAAAAGGTCTCGCAAGTATCAAGAAATTCCAAAATTTCTCCCTCATACTTTTAAGTTGATTCTATAGGTTATCCAAATTATCAATACTGAATTTTACATTTTCAAATGCGGAATATATAATTTTTGTATAATCGGGGCGTGGCGCAGAGGTAGCGCATTGGCATGGGGGGCCAAAGGTCGCCGGTTCAAATCCGGTCGCCCCGACACCAAAAAATGGCAATACAACTTGATGAAAAAAACTTCAATCAGGAAATAAATATGGATAAGCCAATATTAGTTGATTTCTGGGCAGCCTGGTGCGCCCCTTGCAGAGCCATAGCACCAATACTTGAGGAAATAGAAAAAGAGAACAATAAAATAAAAATAGGAAAATTAAATGTTGACGAATATCCAGATATAGCTTCAAAATATAAGGTTTTTTCCATCCCAACACTTATAATATTTAAAAATGGCAAGGAGATCGGTAGAATGGTCGGAGCCGCACCTAAAAGTAAATTACTTCAATTTATAGAAGAAACCCTTAAAAATTCATAGTGGGAAAATATACAAATAATGATAAAAACACAAGAAGAATTACATGAGATAATAAAGACAAAATATTCAAAAGTCAAAGCTCCAAAAAACATAAAAATAAAAAATAATCTTGAATGGAAAATCGTAAAAAAATTAAACGAAGATCAGAATAGACTTGTAGAAAAGATAATATCAGCTCTTAAAATAAAACTTCAAGAAAATCCTATATTTATCTTTCCATCAGAGAAAAAAATTATAGCAGAAAGTAAAAAAATAATAGGAGAAAAAATAAAAATCTATAATCAAAATCAAAATATTAACACACACACGCAGCCGATTGAAAATATAATAAAAGAATATTCAAAATGCCTCAACATAAAATTAGAAGATAACGATACCTTACTCTTGATATCTGCAGAAGGTAAAAGTGATGAGAATAAAAGTTCTCAAAATGAGGAATATGTATTTATTCCAAATTCACTAAAAATAGAAATAGAAAAAGGAAGCTATGTAAGAATATTCAAAATACTTCTTGACGAGGCAAAGATATGGAACATTTCATCAACCGAGATATTAGTTAGAGAAAACTCTAAGTTAGAACTATTTTCATTTGAACAGATAGGTGAAAAAGCAAGATTTTTTGAAAGAACAAAAACCTCAATAGATAAGAAATCAGAAGTTAAAGAAGCAAATATATGGGGCGGAGAAGGTAAAGGATACTTAATTAAAGATATTATACTTGATGGGGAAGAAAGTTCAGCATATGATTACCATATAATCTCCTCTACTAACTCAAAAAATCTGGAAGTAATACATAATATGGAACACAAAGGAGAAAAAACAAAAGGCGAAGTTATGGTAAGAATATTAGCAAAAGATAAATCACAAGTGATTTTCTTACAAAATGCTAAAATAGATAGCCAAGCAAAATGGTCTGATTCTTTCATAGAAGGCAAAGCAATTAACTTCTCTGATGATGCAAGAGTATTTCTCACTCCATCCATGTATATAGATACCAATATAGTAAGCGCAAAACATTCGGCGTCGGTTGCAAAAGTAGGAGAAAACGAACTCTTCTATCTCACATCAAGAGGTATAGAGCCCGATTTAGCAGAAAAAATAATAATAGAAGGTTTTTTCTATGAGGTAGCTACAAAGATGCAAAATATAGCTGACATAGAAAATCTCATTCCCAAACTCCTCTACCACCACCCAGTTCTTTAGCTTTAAGAAGCCTTTTATCTGCAAGCTTTATTATTTCCTCGTAAGATGAAGGAGCTTCATCTACCATCGCAAATCCCCAACTTACATAAATTCCATCCTCAACCAAAGCTTTTATCTCATCAGATAAGGAAAAACGCGTAGAAATTCTTTTCACAACATTTATAGCGTTATCCTTATCTATTTCGTCAAGAAGCAGGATAAATTCATCTCCACCAAATCTAGCAGCAATGTCATATTTCCTTATACCATTTTTAATCACAGAAGCAAAAGTTTTTAATATCTCATCTCCAACTACATGCCCCAAAGTATCGTTTATTTTCTTAAACTTATCTATATCAAATATCACAACAGCGTAACTCTTTCCTGTCCTTTTAAATTTCGCAAAATTTTGTTCAAGACGCGACATAAAATATCTCCTATTGTAAATACCAGTAAGAGGATCCGTCACGGCCTTCAATTCTATTTCTTCCTCCTTTTCTATCCTCCTCAAAACAGATTCAACAAACTTTGAAACTATAAAAACAAAATTTCTCTCTATCTCAGAAGAATCACCGAAAATAACAATAAATCCATAGTATTTACCGTTTTTTGAGAGAGGGAAAGAGATATATTTATTAGCGGAATCTTCAAACTTACCATATATTATCTGGTTTATAAAAGGTTCAATCACTTCTTTTCCCTTCAAAATTTCAGGCTGATCCTCCTCCATCATAACTACGGAAACTGATTTATTCGGAAAAACATATTCAAGAAAATTTCCTACTTCAACAAGAAACTTCTTCTTATCTGATTCAGAAAGAGAGTACCTTGCAAAGTTCGTTAAGTATATGAGAAAGTTGTTCATCGTTTTTATTCTGTCTACTTCACTCTGCAATCTCGAAAATATTAGAGAAAAAAAATTATAAATCTTCCTTGAACGCCCAGGAAAATTCTGATGGGATATATTTAAAGATACCATACTTTCATATCCCTTAATTTCCTTTTCGAGAAAATCAATAGCTCTCTCCAATTCATCAAATCCTTTGATATATGAACTGAATATAACAAACAAGAAAAACACAAACAAAGAAAGCAGAAGTAAGACATATACAAAATCAGCTCCGCCAATAAGACTTAGTAAAACAAAATATATTACAAAAACAAAAGAAGCAAGTAAATATGATAATGTTTTCTTTTCAATAAATCTTGGAACAAAAAAAATAATTGCTCCAAAAAATACAGTCAGAAAAACTTTTATAACATATTCCATACACAATAATTATAATAACAAACAAGATAAAATCATAGAACGATATAAACTTCTTCCGGTAAAACTTTAACAAATAGAGGACAAAAAATACACATCAAAAAGAAATAAGCAAAAAGTGAAACAAAGTTTTATGCAGATTTATGATGAACTTTCAAATAGTAGATAGTAACTCCAAATAGAAAAACAAATAATATTAATTGAGGAATTATTGTTTGCAAAGTTGGGAAGATACCAAAAAAATCAAAAGAAGGTACTTTTACGAAAGTTATTGGAACTATACCTGCTTCCTGAAATTCAGCTATAGCCTTGCCCAAAAGAGCGACCGCTACAAAGTTCAATATGATATTAGTTATGACAAAGAATATACGGGGTTTAAGTTTTATTCTCAAAAAGTAAATCAAAAAAGCTACAACAAAAAGAGCAGATGCCCCCAAAATAATTCCGTAAAACATAGCACGAACATCACCAATAGCCCTGAGAAAAAGAGCCGCTTCCCCAGCTTCTCTTGAAACAGCAAAAAAAGATAAAAGGAACAAAGAAGTATAGTTTCTTAAATCTGCATAACTTTTAGTTCTCTCAATAAACTGTCTTATTTTCTCCTGCCGAGAATTTTCAAGAAGCCAAAAGCTTACATAAAGTATAACCAAAACAGCTACCAAGGTCAAAAATCCTTCCATCAACTCGGGATTAATCAAAACAACCCTACCCAAAACAATCCACAGTAAAATCCCAAAAACAATTCCTAATACAGTACCAAGATAAACTGGGAATTTACTTGCACGAGTAATAGAAACTATTCCCAAAATAGCAGAAATTATCAGAATAGCTTCAAAACCTTCTCGAAAAACAATAACAAAAGCGGAAAAAGACTTACCTATTTCCCTACCTTTTATCTTATCTACACTTGACAAAATTTCGTTTAAATCCATTTTAGCTTCATCAAGCTTTGCCTCACTTATTTTTACATGGGCAGACCTATAAAGTAATTCAATTTTTTTTACCGTTGCAAAATCCCTAACTGCAATTTTGCTTTCTATACCTTCAAAAATAAAATAAGCTAAATCTAATGTGTTTTTTGCTTCCGAGATTTTACCTTGTTCAATAAGTTCTATAGCAACCCTCACCCCAGAAGAAAACACAGATAATTCGTCAAGATGGAAGACAGACAATCTCAATCTTTTCGCAAGGTCAAAACCAAATCTATTTTCAAGTTCATAATTTGAAGCAGATGAAAGCAAAGAAAGTAAAGAAAAATCATCAAAATCAAAACCACTTTTCTTTATTAATTCATTTCTATCTTTTATATCTTCCTGAAGAATATATCTCATAGCAGAAACGAAAAAAGAAACGGACCACCTTTCTTTGTCGCTCATATCAAAAGCTATCATACGAGTTCCATCAATACCGAATTTCGTTATCGCAAAAACCTTAACAGGAGATATATCTGGCGATGTTAGAGGTGAAGGAGGTGGAGAGTCTTGAAACTGCACCTTATATCCTTCACCTCTTTCACCATGACAAGAAGCACAGTTAAGTTTATAGATTTTCTCACCGAGCTTGAAGTCAGGTATAAAATTAGCCCTTAATCCTCCGTTTTTCAAAGCAAAATCACTCACCTTATTAGCAAGCTCCCTTACTAATTTTACATCTTCTTTATTTTCTATTGCATGACAAAGCTTATAAGATAAGGATTCAATCTCTGTTCCCCGAGCCAAAGAAATGATTTCTGAACAAAAATCTTTCATCTCAGAATACTCAAAATCTGAAATTACTTTACCGTCCCTTACTGCATTTTCATAGTCAGATGAAATATAGTTTGAAAGCATAAATAATCTGGCAGAATCCTGTATATTATCTGAAAAACCCTTTTGCACCAAAGAGGCTAAAAAAATGAGAGAAAAAAGAGAAGGTATATATATATTGATAATGATTTTCATTTTCACTTTAATATTTAGTTCTGAATAAAATAATGAGAAAAAAATCAGGAAACCTTAAAAATATTTTTCTCTATAATAATGAATCAAAAGAAAATAAAAACGGGTGAAAAAATCAAAATGGCTTGATGCATTTGGATTAATGCATAGTGCTCTTAAAATATAAAACAAAATTCAAAAATGTGGTGTTAAAAATCTATCCGAAGATTATCAAAAATTTTTTAACTTAAACTATAATAAATAAAAGGAATTTTTAACAACGGGGTATTATTCTTTCTGAATGCATACGAAATAGGCTTTTATGGAAAGAAAAAGACTCATTTTGATAGTCTCCGTCCTAGTGTTAATTACAATAGGAGGATATATTATTTTTTCCTTTATCTCAAAAGAAAAAGAAGAAAAAACGAGAGCCGAAGAAGAAAAGATAACCGAAGAAATACACAAAGGTTTAACAGAAGGTTTGGCAGAAAATGAGCAAGAGAAAAGTTTAACTTCACCCGTTGAAATAATAAAACATGGATGGAGAATACTATATAAGACTGTACCAAAAGAAGCTTACATGTGGGAATGGGCAGTAGAATTACAGAACAAAACTGAAATTCCTACAAGAGTACTTATAAAATATAATCTCTTTGATGAAAATGGCAACATGGTAGCCGAAGGAATAGGAGGGGATGAACTTGCAGAAAAAGAAAGAAAGATAATAATAGGAAGGGCTGTTTCAGAAAAACCAATCCTTAACGCGAAAAGTTCAAAGATTTCGGTTAATATATCTCCATCAAGAAAAGCCAAATCTGAACTAATTATAGAAAAATGGAAATGGTCCGATCCATACGAAATTTCACAATAAATAAAAATCTTTTTTCCTGCAATGAGGAAATGTATAATAATAACAGGCAAAGCCGGTTCAGGAAAATCAACTCTGATAAAAAAGCTATCCGAAAGGCTAAAATATATGAAAATCAAAATATGCGGAGTATTCACTCCGGAGATAAGAGAAGATGGTAAAAGAGTAGGTTTTTTGTTAAAAGGCATAAGAACAGGTAAAGAAGAAATTCTTGCTACAGTAAAAAGTAAAGATTATGCAAATTTAGAAAATAAAATTTGCAAGCTCGGTAGATATATGGTCTTCCCTCAAAATTTTGAGAAAATACTTTATGAAGAATTGAGTCAGGATGAATTTGAAATAATCGTCGTAGATGAAATAGGTCCGATGGAACTTGGATGTTCAAGAGAACTAAAATCTTCATGGATTTACAAGCTAAGAAATCAAGAGAAAGGTGATCTTCTAATTTCTGCAAAAAAAGATATTGTGGAAGATGTAAAGGAATATTTTGAAAATGAATTCTCAGTGTATATTTACGATATAGATAAGGAATCGAGTGAAAAAGCTTATCTACTTTCGCTTGAAAATCTTACAGGTACTGAGGCTTTTTTATTTGACCTTGACGGAGTAATTGTTGATTCATCCGAATTCCATAAGAAATCTTGGATTGAAGTTATGAGTAAGCTTGGGATAAATTTTGGTGAGGAAGATTTCAAAAACACATTTGGAATGACAAACGACACAATCATAAAAAAATACATCCCAGAATCAAGCGATGAAGAAATAAGAAAAATTGGGGAAGAAAAAGAGAGAATATATAGAGAGCTCGCAAAAGGCAATATAAAACCAATTCCTAACTCACTTAAATTCATAAACTTTTTGAAAAAAAATGGTATAAAGCTTGCACTTGTTTCTTCTACCCCAATAGAAAATATCAAATTCTTATCTGATGAGATAGGAATGAAAGGTCTCTTTGATGTTATAGTTTCTGGCTCAGATATAAAGCACGGCAAGCCAAATCCAGAATGCTACCTTATTGCAGCTGAAAAAATAGGAGCCCCAACTAAAAAGTGTTGGGTCGTTGAAGATTCTCAACACGGAATAGATGCCGGTTTCTCAGCGGGAGCGAAAACAATAGGAATTTTAACAACCCATAAAAACCTTGAAAAAACAGATATCACTGTCAGAAACTTTGAAGAACTTGAAAAGTTTTTCTCTCAAATCTTAAAACTATATAAAATATAACTTTGATCTTACTTCATCTCAAGGTTTCCCACAAAAATGTAGATGAGATACAAACGAATACAGAATAACATAAAATAAGTGAATGAAAATAAGGCTCAAACATGAAAAATCCCTTTGAAATAAAAATAAAAAATTTTAGATAGGAAGTTCCGATAAAAATTCATTTTTATCTTTATTATCTATGCAAAAAAATACAATAAACGATGACGGCAAGGAGCAAAAAGAAGAAAAAAATAAACGAAACAACAACGAAGAAAATCAGAGAATATTATCTACCCCACTTGCTCCCCTTGAAGGTTTGAGCAGAGATATGCTCCCCAAAAGACCTCAAAGAAAAACAGAAGTAAGGCTGCATGTTCTTTCACTTTTAGTCGAAAATAAACCGGGAGTCCTCGCAAGGATAGCCGGACTCTTTGCGGGAAGAGGATATAACATAGAGAGCCTATGTGTAGGCGAAACTCAGGACCCGAACTATTCAAGAATGACAATAGTTACAAAGGGAGATGAAAGAGTTGTTGAACAGATTGAAAAACAGCTAAGAAAAATAATAGAGGTAGTAAAGGTAAGCAACATAACAGATACTCCTCATGTTGAAAGAGAATTGATACTTGTAAAAGTTTCAGCAACGAAAGAAAACAGAGACGAAATAGTAAGACTTGTAGAAATTTTCAGAGGGAAAATAATAGATGTAACTTTGAAATCCTTGACAATTGAAATAACAGGAGATAGAGATAAAACATCAGCATTCTTGCAGCTCCTCAAACCATTCGGTATAAAGGAGTTGGTCAGAACAGGTATTGCAGCAATAAAAAGAGGAGATTGAAAGAATATGAGCAAAACAGAAACTCCAAAGATACCGGAATTTATTTACAAATTCGTAGAAAGAAATAAAGCTTTCTACGATGTTTTCAACAAGATAATATCAAGCGGTATATATGAAATATTCCTCAAACTTGAAGATGATAACGAGATTTTATCAAGATTTTTTAAAGATATATCAGAGATTGATTTTAACCTTTTGAAACAACACAGGGAAATATTTTTTAATGGGAATATCCGTGAAACAAAAAATTTGGAGCATCTTAGCCCACCAGAAGTTGAAAGGATTTCTGAAACTGACATTCAAGAAGGAATTTTATCTTTAAAGCATGGAAAATGGGCATGTCTTACACTTGCCGGCGGATCAGCAACAAGATTTTTTTCTGAACTACCAGAAGAACAAAGAACAAATGTTAAAAGCACGAAGGGACTTTTTCCTATAACTTTAATTGGCAACTTCTCATTTCTTGAAGTGTTCGCAGGAGAGATTTTAGCAAGAGCTTTTGAATCCGGTAAAATTCCTGTGTGGTGCATTCTTACATCCTCCACAACCCATAAAGAAATAGAAGATTTCATATCTTCAAAACCATTCGGTATTCCACAAGATTTCATATTCTTGATAAGACAAAGAGAACTACCGAGAATAGATGAAAAAGGTCTGCCTGTTTTAAGGAAAGATGGTTCAATAGTAAAAACAGGAGATGGACATGGAGGTGCCCTATTTGCTATATTATCAATAAAGGAATTCCTCCTATCTGCGGGAATAGAATTTATTGTCTTACATAATGTAGATAATCTACTTGCTCAACCTCTTTTCCCACCGAGACTCGGTTTTCATATAAGAAAGGGAAATATTTTCACATCATCTGTCGTAAAAAGAAAGGAAGGAGAAAAAATCGGAATTCCAGTATATGATAAAGCAAGAAAAAAGAAAATAATTTTGGAATATAATGAAGCAGGTGAGATTCTTTCGCTTAAAAATGGAAATAAACTCACTTTTGAATACGGACATATAAACACAAATCTATTTTCGCTAAATTTTATTACTCCTGATATTCTAAAAAATCTAAGACCGGTAGTATATACACAAAAAAAGGTAAAAGTAGATGATGATTTCATAATCACGAGCTCAATCGAATTTCTAAATCACTATATTGTAGAAATATTAGATGAAAATAGAGTAAGCTTTGTAGAGGTTGAAAGAGAATCCTTCTTCTCGCCTACAAAATCTGTTTTCGGAGAAGATTCAGTAGAAACCACGCAAAAAAACTATATTAATTTCACAAGGAAAAAGTTAGAAAAAGTAGGAGCTATTATATCTCAAAAAGCAAAATTAGAACTCGCACCATCTATAATCTTTTCAGAAAAGATTCTGAACTTTTTTGACTTTTCAGGATGGAAATTAGAAGATGATTCTTTACTTTTTATCTCTTGCTTCTATCCAGAAGATGGAGAAAAAAGCTTTTTGCAAGGGCTCAATATAAAAAAAGGCGGACAGCTTAAAATTTACTCAAAGTATCCGTTCGGAGATGCAAATGTAGATAACAGAAGAAATTTCAAAATAGAGAATCCTCCAACAATAAAATTCGGCAGAGATGTTGTCATAGAAAGTGGAATTTCTGTTTTCATTGAACTTGAAAAAGGAGCAAAACTTTTCGTTCGCGACGGTACAAAAATAACAAAAAACATACACATAAAAATACCTTCTGGCTCAAAGTTTGAAATTTGAAATTTTAGATTTTTATAACAAATTGGTTTTCACTTCTTATTCAAGAAATGAAATTTTATTTTCCTTTTAAGATTAATTTTGGTATAACCAGTGAAAGAGGGACTAAAACAACCCATATAGATGCATTTACAAATGGGCTTCCATTCTCTTTTATTTCTAAAACCCCTACCTTCCATCCTATAAAATCAAAACACCATCCTAAAACTACACCCAAAATCAAATAGAGAAAAGTCGGGAATTTATTTTTAATCCTAAAATACAAATCTATATATATAAAGGAAAGAAATATCCATAAAATAAACATAGGAAATGGAGTGGCAAGTATTTTCCATGGTCCCTTTATCTCATACAAGCTGTATTTATATGATAAAGCCTCTATAATTGTATTCAAAGACGAAACAATCAATCCTGATACGAAATAGGAAATCCTTTGCTTTTTAGAACCTCTGAAAAACAGAAAAAGAGATATAAAAAAACTCACAAATATGAAGAAAACAATTGCTGAATAAGCAATTAAAATATTATCGCTTTCATCCATAGGATAAAAATTGAAAAACCTTTCTTACGCAAAACTTCCTAATAAAATAAATAGTTAGGATGAGCAAAAGCGAACAAATTTCAAAAGATGTAATCTATCATTCAAGCAAAACAGAGCATAAAACAAATTTAAATTCAAATAATTTTTCCAGCGAAATTGATAAATCAGTTTTTGCTACACCAGAGGAAGCAATAGATCTCATAAGAAAAGGCGAAATAATAATTTTAGTAGATGATGAAAGCAGAGAAAATGAAGGTGATATGGTCGTTGCCGCTCAGTTCATAACACCAGAAAAAGTAAATTTCATAACGAAATGGGCAAGAGGACTCTTATGCGTCGCAATCTCAAAGGAAATTGCTGAAAGACTGAATCTCTTTCCTATGGTCGCAAATAATAACTCTCTTCACGGAACAGCTTTTACCGTATCCGTTGATGCAAAAGAAGGAGTATCAACAGGAATTTCCGCACATGATAGAGCTTTAACAATAAAGAAAATAGCAGATCCAAACTCAAAGCCAGATGATTTTGTAAGACCCGGGCATATTTTCCCAATTGTTGCAAGAGAAGGTGGAGTCCTTGTGAGAGCAGGTCATACAGAAGGTTCAACAGACCTTTGTAAATTAGCAGGTCTAATTCCGTCTGCTGCAATATGCGAGATAATGAACGAAGACGGCTCTATGGCTCGCTTGCCAGATCTTATAAATCTCGCAAAAAGATTTGGTCTGAAAATAGTAAAAATAGAAGACATAATAAGATATAGGCTCAAAAGAGAATCTTTTGTAAGAAAAGTCGTTGAGGCAAGACTACCCACAGAATTCGGAGAGTTCAAAATTCAAGTCTGGGAAAACATCCTAGATGGCTCACAAAATACGGCTCTCGTTAAAGGAGAAATAAATCCAGAAGAACCCACATTAGTAAGAGTACATTCAGAGTGCCTTACAGGAGATGTTTTTGGCTCGTTAAGGTGTGATTGCGGCCCCCAGCTCAAAAAAGCTATGGAAATGATATCAAAAGAAGGCAAAGGAGTAATAGTGTATATAAGGAGAGAAAGTATGGAAAAAAGTCACGAAGGAAGAGGTATAGGACTCATAAAAAAACTTGAAGCTTACAACCTCCAAGATCAAGGACTTGACACAGTAGAGGCAAATTTAAAGTTGGGCTTTCCACCAGATTTAAGAGATTATGGAATAGGAGCCCAAATACTCAAAGGAATAGGCGTAGGCAAAATTCGTCTTATGACAAATAATCCCCGCAAAATCGTCGGTCTTAAAGGATATGGACTTGAAATATCAGAAATTGTTCCAATAAAAATTCAGGCTAACCCAGAAAATGAAAGATACATAAAGGCAAAAAAAGAAAAGCTCAACCACCTTCTATAAAAAGTCTCGCATAAAAAAAGTTGCAAACTTTACAACTTTATCTACATTAATGATTAATTTTTCACTATGGCAAAAAAGTCTGATAAGAAAGATAAAGGTAAAAGAAAAGAAAATAATAAATTCAATATCCCAGACGAGGATAATTTAGAAGATACGGAAGAATATACAGAGTATCAAGTTGATACTCTTGAAGATTACTTTTTCGCTACAAAAGATCTATTTGTAGAATTCAGGAATTTCACAGTGATGACGAATAAAACTTTAACGGTAACACTAAATTCCCTCCGAGAACTGATACCCATGATTATGACCGGCAAAATTGATTATAGTAGGGTATCAAAAATTCTGAATGAAGTAAATCAAACATTACAAAAGTATCTTTCGGAACAAGAAAGACTAATAGCCAAAACAACATCTCTTAGCAAAGAATTAAAAGATAAAAACAAGGTTCAAAGAATGATAGACGAATATTTCAGCCGACTAAGCCTTTCCTTCCTACCATACGAATATGAACAAACACAAAATAAAGAACAAAATAAAGAAAAAGATATAAATATTTTACCATCCGCTATCTTCAAAGAACTTAATGAAGAAAAAATCAAAGAAATAATGGAGAAATTTGGAATAGATAAAAACAACGAAGATAATGAAGAAAAATAAATAGAAAAAAAAAGAAGATAAAAAACATGGTAAGGAAAAAACATGAAAACGTAAAGAAAGTATTAAATGCCGTAAGGTGGAATGAAGTAAAAGATGAAGCTGTTGAATTGCTTTCAAACCTTATAAAAATAGACACAACAAATCCACCCGGCAACGAAAAACCAGCAGCAGAACTCCTCGAAAAATATTTCCAAGAATTTGGAATAAAAACAAAAATAGTTGAATCAGAAAAAGATAGAGCAAGTGTAATAGCAGAATTAGAAGGAGAAAAAAACGGCAAACCTCTTATACTTTTGAGTCATCTTGATGTTGTCCCAGCAAATCCAAAAGAATGGTCCTTCCCACCTTTTTCAGGGGAAATAAAAAACGGATATATATGGGGAAGAGGAGCGATTGATTGCAAAGGACTCGCCGTAGTTGAAGCCGTAGCACTTTCCCTTGTAAAAAGGATGGGTATTAAAATCCAAAAAGGAGTGAAATTCATTTCTGTTGCAGATGAAGAAATGGGGGGAGAAAAAGGAGCAAAATTTGTCGTTGAAAACTTTGATGAAGATGTGAACGGATTTTGTGTGATAAATGAAGGTGGAGCGGGCTTCATAATCAAAAACAGAAAAATATATATGCCATGCTTTGGAGAGAAAGGTCCAATTTGGTTGAAAATCAAAGCAAAAGGAAAACCAGGGCACGCTTCAATGCCTCACAAAGATAATCCAAACCTCATTTTAGTTCAAGCACTTTACAAAATATTGAACACAGATTTTGGGAAAAAGCTAACGGACAACTTCATAAAATCAATTGAGTTTTACCTTATAAGCAATAATTCAAGGAAATTTCTAAAACCAACTTTGAAACTCATAGAAAACTCCGAAAAGATAAAAGAGCTTTTAGGTAAAATAATCTTTCTTGCAACTTCGCCTACACAACCAAAAATATCAGCGATGTTTTCTAACACTTTAAGCATAACAATAATGAAATCAGGATACAAAGAAAATGTAATTCCAGAAGAAGCAGAAGCAATAATAGATATGAGACTTCTACCCGGATACCAATATGATGAAATAATAGATAAGATGAAAAAAGTTGTAGACGACCCGAGAGTAAGCTTTGAAATTTTGTCTGTCTATGAACCTTCACAATCTGACCCTGCATCTGAAATTATGATGAAAATCAAAGAAGCTGCAGATTATGTCTTTGAAGCTCCCTTCTTCCCAATACTTGCAACAGGATTTACAGATTCAAGATTTTTCAGAAAAAAAGGAATACAATCGTATGGATTTTTACCCTTCTTTTTCACCGAAGAAGAAATATCAACTATGCACGGAATAGATGAAAGAATTTCTATTGAGAACATAGAACTCGGGCTAAAAATTATGTTGTCTATAATTTTGAATCTGTGCGCAGACGAATCCGCAGTTTTCGGAGCATAAGTTCTACATCTAAAAACTTTCATAAATTTAAAAATGAGAGAAATTTTCTCAGAAGTTCTTGGGAAAAAAGTAGTATTACCTCAAAAGTGTGAAAGAATTGTAAGTTTCTCTCCATCAATAACAGAGGCTCTTTTTATAATGGGGCTTGGGGTAAAAATCAAAGGCGTTTCTGTCTACTGTGTAAGACCTCCTGACGCAAGAAAAAAAATAATAATAGGTTCATATTCAACATATAAAAGAGAAAAACTCCTTGAAATAAATCCAGATATAATTTTCACCACAACAGGTTATCAGCTTGAATTCGCAAAAAAACTTTCAGATGAATTTCCCGTCTGGCCAATAAGATTACCATCAAACTTAGCAGATGTTATTTCAACTTGCTGTGAAGCAGGTCTTGTAGCAGGATATCCCGATGAAGCAAGGCAACTTGAAAGAAAATTAATTGACCATCTCTTTATTTTAAAATCACAAGCAGAGAAAATAAATTCAATTCTAACATCCCCAAAAAATGAAGATAATAATCACAGTAATAGTAACAACAACAAAATAAAAGTTTATGTTGAGATAGATCTTGGAGGTCCGACTACATTTGGAGCTTATAGCTACATAACCGATGCATTAGATTTCTTAGGTTTTGAAAATATTTTTTCAGACGAACCAAAAGAATGGTTGAGACCAGATGATAAAGTAGTATCACAAAAAAATCCAGATGTAATAATTTATGAACCAAAAATGTTTTCAAAAAGAAGGGAAAAAGAAGAAATCATAAAAAAACTATTTGAGAGGTTCGGAGAAATAAAAGCGATAAAAAATAAAAATGTTTTTATAACTCCCGGCATATATGATTTCCTTGCCCACCATGGTCCATCATTTATAACAGAAACTTTACAGTGGATTTTGGAAATAAAAAAGAAACTAAACATAAAGAAATAAAAAAGGGCTAAACATAAAAATTTTCTCTATGATTAAAAAGAAAATAATCATGGTTTCAGATAGCTTCCCACCAGTTCCAAGTGGAGTGTCAAAGTACTCTTTTTTTCTCACAAAAAAACTTCTTGAAAGAGGATATGATGTATCAGTAATAACTGGCGGAGTAAAAAATAAACCCCAAGAAGAAATTGAAATAGAAAAACTCGGCGGAAAAGTCATAAGAGTAGGAAAACTAATATCAGTAATTGCAAATGGGACACGCTGCTTTATTACTCTACCCTCACCTTATGACCTCTACAAACTCAAAAAAATTTTCTCATCTTATCACGATGTTGTCATAATGCAAGGACCTTTGGGGCTAACCTTACCCTACCCTGCAACTTTATTTTCAAATGCAAAGAAAATAGGCATCTTTCACTCAGTCACAGACAAACCAAATCTTGGTTTCATTTTATTCAAAAGAATAATGAGACCTTTTCTTGATGCCCTTGATGAGAAAATAGCAGTTTCAAGATCAGCAAAAAATGAAATAGAAAAATATTTCGGTCCACAGAATATTGACATAATACCTCCGGGAATTGATACAAAAATTTATTCTCCATCAGCAGGAAAAAGATACAACGATAAACTAATTTTTCTTTTCGTAGGGAGGCTTGACGAAAGGAAAGGAGCTGATATCCTTATAAGAGCTTGGCAACGAATAAAAAAAGAAGGTATAAAGAAAGGTAATAAAGTTCCATCACAACTTTTCATAGTAGGAGATGGTCCAATAAGACAAAATTTAGAAGATGAAGTCAAAAATAAGAAAATAGAGGGAGTGAAGTTTTTTGGCTTCGTTGAAGAGAAAAAACTACCTGAAATTTACGCATCGGCAGATATATGTGTTTTCCCATCAAAAGGAGGAGAAAGTTTCGGGATAGTGCTTATAGAAGCTATGGCATCAGGATGCTGTGTTATTGCATCAAAAATAAGAGGCTACCAAGATGTAATATCAGATGGCAAAACCGGTATTCTTTTCTCAAACGAAAAAGAACTTATATCTTTTTCCGAAAAACTAAGCCAAGAAGAAACCATGAGAGAGGAACTTTCCAAAAACGCAATGGAAGAGTCAAAAAAATACGATTGGAATAAAATAGTAGATCTTCTGGAACAGAAAATCAAAAATTGAAGGTTATCACCTATCAAGGACATGTTTTTCAAGTTCTACACATAAAAACTCACCTTCAAAAACTTTTTCTGTTTCTTTTCCATTTTCTTTTTTAAAAACTTCAACAAAAACAGTTTTTTTATTGCCATCTGATGATACGACTTTTGCAGTTGAAACAAGTTTATCTCCAAGTTTCACAGGTTTTATAAATTTCACATTAGCTTTTGCAAGCACAACATAAGGATGATTTGATGCAACCATAGCAGAATAATCAGCAAGAGAAAAAGTAAATCCTCCATGAATTAATCCCCTTTCATCTGCAACCATCTCCTCCGTAGTTTCAAGCTCAACCCGAGAATATCCATCTTTTATTTCTATGACTTTTCCACATAGTTTTTCGTTTATAAGTTTATGTGTTCTTTTCTCCATATATCACAAAAATTTTCAGATATAAATCTAAAATCTCAATTCTCAACAAAATATAAAGAAGATAAAATTTCTTGCAAGAATCATAACGATTTCGAAAAAGAATAAAAATAAAAGTTAATTTTTTAAACAAAAGGGAGGTGAAAAAACATGAATCCAATTGCATCAAGAATATTAGTAGGAGCTGTAGTAGCGGTATCTTTGGTTTTAGGTGGGTGTGCAAGGAAGCCAGAAAAAGAACTTCAAGACGCAAGGAATGCAATTAAAGAATTAGAGGACGCAGGAGCTCCTCAATATATCACTGATGACTGGAACAGAATTAATGCAAGTCTAAAAGAAGCTGAGACAAAAATAGAGGAGAAAAAATATAAAGAAGCAAGGGAGCTCCTTTTGAAAATAGTAGAGGAGGCAAACTCACTTAAATCAAAAGCAGATGAAGCGAAACGAAAAGCAGAGGAAGAAGCAAAAAGGCAACAAGAACTACAACAGCAGCAACAACAAGCTCCAGAAGCTGCTACTCCAACGGCTCCTGCACAGCCACAACAATAAGCTTTATGGGGGGGGGTTTAAATTAGCAGGGAATTTTACAAATAAAAGCATTTATCTTTAAATTTATTTAACCCTCTCCCTCTCTTTACTATATCTTCTTTTAAACCTCAAATAGGCAAGGCGTTGTGCGGATTCAAAAATTCTTTCTTTATCTTTCATTTCCTCTTTTACGATTTTAGAGAACTCCTCAAATAGTTTTGAAGCTAAATTGTAATCAGGTTTGCACATCAAAATAGCATCGCAACCTGCCCGAAATGCCATAAAAGCTAAATCAGGTAAATCTCCAAAGTCTCTTAATGCTCCCATAGTTATATCATCCGTTATAACACAGCCGGGAAAAAAAGTTTTAAGTTCTCTTAACCATTTTTCAGATAATGTGCAAGGAAAATCATCTACATTTTTTACAACTATATGAGCAGTCATTATCCCGTAAACATCATAAGCTAATTTTTTAAAAGGCAAAATGTGTTTTTGAATTTCCTCCTCATTAGCATCAGAAAAAGGGAGCAATATATGAGAATCTTCTTTTACAAGACCGTGACCTGGAAAATGTTTTGCCACTGGTAAGACTCCCGAGGAGAAAAGTCCCTTTGAAAAAGCAGAAGCAATTTTTGATACTATTTCTGGATCCGAAGAAAAAGCCCTATCTCCGATTACCGTTTCATTATATCCAAAAAGATCAACAACTGGTGCAAAATTTACATCTATTCCAAGACTCGCAAGAAAAGACCCAAGTTTTTGACCTAAATCAAAAATATCTTGATCAGTGATCAGGCCGCTCTCAAAAGCTTCTCCTATTTTTCTTGCAGGTGGAAGCTCAAATGGAGGTTCTATCCTCTTTACCCTCCCTCCTTCCTCATCTACGCACACGAACAAATTATATCCGACTTTACCTTTTAAAGAAAAAATAAATTCTCTCAAATCATCTATATTATCTGGCACATTGTAAGAAAAAATTATTATTCCTGAGGGTTTGTATGTTTTGAGGAAATCTATCGTTTCCTGATCCGGACTTTTTCCTTTTATTGCAACTATAAATAATCCGGAAAGCATAAGATAAAGTTTAAAAAAACTATCTTTCCATTTCTTGGTTTAAGATTCTCTCAATAACTTCTATTATCTTCTCTTTTTCAATTCTCATACATTCCTTGTTCCTGGGACACGGTGGAATTTCTGCGAAATTTGAGCAAGGAGAACACCATAAATTTTTTCTTATTATCTTCCCCATCAACGGTCCCCACTTTATATGATTTGATGGACCAAAAATCGCTATAACTTTTTTCCCCATCATATAAGCAAGATGCATCAATCCATTATCTACCCCCACAAATATTTTTGCAGAAAGTATTATTTGTGCAATCTCATCAAAACTCAATTTTCTATCACCTATGACCCGTACTCTATAACCCCTATTTTTCATTATTTCCATAACCTTATCAAACTCATCATACAATTTTTCCCATCTTGTGGTAAATGGAGAAAAAACAATATCTAAATTTTCAAAATTCTGAACATTAACTTTATTTCTAATAAATGACTGACTTTTCCTTATGAGTTCATCTGAATTTGTAAGCTCATCCGAATTTTCTTCATTTTCTCTTTTGAAGTATAACAATATTTTTTCTCCAAGTCTTATAAAATTCTTTGTTTCATGTTGTGCGAAAAAATATTCGGCTTTTATATCAAATAATTTACTTTTCTCTGTTGTATCAAATCCAACTAATATTTTCCCGAGCAATCTACCAAAAAAAGCAGGGAGTAGAAAAGATTGCTCTGTATCTATTACCACATCATATTTCCTTATATTTTTAAGAAAGAAAAATATAAATTTGAAAGAGTCATAAGCAAAAAAGTTTGAGACCATATCCCCGTAGCAGAATTTAGCTCCATCCAAGTTTCTTTTTTCTCCGAGAAAATCAATTTTTGATTTCAGCTCTTCTTTAAGAAAAATAACAAGAGGAGTTAGTAATATAGCATCGCCCAATCCCCCAGGTCTTATGATGAGAACCTTTTTGATCTCGTTGATTTGTTTTAATTCACGAATGAACTTTTTTTTCCAGAGAAAGAAAAGAGCTCTTATAAAAAATTTCCCGAAAGTAGCATCAAATTTTTTCAAGATTTTCTGTTGAAAACTTGTCATTTTATTTTATACTATCACATTTTAAAAAGGCAAAAGCAAAATATACTCAATATTTAAAAATACCATAAATTAAATATATATGTCAAACGGAAAAATTACAGAAGAAAAAATACCAGAATTAGAAGAAAAAGAAAGAGTAAGGCAAGAAATAGAAAAATTAAGAAAAGAAATTCAGTATCACGATTGGAGATATTATGTTTTGAACGACCCGGTCATATCTGACGCAGAATATGACAACCTTGTAAGAAGACTAAAAGAACTTGAAGAAAAATATCCAGAATTTATAACTCCTGACTCTCCAACCCAAAGAATCGGAGAAAAAATAGAAGGAGAATTTCCTACTTTCCCACACTCAATACCTATGCTCTCCCTTGATAACGCATTCTCAGAGGAAGAACTTTACGAATTTGAGGAGAGATTGAAAAGGTTTATAGGAGATGAGAAAATTGTTTTTGAATATTCGGTTGAACCAAAAGTTGATGGAGTAAGTATAGAAATTATATATGAAAATGGCATATTCACAAGAGCGCTAACAAGAGGAGATGGAGTGTATGGTGAAGATGTTTCTCCAAATGTAAAAACAATAAAAAGCATTCCGCTGAGACTTTTAGGCGATAATATTCCTGAATATATTGAGATCAGAGGGGAAATCTTTATGAAAAGAGATGAATTTGAAAAATTAAATAGAGAACTACTTTCACAAGGTAAAAAACCATTTGCAAACCCCAGAAACGCTTGTGCAGGTTCGCTGAAACAAATTGATCCATCGGAAACAGCAAAAAGAAAATTAGATGCTGTATTTTACGGAAATGGAATAATAAGAGGAGTTGAAATAAAAAATCAAAAAGAGCTACTTGAAAATCTCAAAAATTGGGGATTTAAAGTTGTCCCAGAATGGAAAATAGTTAAAGGTATAAAAGAAGCAATTGAACACATAAACAAAATATACTCAAAGCACAAAGAGCTTCCGTTTGAATCAGATGGAGTCGTAATAAAAGTAAATGATTTCAGGTTAAGGAGTATTCTTGGAGAGAAAGCAAAAAGTCCAAGATGGGCAATAGCATATAAATTCCCAGCGGAAGAGGTAACAACAAGATTACTTTGGGTTGAGTTCCAAGTAGGTAGGACAGGAACTGTGACTCCTGTTGCTATATTAGAACCTGTAAGAATAAGCGGAGTCCTTGTATCGCGAGCTACACTGCACAATTTTGACGAAATAAAAAGGAAAAATATAAAGATAGGAGATTGGGTTTGGGTAAAAAGATCCGGGGATGTAATCCCAGAAGTTATAAAAAGTATTGAGGATAGAAGGAAAGGGATAGAGATAGATATAGAAGAGCCAAAAAAGTGTCCTGCATGCGGGTCTGATTTATATCGTCCAGAAGATGAGGTAGCACTGAGGTGTCCCAATATGTCTTGTCCTGCACAACTTATAGAAAGAGTAAAACACTTGGTGTCAAGAAATGCATTTGATATAGAAGGTTTGGGAGAAACTTTCATAGAACACCTTGTTAGCAGAGGAATTATAAAAGATATTTCAGATGTCTTTTACCTGAGAAAAATAGATCTTATGAAATTTCAGGGAGTAGGTGAGGTTCTTGCGACGAAAATAATAGACAGAATAAACAAGAAAAAAGAAATTCCTCTCCATAGGTTCATATTTGCTCTTGGAATAAGGCATGTGGGCGAATCTGTTGCAAAAATGCTTGCAAAGCGATTCAAAACTCTTGACTCATTCCTGAAAGCATCTTATCAAGAAATAGCATCAATCTACGGATTGGGTCCAGCGGTTGCGCAAAGCGTCGTTTCATTCCTCAAAGATGAAAAAAACATAATGTCTATAAAAAGAATGCTTGAAGCAGGAGTAAAAGTATTAGACTACAAAGAAGAAGAGCAAATAAAGAAAGGGAAGTTAGTAGGGAAAATTTTTGTTTTTACCGGAACACTGAAAAGTATGACCAGAGAAGAAGCCAAAAAATTAGTTATAGAAAATGGTGGAAAAGTTACAGATACAATCACATCGTCTGTAAGTTATCTTGTTGTAGGTGATCTTGAAGGTAAGCCTACAACCTCAAAACTCCAAAAGGCAGAAAAACTCGGCATAAAGAAAATAACAGAAGAAGAATTTCTGAAAATGATAAATCAATAAATGATAAAGGAACACCAGAGAAGTTAGATTTTGATTTTGCGAATTAGTCAAAAGGAATGAGATTGAAAAAACCAAAAACAAAACGAAGCAAACAAAATAGCATAATTGAAAATATCAAAATCAAATTTTGGGTTAGAGAAAAATTTATTGAAAATCATTTTTTAAATTAAAAACTCATTAATAAAAAATACTTTGAGCTGCCCTTATAATAAGAGATTTTTTAAAGAGGTGATTTAATATGAAGGTGCGACCATCTGTAAAAAAAAGATGTGCAAGTTGTAGAGTTATAAGGAGAAAAAATAGAGTTTATATTATATGCGAAAATCCAAAACATAAGCAAAGGCAAGGATAAATTAAAAAATAAAATAAAAAAAAGAAGAAAGAAGAGGTGGAAAGGAAATGAGAGTATTAGGAAGAGACATCCTTGACAAAAAGAAGGTTATCCCAGGTATTAAAGATATTTTTGGCATAGGAGAAAATACGGCATACCATATTGTCAGCATGATAGGTATAGATTATACTAAAAGGATAAAGGATTTAACAGAGGAAGATGTTGCAAAAATAAACGCAGCAGTTGAGAGATTAGGATTAAAAGTTGAAGGAGATCTACGAAAAGAAATAAGCGACAATATCCAGAGATTAAAAGATATAAAGTGTTATAGAGGCCATAGACATGTAGTAGGATTACCTGTGAGAGGTCAAAGAACGCATTCTAATGCTCGAACCAGAAAAGGACCAAGAAAACACAGAGTACTCGCAAGGAGAAAAAAGAAAAAATAGAAAAATAAAGATAATAACAATACAAGGAGGTTTTGGACATGGCACAAAGGAAAAAGAAAGTAAAAAAAGTTCCTTATGCAATAGCTTATATAAAATCAACTTTCAACAACACAATTGTATCATTTACGGATCTTGATGGGAATGTTCTTACATGGGCATCAGCCGGTGCCGTTGGATACAAAGGTACAAAAAAGGGAACACCTTATGCCGCTCAAAGAGCAGCTTCCGAAGCAGCAAAAAAGGCAAAATCAATATACGGAGTTGAAAAATGCGCAGTATATGTCAAAGGTCCGGGTCCCGGTAGAGAAACAGCAATAAGAGCAATCCAAAATGAAGGCATAGAAATAGTACTGTTGCGGGATATTACACCTATTCCACATAACGGTTGCAGAGCACCAGGAAGAAGGAGAGTATAAAGTAAGAATTGAAATAAAAAATAAAACAATAGAAGGAGGATTTTGATACTATGGCAATAAGAAGCGAACCAGTATGTAGGTCATGTAGAAGAGTAGGGATGAAACTTTATCTAAAAGGACAGAAATGCTACACTGAAAAATGTCCGTTTGAGAAAAAAACTTTTCCCCCAGGACAACACGGTAGGAAGAAGAAAATTATAAGACTATCTGACTACGGAGTGAGGCTCTCTGAAAAACAAAAGCTCAAAAAATTCTATTTTATGAGAGAAGAGCAGTTCAGAAGATTCTTTGATATGGCTCTACGAGCAACAGGCAACACAGGAAACAGATTTATTGAGATCCTTGAAAGGAGATTAGACAATGTAGTTTTCAGAGCTGGCTTCGGGTTGTCAAGAAGACATGCAAGACAATTAGTTTCACACGGACATATAAAAGTAAACGGTAAAAAAGTTGATATACCATCTTATCTTGTAGATGTAGGAGATGAAATAGAAATAGTACCAAAAGAACTTATCCCCTCAACCCCTGTTCTGAAAACTCCTTCATGGATTGAGTCAGATTTGAAGGAGGGAAAAGCTAAAATAATAAGGCTGCCAGAAAGAAAGGATCTTGATCTCAGAATTGATGAAACCCTAATAATAGAGTTCTATTCAAGATAAAGGAGGTGAAACATCTATGCCAAGAAGAGAATTTGAAGGAATTGTGATTTCTGCTGGGAAAATGGATAAGACAGTAAAGGTCCTGGTTGAAAGACTTGCTATGCACCCAACATACAAAAAACGCATAAAGAAAAGAAAAAAATATCTTGTTCATGATCCAGAAAACAAATGTAAAGAAGGAGATAAAGTTATAATTAGAGAAGGAAGACCATTCTCTAAACTCAAAAGATTCTATGTTGCAAAAATATTAGGTAATGTAAAATCACAAAACCAAAGCCAAGAGATTTCCCCTAATATTGAAGGAGGTAAATCGCCATGATACAAAGAGAAACGAAAGTCGTTGTTGCAGATAACTCCGGAGCAAAATGGGGAAAATGTATAGGAATTCTCGGTGGAAGCGGGAAAAGATATGCTTATATAGGAGATATAATTGTAATAGCAGTAAAAGATGCAATACCCCATACGAAAATATCCAAAGGAGATGTGAAAAGAGCAATAGTTATTAGAACAAAAAAAGAATTCAGAAGAAAAGATGGCTCACTTATAAGGTTTGATGATAATGCAGTTGTTATTATAAATGAAAAAGGAGAACCAGAAGGTACTCGTATATTCGGTCCAATACCAAGGGAAATTAGAGATAAAGGATTCACAAAAATTGCATCCTTAGCTCCAGAAATAGTTTAATAGCTGGGAGGAATAAAAAATGAGAAAGCTTAAAACAGGAGACGATGTTTTTGTTATTGCAGGGAAAGATAAGGGAAAATCTGGCAAAATCATAAAAGTTTTCCCAGAAGAAGAAAGAGTAATTGTTGAAGGAATTAATAAAATCAAAAAACATGTAAAACCTACACCTCGGAACCCCCAAAGTGGAATAATAGAAGTATTCGGTAAAATCCATATCTCTAACCTTATGCTCATCTGCCCAAAATGTAAAAGACCAACAAGAGTAGGAATAAAGATTTTAGAAGATAAAAGAAAAATAAGATATTGCAAAAAATGTGGAGATTTTGTTGATCAAATATAAATAATCAAAAAAAGAAAGGAGGACAATAAAATATGCAGAGCCAAATTGCATCAGAAAGCAAAAATATAAACACAAAATATATACCAAGACTCAAAAAACACTACCTTGAATTCGTTGTTCCAAAGATGATGGAGAAGTTCAAATATGAAAATCCTTTGTCTGTTCCAAGGCTCTACAAAATAGTTGTGAATACAGGAGTAGGCAAATGGAAAGATGACGCAAATTATATTCAAGAAGCAATTCAGGACCTCACCCTCATTACAGGACAGAAGCCTGTTCTACGCAGAGCAAGAAAAGCCATAGCAGGTTTTCATCTAAAAAAAGGAGAAGTCGTTGGGATTTCTGTCTGTTTGCGAGGGGATATGATGTATGACTTTTTTGATAGACTTATAAATATCGCTATGCCCCGTGCAAAAGACTTCAAAGGATTTTGGTCAAAAGGGTTTGACGGCAAAGGCAATTACAATATAGGAATAAGAGAACATACAATCTTTCCAGAAATCCCATATGCAAAAATAAAATATATAAAAGGTCTCAACATCACAATTGTCACTACTGCTCAAAAAGATGAAGAAGCAAAAGAACTTCTCAAACTTATGGGTATGCCTTTTAGAGACTAAAAATGGAAAAATTTCCTTGTTTCCTTATAATAAAATCCAAATTTATGTAAGCTGATAAATTTCAAATTTATGGGAGAAAAAGCAATTTCTCAAAATCCCGCAAGTGAGGAAATCTTAGCCGAGCATGAACTTGAATCAAAAGAAAAAGCCCTTTCAAAAATAGCATATTTGAAAGATTCATTTCTGAAATGGAGAGAAAAAAGCATAGATGAAAGAGCAAATATTATACTAAAAATAGCCCAAGACCTCAGAGAAAATAAAAAGTCATATGCAGATCTTATAACATCAGAGATGGGAAAACCCATAAGCCAGGCAGAAAGTGAAGTTGAAAAATGCGCATACGCATGCGAATATTTTGCTCAAAATGCAAAAAAGTTTTTAGAACCAGAATTCGTAAAAATTGACTTCGCAGATGAAGCTTATATAGAGTTTGATCCACTTGGTGTTATATTAGCAATAATGCCGTGGAATTTCCCATTCTGGCAGGTGATAAGATGTGCAGTCCCTGCTGTCCTTGCAGGAAATGTAGTAGCTCTAAAACATTCACCAAATACATTTTTATGTGCAAAAAAAATAGAAGAAATATTCTGTAAGTACACTGATGGAATTTTAATTAACCTCTTTATAAAAGAAGAAGATGTGAAATTCATAATACCAGAAGTTCAGGGAGTATCTCTAACAGGAAGCGTAAGGGCAGGACAATCGGTAGGAGAATTAGCAGGTAAAAATATAAAACCGGTTGTTCTTGAGCTCGGCGGTTCTGATCCGTTTATAGTATTTGATGACGCAGATCTCGAAGTTGCAGTTGAAACAGCAGTAAAAGCAAGGATAATAAATTCTGGACAAAGCTGTATAGCTGCTAAAAGGTTTATAATTCACGAAAAAATCTACAAATACTTTGTTGAAGCCGTAAAGAGCAAAACAAAAAAACTAAAAATAGGGAACCCAAAAGATAATGTTGATATTGGACCAATTGCAAGGCGAGATCTTTTAGAAAATGCTCTGAGAATAGTTCGTGAATCAGAAAAAATGGGAGCAAAAGTAGAAGGTGGCAAAAAAATAGGTGAAAGAGGATTTTTCTTCTATCCTGCAATCATTGAAGAAGCTGATTTCTCTTCTCCCGTATTCAAAGAAGAAACTTTTGCTCCAATAATGCCAATTTTTAAATTCAAAACAGAAGATGAAGCAATTGAGATAGCAAATAAAAGCGAATTTGGTCTTGGTGCAACAGTATTCACAAAAAATATAGAAAGAGCTAAATTCCTTGCAAAATACATAGAAGCTGGGAATATCGCAGTAAATCACCAGCTAAGAAGCGACCCGAGACTCCCCTTCGGTGGAGTTAAAAAATCAGGATTTGGTAGAGAGCTTTCAAGATATGGAATACTTGAATTTGTAAATATAAAATCCGTTATAATAAAGTATTAAAATTAAAAAATGAGCATAATTTTAGCAATAATTATTCTTGGATTGATGATCTTATTTCACGAGTTCGGTCATTTTATATTCTGCAAAATATTTGGTGTCAGAGTACTTAGATTTTCTATTGGATTTGGTCCAGCAATTTTCAAAAGAAAAATAGGAGACACAGAATTCAGATTATCTCTGATACCACTTGGAGGTTATGTGACTCCACTTGAAAAGGAAAAAATAGAAGTTATAATTGAGGAAAGAGTTCAGGAAATTACAAGGACCATGAACATAAGTGAAAGTTTAGCAAAAGAGATAGCGTGGGAAGAAATAAGAAAAGAGTTCGGAATATCACAAAATTCTGAAAAATTATTTCTGGAATCAAAGCCTTACTATCAGAAATTTCTCATAGTTCTTGCCGGTCCCCTTTTCAATATTATACTCGCTATATTTTTTATGTACTTTCTTTTAGTTGCAGGATACGAGAATTTAGGGAATAAATTAGGGAAAATTTTAGAGAACTCACCAGCGGAAAAATCTGGACTTCAACCCGGAGATATTGTTTTAGAAGTAAATAAAAATGCTGTCAAAACATGGCAAGATATAAGGCGAGAGATAGCTCTATCGGAAGGCAAGGTGAAATTAAAAGTTCAAAGAGGAGAACAAATTTTATATTTTGAAATTGAACCTAAAATAAGTGATGGAAGGAGAATTATAGGAATTTTACCAGATGAAAATAATAAAATCTTGATAAGATATTCTCCCATTTCGGCCGTTCCTAAAAGTGTAGAAAACACAGTCAGAACAATATTAGATATGTTCTACGCTATAAAGCTAATATTTACTAAGGAAGGAATTGAAAGCATAGGGGGACCAATCACAATAGCAAAAGTGACTTCTGACGCAGCAAAAGAAAGCTTACAATCACTTCTTTCTGTGTCTTTTCTTATATCCCTAAATCTCGCTATACTTAATCTTTTACCTATACCAGTTTTAGATGGAGGACACATATTAATATTCACAATAGAAGCCTTGATGAGAAGAAGACTGAATTATAAAACAAAATTTGCAATAACAGTTTTTGGTTTATTTCTCATACTTATTTTAGCTTTCATAGGAATATCAAACGACATAAAAAATATATTTAAAAAAGGATAAATGAAATGCAAAATGAAATAAATAAAAAAGCAGAAATGAAAAGCAACGATGAAAAATTTAAAAATTTCATTTCAAATTCTGAACCCGAAGGTCTATACATACACATACCTTTTTGTATAGAGAAATGTCCTTATTGCGATTTTGTATCCGGGATCAAACCAGAAAGCTCAACCGTAGATAAATATTTCTCTGCACTTGAAAAAGAATTTCTTCTTTATCTTGAAATTGTTGATTTATCAAAATGCAAAACAATCTATTTTGGAGGAGGAACTCCCAGCTTATTTCCAAAAAATCTTGAAAAGATTGTAGAAACTATAAAAAAATATGCCCCCAAAATAGAAGAAATATCAGTTGAAGCAAACCCATCGGGCAATCTTGATCCTTATGACTTTTCCTTTGCAACAAGAATCTCATTTGGAGTTCAATCTTTTTCTGAAAAAAATCTCAAATTTCTAGGAAGAAATCATGGACCCAATGAAGCAAAAAAATTAGTTTCAAAATTTTCAAATTACTTTGATGTGAATGTAGATATAATTTTCGGTATTCCTGAACAAACCCCGCAAGAGCATTTAGAAGACCTGAAAATCTCATTAGACCTCGGTGTAAAACATATTTCAACTTATCTTCTCACACCATACGAAAACACTCCTTTAGGTGTAAAAGTAAAGAAAGGAGAAATAAAGTTACCGGAGGATGTATCCGGTTTTTTTGATATTCAAGGATACCTTGAGGATAATGGAATGATAAGGTATGAAATTTCCAATTTTGCATTTTCTGGTTTTTTCTGCAAACATAACCTACTTTATTGGAACAGAAATGATTTTTTAGGTTTGGGAATTTCTGCTTGGTCAAAAATTCTCTCGGCAAGATTTGCAAACACTCCAAAAATAACAGAATACATAGAAAAAATAAGCAACAAAAAATTTGCAGTATCACATATTGATTCTATTGACACAAAAAGGCTCATATACGAGATAATATTTTTAGGGTTAAGAAAAGTAAATGAAGGTGTTGACCTAAAAGAGCTTTGCAATTACTTAGATATTGAAAAATTCTCAAATCTTATAAGTAGAAAATTGGGAGATTTTATTCTTGTTGAAAATGGGAAATTAAAAATCAAAAGGAACTTTCTTTATATTTCAGATTATATCACTCGTGAGATTTTTTTAATAGTTGATAAGATTTTTCAGCCTCAGCAACGCAGTATCCCCAATCTTGCCTGAAAAACTCCCTTATCTTCATAACCCCTTCATAAGTGGGAAATATTTCATCTTTCACAGATTTCAAAAACTTGTTTTCTGGAATGAATTTACCGAGATAAAGTATAGAATATCTTAAAGGAAAAACATAAAGATATTTTTTCAAAAGATTATTTTCAGGTGGGGTGTAATTTATAAATCGGGAGATAATGTAGGCTAAACTCAACTCTTTTTCTCCGTAGGATTTATGAACAATCTTGTTGGGAAACTCACCTTCAAATTTTCCACCTATGTAATCTAAAATCTTTTGCAAAAATTTTTGTGGATTATTTTTGAGTTCATCATAAGTCAAAATAAGTGGATTTTTTGAAAATCTATTCCTGATGTGCTCAATCTTTTTTGCGTAAATCAAATCTTCTATTTTATACCATCCTGTATTTTTCAAGATTGAAAAAATCTTTAAATTTCACATGGAAACCATTTTTTATAGTTCTTTTGTATTGAGATAATATCCACTCATCATGTCTTCTGAACACAATTATTATTCCGGTATCAGGGAAAAATTTTGAGAAATCTTCGGTTTCTCTTTCAAATTGCTTGTCAAATTCACAAGAAATAAGGAACTTCAAATTTTGATTTTTATTTTTTTGAGACAATCTAAAATTATACTTTTAGCCCTTATATATTTTTGAGGTTTTATATAATGAATACCTTTAATCTTCGGAAAAAACTCGTGTTGGAGAAATTTTGTACCAGTTTTTCCTAAACCTACATGAAAACAAATCTCCATAGATTTTTTATCTTATTGATTGATTGGTAATGAACATTTTTTTATTTTTGAGGTTTTGGGGCTAATTTGAAGTTGAAGTTAGGTTCAACAGGTTTTTCGGCAGATTCAACTTTCTTTATCCAAGGAATATATCTTGAAAGAGTTCTTCTTATTCCTGCTTTCATAGTAACGATTGCAGAAGGGCAAAGAGCACAAGCTCCTTGAAGAGAAACAATAACTTCTCCCTTTTCCTCATTTACCTCCTTTACTTTGACGCTTCCACCGTGTGATTTAAGATAATCTGAGATCTTATTCAATACATAATTAACCTCTTCGATTGCAGATTTAAGAATTACTAATTTTTTACCAAAAATACTCTCGGCTTTACTTTTTAAAATATTCAACTCTTCATCCTCGTCCAAAACAAGACTTTCATCGTGGTTACGATACGATTTAGACGGCTTTATCCTTACAGCTAAAACTATCTCATCATTTTTTTCTTCTATTACATAAATTCTATCTAAAAAATCTAATTCATTTTGAATCTTGGATATCTTATCAGTATAATCCTGTCCTATATTTGTTCCTATTAACATAGAATTATGCGACTAGAAATACTCCTTATTCTTTCTATTCTATTCTAATACTTTATCTTAAACGATTAATTTTCCTCTGACCAAACCTTTAGGTATTCCTCTGGCGGTATTTCAGCAAGACCAACAACTCGTTTTATTTCTGGGAACTCATAAGCTAACTCATTTGCGATAATTTGAGCTATCTGATTTGCAGCACAACCACAGAAAGGAGAACAACCTACTCCATCACCTAAGGCTAACCCTAAAAGAGCTGTTCCCGTTTCTTCATCATAATCTTTGACCCAAACAACTACATCTTCTATTTGAGGACTTGCCTTTATCCTAGGTCTTATCTCTGACAATATAAATTCATTCATTTTTTTTACCTTTTCATTCTCTGCTCCCATATTTTTACCCTCCTTTCTATCCAAGTCATTTTATTTTAGCTATTTTTTCTATCTAAAAATGATTTTTAAGATATCTTTGATCAAATTATTATATGCTACAAAACTAAACACAACCTTTCAATTAAAACGATTGAATAAAAATATTTTACTTTTTTATTCTCTCTTTGTTAAAATAAGATTTAAAATAAAGTATTATGAAAGAAACAGGGGTTAAAAAGGAACCAATAGGTTTTCAGGAAAGATTAAGAATGTTTGATGAATTCAGAATGGCAAAAAATAAAATACTATCTCCGGAAGACTTTATTGAAGTTTCATCAAAAGATAGGAGAACCGGTGAAATAAGAAAAAGGAAAATGATTCTAAAATCTGGATGGAGGAAGATAAAGTTATTTTTTGGTATATCAAGTGAGATCCTTGAAATAAGAAGAGAAAAAGATGGGAATAAAATAATATATTTGTGCAAATCAAGAGTATATACTCAGGCAGGGATGTCGGCAGAAGCAGTGGGCGTGTGTTCATCAGATGAACCTGGGAAATCAAATATGCCAGAATATATTTTATCTTCAATAGCACAAACAAGAGCAATAAACAAAGCAATAGCTGATTTAGTTGGAGCAGACTTTGATGAAGATATTGATGTAGAAAAACTTTCCGACGAAGACATAGATATATCACATATAGAGAGAAGCCAAGAAAATCACAATTATGGCGAGACATCCGAAAAAGCTCTACCGTCTGAAAAATCAAAAATTATTTCTTTTATATTTGATATGGTGAGAAAGCTTGAAAGTGAAAAGAAAATAAATAAAGGAGAAATTTTCAATAAGATAAAAGAATACATCGGTTTTCCGAAAAATCAACAAATAAGAATTACCGACCTTGATATAGAAACCCTAAAAAAAATAGATTCATTTCTAAGAGCCGAGATTGAAAACTTGCAACAAAAAACAAATTACGAAGAAGAGAACTTTTTCTAATGAGTAGAACCACATTAATACTTTTGACTATTTTGAACTTGGCTCTTTGCTTGAAATCTCTTATCGTACCATCTATTGAACATTATTTTGAACTCAAAGAAAAGCTTTCAGAACTGAAATCTGAATATGAAGATGTAAAGATGAAAAATAAATTAAAGCAGCAAATAATAAATGACATCAGAGAATATACGAAAAAATTGAAAAATGTAGAAATGTTTGACCTATCTTATACTCCATTTAGAGTAATATCATCGGAAACATTAAATTCTGATTTTTCTTGTGTAGAAAAAATATGCTTTTACTCCTATACAAAAAGAGCGGAACTTGAAGGTGAATTTATTGATCTTCTTGCTACAATAAAATTCATAAACGAAAGCAGATACTATTTTGATATCAAAAATCTAAGTATAAAGAGATCTGAAAAAGGTAAAATAAGAATTGATATAACTTTTGATACCATGCAGATCCAAGATTAAAGTAAAATTATTAAAGGGAAAATTTGAGATCTATCCATTTACCTTTCACTGTACAAATTCCTTTTAATTTTTACTTTTTATGATTTTTTTTCATTTTAGGAATTAAAATAATCTTATGGTTTGGTTGTCTATGATTTTTTCTCTTTTTGTCTACCCATTCTACTCTATTTGGAAAACATTGCTTTCCTCATTTAAAGATAAGGCGAAGTTTTCTGTCTATGGTATGGAAGATCACACATATATTATGTCCTTTTCGGTGCTTTTCGGTAAATACTTTGTAGTTTTTTCAAGCATACTGAACACAGCTGGACTTACATTTATACTCAAAGTTTTCGCTCAACCTCCGATCTGGCTACTTGCAATATTCTCGTTCTTCGCTTTTATAACCCTGTATTGGATATTTTCAGGAGTAGTATATTTTCTTGAACTTCTGTATTACATATCATCGACTACAAGGAAAGTATTAGAGAAAGTAGATAACATAAACAAAGAAATGAAACACACAGATAGAGAAATAGTTCACTGAAATAAATTCATTCCCAAATCTTCGTTCCTTTCTGATAATCCTCTTTATAATCTTCATTAGATATTTGAGTTTTTTCTATAAATTTCTTGACATATAGAACCGGTATTAATGTAGCAGATGAAGCCATACCAACTTCAAAATGAGGATTTTCAAGAAAAATCTTTGAAGCCAGAGGTATATTTCTGAAATACTCACACATACCTAAGATAGCAAGAGTTCCTTTTTCTGTCTCATATGTTTCCCATATCCTCCATCCCCCTTTACTATCACCTTGCCTTATAAAGGAAAGAATTTTATTACCATCTAACTTTGTTTGAGCTATATACCTCACAGTAGGTCTTATAAAAGAAATTATGTTTATCTCAATTTCAAATTCAACATCATATGTATTTTCATTTAACTGTTTTAGAACTTTCACGCTTTTTATACCCGGAACCGCTCTGCTAATCGTTTGTGGGTTCCATAAAACTTCAAGGACTTTCTTTTGAGGAGCAAAAATCTGTGTAGCAGAGATTGAAAGTATTGCTACCCTTCCTTCAAGATCCTTACATTTTCTCAACATAGTTAGCGTATCTTTTTCGGTTATTTTTTTGAGAGATTCTATATCTAATTTGGGGAGTGAAAAATTGAAGTTATAGTCTCCTAAAATCAAAAGGAGGAACGAAAAAACAACCATAAGCATATAGTAATATTATTTGCTTATGCTCTTGAGATTTCTGGATTATTTGGAAACATAGGGTTAGTTGGGAACAGAAAATCTTATATGTAGAAAAAAATAAGATAAAAACCCAAAATTTTCTCATGATATATTATAATTTAGGTTATGATGAAGAAAAAAAGAGAACTACCTGTGGCAGGTGATGTTAATGTTATACCTTTCATAGATATGCTCTCCGTTATAATAATATTTTTGATAATGGTTGCAAGCTTTCTCAATCTTGGTGTTGTTGAAAGTTCTATGCCAAAGGGAGGAGGAGAAAGCGCATCAGTCGCACAACCTGAAAAGAAAAAAGAGGAGAAAGAAAAATTAAATCTAACAATAGCTATTACAGATAAAGGGTTTTATGTGGGAGGAGCAGGGGCAATATTACAAGAAAAAGCAGGAGAACCAACTATTCCCAAAGTAGATGGTAAATATGATTTCAAAGCACTTAACGACAAACTCTGGGAAATAAAACAAAAATATCCAGACGAGTGGGATGTTATAATTTTACCGGAAGATAATATTGACTATCAAACTATAATAAAGACTATGGACGCCGCAAGAGAAAGATGGATTGAAGAAAATGGTAAAAAAGTGAAAAAATATCTTTTCCCGAATGTAGCAATAGCTGCAGGAATTTTCTGAAAAGAAACCAAAAACAAAACAAACTACTAGCTATAACCTAAATATAAACCTAATGCTGGTAATGGGAAAAAAGGTTTAATAACTATTCTTATTCCCACGAAGGGATCTATTGTAAAACTACTTTTTTTGATGGATTTATACCCCCCGGTTAATATTACAGAAGTACCAGTAGGGATTATAAATCCTATTGCTATTCCTTGGTAAAGATAAAATCCCTGAAACTCTTTTCTCTCTTGGAGATATTCCCTAATTCCTAACTCTAATTCCACAGGAATCACAAAGAAAAAATTATTTAGCTCAAAATTTAAAGAGAGATTACTCTCCCCAAGTAGCGCCTCAAAGTTTATTCCAGGAATATAAATTGGCACTGTAAAATCAATATGGCGACCAGATACAATTAGGAAAGATAAAGGATTCACAGATATAGTATATTTGTAATTTGATTTGAAATTCATAGCTGAATCTTCAGAACCTAAAATAAATATTACAAATACTAATACTATCTGCATAAATTCGGAGCATTTCGGCAGAATTTGTCAAGGTGGTAAATTGTTGAGCTTATGGCCCGAGACTCTACCTCATAATAAGCATCTCTTTGAATATTCCCATCACATGGATTAAAAATAAGACGATTTACTCCCGGCGCATCTTTATTTAACTTACAATGAGCATCACAGCCTACACCAGTACACTTTTATCTATCAACGCTCCCCAGATTCCACTTCCATAAGTCCCAGTCTTTAATCCTGCATTTTTTGCTTCTTGTTCCGATGGTAGATCTGCTCTAAATGTTGCCCAAAAATATTTCCTAGAATATACCCCACATGCCCATCTGGAACATACCAATTTCCCCTTACTGAAAGCAAAACTAATACACACCCGAACATCACAACCTGGAACATATATTGCATTTGAATGTGACCAAAAGTCCTGGACAGGGTGTATAAGTTGCCCTAATTTTTCATAATCTGTCCGGAATTCTACTTCCGCAACAGCGTACTGTTGAGAAGGATTATACTGCCACTTAGTTATTGTGCCTAAAAGAGTTTGATCGGTGATAATAGGACGATCATCACGGTAAAGAATCGTCTTTTCACTAATACGCCCAACCAGAGGCATAGATTCATACCTAGGTGCACGGACAGGTACAAAAACCGTTTGCCTAATTGTTTTCCATCCGCAAGGAATTATCCGCCAATTTGACCAATAGTACCAATTAAATGAGCACTCTACTAGTCCACTTGCCCAAGGATTGATTACGATCTGAGATTTTGCATAGCATCCGGCAAAATTACTATTATCACAATGATATGAAGAATCATCTTCATAAAAGCAATCGGCTCTATTTGCACCTTGAGCTACTCTATCCTCATAACCTCTACATTGGGCAATAACTCCATAAAGCCACGGACGACCACTCCAATTTTCTACTCTAAAACCATGCTGATATAATATTTCGTATCCTTGATTGTTTTTAAGAGACTCAATAGCTTTCTCCGTAATATACTCATGATTAGGAGCACCCACATGTCCAAAAGGAGTACTACCAAATAGCTGCATTTGTGTCTCAAACATTCCTAAAAGGATCAACCAAATCATACGGGGAATTATTCACATACGCATACAAATTCAGGTCAGAAACAGGGTCAGGTTGTAAATACCTTCCTACTCTCCAATCATAATACCTCCTGACATTATAATACAAACTTGTCTCAATATCCTTATACATCCCATACAGCCTAAATGGAGTGTGTTGCTTACAACACCTCTTTCATACAATGGCTCCCCAAATGGTCCAAATTCCACTCTCCATATCTCCCTTCCTAATTCGTCGTATATAGCTCTCGGTATCCCTCTCCAATCCATCGCAATAGCTCCATCATTCCACATAAAACTTACCAACTATAACCTAAATATAAACCTATGGCTGGCAAAATTCCAAATTTAAAAGAACCAAAAGAGAAATTTCCTATAATAAAACCTCCTCCATATATTATCCTTAAACCCAAAAATGGATCTGTTGTAAAACCTTTCTTTGAGATAGATTTGTTTCCCAAAGTTAATATTAAATTTGGCACATACTTTGCAAGCTTTCCATAACGATTCTTCTCCGAATTTTCTTCAGATTCTGCGGAAGTTGCAATATTTATCCATCCCCATGCTAATCCTTGATAAAGATAGGTACCTCTAAAGCTTTCTCTTCCCAAATATTCCCTAATCCCTATCTCTGCCTCAACAGGAAATATAAACCAGACATTATTTAACTCAAAATTCAATGAAATCCCATCTTTAACTTTCATCTCAAAATTTATTCCAGGAATTGGGAGAAAAAATTCGGGAGCATGTCCACCACCTGTGACGAAAGGTAAAGGATTAATTTCTAGTGTATATGTATATTTATATCCTTGATTCTCTTCTAAGGTCTCTGAAAACAGAAAAATTACAAAAAATACTAATAACATAAATTTGGAGCTTCTTGACAAAAAACAAATAAATAATGTATAGTTGATGTTAATGCCAAATTTCTGGCATCCCAAAAAGCATACCTTTGCACATTATCGTCGCCCCCACAGTCGCCCGGCCAATCGCCTTGATCACAAGCGTGCATGCAGTCTCTGTCAGGTCCCGCATTATCATCTTTATTTAACATACAATGTGTAAAGACTCTTGCTTGAAGATCACAAGGAGGATAACGACTACCGATGAAAGATATCGCCTTTTGACATGAAATATCATCTGATGCAGACCAGCTATAATCCCACTTACTTCCACCATATAGACCAGTCGCAAGGGGACGAAGGTCATCGAGATATTCTGGTATTTTAGTCTTACTGTAATATAAAACTACCCCATACTCCGCACATTCCCAGTCTAAACAAGTTCCTAAAAATGATGATGCGCAAGTTTTTTTCGTACATGTTGAAACAAATACTGAATTGGAATGAGACCAGAAGTCTTGAACGGGATGAAGATACCTTCCCAAAGTCTCATAATCTTCTGGTGCCCTAAAAAAGCATTGCCAATCTCGGCAACCAGCTTTATAACACTCGCTTGGCATAGCTTTTTCCTTTAATCTTTGAATAGAAACAGAACAACCTCCACCCCCTCCTCCCTCACCTTTTCCAGGTCCGCCTCCGCTTGGGTATGACGGTGGTTGTGAGCCCCCACTGCAATCAACACACCCACAGAATAACACTCCTCTTGATTTAGGGAATAATAACCTTTCTGCTACCAAACGGCATCCAGAAAAATTGTTATTGTCACAGTGGTATGAAGAATCGTCTTCATAAAAACAGTCTGCCCTGTTTGCACCTTGTGCTAATTTATTTTTATATCCTCTACACTGTGCAACCGAATAAAGCCATGGACTATCTTTGAAACTCCAATAATCTTCCGCTGGTCCAAACCACTTGAGTTTGGAGTATCCAAGATTGTTAACAGCATCTTCTGTTATTTTTTCGTGATGAGGATAACCAACATGATGAGGAAAACCTAGTGGTCGCATAGCAGTTTTAAACATCCCGACAGGATCAACCAAATCATACGGGGAATTATTTGCATATACATACAAATTCAGGTCAGAAACAGGGTCAGGTTGTAAATACCTTCCTACTCTCCAATCATAATACCTCCTGACATTATAATACAAACTTGTCTCAATATCCTTATACATTCCATACAGCCTAAATGGAATGTAGTTGCTCACAACACCTCTTTCATACAATGGCTCTCCAAATGGTCCAAATTCGGTTCCACAGGACTTTTCCACCGATGTATTATCAAAATTCATAACTCAGTCCCTATATTTAAAATTTACCAACTATAACCTAAATATAAGCCTAAGGCTGGAATTGGAATATATGGGAATTTTATTGCCAAAAAAGGATCAATCGTAATCCCCTTTCCTGAAATATATTTATAGCCAACTGTAAATATCAAATTCGGTATAACCCTCTCCAGCTTTATTCCCCCAGCATCAGTTGTTGTGCGAACGAAATATGGTCCTAACCCACCATAAAGGTAAAAACCCTGAAATTTCTTCTCCTTAAAATATCTTCTAACACCTACTTCTATCTCGCTAATGTAAATATAAGTTTTCTCATCTGATACTCTTACAACATTATCCAAAATTTCCGCTTTTGGATACCCCTTCCAGTAAGCTAAATTTACTCCGAAACTTAAAGAGTATTTTATTCCAGTTTTTAATTCAAAATTTATCTCCGGAGCCCACGCGATATTTCCACCGTAAATAGATGGAAATTCAATAACATCAATTCCTGCAGGATTGATTACCAATGTATATTCATATTTTGAAGCTTCATCAGAATATTCCAAAACCAAAGCAAAAATTAAAAATCCTAATAACATAAATTTCTCCTCTTAACTGAATTTACAAATTTTCATCTCCTTTAATCTACCACGAGTATCCTATATATAAACCTATCACAGGCAAAACATGAAAAAATCTTGAAATCGGAATAAAAGTAGATGCTCCGAATCCTAATCTTAAACCTAAAAGTGGGTCTATTGTAAAGCCTTCTTCTGCAATATATTTGTATCCACCAACTACTGCAAAACCTGCCCCAAGCTTCGTTATATTATTATAAGAGAAAATTATCCCATTAATTCCTTGATAGAGATAAAAACCATCAAAGTCTCCTTTTCCCAAATATTCCCTAATTCCTACTTCAGGTGAAATGAATAAAAAACTGGTAGTTAAATTAAAATCTAGTGAAAGGTGCTCTTTAAACTTTGCTTCAAATTTTACTTTCAGAGAAAGGAAAGGAAGAGAAGAAGATAACAAATCAATCCCTACTGTATTTTTATATTCCCGATTTTCAGACAAATTTCCCAAAATAAAGAAAATAATTAAAGCTCCTTGTGTCATAAAACTTTTTGGTTTTTAAGTGCTTCTTTCACTCATGAGACAAAAATATCGGAAATAAAAAAGCATAAAAAATCCTAATAGCATATATTTGCTTTTTCCGCACAAAAAAGCATCAGGTAAAACTTTGACGATGTTATTGCTCTATTTTTGACCTCGTTAAAAGCGAATTTTTGAATACTATCATCACCTCCGCAATCACCTGGCCAATCTCCTAGATCACATGCATCCATACAATCTCTATCCCCACCTGGGTTATCCTTATTTAACATACAATGAGCCATAATTTTTTGTCCTAAATCGCAAGGAGGATTTACCCTATACGATGGATATAAAGGATATGGGAGGATACAAACAACATCGTAATTCTCTGGCCACCCCCCTCCCCCAAATAATCCTGTGAATAATCCCCACCACCTCGCTGTTGTTCCAGAAGGTACATTAGAACCATTCCATATCGTTTCCACCTTATATTCCGCACACTCCCAATCCAAACAAACAAGGGCCCGGCTGACACATTCTCTCTTACTACATGTTGAAACGAATTCCCCATTAGAATGAGCCCAAAAGTCTTGAACAGCATGAAGCAATCGCCCCAATTTTTCATAATTCCAATCACTTTTGAAGGAGCAAGAGCAAGATACATGAGATTTCTCACTTAATCTTCCATGTCTCCCAACTGAACAACCTCCACCTCCTCCCCCACCCTCACCTTTTCCTGGTCCGCCTCCTCCTGGTGGAAACTTAGGTGGTGGCTCCCATGGCGGAGAGGTACATGTGCAAGTTAGTATCCCCGAGCTCTCTGGGTACTGTATCATTCGTGCTTTCTGGTAACATCCGTCAAAATTGCTATTATCGCAGTGATAAGAAGAGTCCAACACATAAAGACAATCCGCCCTATTTACGCCCTGGGCTATTGTATCTATAGGTTTTCTACATTCGAAACAAGCTATACCAGCAAAACAAAATCTTGTACTTGAATCCCACTCATTTACCCTAAAACCACGGTTAGATAGTAAACCAAGTTGCCTAATAGCATCTTCTGTAATTCCTTCATGTATAGCATCTCCTATATGAAGGATTACAATAGGGTAGTTCCTCATTTCTGTCTTAAACATACCCAGTGGACCAACAAAATCATAAGGTGAGTTATTCACATACACATACAAGTTCAGGTCAGAAACAGGGTCAGGTTGTAAATACCTTCCTACTCTCCAATCGTAATATCTCCTCACATTATAATACAAACTTGTCTCCATATCTTTATACATACCATATAACCTAAATGGAATATAGTTGCTCACACCTCTTTCATACAAAGGTTCCCCAAATGGACCAAATTCACCTCTCCATACCTCTTTTCCTTATTCGCTGTATATAGCTATTGGCACCTCTCTCCAATCTACCGCAATAGCTTTACTATTCCAAATAAAACTTACCAACTATAACCTAAATATAAACCTAGGATTGGTAAAAGAACAATTCTTCCCCGACGAAATTTCAAAATCGCCACTGAATCTGAAAAACTATACAATAACTTTAAACCTATAAAACGATCTAAGGTAAAACCTTTCCGAGAAATATATTTATCCCCAAAAGTCATTACTAAGTTTGGTATAACTTCAAATTTACCATTAAAAAAATAAGTAAGCATACCTGCTAATCCTTGATAAAGATAAAAACCTTCAATACCTCTTCTCTCTAAATATTCCCTAACTCCCACCTCTAATTCAAAGGGGAAAATTAAAAACAAATTATTTAACTCAAAATTCAGCGAAAAATTCTCTTTAAGTTTTGACTCAAAATTTATCCCTGGAATCCAAATAATTATAAATATAGTAGATATCCCAGGCGCACCAACTGGAAAAGCAGGTAAAGGATTAATTGATAGTGTGTATTTAACGTGCCTAAAATCTGCTGCCCCAGAATACTCTATTTTCTTCAAAACATCTTCAATCTCCTTTGAACTTCCTAAAACCAGTGCAAATATTAAAAATCCTAATAACATAAGTTGGAACTTTCAAAACAGAATTTTTTAAGATAATTTTTAGTTGTTTCTACTGCCCTCTCTCTTACCTCCCAAAAAGCATCTCGTTGAATATTCCCCCAACATGGGTTAGTTTTTGAGCTATCAAATTCCCATGCATCCTTATTTAATCTACAATGAACATCGCAGATTAATCCGCTACAATTAGCAAAATCATCCCAGGCAGTCCACTCATCCTTGTCAAATAATCCAGATTTTAAATTTGAATCTTTTGCTAAAAAACCAGGAGGGACATATTCCGCAGTCCAGTTAATTTCTCTTTCATACTCTACACAACCATATTCGAGGCAGAACAAATCTTCGCTAATAAACCATTTTGTGCATACCAAATTATTGCAACCCGGAACATATATGGCTGTGGAATGAGCCCAAAAATCTTGAACGGGATGCAAAAATCTTCCTAACTTTTCAAAATCCATTGGCTCTTGCTGGCTACCATAACTGAATGTCCCAAATGAACATTCACAAGCTTCAAGTTGTTTCTTTTTTAGCCTTGGAGTTACGGAACAACCACCTAAGATGGAATCAATAATATTTTTTACAATACTGTTAATTGGGCCAATAATAGGTGTAATAATGGGTTCGATATTAGTACACCTACAGCTTATCAAACCATAACTTCTCGGTTTCTCCACTTTTAGTCCGTGACCATAACAGCCATCAAAATTGTTGTTATCACAATGGATTGAATCATCAAGTGGATAAAAGCAATCAGCTCTACTTGCACCTTGAGCTACTGTGTTTGCATATGACCTACATTGCAACGGACAATAATTTACCTTTATTATTTCTCCCCCTACTCTCATCTTATCAAAGCAAGCCCATGGACCATTATCCCAATTATTCCATCTATCTCTATGTTGGCATATATTCCTACCAGGAAATTCACCACACCAAAAAGCACTACCAATTGCTTCCTCAGTTATAGCTTCATGAACAGCATGACCTTCATGCCATCCAATAGCTTTGATAACTCTCATTGTAGTTTGAAACATCCCCACAGGATCAACAAAATCATAAGGTGAGTTATTTGCATATACATACAAATTCAGGCCAGAAACAGGGTCAGGTTGTAAATACCTTCCTACTCTCCAATCATAATACCTCCTGACATTATAATACAAACTTGTCTCAATATCCTTATACATTCCATACAGCCTAAATGGAATGTAGTTGCTCACAACACCTCTTTCATACAATGGCTCTCCAAATGGTCCAAATTCGGTTCTGCGGGGCCTTTCTACCGATGTATTATCAAAATTCATAACTCAATCCTTATATTTAAAATTTACCAACTATAACCTAAATATAAGCCTAAGGCTGGAATTATTACAAAAAATGAATTTATACTTATCAATCCCAATTCCTCTCCCTTCGTATAAAATACTTTTACTCCTAAAAAATAGTCCATCGTAAATCCACTCTTTTTGATGGATTTGTATCCAGTAGTTAAAACTATACTTGGAGAAAATTTCGTAGGAAATAATATCCATCCAGCTGATACTCCTTGATAAAGATATGTCCCCTGAAACTCTAATTCTTTCTCCAAATACTCTCTAATTCCTATTTCTGCTTCAACAGGGATTATAAGAAGCAAATTTACTTCAAAATTTAATGAAAGATTACCTTTTGCTTTTAGCTCAAAATTTAACCCCGGGGCCGGAACAGGAGCACCTCCAATACCTGCATCAATAAAAGATAAAGAAAAAGGATTAATAGATAAAGTATAATTCTCTGATACCAAGGCAAATATTAAAAAACCTAAAAGCATAAATTTCTAACTTTTTGCAAATCAAATTCTATTTTCTTTTCTTTCCATAGCAATCTCATATCTTCTATATCAAAAATCTATTAATGGCTCACCAGCTATATCCTATATATAAACCTATAACTGGGAAATGATCAGAGAAATTGATAATAGGTACAAATATCCCTAAAAAAGGACTTAATGTAAAGCCACTATCAAAAACAAATTTGTATCCTCCGCTGAAAGTCAAATTTGGTATAATTTTCCGTGTCCCTTCATCATAAAAAAAATAGAAGAATTGCATGCCCAATCCTTGATAAAAATAAATCCCATCAAAAGCATCTTTTCCTAAATACTCCCTAATTCCTAATTCCAATTTCCAAGGAATTATAAATAGGTAGTTATTTAACTCAAAACTTAACGAGAAATTATTCTTAACCCTCATCTCAAAATTTACCCCACCATGAAATGGATAAACAATAGGAATTGATACAGCATATTTAAAATTTGAAGTTTCTTCCGCGGCTCCCAGCACCCAAAAGATTAGAAGAGGACTTAATAACATATATTTGGCCCGGTTATAAAACAAAACAGAATCAGGTAGGTTTTAGTTGAAGCTACCGCTAACTCTTTTGCATCATTAAAAGCAAACCTCTGAATGTTATCCCGGCCGCCACAATCACCATTCCAATCACCCTGATCGCAAGCGTTCAAGCACTCTCTGTCCTTAGCTCCTACCCCATCCTTATTCAACATACAATGAGCCATAGTCCTACTTTGCAAATCACAAGGAGGCTTACGTGGGGAAGGTAATCCTAAAGGCTTTTGTAAAGGATAAGGAGCAGAACATGCAGCATCATCTAATTTACTCCAACCTCCTCCATCATATAATCCAGTAAAAAGTCCATATACCCGCCGAAATGTCAGAAGGAAGATATTGGGTTGTATATTTCTTTTGCACCCTGTAGCTTAAACAACGAGAACGAGAAGTTTCCAGCAAACACCTACAGTTTAATATAATGTATTTTTGGGTGCAATCACTTTTTAACTGTGGATCCAAACTATCATTAAACATACATTCTGAATAATATTGGCATAAGTCATTACTCCAGAAGTCACAGTGATAATAAGACCATGCCTGGGCACAATCTGGAACAAATACTGCATTAGAATGAGCCCAAAAATCTTGAACAGCATGGAGCAGAAAACCCAGGTCCTGATAACTCATGTTTCCTTTAAAGTAGCATGTGCAAGAAGAAGAAGATTTTTTCTTTAATCTTTGCTTCACAACTGAGCAACCCCCTCCACCACCTTCTCCGCCGCCTCCGCCACCCCCTCCTGTCCACCCATCTCCTTCGCTATCACACCAGCAAGTTACTAAACCATTGCTGAGCGGGTTCAGTATCCTAAACCCTTTTTCATTACATCCATTAAAATTGCTGTTATCACAATGGTAAGAGGAGTCATTTAGAAAGAGGCAATCCGCTACATTTGTTCCTTGCGCTACCCTATCTGCATCAGGTTTAATATTTCTATCAGCTCTACATTGAAAACCCAAAGAGCCAATCTGAAAAAACAATCCCCCGTTCCAATCATCTAACCTAAAGCCATATTGGTATAATTTTGAATATTTTCCTGGGAATGCTTTATAAAGTTCACTAATTGCATTCTCCGTAATCTCTTCATGGTTAGGATCAACGCCAACATGCAAAAGCGGCACAACAAATGGGCTCCATTTCACTCCTACTTCAAACATACCTAACGGATCAACTGCATCATAAGGCGAATTACTTACATACACATACAAGTTCAAGTCAGATACAGGATCTGGTTGCAAATACCTTCCTACTCTCCAATCATAATATCTCCTCACATTATAATACAAACCTGTCTCCACATCCTTATACATTCCATACAACCTAAATGGAATATAGTTGCTCACAACACCTCTTTCATACAATGGCTCACCAAATGGACCAAATTCTCCCCTCCATATCTCCCTTCCTAATTCATCATATATAACTCTCGGCACACCTCTCCAATCTGATATTATATATCCCTCATTATCTAATAACGGCACAAAATATCTCATACCCTCCCTCACTGATGGTCTTACCCAGTCCCCATTTACCGATTTCTCCCATACTCCCTCTACAAATCCTAATAACTCTAAACCTTCTCCTGCCAAAAAGCTTATCAACTCTTCTTTTGTCATATTCGTAAAAATAGATCCTAACCTCTTTTTCACATTATCCCTCACCAATCCCAAATTTATCTTCACTGTATCCTCCGGTATCTCAATCCTCAACTCTCCTCCCTCACCAACTTCATATACACTCACCTCTCCTCCCCCTCCTAACCCTTTTATCAACCAGTAATTCACTTTGCCTTCTCCTCCTCCTAAAACCTTATCACCAAACCTCCACCCCAAATACTCTATTCCTTCATACGGAAATACTTCCTTTACCTTTATCACTCTCAAACTTGATGTAAATCGGTCAAATGAGAACCTCAAAACTCCTGCATTAGCCAATCCCCCAAAATCCTTCATCCCTACTGCTACCCCATAAACATATGTCCCATCAGCTGGATAAAATGTCACCTCTTCTGAAAAGAATGTCAAATCATCTGGATATCCTTCTACTCTCATCAATATCTCACCTCTCAAAATCCCTGTCCCGCTCCTATAACTTTTCTTTATCACCAAAGTCAATGGTGCTGGAAATGAACCCATACCCCATTTCCATTTACTTTCTCCACCCTTCAACTGACACCACCATGTATATCCAAACAAACTTGACCATCCATCACCACAAACCAAACCTCCATC
>Ga0272445_1000078_pt1 | contig 94392 bp, 97 predicted proteins | sample YNPCB0031_FD_194404 | JGI IMG/M metagenome (GOLD analysis project Ga0272445, IMG submission 194404) | Hot spring sediment microbial communities from Yellowstone National Park, WY, United States - YNP-CB-003-1 | ecosystem: Environmental > Aquatic > Thermal springs > Hot (42-90C) > Sediment...
ACTCTCTGGGTTATCAAAAACCGTTTGAAACTCAAATGACGTGTTTTGAAATGGGTGGTAGTATTGGTGTAGCACATGGATTAGCTAAGGTTATTGAAAACCCCGTTGTAGCTGTTATTGGTGATTCGACATTTTACCATGCAGGTATTCCACCAGCACTTAATACTGTGTATAACAAGAGTAATGTATTAATTCTAGTACTTGATAACATGACTACTGCTATGACCGGTCATCAACCACATCCAGGTACAGGAGTAACAGCTACGGGTGAAGCTACTATAAGAGTAGCTCCTGAAAGTGTACTAAGTTCTCTCGGATTTAAAGTCTACGTTATAAATCCACTACATGTTAAAGAGGCTATTGAGGAGCTTACAAAGGCTTTTGAAGAGTTTAAACGTGGTGTTAATGTGGCTGTAGTTTCACGTATGAGATGTGCATTAGAGGTTCTAAGAAATGCTAGAAGACGTGGAGTGATCTTACCAATATATACTATTGTAGAAGATAAATGTACTGGTTGTATGGCGTGTGTTAAGTTAACAGCTTGTCCCGCTATAGTAGTCGAACCTGGATCTAGAAAACCTCGTATTGAGAGTTCTCTGTGTGCCGGTTGTGGACTTTGTGCTGCGATATGTCCCTACCGTGCAATTGTGTTTGCAAATAAGCCTAGTGAAAACTGGGAAGCGCTGTGGTGGGGTCCGTGAGAAGTTATAATATATTAATTGTGGGAGTAGGTGGCCAAGGACTACTTACACTTGGCTCTATTATAGGGGTGGCGTGTAGTATTAGAGGCCTTGATGTAGCTGTTTCAGAAGTTCACGGAATGAGTCAACGTGGCGGTAGCGTGGTAGTTTACGTTAGAATAGGAGAGGAGCCTAGTCCAATTATGCCTGTGGGCAGTGCTGATCACATGTTAGCGTTAGAGCTTATAGAGGCTGCTAGATATATACATTATGTTAAAAAAATGGGGCATGTTACTGTTAATGACTTTTTGTGGCCACCTCCGCTATCTATATACCCAAGTAGAGATCAGTTGTTTGGCGAGATGAAGACTAGAGATATCAAGTTACACGTTATTAACGCAAATGATATGAGTACTAAAATTACTGGTTCGCCAATATCCGCTAATATAGCTATATTAGGGTATGCATTAGGTGTAGATGAATCTCTGCGTGAATTGTTAGGATTAGATGTCATAGATAAGTCTCTTGAAGAGCATTTCAGAGGTCATGTATTAGAATTAAATAAATCTCTACTTAGAATGGCTTTTAAAGAGGGTTTAAAGCGTGGAGAGTAATATTCTCGTAAATAAGCTTGAGGAAATACTAAATCTCATAGATAAAATTGAAGGTACCATTAGTAGGCTAAAGCCCGGGGATCAGGTCTCATCAGGACTAATTTACCAGTTGTATGAGACAATTATACTTCTCAGGGAGAAAGTAGTTGAGGTTAGAATTAAAGTTACTTATTGTAGAGATTTTTCTCAATGATTACATAGTTATTTAAGAGATTTAAACTAGGTTATGCAAAAGACGTGTAAGGGGAAACTACATGATTAAGGAATCACATATATCAAAAGTAATTATCAGATATGCTCTCAAAGACCTTGACGAGCTCAGTGAAGTTGACGTAGTAATAGTAGGTGCAGGACCCTCTGGTTTAACGGCATCATATTATCTCGCGAAAGAAGGGTTTAAAGTACTAGTTTTTGAGAGAAGATTCAGCTTTGGTGGTGGGACTGGTCCTGGAGGCAATTTGTTACCTAGGATAGTGTTTCAGGAGGAAGCTAGACCGATATTAGATGATTTTGGGATTAAATATGTTAAAACAGAATATGGCCTCTACGTAGCTGACCCAGCCGAGGCTGTAGCTAAACTTTCTAGTAGAGCTATAGACGCAGGTGTGAGGATTCTCCTAGGTGCACATGTTGAGGACCTAGTTTACAGAACAAACCCCTTAAGAATAACTGGGGTTATGTGGGTGTGGACACCTATACATGAGGGGGGTTTTCACGTAGACCCACTATACACAGAATCCCGTGTTGTTGTCGATGCTACAGGACATGGTGCAGAAATAGTTAATATTGCGGCAAGGAAAATACCTGAGCTTAAGATCGAGGTTAAAGGTGAAAAGTCCGGTTATGCTGAGTTAGCAGAAAAACTAGTAGTAGAATATACTGGTAAAGTAGTACCTGGTCTATATGTTACTGGTATGGCTGTTGGTAATGTTTATGGATTACCAAGAATGGGGCCTATATTTGGAGGAATGCTACTTAGTGGTAGAAAAGTAGCTGAGATCATTACGAGGGATCTCAAACAATCTTACTAAACCGCAGTGAAGAGGTTTTTAATAAAAATTCCCATTTTTCTTAAAATCGAGTAAAGGTAGGAGTGTAATGAAAGAGTTAGAAGTATTTATTGTATTTCTTGCTTTTTCATGGCTACTTATAAATCTACTGTATAAAGTATACTTACGCCGTTATAAGTCTATTTCTATTAAGTATGGTGTTCTCTTTATGTGGAGAAGATCTAGTAGTGTAAAACCCGGTAAAATAATTAGTAAAATTTATCCTTTATGGATAGCTCTTTACATTATAGCACTAGGACTCACTATATATACCGTTATCTTAGCTATATACGTGAAATTTGTCTATAAGACGCCTGCTGCTGTTATTTTAATACCTGGAATTAGTGTTACAGGAATAGACCTATTATTTATGCTCACTGCAATCTTCATTAGTGTACTTGCCCACGAATATATGCACGCTAAAGTAGCTACATCTAGAAATATTAAAATGAAAGGCTTTGGCATATTAGTAGCTTTACTAATCCCTTTAGCATTTATAGAGCTTGACGAGGAATCTTTTGAGAGTACTAGTAAGTTTAATAAAATCGTAGTTCTAGCTGCTGGTGTCGCAGCAAATATGTTTTTATATTTAATCGCTATGTTAGTAATTTACAATTTAACGCAGAACGTTGGTTTACTTGTCATAAGCGTTTCTCGTGGAAGTCTCGCTGAGGAATATGGTATTAGACCATATGATATAATCCTGGCTGTTAATGGTACTGAGTTAAAGTCTATTAGTATTTTAAGAGATTTCATGTCAATTCATGAGAACACGGTACTTAAATTTACAGTGTGGAGATTTGGCAGTGGTTACAAGGAGATCGCGGTGTTTAAGCCTGCTAACATAACTATACTCGGTATTTCAGCCACAATTGCACCTAGACTCGAAGCAGCAAGTATATTAACACCATTAGTAACATTACACTTAATAACATTCATAACATGGCTTTATATTGTAAACTTTAGCTTAGCACTAATAAACTCAATGCCACTATATATAACCGATGGTGGAAGAATAGCAAACATTGTTCTCGGCGAGAAAGGAGGTAAAATAGCAAATATATTGGGAATAACACTACTAGCACTACTACTAGCATCTAGTAGAATATCATAATGTATAAATAAAGCCTCTTCCAGCTGAACACGTCTACTATTAATTTTCACTACAAGTTCAAGTACAACCCTATTGGTTTTATACAATGATAACACGTAACCATGTTACGATTCCATAGAATTTTCTATGAGTAAATTAAATACTAATTCTTAGAATACGTACCCGATTAATATATGATTAGTACACATATTAATAAAACCTCCGAAAACGTATTATTTCTATTCTATAGTCATCTTATGTGCTCTTTACCTCAAGGTTCATAATGATCTTTATAGTCTCAATTTTCCACAGCCTCTATAGTTATGTGCTTTTAAACATGTGTTATGAATTAAATTTAAGTAATTATTCTAAATGTTTTGTACGATTACATCAGCATTTACTTAGAGTTTTTTCAGCATATTTGAGAGCTCTATCTATCAATTCCGAGTAGTTACCTAGGTAGTTTCTGGGGTTTAAAATTTCTATTATCTCCTCTGGGCTTAATAGTCTAGATACTACTTCATTTCTTAACAGGGCTTCTGCAAAGCTTTCACCTGGTTTTAGACTTCTCACAATTTCCATGAGGAGTTTATGTGCCTCATGTCTAGCCAGCCCTTTCTGAACAAGTTTAATCATGATGGCTTCAGACATTATTGTCCCCCTGGTTAAATTTAGATTTCTCTCTATAGCCTCTATGTCTATGCGTAACACGCTGAGTAGTTTAAGCATATCTTCTAATATTTGATCCACCAGTAGAAAGGCGTGAGGTATTAGTATTCTCTCACTACTACTATTAGTAAGATCTCTCTCATGCATGAGAGGTATATTTTCAAGAGCAGTAATGACAAGTGATCTAGCTACCTTAGCTAATCCAGAAATTCTCTCAGCTATGATTGGGTTCCTCTTGTGAGGCATTGTACTACTACCTACTCTCAGCTCAGATTCGTACATTTCACCTATTTCCGTCCTAGATAGCTCTCTAATCTCCAAGGCAAATCTATCTAATTGCGATGCTAATATTGCTAGTGAGGATATGAGTTCAGCAAAGCCATCTCTAGGAGCTACTTGCGTTGATATCTCGTGAGGAGTAATATTGAGGATTTTTGAGACAGTTTCTTCAACTTGAAGCCCTTTACCCAGCCAGCCAGCCATAGTTCCCACGGCACCCGACATTTTTACTCTTACAACTCTATTAGTAAGCTCACATAGTCTTTCATAACTCCTACTCAGCTCATATACGTAGTTAGCGAATTTAAAACCCACAGTTATAGGTACTGCATGTTGACCATGAGTTCTACCAACCATTACTATATCTTTATACTCTCTAGACAGCTCAATAAGGCGTTGAATTACTTGAGTCAGCTTTCTTTTCACAATAGTGAGGGCCTCACTGATCACCAGGGTCCATGCTGTGTCAACTATATCATAACTTGTAGCACCTAAATGTGCATATCGACCACACTCACCACACTTCTCTCCTAGTATGTAAGTGAGGGCTGCTATATCGTGACCTAATTCCACCTCTTTAGTATATATTTCTTTAGCTGTAATATTTGAAGTACACTTCTCATAGATCTCAATGCAGTTTTCTGGGACTAATCCAGCTTTAATTAAACCTATAATAAGCACCTTCTCAACTAGCAAGTATTTTTTCACAAGGTTCTCAACACTGAATATTTCTCTCATCTCCCTAGAGCCATATCTCCATTCAAGAGGACAAATAGAGTTAAAATCTACCAATTATTTCACCTATTTATTATTTCTTTATAAATAAATTTTAGCATAATTTACAAGGTCTACAATTCTCTCTATCTTAATGGTAGATAAAGAGTGTTCATGTTGCAGAAGCTTTCAGTCTTAATTAATATTTAAATTCAATGTTTCTCTCAGTGAGGAGAAGGCTATAAAACTATTTGGAGAATCTTAGATGGATTTAAGTTCGAGAAAATAATTGGGGAAGAAATGTATTTACATAGACTCGGCATAAGTGTCTATATGTAAGACTTAGATGATCTTTTACCAGACTTTTACTCCTATGGGCACTTTCTCATCTAATGTGATCAAGTAAACTTTGCCTGTTGTTTCATCTTCAGCAACTACTAACATAGCTTGACTTTCAATTCCTGCTATTTGTTTAGGTTTAAGATTTGTCACAAAGATCATTTTCTTGCCTTTTAAGTCCTCGGGTGCATATTGGTCTCCGATTCCCGCTACAACTACTCTCTCCTCGTCTCCAAAGTTGACAATTAATTTAATTAATTTCTTAGTCCTAGGAACTCTCACAGCATCTTTAACTAAACCAACACGCATTTTAAACTTCCAAAACTCCTCTACATCATATAACTCCTGAGCTTTCTCTGTCATAAGCCTCACCAAGCTCATACTTATTTCTGTAGGGATAATAAACCATAATCATACAATTATTTGCACGAAATACTCATAGTAGGTCTAAAACAGGTATTTAAAGGAAGTGTGCGGCGGCCGGGATTTGAACCCAGGACCTTCGGCTTGAAGGGCTTATCTCTAATGGTGGTTGGTTTACGATCGGTTTTTCTGAGCGTGAACTCTAATTTCACTTTGAAATCCCCTCTTATTCAACTAGCTTAATATCCACTTAAATGTGAGCTATTGTCTCGGTGGGTTTAAATACCCTTCATATTAGTTCTAGGGTGGAGTCTATGGGTAAGAGCATTGTTGAATTCATATCTAAGGGTCTTATACCGCTTGGACCTAAGAAGATTACTAGGATGAGCACTAACCCGGATTACGAGAGATACCTAGTATACTTACCCACAGAATTAAACGACTTATGGAGAGAAATATATGAGAATAATAAAATTGAAATCCCACATTAACCCATTAAACCAGATATTATTGCAGTATAAAACGCCATAATAATAGCTCCAATAATGGCCCCACCAACATATCTTTTACCTCTCTCACTATCACCCATAGCAAAGTATACTGCACCAATAATAAAAGCAGCTGCAACAGCTATCCAACCAGCCCACATAACCCAAGACAAAATCCTCGAGACAGCTCCACCAACGCCGGGAGGTGGTGAAGGCGTAATAGTTATTGGAGGAGTAGTCTCAGCTACAACAAAACTCACACACTGCACTAACACCAAGAACACTAATAACAAACCCCTCTCATTAAACACCAAAATACTTCTCAATAAACCCCACCCATCAAGTATAAGAGACTTAAAAATACGCGACTTCTACACTATGCGGGTCTTCTAAGGATCTTCTCTACTAGGTAGAAATCCACACTCTTTTAAACCTAACAATATTTCTAGTGAGGAGAACTAGAAATGCGGGTTTTTAAGGGGTTTTTATATAGGAAATATATGGATAATATATGAGAGGTGAATTCCGCGAACACGGCTCTAGTAGACTATGTAAAGAAGGCTAAGAGAGAGCAATTGCAGAGAGTAATTGAGGTCATTAAGCAACACATAGATCTAGTCGAAGAGAGCGTGGAGGAAATTAAAAGCTTAACTACTCGCTTCAAGCCTATCGCAGAGCTCTATGAGCAGTTGAAGGGTTGCACAGAGGAATATACATATGTCTACAATAAGCAGAGAAAACAATACTACTATTGGTATTTAAAATGCCCTGGCAAAAACCCAAGCTCAATATATCTAGGGAGCTCGCGAGAAGGCTATAACATAGTCAAAAACGCTGCAAAACACGCAGCAGAATTTATAGCAACTACAGAAGCTTTTACCAAAGCATACAAAAACCTCGCAGACACAATTATACAATTAGAGAGAGCAATAGAAGCCCTCGAACTATTAGTAAGCAGAGAAGAGGATAGAAGAGAAAAACAATGATTAACCCCTATTTCTTTTTATTGAAATATCCTTTAAACAAGTGTGTTTTTGAAAGTGTTCTTGACTCTTACGAGGAGAGTGTTAGGTAAATTTGCCTTGAAGTTTTACCTAACACTAATTTTAAACTAAACTACTATGACGCTATTTATAAGGGATTTTACGTGAATTACACGTGGGGGATCGTGTTGAAGGGGAAATATACTCAGCTAATAATAGACATTGTTTACAGTAAGCAGTGTGTTAAGAAGAGTGTTTTAGTAGATGAAATTGCAAAAGCAGTTGGAGAACCCAAAGACATGGTAGATAGAAATGTCGACGAGATCTTAACTAGACTAGTGAGAAGAGGAGTATTAAAGAGACCATATAAGGGAATATATTGTAAACCCTGACTCCTAAAAATTATTCTTTTTAATTACACTGAGTTAAGCTTGTTTCAACTTATTTTGATGAGTGTTAGGTAAAATTTGTGTTTAACGCTACCTAACTGATCTAGATAAGACACTTAAACACAACATAGCTCGCGCTGTCTTAGAAAACTAGATCTGGCGTGTTAAAGGTGCACCTTTTCAAAACGCCTGACTGATCCTCCGCGGATTTCATGGTGCACCATTAGGTTTAAAAGGGGATTTTACATAAGAAATATATGGATAATATATGAATTGTAGGGGTGAAAATATGTACACATTAACCCTAACTCAGTTAGCGGGAATTTCAGAAGATGAGATGAAGTATTTAGATAATGTAATTGAGAGACTTATTCAAGAGAGAAACGCTGCAAAGATCTTTGATATTGTGAGAGAATATGTGAATAAGAGAATAATGTTTCTCGCTGACAAGATGTATGATAAATATCTTAAAGAAACAGTTATGAGGCTGTTCACTGAGAGATTCATGATCTTAACATTTATGACAAATAGAGAAATCGAAGTCCACGTCTTCAAAAAGACAACTGCAACAGGTGGAGTGAGAGTCTTAAAAGAGGTCTTCCCGAGAAAATGATCTTTTTCCACCCCTCTCCTCTTCTCTGTCTATTTTTAAAACACGAGTTTTCTTGGTGGGGGTTTTGTGAGAGTTGTTAGTTTAAACTCGCTTAGTGATGTGATTGAATTAGTGAGGCAATATTTGATCAACGGCTGGGTCCTCGTAAGTGGTGGTTGTGTTAGCGAGTTCTTAGAGAAATTGCCTGGCGGTGAGGATGTTGCCGGTGTAGTTGTTGTGTATGAGTGTGGTTATGTTATACATATTTTAATGTTGAGGAGAGATGTGCTGAGATCTGTTTTAGAAGGCTGTGTGTCTTCACGTGATCTTGAGGGGCTAGTGGCATTAGAACTATTTGTGAAGAGCGGTGAGTGTTATGCTAGACTTATAGGTCCCGGGAACCCATCTGAGAGAAATGTGTTTATCGAGGAGTTCCTTAATGCATTAGCAGAGTACTTAGAGAGAGATGAAGTAGAGAGATGTGTGGATTTAACAGTGATTTAAGGCGATCTCTGTGAAGTGTCCTTATTGTGGTGGAAATCCTGTTGTCCAAGAGCGTGATGGTGTTTTAGTGTGTATTCACTGTGGTAGTGTTATATGTGAGAGGCCTATTGATGACTCCTCTACTGCGAGGTATTATGATGATGTGGGTGAAGAACCATACTCGGGTTGCTTCACATATATTCTCCACGACTTAGGTGCTGGGTCAACTAGACCTATAAGTCTTAGGGATTTTGCAATTAAGCTTAAGGGCTGGGAGAGGTTAGAGAAGTGTCTTAGAATACTCTATAGGAGGTATTATGGTGTAGTTTTCAAAGATAAGTGTATAGTAGAGGAGAGTGCTAGGCTAATACATGTGGCTTTAAGATCAGATCACGCTAAAACACCTAGTGCTGAAATACTAGAAACCCTTGTAAAAGTGGCAGTACTCATAGCGTCTAGAAAATGTGGTAGAGAAATAGAGGTAGAGGCACTATTCCCGAGGCTTAGGAGAGGAGGACTTCTAAGAGTTTTAAGCAGGGTTTTTGAGAGGTTTCCAGTGCTCAAAGAACACTATGTTACGCCGAGAACTAGGGAGTCAATAAGGGAAAACATTGTGAAAGCAGTTGCATGCTTAGAGAGCAGTAAACTAGTAGAGGACACAGTGACAGGGGAAATAGTTAAACACAGTGTAGAATTACTCAATAAGCTGCCAACAGCTAAGAATAACTCGTCAACTATAGCTGCACTAATATACCTATCTACTAGAACAATAGGGTTAAAAATAACACAGAAAAACATAGCGAAATGCACAGGTACAAGTATAAAAGCACTACAACACACACTCACAGAGATCAAGAAGAGAAAAGAAAATCAAGAAACAAGAAGGAAAAATAAAGTAGACAAATCTAAGTAGAAGAACATGTAGAAGCCGTTTAAATAAACTTTCCTATTTATTCAGCTTTGTGAAGGCGGTGTACGTGGTGTTGAAATTTGTGGAGGTATTATAGGAGATGCTTCTCCTATGATTTCTCCATACTTGCTACCTATTACAAACGCTCTAATTGTGCCTGCAGGTTTACTCTCAAATGTGAAGAGGTGGCGTAGGAGAGCTCTATAACTTACTATGAGCTCTCCGAGTTGCTGATATGTAGACTGATACATAGAGATGCGATCTATTAGGATCACTTTTTCAGGTATTACGTTTTCTAATTGTTGTAGTGAAATTGCCTGTGAGTGCTCAGTTACCTCTCTAAGTAGGAGTTTTTTAAGCTCTTCACATTTATTTATAGTTGTGCAGATTCTATTATTAAAAACATTGTCAATGTACTTTATGCTTTCAAGAGATTTTTCGTAGAGAAGAAGATCTTGTGCTGCATAAAGTCTAGTTAATCCTTCTCTACCGAGCTTTTGCTCATCAGCTAATTTTGGCAACACTTCTTCAATATATCTCTTTACAGACATAGCACTAACTACTCGCGGAGCCCCCTGAGGTGTTGTAACAACTAGTTGCGGGTCTACAGGACCAATGTGGGAATTTGAAAATCCAATGATCTTATCGGAGAGCAGTGCTAATAGTGTTCCAGCAGAAAACGCGGCGTCTAATATGAAAGTGTGCACTTTCTCAAAACCCATATCTCTAATTTTACTCATTAATGCCTCTGGAAATGTTATTTCACCTCCATATGTTGAAAGCAATATGAGAACACCTCTACACCCCTCTTGGCGAAACTTCACTAAGTGCTCTTCAATATGACCTATTATAGGGTAACCCAAGTAAATGCCAGGTATAACAGCATACTCGTAGATATTAGTAGCTAAAGACATTACACAGAAATCACTACCCCAAATACTTTGTTTTCTCACTTCTCCCTCAATTCTCTTTAAAAGCTCTTGCCTCCTTCTACCAGGATTCTCCTCAAAGACAAGGTCTACTAGAGTAGACATTACACATTAACCTTAACTCTACAAGTTACAGGTAAATATCCCAAATAATAATACCTCCTCAGCTCCTTAAACTCCTCAATAACCCTCTTCTCCTCCTCCCGCAACCTCTTAACCAAGTCTAAAATAGCCTTAACATCACCCTCAGGAAGACCTAAAAAACCAGACACACAACACACCTCCAAACCATTACTTAAATAACTAAAAACCATTTAAAATCTCTAATTTTCTAATTCCCCAGAACACTACCCAAGATAGCTTCCAATTCTTTAGATCGCATCCCAGATCTTGTGTTGCGCATTAATGAATTTTTCAACATCCATTGTGAACCTTTGACACACTGGCTACTCTTTCTCCGTTTCCATTAATATGTATTTCCTGTAGAACCTTGATTTCTTCCTCAAATATTCCCTGAGCTTATATGCTCCTATGGCTCCGAGCACTGCCCCTATTACTGCGAAGAGTGCTCCGCCATACATTACTCCAAGAGCTAGCCCTATTACTAGGGCTATTATTATTGCTTTTTTAAGTGATTTACCCAAGTCTCTCACCCTTTTCAATTCTTTATATTGTATTCGTGGTTTTTGAACCCTTCTTTTACCATTTCCTAGTGGATGACCCTCCGGGCTAGGGAGGAGACTTGGTTGCGATCGTGCTGATGCTCGCTGATGTTGCCCCTGTGTCCACCTGTGTGTGCAAGGCTCCCGTTTCCCGAGCTAATTCGCCACTTATTGGCATTTGCTCGGTGGCTTGGTCGCTGTGGGGTTCAGCGTAGCTCTCCCGATGCCTGGAGGGGACGTTGCTTATCTGTCAGCCCTAGTTGACCCTGTTCTTGAATGTATTATGAGAAGTATACGACAATGTCGTCTCCAGAGACTTCTACCCATATGTACTTGTATTTGTATCTATCAGCTCCAACTATGTCAAGCACTAGTCGCGCGTAGTATCTTACCCACCACTCTTTGAATACTGGTGTGTAGAGTTTTGTTATAGGGTGTGAGCTGTTGAGTAGTGTGCTGGGAGGAATAGAGATCTTCAGCGTCCAGGCGTCTTTAACACTCTCTGTCACGAGCAACCCGCTCTCTTTTGCAATAGCCTCTGCGATGTCTCGGTTGATTGTTGGTGGCAGGGTGTCGTTTATGTATTCCTCAGGTATAAATGTTGTTCTTGGATAATTGAGTGATGTATAGATGACGTCTCTCCCGGAGACGCTGAGCTCAAATATTCTGATTGATCGATGTGATCCAGCTTTGTAGCCCTCTATGTACTCTAAGTAGTCTGCGAACTCGGATGGCGGAATACTCGGGTTTGTCGCCTCTATAATGTATAATACTCCATCTACCTCTACGCCTACAACGGCGTGGTTTTCATCCTCGAATACAACTACATATACCGGTGTCACGTTAACGGAGAGAAGAGCTGTTGCATAGAAGAGAGAAAGATCTATACACGTCCCCCTCTTCAACCTAAGCACCTCTTCTGGTGCGAGTGCCGGGTAGTTTATAGTGATCAGCGGTAGCTCGGTAACAGTGAGGTTTACTTTTCTACCGTCAGCTCTGCCATATTCTAGGTTTCTTGAGGCCCAGTCCATTAGCCACAGGATGGCGTCTACTTTTGTTTGAGGTACGTGGCTTCCGTACACCTCACTCCGTATATCTATTAGCACCAGGCTACTTGTCACTTTGTAGTCTAATGTGTACTGTGGGTATGGTGGGAAGATATGGCTTGGTTCCCTCGTAGGTGAAGTAGATATGCCTGTATTGTTTAACGCATTATTGTTTATGAGCGTTGTATTAAACAAATTGAAATTGAACAAGACGATCAGTACTAGGGCAATCAATGTTATCAAGCCTAATGCAAGAACTGCCGTGCGTTTAGCACTTCGCCTTCTCCAGCTCTTGTATATTCCTCTTCTTCTATGTTGAGTTTCAACAGGCTCTATCATTGTTGAATAAGCTGAGTAAGTATATCCTGTAGGCACTTCGAGGAGCTCTCCTATGCGGGGCCTGATCACCTCTAAAGACTTCTCAACTGGCGTTTGACTCTTCAGAGTCTCTATTATCAAGTCGAGGTATCTCCGAGTAGTGTTATGCCTTGGATCGCTTAGAGCCAGTTGCTCAACTTTATCGATGTAGTTTATAAGTGGTCTAAGGGCATTTCTGATTTCATCGCACTTAAATATTTTCTCTACTATGCTCCTCGCCCTTCCTCTACCATAATAGTCTTCTACGCTGTAGAGTAAAGTGTCTAACATTGTTAAATACCCATCAACACTCTTACATAGAGAAGCTTCTTTTACGAAGTTCTCGATATATAGGAGGAGTGAATATAATTCTTGAGGCAATAGAGCCCCTTGAGAGAGACACTTCATTTAGACTCCCAAACACACTACACTAATAATATACACTAGACCCGGATTAAATACGACCCTCAGGTAAAAACGGATTCTTGTTGCTCCTACAGCTGTACTTTCTTGGGCTAACTTAGTGCATCTCTCTTTATCCCCTCTCATATTTTTGTCTACATATCTCTGGGCTCTCTTTACACTCTATTCTCATGATTATTATGTGGTTTATGTGATCTACGCAATCTCCGCATTCAGCAGGTGCTCTGTATAATATTTGTACGTGTAGTTTCACTCCATATTGTTTGAGTAGTGGTTCTATGGATCGGAGCATTGTTGTGGTGTATTCGATGTATTTTCTCTATGATTTCTTTTAACATGTGGATCTTCCGTTTCAAGACGGGTATGAGGGTGGATGATATCGAGGAGATTGTTAAGCTTTCAATTCTTTAGATCGTATTCCCACAATTTTGTGGTGCAACAAACATGACAACACAACAAAAACCTTTCAATTCTTTAGATTGTATTCGATTAGTTGACAACGTATCTAAGTTCTTCACAGATCTAGTTGAGACTTTCAATTCTTTAGATTGTATTCAATAAGCGAGGATGAGGCATTTAACAGGGCTAAAATTATAATCTTTCAATTCTTTAGATTGTATTCTGGTTAAGAGGAAAGAGGACCTCTTGAGCGGCTGTTCTACTAGCAACTCTTTCAATTCTTTAGATTGTATTCAAGACCCTAGAGTATACGTATTCAAGAATAAGAGTAAATTGCTTTCAATTCTTTAGATTGTATTCCTCAGAAATAATCTTCACAACACCCGGCCTCAACTGAGTTCTCCTTTCAATTCTTTAGATTGTATTCATTTCTGAAGCCAATGTGAAGAATTGCGAGAAAAACCGCTTTCAATTCTTTAGATTGTATTCTTTACAGGAGAAGCTTGATGAAAAAATTAAAGCGATTACGCTTTCAATTCTTTAGATTGTATTCTAAATGTGAACTTTTACCCGGGTTTCTTAACATTGTATTGTATTCATTATTTTTATAGTATGGCCAGGGTTTATAAATCTGATTCATGGCGATCATGTGCCTCTGATCAAAAATGTTCTCGATAAGTGTTCACGAGCAGTCCCTGCGGATCAGGGATGATCTTGTGGATTTTTAGTGGGAATTCACATGAGACATAACACTAATAATAAAACTGTACCGTTCAGATCAAGTGAACGCCTCCACGAGAGATCAGAACATTCCTGATCCACAGGGAAGATCACGGAAAGAGGCTGTTACAGATTTGTCGATATGTTTGGGTATCGGTGAATATTTGTAAATATGTCTGCGGTAATTGTGTTAGGTAAAAATAAGAAACTCATTTACCTAACACTCAACATATGAAAACCCTTAGCATACATTGGGTATTTTTATATATACTCGCATATTAACTATTGGGGTGCAATGTGGGCCAGGATCTATCTAAATATGCTCTCCGCAAGGAGATCCCGTACATAGGCGAGGACAATAAAATACATTATAGAAAGGCACTCAACTGGGCCACAATTGAGCCAGATGGAACAATAGTAGTAGACTTTAGAAAGAAGCCTAAGGAGGCTTATCTCAGCCCCCCATTCGACGTTATCGATGAGAAAGAGGGGGTTATATACCAGGCATGGATTGCAGAAATGGAGAAATTTAGATTGTACCCCGACTACAGTATTGAAGAGATCGGGGATCTTTACATCACCGTGACTAGAAGTGATGGTATCAGATTTAAGGTGACTGGCTGGATTAACAAGCAGATCCTCGTGGATCTAGCGGGGTTCCCAGAGGGGGTTGCCTTACACGAGTTCATTACATTGATGTTGGCTCGGATAGCTGAGAGATATTCCGATAAACTTAAGACTAATGAAGACTACGGAAGATATACTAGTGCACTCATCTATGGACTCGGAGTACTTCACAATGAATGCGGGCTAGTGTTAGTAGAAAAGTCAGATTAATCAACCTAAAATTATCAGCTTAACTACACACCTTTGCTTGTCTACTCAAGCAACTCGTTATAAGTTTCGCTTCGTTTTACTGTAATACCTCTCACTACGCTAGGTGCAAGTCTAACGCCAAATTGTTTCTCTAATTGATATTTTAATGCTTCTTTTGTCTCTGTTGCTAGTGCTCTTATGTTAGTCCAGGTTCTCTTCGCGGTGTGCTTTGCGAGGGTGGAGAGGCCGGCTTTGAACGCTTCCCATTTCGGGTGTATTTCTGGTTCTTTTGCTAGCTCTTCTGCGTGCTTTCTGTATGCTTCAGGTCCCTCGAGAGTGTATGTTATTTTTGGACCTATTTCTCTGCTCTCGGCTATTGTTTCTGCTATGGTTTCTTTTACTCTGGCTTCTTCAATGGATTTTCTCATAGTCGTAGGAGTTATTATTGGTCCCGGCTTTACTGGTATGGTTATTGTCTTTACGCCTGGTGCTATCTCAGGTGTTTTAGTTGCTACTGTGGTTCTCGGTGTGTTTAGTTTTACTATTCCGCTTGGAGTGGGGCTTATGCTTGTAGTTGTGGGGGTTACTTGTGTTTCTCTGCTAGTTGCTCCTCCTATTAGCATGCTGACTTCTGTTTTTACTGCTCCTATTAGTGTTGTCACTAGTCCTCCTCCGAGTGTTCCGAGGAGTGTTGGCAGGACCCCCACTATTAGGGGGTACAGTATCCCAAAGGTTATGCTCTGCCCTGGGATCACAGCGTTCACCACGATCATGAAGACCGCAGCTACAGGCCCCGCGATCATCAACCCTGCTAGTAGGCTTACAGCGTGTCTTACGGCTCCTCTCAGTGCTGGATGTAGGTAGCCTACGGCTAGTAGCGGCGACGCGGCCATAAGGGTCAGTATCAATATGTATCTCACGTAGACTGCTAGGCTTGCTAGGAACAGGGTTATCGCGAGGAACGCGGCGTAGTTTGCGAGGAAGGGGACGAAGTACCCTAACACCACTCCAAGTGCCAGCTGGAGGAAGATCCACGCGAGCACCCAGCCTATGTTTACTTGGCCGATCAGCTGATAGCTAATAGTGTTAAGTGCTTGTGCAGTAGCATTATACACGTATGGTGCTAGTAGAGCCGTAGCAACAACTACGACAGCGTCTTTAATTGAACTCACAACACCCAGTAAACCCTCTTCACCCACAGCCCTCCAAACGAGGTTGAAAGCTAGAAATAATCCTAGAGCACTCATTGAGACACCTAACACTAACTTATATACCTCGTATACTGGGTCACCATCTCTCATCGGGAACAATGGGCACTCCACAAGCTTCTGCAGGTCTAATGCTGGGATTACAGCTGTAACAAGCTTGTAGAGGCCGCAGAAGATGTTCCAAGGCCACCCCAGTGGACAATAGTTTTGATTTTGAACAATCACAGCTAAGATATTCCAGCCCCTGCGTCCCTCGCTGTCGGTTACATCTACGCGGATAGTGTATGAACCAGCTGGCTCACTGCCAGGTATACTGTAGACATGACTCCACTCACCACTCCCACTCACACTACTAGAGCTACTTTCACCATCACCCCAGTCAATGAACACGCTGTATGGTGGGCTACCACCACTCGGTATAATCGTCAATTTCAACTCCTCACCGCTCCTGATCGTGACGCTAGATGGCATTACAGTCACAGATACTGTTCCACCAGGCCCAGTTGAGACACCACTACTCAGAGACGCCGCGAAGAACCCCAGGCCCACAACTAGGAGTGCAGCTAATAATTGACTAACGCCCTCAGCTCTACCCATCGCTAGGTATATAGCGCTAGAGACCAGTAACACACCGCTCACAGCGTAGAACACCCAGCCGTAGGGTAATGGTGGAGTAACACCACCATAAAGAGACTGCACTAAACCCCATCCAAAAGCCAAGACAATTATAGCTGCAAGTGAACCAGCAATATATCTCTCAAACCCCTCTCTACCAAGAACCCTCAGTATCACACCGTAGGTGAAGAAGCCTATCGCGGTTCCCCAGCCAACCCACAGACCCCAGCTAACAAGGTCCCAGACACTCACCACTATCCGCCACCTCTTCAGACTCCTCGGAGATCACTACAAGCTTCTTAAGCCTCCTCCTAAGCAACCTCTCAAACTCCTCGATGGCCTCCAATGGTGCATCGAGAGTCAGCCCTAGCTCTAGGTTCCTCAACGCAATGTGTGCTTTCTCAAGCCTCCTATTCAACACGAGCACTAAGCTATCTGCCTCGATCACAATAGAATCCTCGCAGTCCCTCAATGTAAAGGGCTTCATAGTAGAGGGGTCTAGGATCTTCAATACCCTGCACACGCTAACCACCCACGTAGTATAATATTATAGAAGCAATGGCTACTCCCCAGAGGAGGATCAATGCTACCCTAAGCCACACCCTGTTCAACTTGTATAGCACTACGAGTAGACTGGCAACAGCGAGCACTATGAGGAAGTCGGATAAACCCCGCGGCAACGGCATAGCCCCGACTAGCCTCTCCCATGCCTGGCTCCAAGCGAGGGCAATGAGCTCCCTAGGTGACACTACAATCACCCGTAAAACAGAAGGGTATTTTTAAAACAAATGTTAAGATGAGCTGGGAGCTGGAGTGTATTTGTAAAGACATTAATGCCGTTAACTTAGAGTAGTTTTACTTCAATGCCGTATCTTCTAGTGGTATTTTCGAGTCACTATTGCTTGTATTGACATTTTTAAATAATAGTAGTAGCTGTTGACGCACTATAGATTGCGTACTCGCATAGCTGGTAATATGCTAATCTACTGACGGATATTTATTCATTAACATGGCTTAGTCGACTTCCACTTGATCTTATCAGCAGTAAATAAAAATCCCGTGGTCTTCTCGCAGTAAGTACTGATGGGGCATCGATCCTTTTGATCGCAATCGCTTGTGTTGAGTATTTTCCTTTTACTACAGTATTCAGATCCCATCCTCCAAATGGGCTCATCTAGCTTCCATGGCTCTACATTAATGCTTTTTGCTGCGTCCCTCCATACTTTCCTTATTTCTTCCCCTAGCTCGCTTTTACATATCTCGCTTTTTCTACAGGTGAACTCCCCGCACTCTAGCTTCAAGACACCAGTATATAATGTAAACCTGGTCACTTGAATATCTACGGGTATACTTAGTTCTTCGGAGTGTTCTACCTCGAAGAATCCTGCCTCATGCATGATCCGTATATAAAAATCCGAGATTTTGCAACCCCTTAGATTGGGGAATTCCTCGAGTCGCTCTCTGATCTCTCTCACGCTGAGTCCTTTTGGCACTATCTTCCTTGGATCTCCGCTGTACTTGTCTATTAATATTTTGGAAATATCTTTCCAAGTCTTAACATCCTTCCTATAGTATCGAACTCCTATCTTTTTTAGGAACTTTGAGAGGTCTTCATCAGGCACTCTTAATATGAACTCCGGAGTAAACCACTTTTTATCATGTAGGAACTCTTTGCACGTGCTCTCCCAGAGCCTGCGTGCATCTGTCTGGTAATCTACAGATGCAACGTAGGTATAATATAATGCTATTTCTCGATCCCCTATGCCCTCTCCCCGGAGTTTTTCCAGCTCAAAGCAATAGTTTTCGAGTGTGTTTCTATCTAATTTTTGCAAGATCTCCGCTATTTTTACGGCTTTATCATAGTTCACAGTAAATTTATAGTGTTTGCCCAAGGCCGCCACCTTTTAAATCAATAATATCTCCACGATTTTACATTAAATATTTCTCTTATAGAATATACAACCCATATCGCATGTGTTACGCAAAGGAGATCATCGAACAAGTGTGCAAAGTCGGCCATATGCCATGAAACCATATAGATTTCTTGAATCTGCACAGTGCGGATTAATAGGTGTTACTGGGTCACGCTCGTGGAGAAGGCCTTTAGCTCTTCCTCGGTTGGCAGTACCTGTATCGTAATCCTCTTTCTCCCCGCTTTGAGTATCCCAGAGCCCACGGGTGCGTTCACGAGGTACTCTGCCTCTGAGTCGCTTAGTTTGTATATCTCCTTGCATGCGTCACGGCCCTCTGGCTCCTGCCTGAGCAATAATACCGTGGCACTCTGCTCTAGTATGGTCCTGCCCTGTGGTGACCGGGCCAGGTCCTCGGCCCTCTGTGTTATATAGAGGAATGCCACCCCGTGCTTCCTTCCCCTCCTAGCCAGGTTCTCGAATAGTGAGACTATGCTAAGTGTCTCCATGAATAGCCAGGCCTCGTCGACGAAGAACACGCTTCTACGGGCCTTAGATAGCGGGGTGTTGTATGAGTGCGAGGAGATCAACGCTGATATCAGGATCTTCAGCCTCCTACTCCTTACATTTTTCAATCCAAACACTACGCTGCCTGCTAGTGGCGGTGGCTCGCCCTCGTATACCAAGCTGTCTGGTGGAACAGTGGCTCCTTGAAGGTACTTTGAGAGCTCTGGGTCTTTGACGCTGCTCGCGAACTCCACGAATGAATCAGCGAAGTCACTGTTCATGAATAATTCCCTCCTTAAAACCCCGTGCAGGTTCTCGGGGACCCCGTAAACCTCGGAGACGATGTCCGCTACTTGGCCGAGCTCTAGGGCCCCGCTCCTGAGAAGCTTAATGGGGTCTAAGCCAAGCCTCTGGTTCTCATATATCTCAACAGCCTGAGCCCCCAGTAGCCCCGCTACACGCGTGTACTCGGACTCAGGGTCTACTCCCACGTAGAGTATTTTATTGTCGAGTTCTCTCAGGCGCTTCAAGTAGACCTTTGCAGTCATTGATTTACCAGACCCCGTTACACCAACAACCACGAAGTTGAGATTTGGCTTACTCCAGACATCTAGCAACACCGGGCTCCCCGTCCCCGAGACGCCTAGGAATACCCCGCTTTCATCGTGCAATTCCTCACTGATGAGCGGGAATAGTGGCTTGAGGCTCTCCGAGTCAGCGTAGTGCTTCTCCACGCACATTACTCCTAGACATGTCTCGAGGTTGTATAGCTCCCGCTGGATCGGGGGCACATCAACGTCTACTCCGTAGCCTTTGAGGAGGGATTTAACCGTGTTGGCCCTGGTGTTGAGGGATTTCGGGTCTCTATCCTTTATTATGAAGTATAGGTAGAACTCGAAGAGGCTTGACCCGGATAAAACCCTGGACGCAAGCTCCTCGAGTGCGGTGGCCTCGTGGGCCTCTGTGACTCCCTGACTGCTACTAGTGAGCCTCCTACGCCTAGCAGTCTCAACCATGCGTACGGCTTTCAATTTATCGACTTCCTTGAATACTAGTGCTGCCTCTGAGACCTCTGTGTACAGGGTGTATAGTAGGCCTTCTGGGAGGCTTACGGGGAATCCATATGCCACTAAGACCCTCGCGTAGGAGCCATCTTCCAGCTCTAGTGTAGCGGGGTTTACCAGTCTCTTAACCCGGGGCCTCTTAGGCTCTTCTAGTTTAGGGTTAAAGTGTACTATTTGAACGCTAGTAGGAGTCTTCAAGTAAAATAATGTATCTGTAACTCTAAATGAGTACGTGGAGTACGCGTAATCATACTCCTCTCTACGAGCCAGTAAAACACCCCTCTTAACACTCGCCAATAAACCAGTAAAATCCCTCAACACAGAATCCCGCTCCTCAAACGGTAAAATAGTAAGGCTCACACTCCCCAGCTTAAACCAGGTCCAAGCCGGTCATGCCAGTTACTTTTACCACTTCTACCCCTACGAGTATTAGTGTCGTCGAAGCACTAACAGCGCCGGGATCTATTCTCACAGTGTACGTTTTACTCCAGAGCTACTACTTGGAGTCACAGTGCTCGAAGGACTAGGGTTCAAAGTAGACCCTATAACAGGTAAGTTAGAGTATTCAAGACCTTAGGGACTAGTAGCATTTTAGAGTAAGCCATATTCTCTTAGTAATGATTTTGCTCTCTAAAGTTCTTCTTCTAGTAGCCTCATGCCCTAGATTTTAAAGTCTCGTAAGTATGTTTTTCACTACTTCTCTTTAACTCCTAGTTTTAATACTAGCTCTTTAAAGTTGATCTCGTCGCTCTGAATTACTGTTTAAGTATCTGCTCTTTGACTTCACAGGGTTTCTCTTAAAATATCGACATCGACTTAGCTTCCAATACATAGTATAATATTAGCTAGGCGACGAGCCCTTATGTATCTACCTGTTAATTGTTTTTGAGTATTCATCTGCTATTTGTAGTGGTATAGGTGGTTTTTGCCTTCTACTAGTAGTTGCTTTACTATGGCTACAGCGTCTTCTAGTCTTATGTTATTACCTATACTCACATATAACTCTGTGTTTTCGTATTTTAGTACTTCCCCTACTACTCTACCATGTGCTCTTATGAATACTCTACTATCAACCACTACTAGTTCTCCATATAGTTTCTTCTTTGCAACTCTAATACTTGGCTTATCTAGTACAAATCCAAGGTGTGTAATTAGTAAGGCGCTAGAAGCAGTTGACCAAGCACTTCCACTAGATACTAGTAGAGTTAAGTATATTACAGCATTCGACTCCTCTTATAAAGGTAGTAAGCAGTACACGGTCATCGTGGTTTACAGCTTGGTTGATAGTAGAGTAGTTGAGAAAATACATGCTCCGGTTGATGTAAAGACACCATATATACCTGGACTACTAGCTTTTAAAGAAGTATCTGGGTATATGAGGGCTCTCTCAATTTAGACGGGTGGTAGCTTGAGGGGGATCGAGCCCATCATAGCGGCTGTGATACTAGTGACTGTAACCCTAGTCGTCGCCATCGGGGTCGTGGGCTGGTTGATGAGCTGGTGAGGTGGGGTGAAGTAGCTGGAGTCGCTGGTGATACACCCAGACAGCAAGCTACACGCCCTTGGCGACAGGGCTGAGTTACTGCTGTGAGAGGCTTGGGGGTAGCGTGATGAACTGCCCATCAAGTAATTAAAAGTATTTACAGTCAATCACAAATCTTGGTGAGTGGTGAACGTTGTAGTATATCGTATGTTTCTTTTTATGTTTTTCTATGTTTCTGCGTACTTGTATTATTCTGATGTTGATTTAGATGCTTTAAATATGACGTATTGTAGGTTTATTGTAGAATATTTTGTATAACCAGATACACGACTTAACTAGGTTAGTAACAACAAACTACCGGGGGGTTTTAGTGAGATTGCTAGGTATCCCTGAGACCTATAGTAAAGAGGGATATGTTATTGTTAAACCTCTTGTTAAAAATGTTCTTGAATGCCTTGGCTCTCTTGTATTCAACGATTCTGGTAGAAGAGTGGGTGTTGTCACTGATATTATTGGTCGTGTAGATGATCCTAGAGTAGTTGTTAAACTCGATGATAGAGATCTCGGTGAATTCCTAGTATCTAGGCGAGAGAGACTTTATTTTACTAAGAAAGCAAAGAGAGAAAAGAGGTGAGTTAATATAGCGAGTATCTCTTGTCCTTATTGTAAAAGTAATAATGTAGTATTTGATGAGCATTTCTACGTATATGTGTGTGCACACTGTGGTACAGTTTTAGATGAACATCCTTTTCACAGTAGTGAGGAGGTGTTAGGAGAAGACTCTCTACCTAGGTATAGTGGAGCTTATACAAGTAGAGTACATGACCGTGGAGTTGGTAGTACAGAGATCTCAGGTGATTTAAAACAACATGTGAGAGAGGGGCGTGTGTGGGTTGCTAGAAATATTGATGCTCGAATAGGTAAGAATGAGCGGAGATTAACTAAAGCGCTGAGAGAACTTAACGAACTTATTAAAGTACTAAATACACCAACAGCTGTCGCTGAAACCGCTGGTGAAATATTACACAGAGTTATAAAGGGTTGTAGTTTTAAAGAGACTACAATTAAGAGAATTGTTATAGCATCTCTCTACATTGCTTATAAGGTATGTGGATATCCAAAACCAGCTAAAGTCTTTGTAAAAGAACTTGGAGTTTCTGAAAGTGATCTATGGGAAGGTCTGAGGAGAATAAGAAACCTAAATAAGACTGAGAAACCTCTCTCCGAGACGAGTGATCCAAGATACTATGTAAACTACATCTCATGGGGTTTAAACCTTAAACCCTATAACACAACACTGGCAAACGAGATCCTTGCAGCTGTCAAAGACAACATTAAAGTTAGCGGTAAGAGTCCCGCAAGCCTAGCTACAGCTGCTGTATATCTGGCTTGCATATTACTCAATGAGAGACGTAGCCAATTAGAAGTAGGACGTACTGTTGGCTTAACAGATGTCGCTGTGAGAAACGCGTATAGCTCACTAGTCGAATCCCTGGATATCGATATTTTAATGTGATCTCTTTCTAGCTGTCATATTGTTTATTTAGAATAAAAGAATAAAAGGTATATTACACCTTAAACGCTACTCCTAAGTGGAGGTATGTTTTGGCTATTAAAGGGTATTAACATGTCGAGTAGTCTCAACAAGAATGATGTAATCTTATTAAAATGGCTACTAAGGCAAAGCAAAAATGGCGAAGAAGTATATCAGAGCATGATTCCAGTTAAAACTAAGCTTAATCCAAAAGTCGTCTCTAAAGTTTTAAATAAGCTTGAAAAAATAGGGGTCATAGAAAGAGTTCCAATTATATATAATAAGAGGAAAACTTACATCGTAAAACCCAACGTTGAAATAGCTATTAAAGTACTTAAAGAGATCGGAGAAGACTATGTAGATATAGATGAAGTCGTTAGAGAAGTTCTTTCTATACCATGCATCTCATGTCCTCAAACAGAAAAATGCTATGAAGGTGGTTTTTACGACCCAGTATTCTGCCCTCTACTCACAGAGTACATTAAGAGCAAGACCAATATGAAAAATAAAGAGCAAAATTATACCTTTAAGATTTTTAAACCAAGCTAATAAAAATACCTTATAGAGAAGTCAACGCGACATAAAGTAATGACTTAACTCTAGTTGTGAAAGTATATTGACGGGATGACCATGAATCCCAAGCTGACATGTTGATGAAACCGGGCGCTGAGGACCGTGATTTCAAGAGAGAAATAGAAAACCCCCTGCTTCTCCGTGTCTCACTAGGTTACTTTGACCATTTTAAAAGAAAATTCATAAATATCAATACACCAAAGTAAAGGGGTGAGAATAAATAGTAATTAGACTCTTGTGAGGGTAAAGAATTATAAGGGGCGCTAGATCTTTTATATTGAGTAAAAGCTCAAACCCCCATATTTAGGCCTTATAATACCGGCTTCTCTGAGTTTAACTATTTTCCATGCTATTTCTTCTTGGTGTAACCACTCACCATAACCTCTGTGTGAGCCAATAATACGTGCTATGTGCTTCTTGACTTCTACTGGTACTGGAGTAGGGGTTGTATTACTTAGAGGTGTACCTGGTAATGGCATGAAATAATGTACGTGTATTCTACCACCTTTATCAACAACCCACTTAGCTAGCTTAAGTGTATCAAACATATCCTCTTTCTCCTCTCCTGGGAGGCCAAGTATGAGATCAATATCGGGTATAAAATTATATTTTAATGCGACTTCCACGGCGTTTTTTACATCCTCAACACTATGTCTTCTACGTAGAAATCTTAATAAGCGTTCACTACCAGACTGTGCACCAATAATTATCCTCTTATTCGCTACATACTTACTTAAAACTCTCATAGTTTCATCTGTGACATATTCAGGTCTAACTTCACTGGGGAATGTCCCATAGAATAATCTACCATTATACTTATCACAAATAGCTTTAATCGAGCTGAGGAAGTATTCAAGTAAATCAGCTCTAGGTATTTGGGAAGAAGTCTTAAGTCCATAAGACATGCCATTTGGAGTAATAAATCGTACATCTTTACCATGTCTTTTAAGAAATATTTCAACATAGTATGCTATTTTTTCAACATTTCTATGTCTATATTCAAACCCATGCATATAAGAAACTTGACAGTAAAAACACCCATAAGGACAGCCCCGAGTTATTTCTATTGGTTGAAAAATACCTCTCCAGTATGGGAAAGGATCGTATTCATTAAGGTCTACTCGCACTCTTCTACCAGTGAAAATAAGTTTATCGTCTTCTATGTAAGTTAAACCTTTAACCCTCTTCACATCACCTCCATTTTGAAGCTCTAGAATAAATTCTGTTAAAGAGCTCTCACCTTCTCCTATAAATACATAATTAAATCCTAAGGATTTCAGAGAACCAAGAGGATCTCCTGTGGCATGAGGACCTCCAGCAATAGTAATACAGCCTCTATTTTTCAAGTCTTTAACTAACTTAACGAGATCTGAGAAAAAAGCTTCATTAGTAAGCATTGTGGTGAGCAGGCTGAAAGCTACTACACATGTGTCTCCACGAGACCTGATGTCTCTTGCTTTCATATAAACATCTTTAAGGCTACTAGCGAGATCTATGTTCACATCACGACAAGCTCTATCAATAGCGGCTATTAGTGGATTAACACTATATCTCACTCGCTTATCATAGTAGAACACTATATTGAGTCTCGTAGTTAGTCGCCCCTAAATTAAAATGTTTAAATGGAGTTTTTAGCATTGGTAGTATACGGAGCGTGGTTACGATGAAGAGTATTGAGCTAAAACCCGAGGAAGTAAATGAGCTCGCAAAAAGAATAAAGTTAAAAGTACTACATGAAGACAGCGATATTGTTCTTGCAAGCGCCCCCAACGATGATCAGCTCGTAGAGATCGTTAAAGAGATCCTTAGTTATAAGCCAATGAACTTAAAAGAAATTCACCACATACTCTCAGGTATAGCTAGTGAAGATAAGATCAGAAAAGCCCTTAATAATTTGATCTCTCGTGGAGAGGTTTATATAGATAGTAGTAATGGAAAATATATCTTAGCATCCGCTTAAATAAAAGCTACCTCCCAAAGTCTCAATAACACCTCGTAGAAGTTCTCCGCAATAAAACTAACACCTGCTTTTTTAAGAATACTTGTTCTTGCAGCACTACCAATACCAATAAAGACGCCGCCAGCCTTAATACAACTATAATAGTCTGTTACATAGTCACCTATACATATAAACTCTCCTAGAACACTATATTTCCTCTTAGCATGCTCAATGAGGGGTGTTTTATCAAACAAGAACTCTTCTCTCAGAGAGAGCAAGGGGAGAGTATGCATAGTAATCACATCATCTATCAGCTCGTCAATACCATGTCTGCGTAGATCGCTCCATATGTACTCCGGGTGAGTCTCTCTGCCTGAAATCACCACTATTTTAATACCTAGATTCCTCATCAAGAGTAAAAATTCTCGTAAGCCAGTACGTGGGAAACTATGCCTTGAGATATATGATTGCCGGAATCTCCTCCAAAAATAATCTTCATGAATCATTCGTGGAATTCTATTCTTCAACGTATCTGATTCAAGTTGTTTCGAGAACTCATTAAAACTAATGCACTTTTCTCCAAATTCTCGGAGAGTATTACAGAAAGTTTCATAGAAGTCAGTATCATTAATAACGGCTGAGAGGTCATAATCTAACACAATCATTTCAAGTCTTCTAAACACGTTTAAAACACCGATATCAGTTATCGGGAGATTCTTCACAATTCCGTCTTCGGCAAATTCATCATACAGTTTTTACTACTACAAAGTGCTTTATATAACCTAGGAGGGTTTGTAGGGTTTAATAGTTAATGGGGAGTTATATGAATAGCGATCACCTATCTCTATGCAATCGATTTAATAATGTATATTACTGTGAAGGATTATCATTTAGAAGGGCTATAAAATTCTCTTTAACAGAGAATTCCCTCATCGTATTTAAACACGATATTAAAGAAATAATTATATGTGATAGTGGTAGTTTTCAAGTATATATATGGGGTTCTGATAAGTACACTATCTGGTCACTACCTAGCGGCGAGCATTTATGTCTAATTCTACGAGAACTATATATTGACGAGTGTGAAGGCTTCTATGTAATTTCGAAAAAACCAAGTGCATGTAGAGAGCTAAAGATCTCTACATGCGAACTTGAAATTTTAAAACTGCTAACTCAACTAAACTCCTCACTATTCATATTACTTGATGAAGTTGACACAGAATATGAGCTTATCAACACTTTAAAACGCAGGGAAAAAAGTGAAATATGCCCTGAAAAACTCGAAACAATCAAGAAATTTCTGAGAGAAAAATGAAATCCTACTGAATTTTTGAATTTCACGATATAATTACAACTAAAAGCCTAACCTTTTGAGGCAGAAAGAGGGTTAATGGTAGGAGAATATGTTTATAGATATGCATGTTCACTGCGCAGAGCTCGGCGATCTAGATAAGTATAGGGGAAGGTATATATTAGTATGTGTTTCTGACGATATAGATAGTAGTTATACCATCTTAAAACTCTCGGAGAAGTACGATAATGTAAAGCCATGTATTGGTATACATCCATGGGTTGTACACGAATTCACTGTGAAGAGCGCTAAAGAACTCTTAGAAAAACTCGGCGATAGAGTACGATGCCTAGGAGAAGTTGGTCTCGACAAGAAGTTTAAACCTGAAACTTATAATAAGCAATTTGAAATTTTTAAATTATTTGTTGAATATGCGAGAGAACACGATGTTATCTTAAATCTACACGCCGCAGGCGCCTGGAGCGAGGTTTTTCAAATAGTATATTCTAGAGGTATTGACAAAGCTTATTTTCACTGGTACACAGGTCCTCTCGACCTAGCAGACCAGATCACTAGTATTGGCTACTTCATTGGAGCTAATCCAGCCTTCTTAATACAGGAAAAACACAGAGTTGTATTAGACAGTGTGAATATAGATAGTGTTATAACTGAGAGCGATGCACCATACCATTACAGAGGACTTAATTTGATGCCAGAGCTTATAGAGAAAACAATAGCTTATCTATCTGGGAAAAAACGTTTAGAACCTGTAATGGTTGAAGAAATCATTTATAATAATTTTATAAAGCTATTCAAGTAGTTTATTCACAGCATTAACTATTTCAGAGGCGAGATCTCTAATGTGCCTTATTTGATTTATAAGCTCATTTAACTTAACCTTTAGTTTCTCAGCTTCCCCTCTTTCTATAGTAAGTTGCTGAGAGACTGCTTGTAATTCTTCTTCTTTCTTTTTAAGCTCGTTTCGCAAAGTTTCTAGCTCTTTAGATTTCTTCTCTAACTCTTCGTGGAGAGACTGTATCTTCTCTTCTAGGAGCTTCTTATCTTCTCTTAAACTTTCAAGCTCAGAACGTAGTCTCTCTACATCTACAGTGGGAGTAACCATGGGGGATGTGAGAAACGGTATTGTGATCTTCAATTCTCCACGTTTAATTTTCTCAAAAGTCTCAGCCACAAGCTTTCCTGCCTTTGTCTTCTGGTTTAAATGTCCTCTAATAGTTACCTCTGATCTTCCAAGCTCTTGTGCTATTTCTGAAATGGGAATCCCTGATTTATATCTTGCAAAAGCAGCTGCCGCTATAGCTAAACTATCTATCCAAGTAGCTCTCTCTACGGGATCTCTTATTAATTCTAATATTTCAGGCCTATAGAGAGTCCCAATGATAAGGGCCATTTCGAGCTGCTGAATTTCTTTTTTACCTATAGGCTTTAATGGAATGTTTGAGAAATCTATAACTATAGGTTCACTTCCACCCACGTTTAACACCCCGTAAAATAACTAATATATATTGCTATCTTTTATATTGCCAAAAACTCTATGTTATTTCTATATTTTGCTAGCTAGGTGTTGAATAAAGTACATGTATATCGGGCTTGGCGATAATGGTTTACTCTTAAATTCTGGATGAGCCTGTGTACCGAGATAAAACTGTTTGCTGTTTTTAAGTTCAACTATTTCAGCAAACCCTTCTTCACTAAACCCAGATATCTGCATACCAGCTTCTTCAAGCATATCGATGTATTTCTGGTTAACACCATATCTATGTCTATGTCTCTCATAGACTTCCGTTGAACTATAAATTCTCCATGCTAGTGTACCTGGCTTAATGAGTATTTTCAGTGCGCCGAGTCTTAATGTACCTCCAATTTCCTTTATATCTCTCTGCTCTGGCAGTAGATCTATTACTGGATGTGGGGTATTGGGGTCTATTTCTGTGCTATTTGCACCATGTAATCCAACAGCGTTACGTGCAAACTCTACAATCATTAATTGCATTCCAAAACATATACCAAGTACAGGTTTCTCTCTTTCCCTAAAGTATTGTATAGCTGTGATCTTCCCCTCAGCCCCTCTTATACCAAAACCGGGCAGTATTATTGCACCATCTATTTCATCTCCTATAGATTTAAGCATCTCAGAGTTATTTTCAATATCAGTTGCCTCAACCCATATTAATTCAACTTTAACTCTATTCCACGCTGCTGCGTGTCTTAAAGCCTCTATTATACTAACATAGCTATCTCTGATCTTCGTGTATTTACCGATCATTCCTACTTTAATGCTCTTTACCGGGTTATCTAATCTATTAACAAATTCTGCCCAGCTCGAGAGATCTGGTTCTCTATAGTCAAGTCCAAGTTTTCCAACTATATATTTCGTAAACCCTTGTTCATGAAGAACTAGTGGGACTTTATAGGGATTAGGCATATCGGGATTGCTATAAACAGCTTGAAGTGGTACGTTACCATAGAGAGAAATTTTATAGCGAGCCTCGCTGTCGAGCCACTTTGACGATCTAACGATAATAGCATCTGGTATAATTCCTATTCTTCGTAGCTCTTGAACACTGTGTTGTACTGGTTTAGTTTTTAGTTCTCCAGAGGGTAATACTGGTGCTAAAGCCACGTGGATATAGAAAACATTTTTATCGCCTTCTTCAAATCTCATTTGTCTCGCTGCTTCTAGAAATGGTAACCCTTCAATATCACCTACAGTACCACCTATCTCTATTACAGCTATGTCTACATTATATTCCTTCGTGATCTCCTTTATCCTGTTCTTTATTTCATTAACAACATGAGGTATTACTTGAACACATTGACCTAAGTAGTCGCCTCTACGCTCTTTTGAAATGACACTTAAATATATTTGGCCAGATGTAATATTGTTCTTCTTAGACAAATTGTATCCAAGAAATCTCTCGTAGTGTCCAATATCCATATCTGTTTCTCCACCATCTTCCGTGACAAAGACCTCGCCGTGCGCATAAGGACTCATAGTGCCAGCGTCAACATTTAAATAGGGGTCTATTTTTATAGCTGTCACACTGTAACCACTTCTCAATAGTAACATCCCAGTCGATGCTGCCACAATACCCTTGCCAAGCCCTGAGAGAACTCCTCCCGTTATGAAAATATATTTTGTCAACGTGCCCGCCTAACAATACTTGTAGAGATGCTTTAAAACTCTTTTACTCATAGCTCTAAATATGAGTGGAGAAATAAAATACGTTACGTGGGAGGAAATACACGAGGCACTGGGTATTTTAGCTGAGAAAATATTACTTAATGGTAAGCCAGATGTCTTAATCGCTATTGCTAAGGGCGGGTTGATCCCCGGTAGAATACTAGCAGATTTTCTCTCAGTAGATGATATGGGGTTTATTGAGGTAAAATTCTACGAGGCTATTGGTGTTAGAAAAGAGAGACCATATATAAAGTTAGCAGTACTACCACCTATAACAGCCAAAAACATACTAGTAGTTGATGACGTTGTAGATAGTGGGCGTACTATGCAATTAGTAGTTGAATACCTCTCAAGTCACAAGGTGAAATCTACTAAAACAGTGGCTATTTATGTAAAACCATGGTCTTCTTATATTCCAGATTATTACTATGAGCAAGCCACAAAGTGGATTATATTTCCCTGGGAACTATGTGAGGCTGTAAGAGAAGGTGTTAGTGTAGAGGAAGACGTATTTAAAAAGTTGAGTAGCCATTGTAAAATTTAATATTATATTAATATTATAAATATACTTTGAAAATAATACTACCGTGTTACTTTGAGTACTTTATCTGGATATACCACTATGCCCTTATCTGTGATCTCAAATATATGTCTCTTCATACTGTGACTAGTTCCTCTCATTTTCCACACTACTAGGCTTCTAACGAGTTCGCCGTTAATCTCATCTAGATCTAATCTCACAATACCATCTGCTGCATGCTCTACACCTGGTCCTCCAAAACCCCTCTCTGTTACTGAGACTTGTGAAACTAGAATACTTGTTGTACCCATACCTGAGAGAACTTTCTTTAACTGCAATATTACACTCCTAGCAGTAGATGGTTTTGTTAAGTATAATGTAGATACGCTGTCTACAACTACCCTCTGTGCGTTGACTTCTCTAATAGCTGTTCTCAACACGTCTACAAGTTCTTCAACGCTATCAGGATCTCTCACTACATACTTCTCTCTCTTAGCTGCCTCACCAATACCAGCTGTAAAAGCATCTACAACCGCGAATTTCCCCTCTTGCTCATATTGCCTTACATCCCACCCAAAATTCTTCATGTTGATGCGAACTTGTACAGGGTGTTCCTCTAGTGCGACATATATTCCTGGTTCACCTACTTGAAGACCACTCCACAGAAACTGCATTGAGAATATACTTTTACCAGTGCCAGGGCCGCCACTAAGTAGTATAACATTTCTTTTTGGAATACCGCCCCCAACAATCTCGTCAAATCCAGGTATGCCCGTCTTGATGCGTTCAACCACTAATTAATCACCTCTTAATAGCTCATTTAAATTAAAATGCGCTAAATGATTTTTAAATCAATAAAGTAACAATACCCTTGTCCTAATTATATGCTTTAATAAAGGCGTCCTACTAAGTACTTTTAGAGGTGTGTTTGTAGTATGCAAAGTAGCGAAAAAGTTGTTAAATTAAGAGTTGCCGAGGCTCGCTCAAGAGATGTTGGTAGGAAAATTGCCAGAATTGATAGAGAGACTATGAAAAAACTAGGTGTAGATATAGGTGATTTCATAGAAGTTAGCGGTTCTAAGGGACGTGAGGTCTTAAAGGTTTGGCCAGCATATCCAGAGGATGAAGGGGCTGGTTTAATAAGAATTGATGGTACTGCCCGTAGAAATCTGGGAGTTGCACCTGGAGATTACGTGTCTGTGAGACCTATAAAAGTAGATCCTGCTACGCGGGTAGTTGTAGCCCCCGTAGGTGGCATGACTAGAATTATTGCTGATCCAGAGTACTTCTCCCAGATTGTTAAAAAGAGCCTTCTAGGTAATCCAGTAAAACGTGGAGATGTAGTAGAAATACCAGTTTATGGACTCAGATTCGTGGTTACAAGTGTTCAACCATCAGCAGTGGTTTACGTAGTAGAGGATACGGTTGTGGAAGTAAGATTTCAGCCTGTTAGACCAGAACTTATTGGAGAAGGTGTTCCGAGGATCACTTGGGAGGATATAGGTGATCTCGAGGAGGTTAAGCAAAAAATAAGAGAAATAGTTGAGCTGCCATTAAAACACCCAGAGTTATTTGAGAGACTAGGAATAGAGCCTCCTAAAGGCATTTTACTATTTGGTCCGCCTGGTACAGGTAAGACACTACTAGCTAAGGCTTTAGCAAACGAGATCGGTGCTTACTTCATTAGTATTAATGGACCAGAAATAATGAGTAAGTTTTATGGTGAGTCCGAGGAAAGACTGAGAAAAGTTTTCGAAGAAGCTCAGGCTAATGCACCTGCAATAATATTCATAGATGAAATCGACAGCATCGCACCAAAAAGAGAAGAAGTTGTAGGTGAAGTAGAAAAGCGTGTTGTTGCACAATTACTAGCATTAATGGATGGTCTCAAAGAGAGGGGTAAAGTAATAGTTATTGGTGCTACTAATCGCCCTGAAGCACTTGACCCTGCACTTAGACGCCCAGGTAGATTTGATAGAGAAATAGAAATACCCCCGCCAGATAAGAGAGCTAGGCGTGAAATACTATCTGTTCACACTAGAAATATGCCTCTAGCCGATGACGTTGATCTTGATAAGATAGCCGAGATCACTCATGGATATACTGGGGCGGATATAGCCGCCCTCGTTAAAGAAGCCGCTATGAGCGCCTTACGGAGATTTCTACAAGCTGAAAACATAGACCTTAACCAGCCAATACCAGCTGAGAAGCTTGAAAAATTAAAGGTCACCATGGAGGATTTCTTAACAGCTATGAGGAGTGTTCAGCCAACACTCATTAGAGAAGTATTTGTCGAAGTCCCTGAAGTTAGGTGGACTGATATTGGAGGTTTAGATGACATTAAACAGGAACTTAGAGAGAGTATTGAGTGGCCTATGAAATATCCACATGTATTTGAGAAAATGGGTATTCAGCCAGCTAAAGGCATTTTACTATTTGGTCCGCCTGGTACAGGTAAGACACTACTAGCTAAGGCGGTAGCAACTGAGAGTGGTGCTAATTTCATTGCTATTAGAGGGCCAGAAGTACTCAGTAAATGGGTTGGAGAATCTGAGAAAGCTATTAGACAGATCTTTAGAAGAGCACGTATGGTAGCACCTGCAATAGTTTTCTTCGACGAGATAGACTCGATAGCGTCGATTAGAGGCAGCGATCCTAGTGGTGTAATAGATAGAATTGTTAATCAGCTCTTAACAGAATTAGATGGTATACAACCATTACGTAGAGTTACAGTTATAGCTGCAACTAATAGGCCAGATCTACTGGATCCCGCCCTTCTTAGGCCTGGCAGATTTGATAAATTAATCTATGTGCCGCCACCAGACTTTAAAGCTAGGATAGAGATATTTAAAGTTCACACTAGGAAAACACCTCTACTAGAAGATGTCGACATCGAAGAACTCGCTAAGTTAACAGAGGGTTATACAGGTGCTGATATAGCAGCCGTATGTAGAGAGGCTATAATGATCGCGCTGAGAGAAGTATATGTGAAGAGCGGCTCTCTCCAAGTAGTTAAAGTAGGAAGAAAACACTTCTTAGACGCTCTCTCAAAAATACCACCAAGCTTAAGTAAAGCAGATATTGACATGTATGAGAGACTAGCACGAGAAATTAAGAAAATGGGGACTAGTGGAGGATTTAGAAGAGTTCAATTACCATACGGCTAGTGAAACTGCAAAGAGTGTGTTAGCATAGTGAAGAGTAGAGAAATAAGAGAGTTCACTATACCAGCTTCATTTATAAAACTAATAAGAGAATTAGGTAAACTCGCCGAAAAACTTGTAAAATATAGATTTAGATTTCTACTCGTAATATCAGGCTCTGAACCATATAAGCTTGGCTTACTATCCGCCAAGGCTGTAAACTACTATGTGAAGAAGTATAGAAGTGAGAGTAAGAATAGTGAAGTTAAAGGACTCTACGTCTATCACGATGAATTCCCTGAGGCTGTTGAATTAAAAGAGGTCTTTGAAAATAGAATTTTATCTGAAAACCTAGTAGAGTTTGAATTTGCCGTTTATGAGAAAAGCGAAAAATATCTTGGTACCACAATTCAAGTACTTGTAATGGATCTTACAAAAGACTTAAAACCAAATGATGTGGGGAGACTCGTAGGCATTGTAGAGGGTGGAGGACTAATAGTATTTTTAACACCACCATGGGATAACTGGGATACGTTTAAAACTATTTTCAAGGAGACGTTGACAGTGCCTCAGTTTCCTGAACCTAGACATGTCTTTATAACTTGGTTTAAAAAGAAATTATTAGAACACGATGGTATAGCGATATACGACGCTGATAACAATAGAATTCTCAAGAAGCCTCTATTAAAGAGAGAGTCCTCTAGCATAAAGCAAATTATCGAAATACCTAAAGATAGAATCTTTCCTAGAGAAGTCTATGAGCTCGCGCTCACAAGAGATCAAGTGAACGTAATAAAGATCATTGAGAATTTCTATGAAAGACCAAAGAAAAACTCAAAGAAAGTATTTGTGTTAACAGCTGATAGAGGTCGTGGGAAAAGCTGTGCTATAGGTATAGGTATAATAGGATTTATACATTGTTTAAAGAAAGTAAAACCTAGGGTTAGAGTTCTCATAACCTCTCCTGAGCCTAGTAACGTTCAGTCTTTAATGATGCTTGCTTCAAAGACGCTTGAAAAGCTTGGATTTAAGTATGAGACTAGTAAAAAAGAGGGCTATATTGTTGAGCTAAGGGGTCTTGGTTTTAGTATTGAATACTGGGAACCCATAGTTATACCTAAGCTTAAAGGAGACCTCGTAGTAGTTGACGAAGCAGCGGGGATTCACGTACCACTTCTTTATAAAATCCTTGAAGCTCACGATAGGCTTATATTCTCAACAACTATTCATGGGTATGAAGGTTCAGGCAGGGGTTTCTCAGTTAGGTTTTTAAAGAAATTAAAAACTATGGAGAACACTATATTATACCAGTACGAAATGGAAGAGCCTATTAGGTATAGTTTAAACGATCCTATTGAAGAGTGGCAGTTTAAGACACTCCTATTGGATGCCGAACCAGCTGATCTTGATGAGAAAGATCTAGAAGACATAGAGTTAAAGAGGCTTCTATATGTTAAATATGAATCGGAAAAGTTATTCACAATGGAAGATGAGCTAAGACAATTATTCGGTATATATGTATTAGCACACTATAGAAATGAACCAGATGATCTCGGAATGTTGGGCGACGCTCCACATCACTTTATAAGAGCTGTAAAGACTAGTTCTGGTAAAATAGTGTGTGCTATACAAATAGCTCAAGAAGGCCCCATAGATGATGAGACCGCTATAGAGCTCCTCAAAGGCGGCAAGATCCCTGGAAACATATTACCAGATAGGTTCTTAAAACACACAAGATTACTAGAATTTGCAGGTAGTGTAGGATGGAGAATAGTTAGAATTGCAACACATCCCGCTGTTCAAGGTAAAGGTATTGGTAGTTGGGCATTACAAAAAATATTTGAAGAAGCCTCTGAGAAAGGGCTTGACTGGGTTGGTTCTGGTTTTGGCGTAACAGAGGAATTATTAAGATTTTGGATCAAAAATGGTTTTAGCGTTATTCATATTAGCCCTGAGAGAAACCCTGTAAGCGGTGAATATACAGTACTAGTTATTAAACCGCTTAGTGAAAAAATCTCTAAACTTGTAGAAATAGCTAAATATGAGTTTAAAGTGAAGTTACTTAATAGTATAGCTGTGAACTATAGAGAATTAGAACCTGAAGTAGCAGTACTATTACTAGATAGTGAACCATATATCTGTAGTAATCCCAATGAGTATTTCACCCTAATCAATATTGATAGGTTATGGACTTATTGTATAGGACCTATGACTTTTGAGGCCGCAGCAGATTTGATGTTTAAGATCGGAAGACTTCACTGGATACTCCCCAGAGAAAAAAGACCTACACTTAGTAGACTTCAAGAACTCTTATTAATTACGAGAGCTCTCCAGGGACGTTCTTGGGATGAAGCTTCAGAGCTCCTTAAAAAACCTGTTAAAGTTCTCCAAGAAGAAGGACACAAAATAGCTTGTGTATACTTCGAATACTTAACTGGAAAGTCTCCAGATAAGTTTCTTCCAGGAGTTCACGTAGATCAGTATAGACAGGTAACTGGTGCTGTCTTTTGACACAGATCTTTAGAGTAGATCCTTTTAATCCCGATCCACTCGTTATTAAACAAGCTGCCGAGATTCTCAGAAATGGCGGTATAGTTGCTTTTCCCACTGAAACAGTTTACGGACTTGGCGCTATAGTATTTAATGTGAACGCTGTGAAGAAGATCTTTATAGCTAAGAATAGGCCTTTTGATAATCCATTGATAATTCATATAGGTGATTTGAAGATGTTAGACCTTGTCGCGGTAGACATACCTGAAAAGGCATTTAAACTCATAGGGAAATTCTGGCCTGGGCCCTTAACTCTAATTTTACCTAAAAATCCCAAAGTACCCAAAATTGTTTCTGGAGGTCTTAACACCGTCGCTGTACGTATGCCAGCTCACCCAGTTGCTCTTGCACTTATAAGAGAGATAGGCGAGCCTATAGCTGCGCCGAGTGCTAACTTAGCTGGTAAACCAAGTCCGACCACCGCTGAACATGTTATTAAAGATCTTTATGACAGAGTAGATGCGATAATAGATGGAGGTGAAACTCTCTACGGTGTGGAGTCTACTATTATCAATATACTAAGTAACCCACCTACATTACTGAGACCTGGTGCTTACCCCGTAGAAGAAATCGAACGCGTGCTTGGTGAAAATGTTGTTGTACCAAACTACGCTAGAGGCTTAGAAGAAGCTCTTACCGCTTTAGCTCCAGGCATGAAGTATAGGCATTACGCACCCGAAACTCCACTAATATTAATTGATCCCGTATCAAGAGATCAAAGATTACTTGTCGAGAAAACCTTATCTGCTATTAGAGAATACCATAGCACTTACTCTAAGATATGCGTAGTAGCATGTAGAGAAACTGCTGGTCTATATAAGCATGTTGAGAAAACCCATATAATTGAAATTGGATCTAGGGATAACATGTTTGAAATAGCCAAGAACCTATATAAGGTGTTAAGAACACTTGATGAATTAAAATGTGATATTGGAATAATTGAAGGTTTTGAAGACCATGGCTTAGGTCTTACAGTAATGAATAGGCTTAGAAAAGCTTCTTATAAGAGAATATCAGCTTAGAGGACATCTCTCGTTACTCTCTCAACTACGAGTTTGAAGTCACCCAGTACTTCGCGAAGCACCCTGCTAATAATATTATAAACATAGTTATCAATAAAACCACCATAAAGTCTAAGTACAGCTTCATTAAAACCCGGATAAAGATGAAGACTAGCTACTATTATATTATTATAAATTATCCTAATACTATAAGAATGTCTTTCAGCCCATAGGCCGCGTTTTCTAAGTTCATTTACAAGTCTATTTAATCTCTTAACGTCTATACTTCTTATAAACACATTATCACTCAAATTCTTCAAATACTATAATCCTTAAAAGCTAAAAACACCGACCAAAATATATTTCTACAATGGGATGATTAGGCTCTACAAGGGCTGAGTAGTTGATGTGCCCGCGCAGGGATGACTACTTCTTGAAGAAGAATTCATGACACTGGTAAAATTAACATGAGTTATAAGTATTAATTCACCGTGTAAAATCACTTATATCATATTCCTCAAACTCCTTTATTTTTCTAAATAATTCTTCATCTGTTAATCTTACTGCTTTTCTCTCTAAAGCCTTTGCACACTTGCCATCAGGCAGTAAGCTATTAATTCGACAAGTTGCATATTGACATTCACCACCAATACAATCACTTCCCGTAAGCCTACACTGAGGCACTCTGAGTATGCGTCCTTTGATAGGTTTATTTGCAATAAACAATGCATCTCTTCCACACAGAAAGAGCGGGCATAGAGGATTACATTTATCCATTAATGGTTGAGGTTGTACTTTAATCTCTTCAACTCTACTAGTAAAACGTGGTGGCTTATCGCGAGGATAAAAAGATCTATCTCTACTAGTAGAGTCACGCTTAGAATGCTCTTTAGTACTTCTCATAGAGGCACCTAGTATTGAGCTGGGACACCGTATGATATATAGGCGTGAAAGGGCTTAATATTCTTTCATTTCTACGATTAAGGTTTCCACCAACTAAACACATAGTAGTCTACTCTACCACTATAGACAGCGACCACGAGCTTTTTTCGAACAGAATGTAGTAATCTACCAGCTCTCACAAATTCTATAGGATCGGCCTTATCTTCTGCGTTATATACTAAAACTCCAAAAGGCGCATGATCTACGCCGGGACCATATCGGTAGACAAGATAATCACAGCCGAATTTTAATCCTCTCCTTACGACAAATCCACGCTTCTTAAGATCCACATACACGTTGTAGAGAGCTTCAAATCTCTCTATGTTTTTTGAGCTGAAAGCTAGTAGATCATTTAGATTAAGTAGTTTATTATCTTTAACCACTTTAACTTTACCTTTTTCCACAAGATATGCAGCCTCTATCAGTGAAAGCTCAAGTGGTGCTGTAATATCTTTACTTCTAGGCTTATTTACGCCTAGAAAAGTTCCATAATATCCGCTCCAATATATTCTATTAGCACAAGAGTAGTCTAATACTACTGCTCTATTATGTAACACATATGCATAGCATTCTTCAGTTTTTTCTACGTCATCGCCGATTTCACTAGTATTAAGTATCGTAATTCCTCACCTGCATTTTTCAAAAAGTCACTTATTTCTTCTAAATGCTCATATATGTCTTTTAATATTAGAAGAGCAGAAATATAACCCGCATACTTACTATAGATCTCAAAGAGGCCTCTTCTAAACCTCTCATCAACATCTTCCTCAATAGTAAACACCTTATTAAGAGCCTCTAGAGCTTTCTTCGGAGATACTCTCAACTTATCTATAGAAGCCTCTAGAGCATCTAACTGTTCTCTAAGCATTTCTATGAAGCGTATAAACTCGCCCGCTGCATCTTTACCCACTAAGACATCGTTCTCGATCATTAATACAAATCTATAACCCACGCTGTCAAGGTGCTGTATAATTCTATCTAAAATACGGGTTATTTCAATATAGCCCTTCGTGAACATTGCTATTTCACTGTTCTTAACAAGATATTCCATTATTAAAACTTTCTGTTCCTCACCCCTCTCTTTAATATTTCTAACTTTACTATAAATATCAACTGCACGCTTTTTTTCAACATTAATATCACTATACATATTTACAAGAGATTTCAACATTTCAATCTCATCTCTCACAATTCTACATAGGTTTATCAAGTACTCTGTAGCTGTGAGTTCTACTAGAGTGCTGCTCCCCTCTATAGACACAGTGTTTTTCACCACTACTCTGCTCTAATCTCGTGAAGAAGTAATAGATTAAGAGGTATTTAAAACAGACTCTTCTCTCTACACTATAAAGTAATTTTTAAATTAACATAATATGGGTGAATGCTTTTGCCCTACCTGGTCATTGATGCTCTTGCACGCGCTGTTGGCGAGCGCTATTCTACATTTGACGTAGTAGGCGCTGGACCCCGTGTTGTTGCAGGCATACTTGAAGACTTTGAAGAGACAACTCTACTACCCTGCGAGAGTATTGTTAGCAATATTGAGCTTGTAAGAGAGTTTGATGCTGTTTTTATCTCAGCCATGAGTAGTGATTATGAAGCATTGAGGAGACTTGTCATGAGATTAAAAAATGTGCGATTTAAAGGGTTTATTGTAGTAGGCGGTCCCATAAGTTTTGAGTATAGTAAAGTGCTCAGAGAGCTTCCAGTGGATTTTGTAGTTGTTGGAGAAGCCGAAATACCCCTTAAACACCTCGTAAACTGCCTTAAGAGTGGGGGAGATGAAAATTGTCTTGAAAAGACACCGGCATTAGCGTTTAGAAGGAAAGGCGAGATCGTTTTAACGTCGAGACATATATACACACCTAAAGATGTTCTTTCAGCTATTAAACCGTGGACTAAGGTAGACGTATCCTACAAGCCTACGTGGATTTATAGATTTTACGTCGAAGTCTTAAGAGGTTGTAGTAATTTTGTTAGACCGTTAATTAAAAGTGGTGAACTGAACTGCCTATTTTGCATGAAGTGTCGTAGTTCTAATCTCTCTGAGAGACTTTTATGTCCCGCTAACATACCTCCAGGTTGTGGTTTTTGCAATGTCCCCTACATGTTTGGTTACCCAAGAAGTAGAAGTGTGAAGTCTATAGTTAACGAGGTTGAAGAGCTCATAGAGCATGGAGCTAGGAGAATAGTTCTAAGTGCGCCAGATTTCTTAGATTATTGTAGAGAAGAACTTGTAGGAGGAGTGTTAACAGATCCCTGTAATCCGCCTCCAAACATTAGTGCTATTGAGGACCTTTTAAACGCCTTATTTTCCATCAGAGATGTAAATAGAGGTAAAGTTGTAGTTATGATTGAGAACATTAAGGCTTGTCTTGTGAACGAGGAGATCGGCAAAGTCCTCGGAAAATACCTTAAAGACACAACCGTACATATTGGTTTAGAAAGCGGGTGTGACTGGTATAATGACAGGGTTCTCGGTAAGCCAATAGGGTTAAGCCACGTATTACAGGCCTGTAAAATTCTAAGTGAGGCTGGTTTAAGACCATATGTCTACTTAATGCATAATTTACCTTTAGCTAGTAGAGAAGTGTATTTAAACACTATGAGAGCTGTAGAGGCTCTTGGGAAAATAGGTGTTGAGAAAATTACGCTTTACAAGTATATTAAGCTGCCGGCTACGGCTTTTGAAAAAATATTAGAAGAACGTAGAGAAGAAGATGTAAGTGAAATTATTAAAGAGCTTAAAAAACTTGTTAATAGATATAATACTGCTATGAAGAGGCGCTTAATTGGCGAGAGAGTAGAAGTATATATAGTTAAGAGTAATGAGGGTTATTACGGATACCCCATTAAACACGGCCCAGTTGTAGTAATCTCCCCTAGGAGTATTCCTCGTCGTGAAATAAGTGGATGTAGAGGAGTTGTTAAGATACTGGATATTAATAGTAGAGTTATTAAAGGCGAGTTGATTGACGTCTTAGAGTGTCCACAAAATATTTAAGCTTCTCAGCTAGGGTAATTGCTCTATTAGCTTCATTTATAAGATCTTTATTCTTAAGTATAGATGCCGCTGTCTCAAGAATACTGATTAAATAGGGGATACTCACTAATATTAGCATTCTATGGTAAGTACTAATATACTTAAATAACTTATCATCTTGTTGTATTTCTTGAAGAATATTGTTACTCTTCTCTAGAACATTAATAGTTAATGATATAGAGCTTTCTACGGAGTTAATGAATCCTATTACTAATTTAACATCATTAGAAATCGTGGCTATCTTACCCTCTTCAAGTAGGTTTTCGAAACGCTCTATTAGATCTTTTAAACTCTGGAAAGCTTCATGTACGCTCATTATTTCTTAACCTTTCTTATAGTAGCTATACTATTATCAGCTACACCTTGTTTCTCTAGGTCAGAAGGATATACATACACTATTTCTTCTCCCGGCTTAGCCTCAATTACTTCTGCCATAAAAGTAGCTTTTTTCTTACCCGCAACAACTATCTCTACAACATCACCACTTTTCACACTAAGAATTTGTGCTATTGTATTAGGCACTTTTGCTACTGGCTTATTTAAACTTCTATCAAATCGTATTCTAATTCTCTTCTCAGGCACGCTCTCTTTCTTCTTACTGAGAATTTCTGATGCAGGAGGTATAATTGCAATAAGTTTTGAAATATCTATCTTCGACTCCTTAATCTCCTCTCTGCGAGATTCTTCACTCAATATAAATCCCCCATAATTAACTTACTCATAACTATAAATTTATTTATATGCTAAAAGCCACATCGATCTTGAATGAGTCATGGGAGAAGCAGATAGTTAGCTGAGTTTACTGGAACATATTTAAGTTGAGCTCTCTCAGAATCAAAGTGTTAAGGTATTCTGGGAGCTTGTTAATATCTATTCTAATTTGTTGTGTAGTATCTCTGTCTCTGACTGTTACAGTGTTGTCTTCTAGTGTCTGGTAATCGACTGTCACTGCATATGGTACACCGATCTCGTCTACTCGAGCATATCTTTTTCCGATACTACCTTCTTCGTCATAGAGCACTCTGAAACCTTTTTTCACAAGATCCCTATATATGCTCTTAGCAATGTCGATCATTCTTTGATGTTCTGGTTTCTTACCAGCTACTAAGGGAAAAACTGCTACATGATATGGAGCTATATGTGGCGGCAATTTTAAGACGACTTTTCCATCACGTTCGCTATAAGCATACTCTAATACTACGTAAAACAACCTCTCAACACCAAATGAGGGTTCAACAACGTGTGGATAGATCTTCTCTCCATGTATTTTCACTTCTTCTTTTTTAATAATAAAACATTCTCTAGGAAGACTTATACCAGCAGCTACTACACTATTGTTAACTAAGAGCTCTTTAAAAAGTTCTTCAGGATTATGCTGTGAAAGCTCTCTCATAACCTCTGAGTATTTTGAAGCACCAAGTAGTTTCAAGATTTCTTGGGGGTTAGGATATGCTACCTCTATAGTTTTAATTATAGGAGCTTCATACTTCCTATAATATGTTAAATCAGCCTTACTGAACTCGGCATGTCTCTCGAGATCATATGTTGTTCTATAAGCATAGCCTGCAACCTCGATCCAACCATATCTTGACGTGTAAACCTCTTGATCAAATGTCTGAGCAGAATAATGTGCTCTTTCATGTGGAAGTTTCTCAAAAAACCTTATTTTACCTGCCGGTATTCCAAGACTTTTCACAAAGAGGTTTCCAACACCCATCCAGTATGCAAGCCATGCCGACTTAACAACTCTATTCTCTATTAACTCTTTCACTGTAATTTCAATAGGTTCTTCAATACCCTTCATCCTCATATCGGCTGTTACAACTCTAAGCTTTTCATTCATAACGCTTTCAGAAATATTCTTGCTTTCTGCAGATTCTCTTTCAGGGTCAAAAAAGAACTCTACTTCCATAATTGTGAATTCTCTTAGTCTTAAAAGTGCCTGGCGAGGTGAAATCTCGTTCCTAGCCACTTTACCTACCTGTGCTAATCCTAGAGGAAGCTTCTCACCAACTACTCGTAGTATTTTCGCGAAATTTATAAACATGCCTTGAGCATGTTCCGGCCTTAAATAACCCGGTGAACCTTTATATGGACCTATTTCAGTGGCGAATAGTAATAGTGCTGATGATGCCGGCTTAAATATACCACCGCACTCAGGGCACTTTAAATCGTATTTCCTTATAACTTCATCTATTTCTCGTAGTGAGCGGCCTTCTACATCTATACCGGTAAACTCTTTCACCAAGTGATCTGCTCTGAAGACTTTACCGCAACTTGAACATTCAACCACAGGATCCGTAAAGTGCTCTTCGTGGCCACTAGCCCTGAATACCACTCGTGGGTTAATAATCGGTGTCTCTATCTCGATGACATTTTCCTGTGAGTAGACAAAGAACTTTAGCCATAAGTCTATAATACTCCTCTTAATGAAAACGCCAACTGGGCCAAAGTCGTAAAAACCAGCTACTCCTCCGTAAATTTCAAATGAGGGCCAAAATATACCTCTCCTCTTAGCCAGATCTATTATCTTGTCGTGTAAATCGCTCTGAGCCAAAATAATCAGCCCTACTTTTAGACTCACAAAGCTTTAGATTTAATATAAGATTAAAAATGTTCTGTAATAAGATATCACATGTCAATAAGATAAAAAATATTGCTTCAGGAGCAGAGGTGTTGTCTAAGTGGCTTGGAGGGTTATTTTCCAAGAACCTGTCTTCGGCTGTGTTGAGAACGAGAAGTCCCCTATAGGTGTGGTGGGGATTCCAATAGATCATACTAGCACATATAGACCTGGGTCTAGGTTTGCTCCAGCTAAGATCAGAGAGGCATCCTGTAATATCGAATTATACTCCTTAATATCAAATTTATTTCTCGACAATGTGGGTTTTAGAGACTACTTTGACTTGCAATTACCTCCCAGCGACATTGAACATGTATCTAATTATGTGAGAATAGGGCTTAAAAACATATTAGAAGAACATCGTGGTTTACTCATTATTCTCGGTGGCGAGCATTTATTAACATATTTCTCCGTGAAATCTATGTTTAAGGATATTGATACACTCGTAATCTTTGACGCTCACTTAGATACTAGGAAGGAGTATTTAGGCTCTACACTCAATCACGCTACTTTTCTCAGAAGACTCTTAGAAGAGTACTCTGATTTAAACGTGGTTCATATAGGTTCAAGGGCTTACAGTAGAGAAGAAATTGAATTCATCTCGAAAAAGTGTGTAAAGTCCTTTAATGTAATAAGAATTCAACGCAGAGAACTTAGTTTCAAGGATCTTGGGCGCATATACATAAGTGTAGATATGGATGTCTTTGACCCTGCTTACGCTCCTGGAGTTTCAAGCCCTGAACCTTTTGGAATAGATCCCATAGTATTCATGGATATTCTCAAACACATATATGAAAGCTCTTCAAAAATAGTCGCAGTAGATATCGTAGAAGTTAATCCACTAATAGACCCCAGTAATATAACAAGTACTCTTGCAGCAAAAATAGTTCTAGAAGTCTCTGGGTTATACATAGTGAGACATAAAGAGGAACAAATGTAGACATAGTAAATCTAAAATTACCAGTTTAGATAGCTCTTACAATTCTATATGACTTAGCTACTTTATACACTATTTCATAGGTACACTTAGGGCATCTTACTTGTCTTCCATATATCCTAAGAATCTCTTCTGGATCAAATACATAACCACACTTACCACACTTATACTTAGCCATGTTTTCACTCTCATAATCCTTAAAATTACCGATATTCATGCCAATTATAATAGTACATTTTTAAGCTTTTAAAACATAGTATCACGTGGTGGTGATATACTAAGTTATGTCTACAAGTATTCGTGGAGAGCTGCCTGAAGAGGTACTTGAAAAACTATTAGTAGAACAACCTTTAATAAAAGTTAGACTTGACACGAGAAAATTTGGTAAAGCAGTAACTGTTATTGACGGCTTACCAAATGATAAGGATTTGTTAAAACAATTAGCAAAGTTTTTTAAGGTGAAACTAGCTACGGGAGGCACTTTTAGAGAAGAGGAGGGCAGAATAGAGCTCCAAGGTGATCAGAGGCAAAAAGTAAAACAACTACTTATCGAACAACTCGGAATAAACCCAGAAAACATTATAGTAATGTGACCATTATCAACATATATTATAAGTTCATTTAAATTCAGAAATTTTATTTTTCCCTTTAATATATAAAACCTGGCATCTTCTTTATCCCTTAGGAAGTAGAGATCTCCAAAGAGTATTTGTTGAATTATTTACTCCTCTATTTTTATGCTTAAGGCCTCAATGAGTTCTTTATACCTATTTCTCACAGTAACTTCAGTAACTCCAGCTACACTTGCAATTTCTTTCTGAGGTCTTTCAATGCCTAATTTTTCACATGCGAAATATACAGCTGCAGCTGCTAATCCTACTGGGTCTTTACCACCTGTTATTCCGTATTCTCTAGCTTCTTTAAGGATCTCTATTGCCACTTTTACAACTGATCCTGGTAGTCCCAGTGCATGTGCTATTCTTGGGACGAAATCTGCAGGATCAGCCGTTGACACCTTAATACTTAGTTCTCTTAATAGTAGTCTATAACATCTCGCAATATCTTTTCTCTCTACACGAGAATACTCAGCTATCTCGTCAAGTGTTCTAGGCAGCTTCCTTATTCTACAAGCGAGATATATTGCTGCTGCAACTACACCCTCAATACTTCTACCTCTTACAAGACCCTTTTCCACGGCTTCTCTATATATTCTAGCCGCTTCTTCACGAATATAAGATGGGAGATTCATAAGGGCTGTTAATCTATCAAGCTCGTTCATTGCCTGAACGAGGTTTCTCTCTATACTTGTTAATACCCTAGTTCTTGCCTGCCACTTCCTCAATTTACTTAACTGATATCTCTTATTAATAAGTGATTTACCTGATGCATCACGATTCATGTAATCTATTACTGTAGAAAAGCCCATATCGTGTACTGTTGGTGTTATAGGACCACCTGTCCTAGCTCTTTTCTCTTCTTCCTCAGGTGTAAATGCTCTCCACTCTGCTCTATCATCAATAACTCGATCCTCTATAACCTCGCCTGTCTCTAAGCATACGTACTCTGACCTCGCAACATCATATACAACTTTATCAGGCGGACACTTATCCTCTTTTTCACTACTTGTTAGTGATTGTTCAGGAGGAGAATTAGCCTGACTAGATTCTTCTTCTAGAAACACCACTTAAACCACCTTTTAAGCTATAAATCTTTTCACAAACCCTCTTATAAACTTAACGCAAAGCTTATAAACAGTTATCATGAATACCCTTATAAATACGTGTTTTAGAGTTAAAAGGTCTTTTATAATTAAAATATACATGGCTGTAAAGATAGCCGGGTCGTCTAGCGGCCAAGGATGCGGGGCTTTGGCCGAACACGGAGGAAACCCCGTGACCGGGGTTCGAATCCCCGCCCGGCTATTTTTACTTTTAAACCACGCATTCATTAAGCTTCATTAGAAGGAGGTGTTATCTTTATGGAGGTAAGAACTAGGCTTCTTTATCAAGAGGATTCTTATTTAAAGGAGTGTGAGGCCACGGTTACTCTTATTTCTGGGGAGCTAGTGTTTTTTGACACTACTATTTTTCATCCTAGAAGTGGCGGTGTTGATCATGACAAAGGTTATGTGGAGTTTCATGGTAAAAGACTAAGTGTTATTGAGGTTTTCTTAGATAAAGAGAGAAATGATGTTGCTCACAGAGTTTTAGGCGTAGAGAGCTGTGATCTTAAGCCAGGTATGAGAGTTAAACTCGTAATTGACTGGAATAGACGTTATAAGTTAATGAGGCTTCATACAGCTGCACACATAATTTCAAGCATAATGTACAATGAGTACGGTGCTCTAGTATCTGGTGGTAATATAACAGAGGATTATGCATACGACGACTACACTCTTGAAAAACTAGACAAAGATGTCTTTACTAGAGTTATTGAAAAAGCGAATGAAATTGTAAGCAGAGACTTAGAGGTTAAAATATATTGGCTTCCACGTGAAGAGGCTTTACGAATACCTGGAATTGTAAAGTTAGCTTCGAGAACACCGCCTGACATAAAGAACTTAAGAATAGTTGAAATACCAGGCGTAGACATACAAGCTGATGGCGGCCCTCACGTGAGAAAAACTAGTGAGATAGGGAAAATAGTGTTTCTAAGAGCTGAGAGTAAGGGTAAGGCTAAGAAGAGGCTTTACTACAGTGTCCAGCCATAATTACCACAAATGAATATTTAAGACACATACAATAACTACATATAATGGCCCGATGAAGCACCGTCGGGAGACTACCCACTGATTACATAGCTGTGAAGAATCCCCTGGCTATGAGGGCTGGTGATGAACTTTCAGCGGACAGATATTTTAAAGCACTGCTAAGTGAAGAAATAGGTCGCGGCTGAATCAAGTAGAGTACTAAATTTAACGCCATAAATGCTGTGTTATGTTTCCCACAATATACTAAGTGTTATTAGGTTTTAAGACCTACTTTGTATATGAGAGCCGGGGTGCCCGAGCGGTCTAAGGGGGTGGGCTCGAGCTCCAGCGATAGGTAAAGAGAGACCCACTGCCCCTTTGAGGGGCACGCGGGTTCAAATCCCGCCCCCGGCGCTTAATTGTTTAGGGATTTCTATGTATGTTAAAGCTAGGTTTTATGAGCATCTAGATAAAGATATTGTAAAATGTGGAGTTTGTGAAAGATCTTGTATCCTTAAGAGTGGTTTACGTGGTGTTTGCAAAAACTATGTAAATATTAATGGCGACCTCTACCATGTTGGTTATGGTAAGTTAAGTGCTATTGAGAGTAGACCTATTGAAATTAAGCCGCTTTATCACTACTGGCCTGGATCTACAGCTTTGACATATAGTAATTATGGCTGTAACTTTTATTGTCCTTGGTGTCAAAATGATCATTTGAGTTATAATGAGCCTCCACAAGATGAACACATAATTCCACCTGAAGAATTAGTTAAATTAGCTATATTGAACGGCGACGAAGGTCTCTCAGCGAGTTTTAATGAACCTATAACAAATTTAGACTATATAATAGATGTCACTGAGATAGCTATAAAACACAACTTATACTCTATGATGGTAACAAACATGTATTTTACCACGAGATCACTAAAAGCCGCTATAGAGGCGGGTGTAGATGGTTTTTCAGCTGATATTAAAGGTTGCCCAACTATGAAGAGGGCCTTAGTAGGAGTAGATCACAGCGTGATCTTTAGAAACGCCAAGATCGCAATTGACATGGGCGCACATGTTGAAATAGTATACTTAGTAGTAACTAACACAAACGATTTTGATGAGTGTGTTGAGTGGATTATTAATAATCATTTAAAAGAATTAGGACCAGAGGTCCCTCTTCACATTAATAGATATTACCCAGCACATAGATGGCGTGAACCTCCAACACCTATAAGTCGTTTACGTGAAATTCGAGACTATGCTGTAAAAGAAGGATTAAAATATGTATACTTAGGCAATATATGGAACCCGGAGTTCGAGTCAACTAAGTGCCCAAAGTGCGGTAAAATACTTATACACAGAAGTAATTATAGAATATTAGGAGTATACTTAGATTACTCAAACAATAAATATACGTGTAAAAGATGTGGTGAAGTCATTCCTATAAAAGGCAAAATTATCTTAAAATAACCATTTTAAAGACCATGAGATTTCTGAAACTATCGAAATATTTGTGGAGAATTTATATAAAATAAATTCTCAATAGATACATGGGTGCGAAAAATGCCTAAAATAGGTTTGAGATTTGGAGAAGCACTTGTAGGCGAGGAACCTGAAATTGCCCACATAGATCTAATAATAGGAGATAAAGATGGCCCTGCAGGTATTGGTTTTACGTTCGGTTTAGCACATCAAACTTATGGACACACAAAATTATTCGCAGTACTCACCCCCAATCTCTTAGTTAAACCAGTCACACTTATAGTGCCCAAAGTAACTATTAAGAATTTAAAACAAGCAGAATTAATATTTGGACCAGCTCAATATGCTGTCGCTAAGGCGGTTGCTGATTCTGTCGCGGAAGGCGTAATACCGAAAGAAATAGTCGAAGACATTGTAATAATATGTGGCGTCTTTATTCATCCAGCTGCAAAAGATCCTAATAAAGTATTTAAATTTAACTATGAAGCTACAAAGTTAGCTATAAAGAGAGCCATGAATGAAGAACCAAAAATAGAAGAAATATTAAGTAAAAAAGACACTGTAGTACATCCATTTTATAAACCCAAATAACAAAAATCTTTTTCACAACTCTTTTGCACCTGTGAGAGCAATTTTTATAATTCCTTTTCCATTAAACAGCTTCATAAAAGCCTGCGACCGATCTATAATTAGTTGTGATTATTTGTAAGTAATTGTAGCTAATTAACTTAGATTTATTAGCTTCTCTATGTGAATTTACCCGTGGATCATGAGTTTTGGGGTTTGAGTTATTGTCTTCAATGTAGATGAGGGGCTTTGGCTAAGTGGAGCCCTGATAGCCCGGGCAGTGATGCGATGAAAACCCAGACAGAGCCCGAGAACCCCGAGGCAAGAGACCCATATTCACAACTACTCACAGATATTCACAAAAATGCCTCGGGGAAACCCCTTTCTTAAAAGCAAAAATGGAAAAACTGAAAAGCCGGGAATCCAAGAAACTCATAAATACAAACAAATTACTTAGTTTAATAAAGCAAGAGGAACTTAGTGACTTTGAACATCTTTTAGAGTTTTAACTATCGAAACAGCTTCAATTATTGAGAGATAATTGTCAGAAACTTAAGGTAGAGAAGGGGGTTCTTGATTAGATCTCATAATAAATTAAAGAGGATATATGTGATTGAAGTGCGGGGGGTGGGATTTGAACCCACGCAGGCCTACGCCATCGGGTCCTAAGCCCGACCCCTTTGACCAAGCTCGGGCACCCCCGCACTTTTCCAGTAGACTTTATATACCTATTTTTCCGGGGTTATAAATGTATTTCATATATTCATTTATGGCCTGTTTTAGTGTTTTTTTCGCATAATCATAAAGGTCCTCAGTAATTAATCTGCTTTCAAGAGCTTTGTTTAATTCTTCTTCGTCAATAACTTTAACTTGACCATTAGGTAGGATCACTATATCTACAAGTAGATCATGGTATTTTACCAGCCCTGGAGCTATTTCGGGAGGAGTGTTGATGTTAATATAACTGCCAAGCCACTCTCCCTCTCTATAGTAGTTATGTACTAATATGGGCTGATCACTCCTAACAACCACGTAGTCAATATCACCTGGTTTTTTCTCAACATTTAATCCATCATAAATACCACTAGACTTTATTACTCTCTTAACTATCAGTAGTATAGAATTACCATTTAAGACAGAAACTCCTAAGACCTCTCCTTCACGTAGAGAAATCCTTTCACCTGTAGGCTTAATGTGTATAAACTCTACTTCACGCCTTTCTCTAAGCTTCTCACATATATAATTCAAAATTTTTAATGATATTTCGTGACAACACATCGTATTAGTAGTAACGCTTTCCAATAAATCAACAAGATCACTTAAACCAGAAGATTTTAATGAGTGATGCATTTTAATAGTTGGAGTAACACTGCTCCTAATCTCATCTAGTATACTCTTAGCTAGACTAGTAACTCCTATTAATCCTATAAACTCGCCATCCCGGAGCTTCATTGGACCATTTAAACTCTGAGCTCTATTAATTAAATTTCTATATTCTGCGAGGAGTTTATTTATTTCCTCAAGAACTATTTCACTACTAGCATACTTTGAACTACTTCTAAAGTGAACTCCAAGACCACTACCCATAAGTCTAGTGAGAGCTATCGACGACAATTTAGCTCTAACCTTGCTATCTTTAATATGTTCTGAGAACGTTATTTTGGGATCGCCATGCACAAGTGCCAAGATCTTACCGCGAATTGTGAAATTCCGAGTAAGTAAAATCTTCTCGCCGGGTTTTAATGGAGCTTTTTTTACACCTACTATAATACTAGAACCAGGGTTCTCCCTACAGGGTGATAATATACCAGTGAAATCTCCTAAATTCACCTTACAGAGTTCTCCTAATCTCTCCATGACTAAACCCTTATACACCGCATAAAGCTCTACGCTAGATCGCCATGTGAACACGTATTTTAAGGCATCTACAAGTACACTATACACTTGCAACGCCTCTAGGGGAGACCCTATAATCAAGATCTCGTCTTCTACGTCTGTAGTCTTTACCGTTACATCTGCTGGAGACGTATTTGGCTCTATTGAAAATCTCTCTGCAATTTTTTCACTGGCTTCTACGATCTTGAAGCCTCTATCTAACAATATCTTAGAAATCGCCGTAGCATATATACCGCGTACACGCACATTAACAGGGGCCATGAAAACCCCATTTAAAACACTAGTGCTTTAAAACTCTTCCATTCTCGCTGAGAAATAGAGAAAAGAAGATCTAGTTTCCCCATAATTGAATTTGCCACATTTCCTTTTTAACACTTACACTTAGTCTTTGACAGTTTCAAGAATTGATATAACCTGCCATATCTTTGTACGAGCATTCAAAGACATGTTTGGATCTTGACTAACCTGTTCTAGTGCACCTATAGCGTTAGCTGCCCTAACACCGGGTGTATACTTTGTATCTTTTAAATAATTAAGGGCTTCTATAGCTGCTCTTCTAATATTCCTAGGTATAGCTGTGTCGTTGACAATTGTCATGAGTATGTACATTGCATTCTTTATCCTAGCTTCATTATCCATGACACGGCTCATTTTACTCACCCCTCTAGAGCTTAGTTGAGTATTTTAGTCTTATATTAGGTTTTCTAATTAACAGTACTATATTACTACTATAATAACCAGTACATAAACTTTAAATCACAGAGCCCTAGTCACAAGACCACATTTATTCGTGAGGTGTTTAATATGTCAACAAGCATGGATCCAACAAAAATAATGGCAGAGCTTCTTAAATCAGGAGCTATCATGCTTGCAGAAACATGTCCCGTAGAGGGTTGCCATCTACCCTTATTTAAACTGAGGACAGGCGAAGTCATATGTCCTATTCACGGCAAAGTACACATAGTTAAAACCGAGGAGGAAGCTAGAGAAGTATATACTAGGACATATTTATCACATATCCTTGAGAAATTAGAAATATACGCATTAAAAACCATCGAAAATCTCTTAAACTCACCTGATATAGAGCCGACAGAATATATTAAGTGGTTAGAAGTACTCGAAAGAATTCAAAGAATAAAATCACAACTAACATCTAAACCCTAAATTAATGACTTTCTCTCTCAATAATAGTTTTAAACACGAGCTTTCTTACATCACTATAGACATCATTGAGACTACGTGAAGCATCAATGAGAACGAGTAATCCTAGCTCTACTAGTTTTAAGTATATTTCTCTAATTTTATACTGTAGTTCTAGTTTTTCAAATTCAGGAAACCTAGAAGAAATACCTGATTTCCTCTTGATAGCTATTGCTGGTTCAACATCGAGGTATATTGCAATATCTGGTTTTAATATCCATTTATTAACTTCAAGTATCCACTCTATTGGAGCTCCTTGTGCACCCTGATATGCAACGCTACTATAATAATATCTATCACATACAACAACATAACCCTGCTTAAGTGCAGGTATTATCTTAGACTTCACATGTAAAAGCCTATCTAGCGCAAAAGTAAGTGTATCTATGTATGGATCTCTTAGATCACCTAATTTAGTCTTCACTAAATTCACGATCTCAGAGTCTGTAGGCTCAAAGGTATATAGCGTTTTAAAGCCCTTTATTGAGAGCTCATTAATAATCATGCTAGCTACACTAGTTTTCCCAGAACCATCTATACCTTCAAGAACTATAAAAACACCCCTATTCTTTCTTGTAGAGTAATAATACATTTCCACACACCTCTAAGTACACTCTACTATGAATTTTCTTCACAAGCTCTACGAGTTCTTCATACTTCTCAACAATAAAAAGAGGTATTTCAGCAAGTACGCAACCCGCAATTAACATGGGTTCTACTTCTGCTACAAGCATACATCGGGGAGCTATATTGTTCCTCCTCAACGCGTAGATCACGTATGGCGCTACAGTACTTCCTCTTGTACCTTTAAAAATCAATATTTTATCGCGAAAACATACATTTTCTAGATTTATTAAACACCCCTGTTCTGGATCAATCTCTCCGAAGAAGCTTATATGCCCATCTACTAAGACTACCTCTCCGCTACAAGGCCCTGGAATAATGGGCTTTACACTCCCCTTATAAGCCAAAGAGCTCTTTGACAATCTCCTCCACTCTTGCAAGTTTAACTTTAACTCTGTGTATTCTTTCAAGATAAAAGAGAGCTTTACCACTATTAGTCAAAATATAGTCAAATTTCTCTCTAAACTTAGAAACAACAGGACAAGTACCTGTAGCTATATCAACGCCTCTCGCCTTTAATTCTAGAATTATACCTCTATAAAGCTTTGTGAATTCTACTGGAATAGTTACAAGCATCTTACCCCTCCGTATTCTCCCATATTTCCTCATTAATCTCCAAATTTCTAATAGTTCACGTGGACTACTATGAGGACACCCTATATAACCTAGAATACTGTCACCAGAATATTCTCCACCAATGTAATCCTCTAACACATTGTTTTCAACTTCAACCTGCTCTTCCAGCTCTATTTTAAAAGTTCCACGTGGTGTAATCCCCTCTATTACAGCTAGTGCGTGATTACCACTAGCAGCCATAGAAGCTAACATGTTTTTAACTTCATCTAATGATATGTTACATAGACCACGTATATATGGTATTGCCTTAATATTTTCACCTATCCATAAACCTATTGCACCAATAGGCACCTTTAGAAGCGGAGCTGGCATTTTAACCTCTACTCTACCTATGCGATTCTCAAGTAAATGTAAACCAGCTTTATAAGTATAACCTGTAAGAGAAGCGGCGAGGGCTACAGGGCTTCCTTCTCTATTGGTAAATCCTCCATAAATAGAGTTAGCAAATATAACAGCACTACTCTCACCCCAAGCTAGGTGTTCCCCTGGTAATGGTGGCCTATAAAAATAGGGTATACATGTATATACGAGTTTAAATCTCATTTTTTCTAGTGATTCATCAATTAATTTCTGATATCCTGCTAGTGAATCATCTATTATCCTTGAAAGCCCCGAATAATCTATACACCCTGGATTAACGGTTGTAAAGACATTGGCTTTACCTGCTCTTAAAGCTAATTCTCTTATAAATTCAAGTCCATACTTACCTATAGTAGAATACGATATACCAGAGACATGTACATGTTCTACTTTTACAAGCTCTTCAGCGCCTAAGGCCTCACCAACTCTCACAATAATCTCCATAGCCTTAGCAATAGCCCAGCCATAATCGCCACGAAGCATTTTCTCTTGTTCAACTGTAAGATACATTAATATGGAACCTTAGCTCTCCTATATTTACTTGCAGGCTCATTTCTAGGCTTAATAGCCATGACGACGACCTTATCGCCTACTCCATCACTACTACGTGGATCTAGAGTACTACCTCTAATATTTGGAATTATAAATATATCCTCACCACCTCTACATCTCGTAGCAATAGCCCACTCCACCATTAATGGATCATCTACGTTCACGTCGTCATCTACTATAATAATGTGTTTTATACTGGGATGTGCCGCTATAGTCGCTAATGCTGCCAATTTAGCATCAGAATAAGAGCATTTCTCACTAACAGATATTACTGCGTGAAGCCACGTAGAACCCCCCTCTGTAAGCCTCACAGCGCTTACACAGGGGACAACGCGCTTAGTCTCAACATAAATTTGAGCTTCACGTGGGAAACCCATGAGTAATTGATGCTCCCAGAGACCTGGGACAATAGCATGTATTACTCTCGGTGTTTTTCTTGATATATATAAGTGCTCCGCTATGAAAACTGGTTGTTCACGCACAGCGTCGACAAGCATTAATATATCTGTAAAGGGTCCTTCAAGCGCTGTCTCTGTTCTCGAGATCACTCCTTCTACTATTATACTGGCCTCGACAGGTACTGGTATATTGTAATAAGGAGTTTTAACGATCTTGTTATCACCAGTTAATGCTGCACCTACAGATACCTCAAATACTCCGAGAGAAGGGCTCATAGCTGCTGCGAGTTCTTGTAGTGGAGTTAATCCCAGTACAAGTGCCACTGGAGTATCTTTCTGTTGTTCACTATACTTAGATATAATGTAGTGTAAATGTCTCGGTACAATTCTTAATACCGCTCTATCCTTTGAAAGCTGCATAGTTCTGTGAAAACTTGCATTACAAATATACTCATAACAAGCTATATACACAGAGCTTGTCAAGTATGATGCCCCATCCTCCTTATAGTATTTTAAAAAAGGCAACTTGTTGAGATCTAAGTCAACCTCTATAAAGTACTCATTAAATTCAACTGTTTCTAATACTTGCGGTGAATTAACAGCTTTTAATAACTTTACATATGCCTCTTCAAGTATTTTTGCACCTAAGAGGAGTTGTATGTCTCTACGTGAAGTAATAATATTAGAGAATAATATGGTATCTTCTAAAATACCATCAACCTTAAACACTACGAGTTTATCTCTATTTTCATAACTCAATTTTGTTACTGAGTATTCACGATTAATTATACCCATATCAAGCACTTGTTTCCCAGTAATTTGTGTCAAACGTAGTAAGGTCTGTAGATCCACACTATTACACCTCAACGTATTCCTCTGTATAGTCCTGTGTAAGCCTAATCCTAGAGATCTTTAATGTTCTTACAGTACCAGTATAACCGGTTCTCACAAGCACCTCCCTCTTTTCAAAATCTATTTTCCCAATAATACATGGGTAATCATTTCCTTTATCATCTGTGACAGCACAATATAAGTTTTTTTCAAAACCATCTGCAAAAATTTTTATTTTTTCAAAACCCATTTTCTTTAAATCTTCAGTATTATATGATTTAACATTACCATAAACATATAGTGTATTAGGAAGCCACGACGCATATATAATCTGCCCCTCTATGAGCTTACTTAAAGTAGAAGTATCAAATCGCGCCCCCTGTAATAGTGGAAAACCTTCAACGATAACATTATCCAAATTTAACTTCACTAGCGGCGTTTTTTCTAAAAATTCACGATACCTTAAACTACGAATTTGCCTACGTTCTTCACGACTCCTAGTTTTTCTAGAAGTGGGGGCCTCAATTTCATATACAACTATACCAAGTTTTCTATATTTCTCAAATAATCCCTTAAACTCGCTTCCTAGAACAACTATAGTATCCGGCTTAACTTCATTAATGATACTATACTTATAGAGCATGCCGATCTCGTCCTTAATCCATCCGTCAGTATCTATTACTATAGGACTTAAACCCAGATTTTCTGATAGCTGAATAAGCTCTTTGAGCTTACCTATAATACTCTGTGTATAATACTGTGGTTTAATATCACCTATAAATTTCATTGAAATAGGCCTTAACTCGGAGATCCATAACACAGAGCTCTCAGAAGTCCCTAGTGTAATATATCCTGGAGGACCAATATCAGCCTGACCTACATCACCATCTATAACACCTGGTTTCTTACCTCTTCGAAGAGCAAGGTTAAAGATCAATGTTGCAAGCGAGGTTTTACCACAATCTACGCATCCAACTATGACTACTCTCTTACATTCTCCCTCTACAATTTTTAGCGCTATCTCTCGCCTCTTCCTATAGGGATCACTCTCATCAACACTCTGTATTTGTGATTCATTAACCATTATAACATCTATTTCAGCGTCACTAACAGCCTCTACTATGTAATTTCTAGCTTTATGAACAACTGCTTTCTCAGCTGCACAGAGTACTTTGCCATATATATCTATACAACCTGACTTAACTACTAGAGACATTGGACCATATATTTTCAATAACTCTCCTTTAATCAGCCTAATTAAGGGCATTTTTAAATTACCTCTACACCCTCACTAATAGCTATTTTATATGCCGCATATACATCTTTATATCTGAACGGTTTTAGTCCCTTTAACCTCTTCTTTAAAAACCTTATTTCCTCAAGCCTACTTACACTAGGAGTAGACATTTTTTCATCTACAAGCTCTACTGAAACCTTATATTTCTCCTTAACTCTCAATGCAATATCTATAGCGCTAGAGCCCCTACCAATTCTAACTTTTAATAGTTTGTGTGGAATACATGACACCACATAGTCTAGGTCTTTCTCGAGTTCTTCAAAAGTTCCTTCGCTGTAAAATAGTAGTTCTTCATCCCCTAAAGCAACGTAACTTAATTTGATCCCGGGATCAATGCCCACTATTATCAAGTTATATAGATCCCTAAACTTTGTGTTGAGAATGGCTTTTTCAAGCTCTTTACAGTCCCTGTTAGGATCATAGATCACAGTAACATCACTTCTATCAGCTAACTCCCTTAGAAAATATTCATAATCCGTGTAAACTATGCTACCAGATTGAACCTCATCTTTTGAATAATAATAGTGAAAATGCACTCCACGCCTTTTTAAATACCTTGTTACCTGAATAAACCAGACTGGATCATAAATAGCCAAGATCAACTCTCTTCTCTGCAATCCCCACACTAATCTCTATCCTCCCTCCTACTTCAATCTATTATTTACTCTTACTACTAAAAATTGTATATGGTGATGCTTATAACTAGACTCTACACCGGCAATCCATTACTAGATGATATTATTGAGAATGCCCGTTGTATCTTATTTCAAGGTGTCGCCGGCGCCGGTAAGACAACTTTATTACTTACAATTGCAGGTAATCTCTGTAATAAATATCCCTGTGTATACATATCAACAGAAGAGACTGTCCACTACGAGAGGGTGGCAAGAGATCCTGGTAGATATGAAAAAGCACTATTTACAGAGGCGTATGATCTCGATACTCTCCTCAAAGTAGCCATTACGACACCCTTCATTAAGCCAAAATACGTCTTTGTCGACAGTATAAATGCTCTTTACAGACTTGAAGCTAAGAGAGAATCTACGCAGGCGAAACAAGCCCTCATCACGAGTATACTTCTAGAAACCGTGGAGAGAGAGTATGGAAAACTCTTTGCCTCAGCACAAGTAAGAGCAGGCGAGAGCGGTGATGTAGTGGCATCTGGTCTAAGCATGCTTGAGTTCTACTTTGACCTGATCTTCGAGGTTTCAATAGAAGGACCTCAACTAAGGTCTATTCGGCTTTACAAGTCTATTAGACCATTCAAAGTCGAAAAGTTATACTTCTCAATTAGAGAATATGGCATTGAGTGGAGGATATATGTGTGAAAATATATTAGAGTGGATTATTTGCTACTACTTAACGCCAATGATAACTAACGCTATGCCAGTACTTATATCTGGTAATAAGCCTATTGATAACAATGTCTCATTCATAGATGGTAAACCCCTCCTAGGTAAAAACAAGACTTGGGAAGGCTTACTAGTGGGTCTTGTTGGAGCATATATAACTGCATCTACTATTAGTGCTATTTTAAATAAACCAAACCTATTACTGCTAGCTAGTGGTGCAGGACTGGCCGCACTAATAGGTGATCTCGTGGGTGCGTTTATTAAGCGAAGACTTAACATACCTCCAGGAGCACCAGCACCTATCCTAGATCAGTTGGACTTCTACGCGGCTACTACATTATACTATTACCTATTAGACATAGATGACGTTACATCGAGACCCATATACCTACTACTAACAGCACTCATAATAATGATATTACATGTAATATCAAATCTACTAGCCTACGCCGCTGGCTTAAAAAAATCTAAGTTTTAAAAGCTTTAAATAAAACATCACTAACATTTAAAAGCCCTTGAGAAAATGAAGAGAACAAGTGAAATAAACTTATAGAGTTCGAGAATGGGGTGGTGCTGATTGGCAAAATACCCAAAAGTAATCACTACATATTGCCCGCGGTGTAAAACACACACAGAGCATAGTGTAACAATATATAAACATGGCAAGAGGAGGAGCTTATCTGAAGGTGAACGTAGATATGCGAGAAAGAAGAAAGGTTATGGTTCTAAGAGAAAACCTGAACAAAAAAGATTTGCTAAGACAACAAAGAAAGTGGTGTTAAAATTAAAGTGTTCTAAGTGTGGCTATACTCTGCATAGAGAAGGCATTAGGCTTAAAAAAGCAGAACTTGTAGAGGTGGTTAAGAAGTGAGGAAGAGAAAAATACCGGTACCTATGCCTAAGAGTAGATTCTATAAAGTTATGTGTAAAAATTGTGGAGCAGAGAACATAATCTTCGACAGAGCTTCTTTTCCAACTAGGTGTAAAGTGTGTGGAACACAACTTGTTAAACCCACTGGAGGTAGAGTGGAAATAATAAATGCCGAGATCATTGCCGAGTTAGGCTAGAAATTACTATTTATTTATTAACTCAAACAAATTTTAATTAACATGGGGGTTTGCCTTGAGCAAAGATCAATTAGTAGGCATATTACTCGTTATAGTATCAGTAATCATTATCATAGTCTACAGCTACTTAATATTGTTTACTGCATACTGGGAAATCGTGACAAAACTCACTCTCGTAATAGCTGTTATTGGTATTTGTGGCATTTTTAGCTGGATAGGTTATACACTCGCAACAACACCCCCACCAAAACCTATTGAAGAAATTGAAAAAGAAATCGAGGAAGAACTTAAAAAGTTAGAAAGCGAATCTAAAGAAAAATCTTCGCAGTAGAATAATTAGTATTCAAGGTCTAATACCGCTCTCTGAATTCACATATAGGGACTTACATGTTAGCACATACTATATTTGCATCTCCTGGAGTAAAAGTTCCCTTAATGGGTAATGAGGCAATAGCACGTGGTTTAGTAGAGGCAGACGTCAGGGTTCTAGTGGGCTATCCAGGTACACCTTCAAGCGAAGTTATAATGACGCTTCAACCCTACAGTAGAGAGCTCGGCATATATGTTGAGTGGGCTGTTAATGAAAGAGTTGCATTTGAAATAGCGCTTGGAGCTTCAATAACTGGAGTACGATCTATGGTTACTATGAAGGCTCCAGGTTTAAATGTCACATCTGATCCTCTACTCTCAGCTGCCTACTGCGGTGTAGAAAGAGGTCTAGTTATACTAGTAGCAGACGATCCCGGTCCTCACACAACACAAACAGAGCAAGATAGTCGCTGGTATGCTAAACTTGCAAAATTACCCATGATAAGCCCATCAAATCCACAGGAAGCCAAAGAATTCACAAAAATAGCTTTTGAAATTAGTGAAGAACTTAAGCTACCTGTAATACTTAGAACAACAACTAGAGTTAATCATACAGTGTCTGACGTCGTTCTAGGTGAAATCAAAAAGATCCAACAAGAGCCAAAGGTACCTAGAGACGAACCTAGATTTGTAAGAGCTGGTATGTTATGGAATCTCGAGAGGCATAAATGGCTTAATAGTAGGCTTCAATTAGTTGAAGATATTATAAACAAGTACTCTCTTAACAATTCAATTGGCGAAGGACATCTATGTATAGTTACAGAAGGAGTTGCTCATGATTACGTAGTTGAATCTCTTGAAGAGCTAGGTTTACTGAGCGAAGCAAAAGTCATTAAACTTGGTCTTCTCTACCCAACCCCTAGAAAATTCCTACTAGATAATCTTACATTATGTAAGAGTGTTCTTGTTGTAGAAGAACTTGATCCCTATCTTGAAGAACAGGTTAAAATAGTCCTATATGAGAATGGCATAATCATACCTATATATGGTAAGACTACAGGTCACATCCCACTTGAAGGTGAGTTAAATAAGTATATTGTAAAGAGAGCTTTAACTAGTCTCACAAAAACAAATCAAATCAGTTTATTAGAGAAAACTCCTGTGAGCCCTCAAGATGTACCATTACGACCACCACCCTTATGTCCTGGTTGTCCTCACAGATTTTCATTCATAGCTCTAAAAACAGCATTATTAAAGAAAGGCTACAAGCTATCTGAGATACCTATATTTGGTGATATAGGCTGTTATGCTCTCGCAGTCTATCCACCAATAAGTATGTTGTGGACTGAGCACAGTATGGGTGCTAGTATATCCATGGCGATGGGGGCTAAAATTGCAGGTTATCATAAGCCTGTAGTGGCTGTTATCGGCGACTCTACGTTTTACCATGCTGGTATACAGCCTTTATTAGAAGCAGTTAACAAAGGTGTTGACATACTCGTCATGATCTTAGACAACGATGTAGTCGCAATGACGGGGCACCAGTCTACTCCTGCTTGGCGTATGAGTGAGAGCGGTAGAGTTCTTAGACCTGTAAGTATAGAAAGTATTGTGAAAGCCTTAAACCCGGACCTTGTAGTCACTTTAGACCCATATAACCTCGACGAGATGATCTCAGCTATAATAGAGATTATTGATAAACCAGGTGTCAAGGTAATAATTGCTAAACACACTTGTGCACTACTCGAAAGACGTAGAAGTATTTTTGAGAGCAAGTACTATGTAGAAGAGTCCACTTGTAAAGGCTGTAAAGCCTGTATTATTACGACTGGGTGCCCTGCAATTATAATGGAGAATAATGTGGCTAGAATTCTAATTGAAGACTGTAATGGGTGTGGTCTTTGCTCTCGCTATTGCCCATACAAGGCTATTAAACCACTAGTAAAAGGTGAAAAGCCCTGAGGAGAATTATTAACATACTAGTAGCCTCAGTAGGTGGACAAGGAGGTCTCACACTCTCACGTATAATAGCACATGCCGCCACATTAGAGGGATATAATGTAAAAACTGCTGAAACCCTTGGCATGGCTCAGCGTTATGGTAGTGTAATGGGGTTTATTAGAATAGGCATTTCTGTTAAGTCCCCCTTATTTGATCCCGGAGAAGCAGATTACATTCTCGGCTTAGAGCTCACTGAAACCTTAAGGAGATTACACTATATATCTAATAACGGCTTAGTAATTGCCGCTGATGAATATAAACCTTCATACGCTCAAAGCGTTACACATCCTTCACTAAAAGCAGAGGATATTGCATGGAAGATAAAGTCTCTCTGGCCTAAAACCATCATCATCCCGGCTAGAAGACTCGCTGAGAAAGCCGGTAGTATAAGAGCTCTTAACATGGTCATTCTCGGTACATTTAACGCACTTTCAAATCTTTTAAGTACTGAAAGCATTAAAACCGCTATTAGAAAAGTTCTACCTGAACAAGCTACTTTAATATCTATTAAAGCATATGAGCTCGGCTATCTTTACCCTCAGCAAGCTTTATAAATATTAACGCTAGTTTTACAGATTTTAAAGACAATGCAGCCACGTTTTCTTGAAGGATCTATTTTGAAAAATACTTTTTGATAATCTTTACTTAGATCAATGTAACCTATTGATTGTTTAGCCAGTTCAACACTACACATACCTGGATGACTTTTACAGAACTCCTCGCACTTAACTGCTAACTCCTCATTTTCATAGAGCAGGCCGCAAATACCACAAGCATAATACTTGAAATCTCCTACTTCAACTATATAAACCAAGATATTGACACCTAGTTGTCTCTATATTTTTAACTAAAACACCATATAATATTTTTAAACGTTATGTTAAACATAATATGTTAATGAGCTTATAGTTAAATGAGTAAGTTCTATCAGTTTTAGGATGTCTTCATGTCTACTCGGCGTTCGGATCCTTCATCATTATTCAATTTTTAATCCTACTTTATTTTAAACATACTTGGTGTTTTAAATGTGTAGATTACTAGCTCTTGCCGGCAAGGATCTCGGTGAAGATCTTATTAAGTTATTTATAAATGCTTTTGTAGAGAGCAGTAAGTATGATGTTTATCTCGAAAAAATTACTGGTGGCAGAGTCTATGCTCATGATGATGGCTGGGGTTTAATTGTCTTAGGCTTAGTCAATAATAAACCAACGGTTGCCCATCACCATGCAATTGAGCCGATATTTCATGAGAGGTCAAAGTACATATTAAGCCTTTTCGAGAAGAGGATATCAAAATACAACTCTATATATTTAACACTACATGCTCGTAAAGCCTCTAAAAAGGAACCTTATGGACTCGACTATACACATCCATTTATGAGGATGAGCGAGAGATGCGTTGCTTGGTTTGCTCATAATGGTGGTGCTAATAAAATTGAGCTTGCGAAAAAACTTGGTGTAAATCCATGGGTAAGAGTAGATTCAGAGCTTCTCGGCCACTACTTAATGGACATAGCACTTACATGTATTGATGGTGGTGGCGATGTTGACGAGTGTGTTAAGAAAGCTTATGGCGAGGTTAAGAGCTATGTTACTGAACGCAGTGCGCTAAATACAACACTTCTCTTGCTAGTAGATGATAAGATCAGTTTATATATCACACACTACATTCATGGAACAGTTGATGAGTATACAAAACTATATTACACTATTATAGCTTACAGTGAAAATAATGTAACATTATCTAGTTCAATAACAATTCTTAATTACTTATCCCCTACTCATCGAGAAAAAGCCTTGTTACTTGAATCTGGAATATATAGAGTAGAACCTGGAGAACTAATTAAGATAGCGCCATTATAACTCTCAAAAAGCGTGTTTAATTTCATGACGTGTAAACGCATAGGGTTTATTGTTAATCCCATTGCAGGAATGGGTGGAGCTGTAGGCCTAAAGGGCACAGATGGTGAGGCCTATTTAGAAGCTATTAAACGTGGTGCTAAGCCAGTGGCTCCACTTAGAGCACTAGAATTCCTAAATAGCATTAAGAGTACAAATTTCCATATTATTTCAGCACCCAGCATAATGGGCGAAGATTATGTAAAGGCTAGCACCCATTCTACTAGGTTAATCAAGATAGTAGGAGATATTTCTCCACCAACCTCTAGAGAAGATACTATTAGAATTGCTAACGAGTTAAGCAAATTAGTAGACATACTAGTATTTGTGGGTGGAGATGGAACTGCAAGAGACATTTGTACAGCCATAAACACAAGGATACCTGTAATAGGTGTTCCAAGCGGTGTTAAAATGTATAGTGCTGTTTTCGCGTTAAATCCACGTGCAGCTGCTGAACTCCTAGAACACTACTTGAACGGCGATGTAGTTTTTGCTGAAAGAGAAGTATTAGACGTTAATGAGGAGGCTTTTAGAAGAGATGCCCTCGAAGTAAATCTATATTGTTATCTATTAACACCGATACATACGCACTTATTACAACCATCAAAGACGATTTACACAGACGTAGATGAGGAGGTCTCTAAAGAGGCTATTGCCGAGTACCTTATCGAGTTAATGGAGCTAAATATTCCATATATTTTAGGACCGGGCTCTACTGTTAAATCTATATGTAAAAAGATCAATTTAAACTGCACACTATTAGGAGTAGACGTCATTCTTAATAGAAAACTACTAGTTCGTGACGCCTCTGAGAGAGATCTATTAGAAGTAGTTAAAACATATGGTAGAGCAAAAGTTATTGTTTCTCCAATTGGGCGACAAGGCTTTATATTTGGAAGGGGTAATCAGCAAATATCACCTCTAGTTTTACAATACATTAGTAGAGATGACATAATAGTTGTGAGCACAGAGAGAAAGGCAAGAGAACTTGAACATTTACTAGTAGACACAGGTGACGAGAAAGTAAATAGTAAATTAAGAGGTTATATGAAAGTTCTAGTCGGCTACAACAGATTCTTAGTGATGAAAGTAGAATAGAGTTGTTGGCTTTAGAGTATAAAATGTTTCAACTATAAATATAAGCTAGTATATTTTCTTCATTATAGGTGAGTAGAGTTGAGCAGGACTTATGAAACTGCTGGAAACCTCAAAATAGGTAGTTTTATAATAGTAGACGGTGAGCCTTGTAGAGTTGTAGAGATCTCTAAAGCTAAAACGGGTAAACACGGTAGTGCTAAGGCAAGTATTACGGCTGTTGGTCTTATCTCTAAAGCTAAAAAAGTACTCGTAGTACCTGTAGATACCCAGGTAGAAGTACCAATAGTTGAGAAAAGAGTGGGGCAAGTAATAGCTGATCTAGGAGATAAGTTTCAAGTAATGGATGTTGAGACATTTGAAGTCTTCGAAGTACCAAAAGAACTCTTAGACGAAGACTTGAGAAGTAAAATCACTACTAATATGGAGGTAGAATACTGGCAAGTTTTAAATACAAGAATCATTATAAGACCACGCTAGTTAAACAACAACATAAAACTCGAGTACACGTGAGATCTTTTAACATTAACAGGCATTTACTAGCTATAAGTAAAGGTCTTCTTATTTGTAATTAAAAGAACTTTTAATCTATATTATCTGGAATAAAGTCCGGCTTTTCAAAGAGTGTTATAATGGGAATCGAAATACCTGGTTTAGGTTGTTTAGAGAACTCGAATTTCTCCTCACCACTATATAGAATAACGTAGTTCGCATTAAGAATTTCGGGACTAGTGGTTTCATCAAACGAATAATAATAAAATATTGGTAACCCATAGTACCTGTAATAATCACGAAATACTCCGAGTAAGCCAATTATTACTTTATTCTTATGTTTAAACTTTATTAAATAAGTAACTACTTGGTGTGGAATCATCGTTGAAGCTGCTAATCTAATAAGATCTGAAAGGCTTTGTGTTTTTATTGGTATAACCTTCTCTTCTACCATAAAATAAACCCTCTTACCTTACTTATATCGCTTAATAGCTTAATAATAACTTATATTTTGACATAGTGAAGTGCACAAAAATTTCAGAGTACTTAGGGATTAAATCTTTAATTACTTTAATTACTTAAATTTCCTCCTTAAATGAGAAGTGCAGCCCTAATATCCTTTACTAGCTAACGCCTCCATTAATGTAGTTCTTAGTGTTTCTGATTACGCATTTTTCTATTCTTTCATAGTCTAATTCAAATCCCTTAGTTGAAAGTTCTTTGTACTTACTATGTAATATCTCTCTAAGTTTTTCTAAAATTGTTTTTTGTGCTTTTTCACTTAGAATTTCATCTATAGTTTGTTTATATAGTTCACTAAGTACCTCTTGATAATATTTTTCACCTCTTTCAACCGCATCCATCATATTTTCAAGATCTCTTGTAGTCTGAGTGCTCACAATATTAGGAGTTTTATTGGCAAAAACCTGTTGTAGAAATTCATAAATAAATTTTCCTCGCTCAGTTATTAACAAGGCTTTATTTCTTCCAACCACTTCTATATATTTTCTTTCGAGTAACGTGTCAATTATTTTTGCATATGTACTAGGTCGACCTATTCCGTTCTCTTTCATCCATTTTATTACGTCGTGAAATCTCGGCAATGGATATTGTATGCGCCTTGTTTTTTCTACGTTAAGCTCTCCTATGATTTTTCTACCTAGTTTTGCCTCAAACTTCCCTCTAAACTCTAAATTGCTATAGAGTTCTAAGTATCCCTTTACAAGTGGTTCACATAGAATTTCTAATTCACGCGTAAAATTGTTTATTTTAATTCTTAGTTTCTGTGAAAGAACCTGAGCCGCCCTCATTTGACTTGCAATAAATCTTCTAAAAATTAGGTCGTAGAGCCTTGCGTGATCTTTTGTAAACCTCCCCAGTATTACAAGAGCCCCCTCTCTCACTAACTCATAGAGTCTATCTGCATCAATAGGTCTCGTGGGTCTAATTGCTTCATGTGCTCCTCCAGTACCCCAAGTCCTGGGTTTAAATAATGCTTGATAAGCCTCTCCATATTTATATTCTAAATATTGTCTTGCAATTTCAATTCCGACATCACTAACCCTAGTACTATCCGTTCTATGATACGTGATTAAACCCCACTCAAAGAGATCTTGTGCTAAACTCATAGTCTTACTAGTTGAAAACCCTAATCTACGTGAGGCATCTTCAAGTAACATGTCAGTCGTATAAGGTGGTGGTGGTGCGATTTCTTTTAATTTCTCTTCGAGAATTTCAACTTCGACTATAGCTGAGGTCTTTGTAATTCTTCCACTATCACTTACTATTCCTATGCTTTTAGCCTCTTCATAGCCTAGTGTTAGATCTAGTTTAGGATTGTCCTCAAACACTATGTGAATAATGTACTTTGAGTTCCTAATGTCCTTACTTTTCTCAAACTCACTTGCAATAAAACCTAAAACAGGCGTTTGTACTCTCCCAGCACTTAAATTGCGATTAGGTTCACAGCACTCCTCAACACTAGTTACTTTTCCGCGAGCATGTAAATAATATGCACAATAAATAGGCCACGCCATATTCTGAACTATCCCAGATAGAGCAAAACCAAGCCATCTATCGTCTACACGTCTAACAATTTGCGCCTCTACGCGTTTAACGTCGAAGTCACCAGGATTACTAAGAGCACTTAGAATAGCTCTTCTCGTAACCTCGTGAAACTCTACTCTATATATTTTCTCTGCATATGGTTCTAGTAGAACTCTAATATCCCAAGCTATTTTCTCGCCCTCAGCATCTGGATCTGTACCTATGAGTACCATATCAACTTCGCTTGCAAGTTTTCTAAGAACCTCAATTACTTTCAATTTGCGTATATAAGGTGTCTTATTTCCAAGCTCACATTTAGGACACCCTTGCAAATCATCTACCTCATTTGTAAACTGATGTCCACGAACACACGTCTTTATATCTGTATAAATTGGTATGAAATGCTCGTTTTTCTTTATAACTCCATAGAGATGTTCTAGGTTTCGCACTTCACGCGGATTTTCATCCACAATTAATTCATAAACGTGGCCTCCTGTCGCAATAATTGTAACAATAAATTTACCTATTGTAACTTCGTAAGCCTTAACGTTATTTTCAAAGATCCTCACACTAGGCTTACCAAAGAAATTCGCTATTGTACGTGCCTTATTAGGTGATTCTACGATGAAGAGTACTGTTTTAACTAAGTCTAACGGCCCTGTCGGCGCGATCTTACCAGCGAGAATCTCCATTACCTTGACTCTCTCCTCCGAGATCTCCTTGATAATACTCTCAAGATCTACTTCTTTGAGATCATAGATTTTAAAGTCTTCAAAAATCCATCTCATACGTGAAACTAATCCTCTTAACAATCTCTCGTCGTCTACAATTACTATTGAAAGCCCCTTTGTAATTCCGCCCGGATATAGTCGTGAGCACCTGCCACTAGCCTGAATGTAGGTTGCGACATCTGGGATCAATATGTACATCGACTCATTCTCCTTAGCAATAGCTACTTCGCCGAGTTTACTTAGTTTATTCCATGTTTCTTTCTCACTAAGCTTTTTACGGAGAATCTCTGATGCTCTAAGAAGATCCTTCAAAACAACGTTTTTCTCATCATAAACACCCGTTAACAACGCCTTGATATATTCCTCTCTAAGCTTCATAAGCGCTCCTTGAGACATTACTCTCAACCTACGTGAGAGTCTTCCTATTAAAGTGTCAATTTCTTCTCTCTCTGCACTATCTACAACATCACGAACTATAGTAAGCATTCTGAGAACTTCAAGTGGTGCGAGAGTCTCTAGTTTAGAGCTAAATTTATGTCGAGGTACACCAGCAAATACTACGTATTTAACACGTGTGGGTAGGTCTAAGCCGCGAACCATTGTTCCATAATATGTTGCAACTCCAATTAGGCAGTTATATTCTCCTTTCGCAAAAGCCTCTATCAGCTCTGCAGATCTTTTAGCGTGAAAAGCCTCTGCTTTAATGCCAATATCTCTGAGCTTCGCCGCCAAGTACTCTGCATATTCAGCTCCTTTATCTATTGGTACGAATATTAAAAATCCATCTCTCAGTTTTAGGGCAAGTTCTCTAACTAAGTCTTCAATACTACGTCCAAGTTCCGGTATCACGTACGTATCAATAATATTTCTTATAGCCTCTGGCTTAGAACCTGCCTCAAAGCCGAGGAATACTTTAAATAATTTTGGATATATTCCTCGAGGTCTTCCAGTAGCACTATTAACTATTAATGTAGTTTTTATATTTCTCCTAATTGCGTCGACTTCTGCTTCTAGTTTTTCAAGCTGAGATCGGATTTTCTCGGCTTCATCTGTAGGTAATGATGCCATTCTCGCCCTCGTTTTTAATAGTTCTAATCCCTTATCTATATGCTCATCATGTAACCCCATAATACTCAGTAGTCTTCTCACCGCAGTACCACTTTTGAGAACAGAATCTACATCATCCATTACTACTATTGCATACACCCCCTTAGGAATAAGCTCTATATGCCTATGCATAAAGGCGCTTGTAGTTAGTAAAATATCAAAATCTCCGCTTTTTATTTTCTCTAACATGAACTCTCTACTTTTCTTATCCATCTTACTATGTACGTAGGCTATCTTCAAACACTTCTGATCCCATTTCTCCTCATTACACACCTCTAACTTGACATTTTTAGCAAACTCTACGAGCTTCTTCCACGACTGCAATAACAGTGGTGTCGTAGGGAAAGCTAAGTAAGCTTTTCTACGTTCACTTTTATTACTTTGTGTTATGGTATAAAGAGCCGCTATGAGAGAAAATACCGTCTTACCCATACCGGTAGGTGCAATTATACTAAATGATTCTCCTCTAAGTAGCCTCTTAGCCCAGGTTCGCTGAGCACTCCACATTGAAAAACCCGTTGCTTGTGCAAAGAAATTCTCAAATTTATTTAACTCTTCCTCCTCTCTTATGATCTTTGCTAAGCCCTCTCCGCGAGCTTTATAAATATTCTTCGCATATAGCTTTAATCTCTCTAACCTACCATAACCAGCTACTTCACTTGCAATTTTTCGAAATACGTCTTCAGGTAAACACTCTTCGCAGGGAGCTTTATAAAGCAACCTAAGGTCACTTATGGTTCCACCGCAATTTGGACAAGCGTGTCGATATAGACCACGCACTATATATGTGCTATAAGTACCAGTAGCACTCACACCATCAACCCGTTTAACAAACTCAGATATATTAGCTTTTAAATCTTAGGACATACTCTCAATTAATAATACTAGAATTAGTAAAAGGTTTAAGAGCTTTCTAAAATCAATTATACACAACTTATTTACCACACTTTTAAATTTACCATTAGTCCTTTATTAAAGTGAAGACTAATTTATGGTGTCTTTACATTTTTAAACTTCTCACTGGCTAATTCCTCACCTATACTCCAGTTTTCTCTTGGGATCTCATGTATTATTATTTCAACAGCTTGTGACGGTATTCCTAGTTCTTCAAATACTCTCGTAATACCTTTAACGATCTTAACTTTAGCCTCTTTAGAAACACCACTCCACAAATATACATGTATTATTGGCATGGAATTCACCTAAACAGATTATTCAAACCGTTTAATTTAAAGTTTAATTCTCCTCAATAAATGCCATATTTTTATAAGTCCACACTATGCACAATAGTAGTAGTAGCATTAACTGTTAAGTTTTAAGCAATTTTAGTGATAAGATTTTAAGGGTTTTCTTGTTTGAGTTGAGGGTTGTTAATAGGAATTATGCCAAAAGTATACTAACACAACTTAGAAATAGAAATACTCCACAAATAGATTTTAGAAAGGGCTTAGTAAGATTGGGAAGAATATTAGGGCTTGAAATAATAGAAGATCTCGAGACAGAGCCTATTGAAGTTGAAACACCACTAGGTGTGATAGTTAGGGGCATTAGGATTAAAGAATTAGACAATGTAATTATAATCACGGTTCTCAGAGCAGCCTGGCCTTTAACTGAGGGGCTTATTAAGATCTTTTATAGTGCAAAACAAGGTGTAGTAGCTGCTAGAAGAGTAGAAGAGAAAGGCATGCATAACTGGGAGTTTGAAGTGGAGATCTCTTATATCAAGACCCCTCAGATCTTAAGTGATAGTGTGATTATTATAAGCGATGTCATGGTTGCAACTGGTTCAACACTTACGAATGTTTTACGAGAACTACTAAAGAGGGGGAGGGCGAGGAAGTATTATGTAGCATCTGTTATAGCAACACCAATCGCCATTGAAAGACTTAGAAAATTATGTGAAGAGCTTAACATAGACTTAAAAATGTACACTATATCCATTGATCCCGAAATAAACACTAAGGGTTATATTGTCCCTGGTCTTGGAGACGCTGGAGATCGAGCCTTTGGCTCATAATTATGAGAAATCTAATTATTGCTCAAAAACAGCTATATCCTCTATATTTACCTTTTTATATCTTTCAAGACTTCCTACATCAATCCACATATCGCTGTAGATATAACCGTATACCTTGAAACCCATCTTAATACTCCACGGCACGAAATCTCCCATAAAATCAAAATTTTTCCCAAGCTCCTCTTCAACGCGATGTTCAAATACCTTAGTATTGACTACGCTCACGCCGATTGTTACATAGAGCTGTATTTGAGGTTTTTCACTAAATTCTACTACTCTATAATCCTCACTTAGTTTTGCAACACCAACAGGAACTTTATAATTTTGTGCCACTACAAGCGTTATATCTGCTTTCTTCTTAAAGTGATATTCTAAGAGCTCCTTAGTATTTACTGTAGCTAAAATGTCACCATACCATATAATTACAGTATCACTTAGTAAACCACTTTTATATGCTTTAAGCAACGCACCTCCAGTATTTCTATAGCCATCTTCCTCGTCAAGGGAGTACTCTATTTTAATACCTAACCTAGAGCCGTCACCAAAGTAGTTAAATATATACTTCCACCTATAGCCTACTAGGAACACATAATCTCTAAAGCCCTGTTTTTTTAGCCATGATACTATAAGCTCAAGTACAGGTTTCTCAGATTTACCTAGAGGTATCATTGGTTTTGGAATTATTTCTGTATATGGGTGAAACCTAGAGCCAACACCTCCAGCTAAAATAGCTACTTTTACGTTATTTATAGGAGACAATTCTCTCTACCTCTTTGATAACACAAATAGTTTATATAGGCTGAGTTTTTAATCCTTCTTTACGTGAATTTCAAATTTAGCTCTTTAATCAAACACCTTACTGTATCTGCTACAGCATTTTCAGAGCTCATTGTAGGTTTCCAACCTAAAGATTCTATTCTCTTGACATCAAGGGCTATTCTCTTGACATCACCTAGCCAGCCAATTCCATGCAGAATAGGCTTATATATAACTTTAATTCCTCTCAATCCTGTTTCTCTAAGAACTATGTTTACCACATCTTTAACACTAATCCAGTCTTTATTACCAATGTTTAAGACCATGTAGCGCTCTTTAATATATTTCCATGCTATTAATGTTGCATTAATAGCATCTCTAACGTGTAAATAGCTCCTAATTTGCTCACCATCACCTAAAACTTCTAACTCACTCTTATTTCGTGTTAGTTTAATTAATAAATCGTAGATGATGCCGTGTCTTAAGCGAGGACCTACTATATTAGCGTATCTTAAAACAAGTGTCTTCAGCCCATAGAGAACACTATATGCGTGAAGGAGGTTTTCACAAGAAGCTTTACTTGCACCATATACAGAGACAGGTTTTACAGGGGCTTCTTCGGGTACTGGTATATTATCGGCCTCACCATAAACACTACTTGAAGAGGCAAACACGATCTCTCTAACTTCACTTGTTCTTGAAGCTTCAAGTACATTAAATGTGGCAACAATGTTTTCTTTAAAATGTACTTCAGGATTAATCGTGCTGACTCGAACCTCGGGATTCGCTGCAAAGTGGAAAATAGTTTCCACATTTCTTAGAGCTTTTTTTAACTCTTCATAGTTTTTAATATCTATATGAATAAACTCAATGTTTTTTCTCGCTAAGAGATGTTTAATGTTTTCAAGACTCCCTGAACTCAAATTGTCGAGTATTTTAACGCTGAAACCAAGTTCTACTAGTTTGTCAACTAAGTGGCTACCAATAAAACCTGCTCCACCTGTAACAACAATACTCATTCAACTAACACCTATCACGTAATCTCTAAAACCAGTTAAAGTATTATAGTATAAGGGCTCATACGAGTGGACTACCGTATTTACTACTGAGCGGAGACTCTACCACCATTCGCTTCCTTGCTAACACGTCACTAAGTATATATACTGCTTTTTTACGCGAAAGTACTTTATTGTTATTTCCACAGTATGGGCTGTAAATACAGCGAGGACATCCATCTTCACACTTACATCTACTCATAATATCATATGCTATTTTAAGAGTGTTTTCTAATCTCTCATAAAGCAATTTTGAAATACCACTCCCGCCCACGACGGCATCATATATTATAATGTCGCCGCTTGGGTAACTTATGCCGCCTAGATCTGTTAATCCAGCTCCAGAAGTAATTCTACTGGCATATATAGTCGCGTGTTCTATGGCATGATATGCTTCAGCAGATCCCCAGACATTCAACTCAGAGTACTCAGGTAGTTTAAACATAGTTGCCCTTGTAACATACTTATAAACTATAGGTTTACTTAACTCAACAATGCTAATCAATTCACCACTATAGACATCTCTTACTATATATTTTTCAACTAAAAGTTCTAGTAAAACCTTGCTGTAACTTACCTTGAAACCTAAATTAGATACCTTTTCACTTAATACTTCATAGTCTCTAATATCTACAGTATACAGCGGCTTAGTATATACTTCTAGTTCCTCTTCAACTCTCTTAACTCTAGCTCGCTTTTTTTCTAAATCCAGCTCTAAAACCCTATACGGTCTCTTCGAATAAAAATATATAGCTCCTGGAAAAAGCTCAAGTATGGCTACAGGTAATTCGCGTGTAGTCAATATTTCTTCGGTTTCGGCGTCAATAACCTCTATTAAAGGCCCCTGTAACCTTATACTTGTCCTCTCACTGAAATATGATCTTGCTCTCGGATAATTCACTGAAACATAGGGGCCGTATTTTTTAACTACGCGCTCTAAGATTAGATCTTCAATAACACGTCTCCACTCCACTGGTATTTCATTTATACTTATACGTCCAACTTGGAGTAAAAATGCTGTTAAATGTGTTTTTAAGACTTCTTCATTCAAAGGCTCGATAACGCTAGGCGTTAGTTCCTGTGCGAAGAATTCCTCCGGGTTATTAGCGTAGTAAGAGTCTATGGGATCATCGCCTAGTACTGTTATAATGTAGCCTTTCTTTCTTCTACCTGCTCTACCAGCTCTCTGAATATATTTAGCATATGAAGGGGCAGGCGCAGCCATTACAACCGCGTCTATAGCACCTATATCAATACCTAACTCTAGGGTTGGCGTTGAGATCACACCATGTATTTGACCTTGTCTTAATTGCTCTTCAACATTTCTCCTCACCTCTTGTGAAAGTCCTGCTCTGTGAACACCTACTCTCACATTATATTTTCTTTCAACAATATTGGCAAAAACTTCGGCGAGTTGTTGACTATCTATAAATACTATGAATTTTAAATTATTCTCTGCAAGAAATGAGACAATAGATGCTGTTACCGACCAACGACTTAGCGGACCCGCTGAGACAAATACATGAATAGCTGTCCCTTTTCTCATTAAACTACCTTGCACAACTGAAAATTCTTCTTCAAAAATACTCTCAGCAAACTCTTTTGGATTTGCAATCGTAGCTGAAGATGCTATGAATTGAGGTTTAGACTTCTTAAATAACTTGATCCTATGAATTAAGTGGTGGAGATGAGAGCCGAGAACGCCTTCATATACATGTAGCTCATCAAATACTAGGGACTGGGTGTTCTCAACAAATTTTCTAATGTGTGGACTATAAATAAGCCCTATATGTATCATATCGGGATTTGACACTATAATCGATGGAGGCATTAGAGCTAATCTTTTACGTTGTTGAGTAGGTGTATCACCATCATATATCCCTATACTTAAAGCCTTGTATACTAAATACTCTGAAAACCTTTTTACTTGATCTCTGGCGAGGGCTTTAGTAGGGTAAGTGATTATGGCGTAAGGATATTGCTTTTCCCTGCTAGACAATATGATCTTAGCTAGAGGTATAAAAAAAGCCTCTGTCTTACCAGTTCCTGTTCCCGCAGTTATTATTACATTTTCACCGCTTAAAATTCTCCTGTAGGCTTCATATTGAAACCTATATAGTCTCCTTATACCACGTTTTTCAAGAACATTAATGAGAGGCTGTGGTAATTCAATACTATAAATATCTGGTCCATGTTCCGGTTCTCCTCTCTCTTCAATTCTCTCATATATAACTCTGATCTCGGGATCGCCGTAAACCTGTTTTAAATATTCATTTAAATCTAAGGTAACAGCGTCCTTAAACAAGCTACTTACCTTACTCCATATATAAGTATATAAGTTTAAAGAATCTTCTCCTATTTTTAATATGGTGCAAGGGCATCTTACCTCAATATCTTGTATGTTAATATTCTAATCGCTCTGATCCTACATCTATAATAATTCCCCACTATGTTACTTGCCCTCTTACAATTACACCTTTATTTAACATTACATTAACATATTATAATGTTTCTTTCAAATATCTCTAGAAGATCTAAATACCTCGTTTAAACCGTATTTAAGTTTCTACTTTTATATGGAATTTCAACTCGTCTCTTTTTCACCTAACTTTAACTCTTACAAGAATGCTGAGCTAAGTACTTCTTCCTATTTACTCAACTTTTCAAATACTTTGAGCTTAAAAGGTCTTAGAGTGAGTTTAGTAATTTTTGCTCCACTTTTTCACCTTAATTAAGACTTTATCGATATTTAGTTTTGTTGGTAATTCAGGAAAATATCTTCTCAGAAATTCATAGAGGTTTACCACTTGAACACCTTGAACACTAGGCTTTATCTCTACAACACCTTCTCTCCATAAAAGCGAAAGTAAATATAGTAGAAGTAGCCTTACATTTTCTGCCTCAACAGATGCTAAGTACTCGTCTCGTAAATAATGTATAAGAACGCTTGGTTTACCGCCATACTTTTCTAGGATGTCTTTATCTCTCCTAATAATATGACATGCAAGACTTAACCCATAATCAGTGGATGCTATAATGTACTTGTTAACGTCATCAATACTGTATTTTACATGGCGTGGTATATAAGGGAAAGATCTACATATATATGGCTTATAAATATAATGTATTGAGCACTTGTTATCAACTAGGAAAGGACATGTAGACTTTTCATTAAGGTGGAGGACATAGCTAAATGCTATGTTAACACCGCTAATGACATCATACACTGTGTACCCCGGAGAAGTTGTAATGTTCACCCCCATGATCTTACTTAGTTCTCTTAACACTATCTCCTCATGTGGTAAGATTGATATAGGAGACATTTTGCAACATTCTCCACACATATCACAGCGAAAAATAGATAATTCGACCAAAGCCTATTTACACCCTTCTCCTCCACTAAACTGTCACATAGTATCCTGGGAGTTTTTCAGTATAAAGTGCTCTTATTCTCTTAACTCCATCAATTTCTTCAATATATTCCACAATTGGTGGTGGTACGTATTTCTTCCACTCATCACTTCCACTAGCTATTAATCTCCTTATTACACTACCCCTAAGCACTTCTCTATTAAAAGACGGGGGTTCAATTACTTTATATCCTTCCTCAGCAAATATTCTACTAATAATAGGGTTTAATGTTACAACAGCTTCAAAACTAGGACTATACAGCTTTACATAGTGGACTGCAACTCTACTCACTTCCAATGTTGGCAAAGTGACCGTTATTACCCTTGATAAGTCATAACCCCTCCACCTAAGGCTTCTACGAATCATCTCTATTCTCTCCCCAGCTGTAAAAGGATTCTCAGGGGTGTGACTTTGACTAGCCATGCCAACAACGACTATTAGCTCAGTGTAATTTAAAAGGCAATGCTCCATTACGTTTAAATGACCGTAGTGGAGTGGCTGAAATCTAGCTATCATTAAACACCTAGACATAGCTCTTAACCCCTTATTCTGCTATTTAAATAGCTTAATTAATATTCACTCCAAGTTAATACTCCGATCTTCTCTCTGTCTCAAAGAAGTGGGGTTTTTCTTATAGGGATCATCGATTTCTGCATTACATTCGAATGTATCTATAATGTCTTCAAACTATTTAGCTATAAATTTTCTTTTTCATAATCCATTAAGGATTTGTAGCTATGACCAGTATTAAAGTAGCTGTGCTTATAAGGCGTTCAACTTGCATATTTTCTTCTAAAAAGTCTCTCACAACATTATCATCTCCAATAAGACCTACAAGTTCATAAAGACTCTTTTTAAGCTCTTCAGAGTCGTTAGGATTTTTCAAGGTATTGTAGAGATCTTGTAGTATCTTTCTTAAGCGAGAGGGTTCTATCCTAGCGTCCCATAAACTCATTATAATAGCTCTGCTCACTTTACACGCTAAGCCAGGTACATATTGAACCATGTGTGATATCTCTTCGAGAAACCTATTCATAGCTTTAATAAAACCACTATATGCATCATTACTCCAAGTCTCCATGTAGAGTTCATAGTAAAAAATCACGACATCAATTATGTTTCTTATCCTCTCATCTTCTAAAAGCACTTCGCCGAGAACCATTGGGTTAGTACATACAGCTCCCATTAAAAACCCTAACACAGATTCCACTAGGGTCGAGTTAAAAGCCAAAGTGCTAATCACACTACTAAACCCTCTCCATAAGAGAACGCGTATTAAAATAGCTATTTTAAACGGCGTTTTCATGTATACAAATGTTTAAATATATTTTAGGAGTGTTTAGTCTACGGTTCTTAGAGTAAAACTATTGAGAGGAAAACCTGTATTATGGAGTTAAACATGAAAATAGCGGAGAGAATTAGCAGTGGGAGTTTTTATCTTACAGTGGGACAGGCGTTAGCTCTTCTTTTAGGTCTTGTTTTTAGCATAATTCTTGCCCGTATCTTAGGACCAGATAACTATGGCTTAATTGGTATTGCTCTAATTTATCCGTCTATGTTTATAAGTCTCACAGACCTTGGATTAAGTACTGTCATATCTAGGTATTCTACAGCGCCATCAACTCGTAGAGAAGTATACGTGTGGAGTGGTATTGCTATAAGAACTATACTAGCAGTTATTGGTGGCGTAGTAATCTACTTTATGGCTAATATTTTTGCTTCTCTACTTGGGAGATTATATATAGAGCCCCTAATAAGGATCCTGGCCCTATATACGGCGTCGTCTTCTATTCTTAGTACGCTCTACTCCGCGTTCGCCGGGCTTGGGAGATATAAAGTAAGCGCTTTCATACTTATTCTCCAGTATTTTCTAAAAGGCGTGTTAGCTGTTACTCTCTTATTTACAGGATTACATATATATGGTGTTGTTCTCTCGTATTCTATCGCCTATACTATACTAGTACCAATATTCTTGATCTTACTTGTAAGAGATCTTAAACCGGCTATATCACTAAGTGAGGGCATAGAAACACTTAAAGTTGCTTTACCACTATATGTAGCTGTTGTATGTGATGTATTTTTGAAACCTACTCTAGATACTACTCTCTCTAAATACATCTCTAACTATGAATGGGGAAATTATAGTGTAGCATTTAATGTCTTAATGCCTATTGGTGTTTTCTCGGGAGCTATAGTAACAGCCACTTTAACATCTCTACCACTCCTAATTGAAGATAGTGAATCTTTGAAGAAAAATACGAGTGAGTTAGTTTTTTACACCACTATCGTGTTTAATGGATTAGCACTTCTCTATCTCTCTATACTTAAGCCTCTAGTTAATATACTTTATGGTGTTGAGTATTTAAGCGCACCTAAATACGCTATAGCTATTTCAGCCAGTACTGTAGTGCCAACTATTCTAGGTTCTCTTGTAATTGGGAATTATTTTGTTACTATAAAAGCAACTCGTTGGAATGCTATTGTTGGCGTTATTAAGGTGATCACTGCGTTGATCACATCATACGTGAGCATACCGATACTCGGCGTTTATGGCGTTGCTCTAGCTCTTTTAATTGGTAATGTTATTTCGACATTAATTGGCTACTATATATTAGTAATTGTGTATTGTGTACACATAGATTTAAAAAAGTCGATCAAGGCCTCTATACCTGCATTTATAGCTTTCACAATAGCCTATACGTTAATCAACATAACTAGTAATCAATTACTCAATATTTTAGTAGGTTTTGCCACATATATTATTGCATACCTACTACTCTTACCAGTATTTTTAGAGAACAGTGTAATCAAGAACGTTGTAGACATAGCTTCTAGGCTTGACTACATAGGCTTATTCATAGAGAAAATTAGTCCATATTACCTCAAAGTGGTAACATACTTAAACAGATCCTCGAAAAAAGTAAGCACTCTTTATCATAATGAGAGAGTTTAATAGTTATCTTGAAATTTTAATAATCGTATTTGAAACGTGTTTCTAGAAGGTGGCTTTGTTGACTAAGTGGAAGTGTAATTACTGTAATTTCGAAGCAGATATCTTTTCACAATACTATTGGAAGTGCCCTATGTGTGGTAATCCCCTTAGTTTAGCATTTACTACAACTGGAGAGATTATTGCGTCTAGGAATATATGGGAGCATTATAGAGGGTTTATGCCGTTTAGGCCAGAGAAATATAGAGGTGAGGGTTTTACACCACTAATTATAGAGAGTACTAGTTCTCACAAACTACTATTTAAATTAGAATATTTAAATCCCGGTGGTAGTTTTAAAGACCGCGGTACAGCTCTTGCCGTGTATTATGGTTTTAAAATGATGTTTAAGAGAAGTGTTGTTGATACTAGCGGTAACACCGGTATCTCTGTAACACTTTATTCTAAGCTTTATGGCTTAAATCCAATTATTATCATGCCAAGAGAAGCTCCTGAAGGCAAGAAAAAGGTTATTAGACAACTCGGCGGAGTAGTAGTAGAAGGCGAAGGACGTGTTGGTGCTAGTAAACTCGTTTATAACTATATTAACGAGCCAGATACATACTACGTGGCACACTTGTGGAATCCACTGTATATTGTAGGTCACGCTTCAATTTCATATGAAGTATATGAAGAATATGGTGTACCAGACTACATTATTGTACCTGTGGGCTCTGGAGGTCTCTTACTAGGCTTAATTTATGGTTTTGAAAAACTGAGAGAGCATGGCTTCTCGGATAAAGTACCACGGGTAATTGCTGTTCAGGGATATAGTGTTCAGCCATTGTACACAGCTATGTATGGTAGGTCTTTAGAAGGAGAACCCTCCACACTTGCAGATGGAATAATGGTCTTAAATCCACCTAGAATAAGTGAAATAGTCTCAGCTATTAAGAGCACAGGCGGAGATATAGTGCTCGTAGGTAATAGTGAGATCATAAGAGCACATAAGACGCTCTGGGAGTGGGGTTTTACAGTTGAGCCGACATCAGCGGTCGTATATGCTGCCTACGAGAAGTTCTCTAGAAAAATACCGGAGAAAAGCAGCATACTTCTAGTGCTTACAGGTTCAGGTCTAAAAACACTATGAGATATGAAAAATACCAATTTAAAATATATAAAAAGCACGAAGTTACTATTTAGTAAAGGCCCGCGGACACAGGTAGGCCCCAGTAATCTACTGGGGCAGATAACTATATAGGTGTATAGAAACACACACCATCCCCCACGTGTGGCAATGAACCCCGCCCCATGGGGCCCGTGGAGGCGGAGCCCTCTTCGGAGGGAGAGGGAAAACCGCCTTAGCCGGGGAAACCAGGCCAGGCCCGGAAGGGAGCAACCTAACCCCGGACACGGGCGTTCATGGGTCACCGGGGATGAGCCCGCGTGGAAAGGCTCTGGTGTGTGTTTCTATACACCTATATAGGGCTGTGTCCGCGGGCTATCTCCCTATAGCTTGGTGTTTAATCATAGATGCCTCGAGTTAAAATTAGGAGGATACCTGAGTTTAGGGAGGTTGTTTATAGTGAAGAGCATTGGAAGCTTTTACGTGAGCTCAGATCATTAGCACTCAGAGTTATGAGTGTTTTCACGAGCAGCGGTATTGAAGTGTGGTTACATGGAAGTGTGGCTCGCGGCGATGTTAGTGGTGATAGCGATGTTGACATCGTAATACCCATGAAAATTCAGGGTTATCTAGTAGAATATCTACTTGAGAAAAACAACTATAAGCCACGTACACGTTACATAGTAGTAGCTACACCAACAACAACCCCAAAAGCTGTTATTGTATTAGACGACTACGAGCGCTTAATCGTTAGCTTCCCTCTACTTGACTTTAAACCACGAGAACTAGAATTCTACAAGTTCGGCGGCTACGTGAAGTACACAGACCTACTTGAAGACAAACGTGTACCAGGTGTAAATAAAAGTCTCGTGTTAATTAAGCCGACTAAGAGAGGGCATGAAGAGCTCCCAGTTATAGGTTGGGAAGACTATGTTGCAAAATTGCTGGGTGTAAGTATAGAGACAGTTACAGAGCGCGTTAAGATCTTGACGAGGAGAGATGAAATTGGAAGAACAGGTATATATGCAAAAATAGCACTTTTACCCGACGAGAGCTTTGAAGAAGCATTAGAAAGGTTACTTAAAGAGAGACAACTACTATACAGGAAATTTATGACATTAGAAGAATAACTAGTACCTTGTTTTAAAGCTAAGGATCCTATAAGATTTGAATTCTAAACCTTAAAATACCGATTACGCCTCCAAAGCCTTGAACTTCAAGCCCCAGATCACTTCTACTTGGAACAATTATAATTTCTGTTCCTTGCTCATAGGCGAATTTCAAGAGCTCATAGACTCTTCTCCTCTCCTCATCACTACTAGACTTCAACATGTCGTCAACTATAAGTACTACTTTCACTGCACCTATTTGGCAAGCTGAAAATACGTCTTCTAACCCATATACAACCATACTAGGATCTCTACTCAAAAGCTCCTTGAAATATTCGAGTATATTTTGAGCTTTAATAAGCAGAAACTCTCCAGTGATTTTTTTCACGATATCTCTGTTAAGCGCCTCTCGCACACCATGACACCCTCCACTAGAAGTAGAATCCACATATACCGGTAAACTAAGCGATCCCCTAACGACGTTTGCAACCCGATCTTTAATCTCACCTGGACCCACAACTACGATCGCGTCAACTCTCTCCCCCTTAGCAATCTCAGTAACGCTATTTGCAATATGTAATATGAATTTTTTTAAAGTACTCTCATAGTCTACACTATAAGCCTTACTTGGCAGGTTATTCACAGAGTCCCAGACATACTTTACACCTTGCTCTAAGATGAGGGCAACACATGCCTCCTCATAATCTACTGCAACAACTGCTACTTTAGGTCTACGCGTAGTAAATTTTTTAATAAAAGCTAATTCATATTCATCCCACTTATCCCTGATAATGGCAATAACATCTCCTACACCTATAGCTACAGTGTGATGTTTTCCTTTGACACCAAACTCCTCAGGACCATCTACAATAATCCCACTAACCCTAAGCTTATCAGTAAATTGTTGAAACTCAACTTTTTTCACGAATATACCAAGCACCATAGGAATTCTGCTGCCCTCGCCACTTTCATGAAATTTCACTTCACGTGTTGTCTTAGCGTAAATAATATCTCCCTCTCTAATTACATTATAAAGCACCCATAAGTCATCTAGAGTTTCGCACTGTATTTTTAAATATCCCCTCTTAAGATCTTCTTCGATAATCCTCACGTAGCTCTAACCTCACCCTAATACCCTAACATTTTATTGGGTTTTTAACAATATTACTTAATAGAGCTAAAGAATCTAGTGAGCGTAATTATGGAGCTTGAATTCTACGTTTTAGACACGACTTATGAAATTGTAGGTGGCGAGCCTCACATTATCATTTGGGCCATTACACGTGACGGTAGAAGAGTAGTTATACGTGATAGGAACTTTAGACCATACTTCTATGTTATATTAGAAGATCGTGTGAACCCACAGAGCATTATTAGTAAAATAAAAACTCTTGGAGAATCTAGTTCGCCGGTATTAAGCGTAGAGCTTGTTAATAAAAGATTTTTAGGTAAACCTGTACAAGCGCTTAAAGTAACAACACTTATTCCCGAATATGTGAGGAAATATAGAGAAAAAGTTAAACAAATCCACGGTATAATAGACGCAGTAGAAGCTGACATAAGATTTAGTATGAGGTACATATTAGATAAGAGTTTAAGACCTTGTGGATGGCATACTGCAAAGGTGAATGAGCTTAAACCTACACAAAGTTTCAGGGTTCAAGGAGAATATGAAGTAAGTGGTGAGATCACCTCTCTTGAAGACTCTACACCACCTAAGGACTTAAGAATATTGGCTATAGATATAGAAGTTTACACAGAGCACGGCTCTCCAAGACCACACCGAGATCCCGTCATTATTATTGGCACAGCTACTATCAATGGAGAAGTAAAGCAGTTCACAGCTGAGGACTTAATAGACAAGAATACCATTTACGAGTTTATAGATTATGTTTTAAAATACGATCCCGACATAGTGTTAGGCTATAACAGTAATAACTTTGACTGGCCATACCTGCTTGAGAGATCAGAGCATTTAGGAGTAAAGCTAGATGTTGGTAGGAGAAAGGGTGCTTTACCATCTCAGAGCACTTATGGACACATCTCTATTCCAGGGAGACTCCACGTAGACTTATTAAACTACGCTGAAGAAATCCCTGAAGTTAAATTAAAAAGTCTAGATGTAGTAGCTGAGTACCTCGGCGTCATGAAGCGCTCTGAGAGAATCTTAGTAGACTATGCAGAGTTCCCAAAATACTGGAAGACTCCTGAAGGTAAAAAAATCCTTTTAAAATACAATTTAGACGATGTCGTCTCGACATTAAAACTCGGAGAGAAATTCTTACCGTTCGCTATGCAACTCTCTTATATTACAAGGCTCCCCTTAGACCAGGTTGGAGCTGCAAGTGTAGGTTACAGACTTGAGTGGTTTTTAATGTACGAAGCTCTTACTAGGGGAGAGCTAATACCAAACAGAATTGAAAAAGAAGCTGAACCATATAAGGGTGCTATTGTGTTAAAACCCGCTCCTGGAATCCATAATAATATTGCTGTATTAGACTTTACGAGCATGTATCCTAACATAATGATCAAATATAACGTGGGCCCTGACACTATTGAGAGAGAAGCCTTATGTAACGAGGAAACTCATATTATAGCCCCCGAAGTAAGACACTGCTTTAGAAGAGAGCCAGAAGGCTTTTTCAAGAACGTGCTCACCAGGCTATTAGAGATTAGGAAAAAGATTAGAGAAGAGATGAAGAAGTATACTCCAGGCTCGCCAGAATATATATTACTAGACGAGAGGCAAAGAGCTGTAAAAATTCTAGCCAATGCAACCTATGGTTATATGGGGTGGGTACAAGCCCGATGGTATTGTCGCGAGTGTGCAGAAGCTGTTACAGCATGGGGTAGACAATTAATAAAGAACGTCATTGAGAAGGCCTCATCTATAGGGTTAAAGGTTATATATGGAGATACAGACTCTCTATTTACAACTTATGACCCAGAGAAAATCAAACTACTCGCTAGCTTTGTCGAGGAGAACTTAGGTTTTGAGATCAAGATAGACAAGGTTTACACCCGCATATTTTTCAGTGAAGCTAAGAAGAGATATGCTGGTCTACTAGAAGACGGTAGAATTGATATTGTTGGTTTTGAGGCTGTTAGAGGAGATTGGGCTGAAATAGCTAAAGATGTTCAAGAGAAAGTCGTCGAGATATTATTGAAAAAAGGTAGCGTCGAGGAAGCCGTAGATTACGTGAAAAGGGTTATTAGTGACCTTATTCAAGGAAAAATACCATTAGAGAAACTTGTAATATGGAAAACTCTTACAAAGTCTATAGAAGAATATGAGGCAGAGGCACCTCACGTAATGGCAGCTAAAAAGCTCACAAGACTTGGCTATAAAGTCGAGATCGGCGATAAAATAGGCTTCGTCATCATTAAAGGCTCTGGTAAAGTGTCTGAAAGAGCTGAACCATACATGGTTATAAGAGATCCACGCTTAATTGATGTAGACTATTACATAGATCGACAAATTATTCCAGCAGCACTGAGAATACTTGGATATTTCGGCGTCACTGAGGTGCAATTAAAAAAAGTCTCTGTAGGGAGAAAGAGTCTATTTGACTATTTGGGTAAAAAGTAATATAAAAATACTACTCTTAGTTCATTAGATAAGCTCATTAAATGTCAACATGACTATTCCTGGTACTTTAAAATCTATTTTACCAATTCTAGCTCCTATTAAAATCTTTATATTTTTCTCTGAAGAAGCTTCTAATAGCCTCTGTGTTATAATACCATCCATTACTATAGCGTATATAGAATCTTTATTAACATTACTAATTTCGTTAACTAGGTCTCTAACCGGGATTCTCTTAATTTCCTTCCAGTCTTTAGAGTATAAGACAGCTTCTAGCGTTCCCTGTAGTGTTTTAACTACTTCAGTTATACCCGAGGGTATAGTAAGAGTTTCCTCTACTACTTCTTTTGATATTCCATGTAGTTTCCTCTGGAACTCTAGAAGTACTTGTGCATCTTTATTGCCTTGTTTTACTAGGTTTTCTAAGTACTCAAATACAGGCTGAACTTTACTAAGGACTTCTTCTAGTTCTTTTCCAGTTAGATCCTCGATTTCTCTATTAGGTGGAGCTCTGGCTACGTAGTCTACTCTCAGTGTCCTCAACACCTCTTTTAACACGAGGTCGCCTCCATGATCACCATCTACTAGGAGAATAATTTTCTTCTTGCTAGAAAGTTCTTTTATAGTATTAGGTACTTTTTTCGCACCTCCCAATGCTATTACATTTCTATATCCATATCTCAAAAGGTTTATAACATCTGCTCTACCCTCTACAACTATAACTGTGTCACTTTCATCTATACCAGGCCCTGCTGGGAGGCTTTCAGGACCATAACTTATTGGCTCCGGAACTCTCATAAGATCTTCTATTCTCTTAACAATTTCTTTTAAATCAGGTGTTTTCTCCTTACTCCACGCTTTAAGTAACTCTACCGCCCGCTGAGTGATCTTCTTTATTTTCTCTAATCTTAAATCAGATATATCCACTATTTTTACCTCTGCATCGTAAGGGCCAACTCTATCTACAGACTCCACCATGGCTGCCAATAAAGCTGTTTCTACTCTGTCTAAATTACATGGTATTAATACCTCGCCTAGCGTTTTTCCACCCTGTATTTTCACAGTTACCTGGATTCTACCCACTCTACCCTTATCTTGTAGAGTTTGCAGATCAAACTCGTCTCCAAAAAGCCCTTCAGTCTGCCCAAATATAGCTCCTATAATATCGTGTTTCTCTACAATACCGTTAACTGTAATAGAGGCTTTAATCAAATACTTTGCCATAAGCTCACCCATTGAGTAAGACTCTATGTATAAAGAATTAGAGTCCCTTGCATACCACCTAATTAACTCTAAACAACACGTATTCTATTAACTTTTTTATTTTGCCAACTATAGCGTCTAATTCTCTTACTTCTACCAAACCCGCAAGCCGCACAATAACCTTTAGCCACATTAAAACTATGTCTACCACATCTTCTACATCTAATGTGAGTCTTACTCCTGCCATGTTTACCAAAACTAGTAGTTCCTTTAACCAACTATACTCACCTAGCTACTTGCTGTAGGCGAGACAAGGATAATAGTGTCTCCTCGTATAATTACTACTCCTAGTTTCCTAGTTGAGCCATCTTTTAATAACTCCTCTGCTTCTTCTAAAACCACGTTTAAGTGTTGATCAAAGCTCTTTAATCTACCTCTTATTAACACGCCTTCTCTAGTCTTTATTAATACGCTATTACCTAAGTTCTCTTCGAGTATTTTATGCGCAGTCTCACTCACTCCTATACACCTCGTAATTGTAACATACCAGTAGATTTGTAGTTAAATGTTCTGCTAAGATAGTAGTCTATTATAGGTTTATAAGCTTAGATTGTAGTGGAGGTATTCATGGTGTACTGTAAATATGCGGGTTAGAGTAACTAGAGGTGCCACATATGCCGTTTAATAAGGGTGACTTTATACTAGTAGAATACACTGTGAGAATTAAAGAAACAGGGGCTCTGCTAGACACCACTAACGCTGACCTTGCAAAGCAGGAAAACGTGTATGATGCAAGTAAGCTGTATGGGCCAACATTAATAGTTCTCGGCAAGAACTGGATAAACAGCGTGGTAGAAGAGTGGATTTTAAATTCAAGTGAAAACGTTGAAGGAGAAGTAGAAGTACCTCCAAGCAAGGCTTTTGGTGAGAGAAATCCTGAGAAAGTAAGAATTTATAGTCTACGTGAATTACAAAGACGAGGCTACACACCACGCATAGGTGATATTGTTGAAATAAATGGCTCTCAGGGTATTGTTAAACAAATTGGCGGTGGACGTGTTATTATTGATTTTAACCATCCTCTTGCAGGTAAAACTCTAATATATAAGGTCAAAATTATCAAGAAACTTGAAAGCTTCGAGGATAAGGTGAAAGCCCTGATCTCGAGGCATTTAAAAATACCTCAAGAGGACATAACTATAGACTATAATTCTAGTGAGAAAAAACTCTCAATTAACATACCAGGTAAATATGTTTCACGTGAAAACATCAATTACGCTAAACTAGCCCTTGTAGCTGACCTCTTCGAGCTCTTCAAAGACGAGATCCAAGCTTTAGTATTTAGTGAAGTATTTAAACGACCATAAATAACCTAATGAGTGTTCTTGACTATGATAATAGTGAGAATTTTTATAGATATTGGAGATTATAGGACTATTCAACTATTCAATTATACCTGTTTCTCGTAAAACTCTTATAGCCGCCTCTCGGCTTAACCCACTTTCACCTAAAATAGTATATCTTTCAGGTCTTATTGTATGTGCAATTGTGAGTGCTCTTATAATATCTTCATTATCAACTCCGAGTTCTCTCGCTGTAGTTGGCAAGCCTATTTTCTTCATAATACTCCTAATTTTTCTCCATAATGGGTCTCCATATATGTATAGCATTATTATCGTGCCGAGGGCTACTCCTTCTCCGTGGAGGGCTTTTCCCGGCGCCACTAGTTCAAGTGCATGGCTAAATAAATGCTCACTTCCACTAGCAGGTCTACTTGAACCTGCAATACACATTGAAACGCCACTACTAATAAGTGCTTCAACAAGTATTCGTACTCCTTCGGGTGCACCACTAGCAATAACTTCGTGATATTTAAGGACATGTTTAGCACTTAATAATGCTAATTGAGCTGCATAATCTCCATAATACTCCCCTTTGAGTCTGTGTGCAAGCCTCCAATCTCTTACAGAGACGAGTTTACCTAGTAGATCTCCTATACCTGAAAGTATTAGTTTTCTCGGTGCTTTTGATATTAAATCTATGTCTGCTATAATAGCATGTGGCGTTACCACACGTATACTGTAGGGTTTATTAGTACCCCTTAAACTAGCAAAAGGGCTTGCTATACCATCGTGGCTGGGCGCTAGTGGTACACTTATAACTGGTATTCCTAGTTTATACCCCACGTATTTAGCAATATCTACAACCTTGCCTCCACCAACACCTATAACCAAGTTCACTTGTTCCTTCCTCGCCACCTCACTAATCTCTTCAGCCTCAACTAGTGTAGAGGTCTTAGTAATCAGTATTTTTGGCTTAGCACACTCACGCACATTTTTTTCTACAATTACTCCTCCAACCCTATAGGTGTTTTCACCTGTAACAATTCCAACACTGTTATCCTCGCAATTAATGATCTCTTCTATGATGTCTCGTATCCTAACAATAGCTCCGTTACCGATAATAACTTTCTTCGGCAACTCTATATCGTGAGTACTCAGTGTACTCACTAATACCCCTAAGCTTAATAAGAGTCTTGACGCGTCTAAAAACTGTGGTTTTAGTCTTAGGTGTATTAGAATGAATAATGTAGAGTCAAAGACCACAACCGTGGGGCTTGTTGTAGGAGACACTGTTATACTGGCGGCAGATAAGAGAGCTACTGCAGGTACAGCCGTCTATCACAAGACTGTCAAGAAAATCCTTAAAATAAACAATTACTCTGCAATGACGATCTCGGGGCTCGTCGCTGATGCACAATTTCTAGTTGAAAATGCAAGGGCCTTGTCGAGGAGATATGAACTTCAATTAAAAAAGCCTATTGAAATTAAAAGCCTAGCAAACTACTTATCACTATTATTATCAATATACTTAAGAGCATATCCATTTCTAGTACAATTACTACTAGGAGGATATGATTCTAATGGTCCAAGCTTATACTACCTAGACCTCTACGGTACATTAACCCGCGAGAAATATATGTCTACTGGAAGCGGCTCACCCATAGCTCTCGGCGTCCTTGAATCCTCTTATCGTGAAAATATGGATCTCGAAGAAGCTAAAAAACTCGCTGTAAAAGCAGTTATAAGCGCGCTCTCTAGAGACGGCTTTAGTGGTGAAGGAGTAGACGTAGTAGTTATAAGTAAAGACGGTATAAGAGAGGAATCCATCCAACTTAGAAAAACACTATCATAATCAACTCTCATTTAATAGTCTCAACTAAAAGTAAAAAACCCTATAAAAAGCCTTAAATTTAAAAACCCATATATATGGATTTAGACTTATAGAGCTTTGTGCTCCTCGAGTATAGCATTAAAAATAGTTATAGGGGTTTAATGTGGAAGCGGGCAGATTACAGCTAGATAAAAATAAGTTAGTGTTACTTAAGAATATTTTAGATGAAATAGGCCCTGAGCTTGAGTTAGCAAGTATAGAGTTTGAAGGTCCATTTATAACTATTTATGTTAGAAATAGAAAGGCATTAGCAGAAAATCAGACATTAGCACAAAACATTGCTAAAAAAGTGAGAAAACGAATTGTTGTAAGAGTAACTAGTGATATGAGACTTAAACCCGAAGAGGCGAAGTCTAAAATACTAGAGCTATCACCTAAAGAGGCCGGTGTAGATCCTAGTAGCATGTTTTTTGATGAAGCGCTAGGAGAAGTCTGGGTTAAAGCTCTTAGACCAGGCTATCTTGGAGGTAAAGTTAAGGCATCTATACTTGCAGAGACTGGTTGGAGAATAGTGCCTCAGAGGATCTCACCGTTAGAGTCAAAAACGCTGAGAGAGGTGACTAGCCTCATATTGAAACAAGCACCTTATAGGTTAGAGTTTTTAAGAAAACTTGGTGAACGAATACACAGAGACGTAGTAGTGAAAAACAACTATGTTAGAATTACTGCTCTTGGAGGGTTTAAAGAGGTGGGTAGATCTGCTATATTAGTAGAGACTAGAGAAAGCAGAGTTCTACTAGATTTTGGAATAAACATTGGAATGCTCGGAGATCCTAGTAGAGCTTATCCAATCGTAGATATAGAATCTCTTAAGATAGATGAACTCGATGCTGTAATTGTAACACACGCACACCTAGATCATGCTGGGTTAGCCCCCTTCCTCTATAAATACGGTTATCGTGGACCATTATATGTTACAGAGCCTACGAGAGAGCTTATGGCAATAATGATCAAGGATCTCATAGATGTGGCAAAAAGATCTGGTAGATGTGTTCCATTTGGAGAAAAAGATCTCGCAACAGCATTAATACACACTATTACAGTTAGCTATGAGGAGGTAACAGATGTTGCTCCAGACATAAAACTTACTATGTATAATGCAGGACATATTCTAGGCTCTGCAATAGCACATTTACATATAGGACCAGGCCTTTACAATATAGTCTATACTGGCGACTTTAAATACGCTGATACAAGATTGCTTTCAAAATCACACACAGTATTTCCGAGAGTAGAGGCTCTCATAATGGAAGGTACATATGGCGCCACTTTACAAGAAGAACGTCAAAAAGCCGAGCAGAGACTTATTGAAATAACCAGTAGAGTCGCCGAGAAGAAAGGTGTCGTATTAATACCGGTATTCTCTGTTGGTAGAGGACAAGAAATATTACTAGTTCTAAATGAAGCTATGAAGGAGAAAAAGATCCCAGAAATACCTATATATGTTGAAGGCCTTATCAATGAGGTTACAGCTGTTCATCTTCAATACCCAGAGTACTTAAGTAAACGTGTAAGAGATCTCATACTTGAAGGCGAAAATCCGTTCATCACTGAAAACGTGAAGTTAATAGAGGGAGAGGCTCCGAGGCCAGACATCGTTGAGGATCGACCGTGTGTGATACTCGCTACAAATGGCATGCTTAATGGCGGACCTGCTGTAGACTATTTCAGGCTAATAGCGAGTGATCCAAGAAGTGCCTTAGTATTTGTTGGATATCAAGCCGAGGGTACTCTCGGTAGAAGAATTAGAGATGGTGCTCGGGAGGTTCCAGTAGTTATTGAGGGTAAAGTAGAAGTTCTAAATGTACAGTTAGAAGTACATAGCATTGATGGATTTAGTGGTCATAGTGATCAAAGGGAACTAGTATCCTATGTTAAGAGCATTACTCCAAAACCAAAGAAAATCATAATAAACCATGGCGAACCATCAGCACTACAAGCACTCTACATGTTATTAAAGACATCTAAAGAAATACGGCAATTCGCCTCTGCTATATATGTTCCTTCAAACCTAGATTCATTAAATCTTACAGCATCATAGTAAATAATTACATGTAGTTAATAATAGTACTATGTATTTTTTAACATAAGTGGTGGTTGCTGTGAATATTAGAAGAGTGCTTTTTCCAGGGAGATTCCAGCCTTTTCACAATGGGCATTTTGAAGCCCTGTTACAACTACTAGGAGAATATGATGAAGTTATAGTCGCGATTGGAAGCGCGCAGGAGGGCTATACTTGTAAAAACCCATTTACAGCTGGTGAGCGAATGGAAATGATAGATCAGCTACTACGTCGCAGAAATCTGCGTAATAGGGTTTGGATAATTGCAATACCAGACATAAACATGCCTCCAGCATGGACAGCTTACTCGCTATCTATGGTTCCACGAGTAGAAGCTGTTGCTTCTGGTAACCCGCAAGTTCTTTACCTCTATGAGTGGCTTGGATTTAAAGTTAAGAGAATAAAGCTCGTAGAGCCGGAGAAGTATCAAGGTTCTAGAGTACGGGAGTTAATAGTACAGGGTAGGGATGAGTGGAGAGAACTAGTGCCCCCAGAAATAGCAGAATATATTGACAGTATAAGGGGTGTAGAGAGAGTTAGGAGGCTGTGTCTTGATGAGCATAGTGGAAATAGATGGTAGTTTTGGTGAAGGTGGAGGTCAAATATTAAGATATGCTCTGGCGTTCTCAGCATTAACACTTAAACCTCTCAGAATATATAACATTAGAGCTAAACGTGACAATCCAGGTCTAAGACCACAACACTTAACAGCAGTGAAGGCTATTGCTGAGCTCACAAATGGTGAGGTAGAAAATGCTTATGTTGGAAGTACCTCACTAGTATTTAAACCACGTGAAAGACTATGTGGAGAATTTGATTTTGACATTGGAACTGCCGGAAGCATCTCATTGGTAATACAGGCAATATTGCCAGTACTTCTATACGCCGACTGCAGATCTAAAGTAATACTACGTGGAGGTACCAATGTACCGTGGAGTCCACCAATAGACTACATGATTCACGTCTTTAAACATAACTTAAAATTATTCAATATAGACATAGATATTAAGATTAAGAGAAGAGGACATTATCCACGTGGTGGTGGGATAGTAGAACTCACAGTCACGCCGTTAAAGGAGCCTATGAGACCAATAAATATCATAAGTCGAGGTAGACCTCTTTCACTACACATTATAAGTCATGCTGTGAAACTCCCACATCACGTAGCTAAGAGACAGGCTGATGCCGTATTGAGAGTTTTACGTAACACTATAAATGTAGAGTATAATGTTGAATTAGAAACATATCCTCCAGAAAGAGACCCCCATCTAGGTCCAGGTAGCGGTGTATTAGTTTACCTAGATACAAGTAGTGGTACTAGGCTAGGAGGAGACTCTGTAGGAGAGAAGGGTAAACCCGCTGAGACTGTTGGCGAAGAAGCTGCACGCACGCTACTCGAAGACTACGAGACCGGGATGGCCTTTGACAGACACATGGCTGATATGCTAATTCCATACATGTTCCTGGCTAGAGGTACTAGTAGTGTAGGAGTTGCCCGAGTAACCCTACACGCAATAACAGCTATTGAGGTAGCGAAGGCGTTTATACCTAATACGAGTATCAATATTCAGGGAGATCTCGATAAACCAGGAGTAATCACAGTAACTAATGCTGGGTTTTCTTTATAAAGCTCTCTACTAGTATTTTCTTAACCACATCTAAATTCACTCCGCTAAGTGCCGAGATCGGTATTGGCTCTAGTCCTGTTATTTCATAAATTAATTTAACACTATTATTAATTTGTTCACGTGTTAATTGATCAACCTTGTTTAACACGACTGTTATAGGTTTATCCCCAAGAACACTCTTAAGCGAGAAAAACACGTTAAATTGTTCTCTTGGTGTATAATAAAAGTTCTCGGTGAAATCGAACATGTAGATCATGTGATCTGCGAGGTACCTTAAAGCTAGGATGGTCTTATATTCTATTATGTTCTTCTCCTCAATTGGCGAGTCTAATACGCCTGGAGAATCTAATAATACTATTTTACCATAGTGTTCTATGTCGATGTGTCCAGCTATTAGAGTCTTCGTGGTGAACGGATATACTCCTATTTCAGGCTTAGCATTAGTCAATTTAGAGAGTAATGTTGATTTACCTACTTGGGGTAAGCCGGCAATAACGACAACGTAGTCACCTCTAACATCAGGCATTTTAGCTAACTCGCTGAGAAATTCTCGTAGTTTTAAAACA